>WNFV01004322.1_pt1 | contig 20188 bp, 24 predicted proteins | sample 5400101 | NCBI WGS metagenome assembly WNFV01 (sample SAMN13153361, study PRJNA577476) | soil metagenome | isolation source: 115 cm soil or saprolite under grassland replicate 1 | place: USA:California | collected 2016-06-15 | reverse complement strand
GACCGTGTACGACTGGTCCGCCTGATAATCGACCAGGCGGTACGGACCGACACCGACCGGATGCTGGCCATACGCGTCGTTGCCCCACTGTTGCACGGCCGCGGGCGAGGCCATGAAGCCGGTACGGTCGACGAACGGCGACAGGAAGCCGGCGCTTGGCGCCTTCAAGCGGAACCGCACCGTGGAGCTATTGACGACCTCTACATTGTCGATGGTCAGCAGCTCGCCGATCTGCCGCGACTTGGTGGCTGGATCGAGATGGCGGTCGATGTTGAACTTGACCACTGCCGCGTCGAACGGCGTCCCGTCCGGATACTTGATGCCCTGGCGCACGTGCAGGATCCACGTCCTCGGGTCGGGTGTCTCCCAACTCTCGGCCAGGACGGGCACGTAGTTGCCGTTCAGGTCGATGTCGACCAGCGTGTCGTAGATCGACCGGCCGATGTTGCGCATGGGCGTCGTGTTGATCAGAGCGGGGTCGAGCGTCTTCTGGTCGGAGAAGTCGGCGATGAGCAGCATCCCACCGCGTTTGACGCCAGCCGCGGTCGTCAGGGTCGCGGCTGGTGCGGTCGTTGGCGCGCTTGCGGCTGGCTTGGCGGTGGCTGCGCTAGCCGCAACGGTGGTCGGGTTGACCGGCGCGGTGGTTGGGTTGACCGGCGGCGCCTTCGCGGCCGTGGGCGGCGCGGCCTGGGTGGGCGCTGGTGCGGCTGGTGTCGCTGGCCCACAGCTAGCGAGGGCAAATCCGCCCGCGGCCTGCACCGTCAGCACCAGGAATGCGCGCCGATTGAGCTTGCTGGGCATGACGCCTCCCACTCTGGGCCGTTGTATTACGCTGCCGGCCGCCAGTTCAAGCGCCGCCCGCATGGTGTGCCAGCATAGGCAAGCATGGCTCGCGAGGCACAGCGAATCGGGGTCGGCATTGCCCTACCCAGCTCGGGCCCGTTCGCAAGTGCCGAAAGCATCCTGCAGGTTGCGACGCAAGCAGAAGCGTGCGGATTCGACGATGTGTGGGTCAACGACCACTACTCGTATCCGCGCCAACGTCTGACGCGTTCGTCAGCCGGGTCGATCGAAGCCGTGACCGACCAGGAGCCGCACTTTTTCGAGAGTCTGACCACGCTGGCGGTGGTTGGCGGAGCTCTGCCGCGCATCGGCCTCGCGGTCCACGGGCTGATTCTCCCGATCCGCGATCCACGCCTGTTCGCAAAGCAGATCGCGACCATCGACACCCTGACTGGCAACCGCCTGACAGTCGCACCCGGAATTGGCGGCTCGCGTGAAGACTTCGACCCCGCGGGCGTTCGATTCGAAAAACGAGGCCGGCTCCTCGACGAACACCTGGCCGTCCTCGACGCGATCACACACCACGAGCACCCGGTGAGCTTCACCGGTGAGCACGTGACCTTCGAAAACGCGACATTTTATCCGCGACCAACCAACGTCCGGCTGTGGATCACCGGTGACAGCGAACCCGCGCTCCGTCGGGTTGTGCGCTGGGCCAGCGGTTGGTTCAGCTCCGGATGGACGTCAACAGAACAGTATCGCCAGCTAGGCCAACGTCTCGACGACCTGGCGACGGAGGCTGGCCGCGATCCACGCTCGATCGCACGCGCCACTGATCCATTCTGTTGCATTGCATCCGCGCGTGACGAGGCGTTTGAAATAGCGACGCCGTCGCTCGTCGAACGCTACGGCTCGCTCGAACGCGCGCTCGTGCTGTCAGCAGTCGGCTCGGCCGCCGACGTGCGCGGGCAACTGCGCCGATTGATTGAGTCAGGACTCGGCTATTTCGAACTGCGCTTCATCTGTCACACGATGGACTCGTATCTTGAAATGATTCAGCGCGTTGCAGACGATGTCGTGCCGTTGCTGCGGAGCTGACGCAATCCTTCACGACGCTTGACTGGTGGTGGCAGAGGAACCGTTACGACGCTTGAATGATCTTCATCTGCGCGTCCGTGTGCGTGGCCGGCGGCCCGTGCAAGGCCAGCGACGCGCCCAACATAAGCGACGCTATTGCGAGCCAGACTCGTGCCACGCGCAGACTCACTTGTGAATGCGACATCGATCAACCTCCATCTGCAAGACGCGGCCCTCACGTGCGACGAGTGAGGGCCGATATCCCGTTCGGGTTCCCTCGTATTTCGCGGACCACGGCGCGAACACCGAACACGAACCGTCTCCGAGCTGTGAACGGGGCGGCTCTACGCTACGGGATCGAGCCCAAGCGCCAGTCGCCCTGTAAAGCGATGCTGCCGCTTTGCTTGGAGCGGATGAAACTGAGCAGCGTGAATGTCGCGCAGCAACCGCTCGAGCCCCATGCTCCGGAACAGCCCCCCACCGCCCACGGTCTCGAGCGCCTTTTCGACGGCGAGCCGTAGGGACTCTGCCGCGATGGTCTTCCGAACAAAGATGGCGTTCGCCGTAGCCACTTCGGGCGCGAAGGTGTAGTCGGCGCAGAGTTCAACCATTTCCCGTACCGCCATCTGTCTTGCTTCTTCGCAACGTGTTGCAGCGCCAGGTCGCGCGCTGACTCCGCCACCCCCAGGTAGACGGACAGGACGATCGGCAGGGCGACGGCCGCGATAACGTTGAAGAACGGGTGCCACACGCCCTTGGGCCGACGTAGCTGCACCGCTGCATCCGGTACGAACACCCCATCGAGCACGATGTCGTTCGAACCGGTTGCTCGCATCCCCATCGTCCGCCAATTGTCCAGAACGGAGAGCCCTTCGGATTTCATCGGCAGCGCGAAATGCAGTACCATTGGTCCGCCGTTGGGATCCACGTACGGCGCGCTGGTGAGCAGCAGATCTCCCATCGGGGAACCACTGCCAAACACCTTCCGACCTGTGACTCGGTACCCTCCCTCGATGCGCTCGGTGTTGCCGCTCGACTCCAGCCAGTCGGAGGCGCCAGTGGTGACCAGCACCAACTCGTCACGGGCGATGCGCTCGAGCAGCGGCGCGACCGGCTGGCCCTGGCGCCACATCCAGGTAAGGGTGCCTACGAGGTGGGTGTGCATCGAGAGCGCCAGCGCAGTCGAGCCGCAATAGTGGCCCACTTCACGCAGTAGACCGCAGAGCTCCGCATGGGAGGCGCCACCACCACCGAGCTCGGCTGGCACGCCGATTGAGAACATCTTGTGTTCTTTCAGCTCGAGGAAATTGTCGGCGACAAACGAGTCGTTCGCGTCATACCCAGCGGCTCGGGACGCGAAACCCGGGCCGAGCTTTCGCACGACGGCGGTCAGCGATCCCTGCTGGCCGACAGGAGCGGGGGCTGCATCGGGCGTTGCCATCATTGGTGTGCTCCTCCAGTGAAACGTGGCTCCCGTTAATGCGTACGCTGACAAGCGGTTGCTGCCATCCGAGAAATCTGGGATCTTTTCAGCGGGCGTGAGGGAAATCCCTGATCTGGGGATACAAACGCTGAGCAACGCCAGTAGGTGGCGCTACACCAGCCCTTGTTTCACTGCGAACGAAGTTGCGGCCGCACGATTGCGCACGCCAAGCTTCGTATAGATGTGAGTCAAGTGGCGATCGACGGTGGATGTGGCAACGATCAGGGTCTCGGCAATCTCTCGTGTCGTTCGGCCACTGGCCAGCTGCTGCAGGACCTTGACCTCAGTCGGAGTCAGGCCAGCCGGGACCGCATCCGCACGAATGTCGCGTCGGTGGCGCGACTGCGAGATGGGGTGAATTTCGACCGCGAGCGCTTCGGCGATGCTCTCGTCTAGCGACATCCGCCGACCGTGCTCCCAGGCCGTCGCGTAAGCCGCTCCGTCGAGCTCCCGCCTGGCGCATTCCAGCCCCTCCGCGAGCAACGCCTCAGCCATTGGTATCGGCGGCGTGTGGTAGGCCTCGCTCAGTACCGCGGTAGCGCCGGCTAATCGCACGGCTCGTTCCGGCTGCGACTGGGTCGCCGCCAAGCCGGAGAACAAGGGGAATACCTGGCTGAGATGCCATGGAGCGCCGAGCTGATGGATCTCAGCCAGTGCCTGCCGAAATCGATCGAGTGCCTGGACGTAGTCCCCTTCACGAAAGGCGGCGATCCCCAGCAAATGGAGCAGGATCGCGATTCCCTCCTGGTACCCGATCTTCTGCCGGATCTCGAGGCTCTGTGCGTAGTACGCACGCGCGGTCGGGTATTCGCTCGTGATGTATGCTGCGAGCCCCAGCAGGTGGAGCGCCCAGGCGATCAGCCAGTCGTCGCCCAGCTCCTCCGCAACTGCCAAACTTTCGTCGGCGAGAGCGCGCGTCCGAAGTGGCTCGTTCTCGAAGTAGGCCATCCGCCCCAGGAGGTGAAGCACCCAGGCCTCACTCCATCGGTCTGCCATCTCCCGCGCAATCGATAGGCTCTCGTCGAGCAACGCCTGTGCGGTGGCAGAGTCGCGCTGCTGGTGGGCAAGCCAGCCTGCCCCGTAGAGCGCCTTCAAACGCGCAGCAGACCGCTCTGGCGCCGCGTCAAGCGCGCGCGCCGCCCAGTGGCGTCCCTCATCGTGGAACCCACGCAGCCACCAGAACCACGCCAGCGCTCCGCTCAGTCTGAGAGCGGCCTCGGCATTACCTGTGGTCAGGCCCCAATCGAGCGCAGTCCTGAGGTTGTCGTGCTCGACCGCCAATCGCTCGACCCAGATAGATTGCTCCGTGAGGCGAAGCTTTGGTTCGGCGTCCTCCGCTAGCCGCAGAAAGTAGTCCAGATGACGATCCCGCGTGCGTTCGACGCTTCCCACTTCGCCGAGCTTGCCAAAGGCATACTGTCGAATCTGCTCCAGCAAACGGTAGCGAAGGCCCCCACGTTGCTGCTCTGCCATCACCAGCGACTTGTCGATCAACAGAGAGAGCAGGTCGAGGACGGCGTACGTTTCGATGCCGTGTCCGGCCCCGACGCTTTCGGCGGCCTCAAAGGTCCAGCCGCCCGCGAACACTGAAAGTCGCAGCAGCAGCGCCCGCTCCGGTTCCGAGAGCAGGCCGTAGCTCCAATCCACTGTCGCCCGAAGCGTCCGCTGGCGGGGCACGGCGGTCCGTTGACCACCAGTCAGCAGTGCGAAACAGTCGTCCAAGCGGGCCGCAATCTGGTCAACCGAAAGTACGTTGACCCGCGCCGCTGCCAACTCGATGGCCAGCGGGATACCGTCGAGACGCCGACATATCTCGCCCACCGCGTACGCATTCTGGTCGGTTATGGTGAAGCCCGACTGCACCACAATGGCACGTTCGAGGAACAGCCGCACGGCGTCGGAACTGGTCAAGAGCTCGAGCGACGGTTCAGCGACAGTCGGCGCTGGCGGGAGGCTGAGCGAGGGAACGCGCCATGTGATCTCGCCGCTCGAGCCCAGCACTTCACGACTGGTCGCCAGTACCCGCAGGCGGGGACATCCGCGCAGAAGCACCTCCGCCAGTTGCGCACACGCTGTTACCAGGTGCTCGCAATTGTCCAGTACGACAAGGCCCGACCGTGGTCGGAGGTAGTCGGTGAGGGCCTCGACGAACGAGTCGCCCGCTGCCTCCCGCAGGCCAAGAACGTTGGCGATCGTTTGAGGCACAAGTGCCGGGTCGCGCAACGGGGACAGGTCGACAAACCAGACGCCATCCGGATAGACGCTCAGCGAATCCTCTGCTACGCGCAGGGCGAGTCGTGTCTTGCCGCACCCGCCGGCACCCGTCAACGTAATCAGCCGCGATTCCGACGATGCCTCGGTCAGCAGGCGCGCGAGTTCTGCTACTTCGCGCATCCGCCCGATGAACCGCGTGACCTGAACGGGAAGATTGTTCGGAACAGCTGCCATCCCGCAAGCCTGCCTAGCTGTAGCGAACAGTCCGCATCAGATTGGCCGTCTCTACTTTATGCTGTTGTCCCTCGTTCTACAGGGTCGTTGCGTCGCCTCAGGCAGATAAGACCGTGGCGCGTAGCTGGTTTCCGGCGCAGAACCGGGCCACCAGCCGGTTTTAGTCGAGACAGCGCTGGGTTAGTTGGGATTGACCACTCTCGGTCATCGACCTGCTTCAGGCCGCCTGTCGGATCGGCACTGAGCGGCTGATCCGGCGGAACTTGCTCGCGTGCGGACTGCTCGTTGGTGGCCGTGAAGAAGGCGCGATCGGCGGAGAGCACGGCTGCAACGCGAGCGAAACACCCCTGGTGGTGAGCCAGGCCGGTCGGCCGCTCCGGTGCATCTGATGGATGGATTGCCCGCCAGAGCTGCGTAGCGTGTGACCAGTCCACCATCAACCTCCTCGAGAACGATCTTGCGACCGAACTCAGCCGGCACGTGCGCTTTGCCACGCTGCACGATCGCTGTGTGCGGTTCGAACAAACTGACCAGCTTCGCCGACGCGGGCATGCGTTCAACAGCGTGGTGTTGGCGTTTCCAGAGCACCTGAGGAACATGATCAACGGGCACAGCTGTTGTCGCGCACCACCAGGCCTGGTCCACTCGCTCCGGCCAGCAATCGCCGTTTCGGATTCGCTCCTCCGTGGTGGCAGTTACGTAGGCGACCTGCACAGACCGCGCGATACACACGTGCTCGTCCTGACCAGCGGAAGCGTCGAAGACACGTCGCTCGTTCCAGCAGGCCGAGGCGGCGCAATCGCTTACGTGTTGGAGGCTCGCGGTTCTGGCAAGCGCTCTGAAAGGATCACCGTCGACTGCACCTTTGGCTGAAGCCTTGGAGCCGTAACCCACTGGGTCACTCAGATTGAAGTGTCACTCGCGTCGATGGGTGCGGCGGTCACGATTTCGAAGACCGGCTGACGGTCCGCAAGGGCCGCGAACTGCTCGAGGGAGGCATCGGCGGACAGGCCAAACGCACCCATACCGCCGCGTTCAGCGGCGAACGCGCGCAGAATGGGCGCTCGGTTATCAGCGGCCAACTCTGAGACGGTGATGCGCTCCGCACGATGGCCCTTGGTCAGGACAGCCCAGCCGCTTGCACGCAGGTTCTTGACCCAGTCAGCCTGAGCCCAGCCGGCGACGATCCAGCGCCGCTGATCGAACTCCACCGGCGAGACTGGTGTCGACCGTAGCTCGCCGCTGCTGCGGCCCGGGACCGACAGCATATGCACTGGCCCCATGCCTGCGGTCAGAGTCGGGTCCGCCTTCAATCGGGCATTGAGCGCGACGAGGTCGGCGGGCAATTCAGGTCTAGTCATCGAGCAGCTCTACGGACATGTCCGGTTATACCAGCCACGGGACTCACCTGAGCGGGTACAGAATCCGGTATCGACCCGAGGCCGATGCTTGATCGCTCATGCGTCGGCCTCAACGATCGCGACTGTAGCGCCACGCACGAGACGACGTAGCTGCTCCACACACCCGCCGCACAGTGAGGTCGATCCGAAGCGCACGAATCGCGTGACCGGTCCGCCCCGCCCCGCCTTGAGCGCATCGAACCCGCGGCCGCAGCGTGAGCATCGACGCGGCAATGCGCGGTGGCCCACGATCTGCTCGGCCAATCGCCGGTGGGTCATGGACCGATCGACTGCCGGTGATACCGCGATGGGCACCTGCTTTGGTCGCCCGACCGGCTCTGCCAGGTAGACAAGCGCACGCGGGTCCCCATCGGCTGGTCGGTCCAGCACCAGGTGAATGGGCTCGAGCACGGGTCGGAGCATGCCTCACCCGACTGGCCCGTTGTCCAGAGATCGTGCCGGTTTACCGGCGATCGTTAACGTACGGCTGACCTTGCCTTAATCGGCACGCTGGCACGCTGAAAACATGATGAATTTGAGCTCGCTGCGCGTGGTGGACTGGATCGAGGGAGCGGTCAACCTGCGCGACTTCGGCGGCTACCCGACCAGTGAGGGCCGACAGGTTCGCTCGGGGATCCTGTTTCGCTCGGGCAGCACCCACGCCATCGCCTCTGCCGGGCTCGCGCGCGTCGCGGATGAGCGGATGCGCTCGACCGCGTCCATCACCAGCGGAGTCCGAATACCGCGGTGCAGCTGAGCGCCGCCACGATCGCCACGGCACTCGCCAATGAGCCGAGGCCAAGCGCCAGCCCGATCTGCAACAGGACGACGCCCGACAGCACGCAACCAAGCGCGGCGAAGCAGATTAGCCGGACCGCCGCCCACGGCTCAGCCACTGAAGAGATAGCCGACTCCGCGCACCGTCTCGATACGCGTGGGAGCGGCGGGATTGGGCTCGATCTTGCCGCGCAGCCAGCGGACGTGCACGTCGACCGTGCGCGTGTCACCGGCGAACTCGTAGCCCCATACGTTGCGCAGCAGCCGCTCGCGTGTAAGCACCTGTCCAACGTGGCGCAGGAAGTACGCGAGCAAGTCGAACTCGCGCGGTTTCAGATGCAGTGGCTGGCCGCGGAACACGGCGCGGTGCGCGGCCACGTCCACTTGCACATCCCCCGAGGTGAACTGGAACGACTGATCGGCGGGCACCGTGCTCATTTCAGATCGCCGCAGCAACGCCTTGACCCGCGCCATCAGCTCGTGCATGCTGAACGGTTTCGTCATGTAATCGTCGGCGCCGACCTCGAGTCCCACGACCTTGTCGACTTCCGCGTCGCGCGCCGTCAGCACCAGGATTGGCACGCGCCGAACGGCCGGCATGACCACCTCGCGCCGAATGTGCCGACACACTTCCAGCCCATCCATGCCGGGCAACATGAGGTCCAGCAGCATCAGGTCGGGCGGGTTCTCGCGCACCATCTCCAGCGCTCGCTTGCCGTCGGTGCACAGCCGCACCTCATGGCCTGCCCGGCTGAGGTTGTATCGAAGGGTACGGAGCAGGGACTGCTCGTCTTCGACCACCAACAAGTTGGCCATGGCTACAGCACCGCTGGGCCCCTCGAGAACTCTTGCATCCGCCCGGTCGCCACAAAGACCACGCGCTCGCAAATGTTCTGGACACGATCGCCGACGCGCTCCAGGTTGTGTGCCACCCAGACGAGGTGGGTCGCCTGATCGATGCAGCGCGGATTGGCCAGCATCATCATCAGCAGCTCGCGATAGACCTGCTGGTACAGCGCGTCCACTTCATCGTCCTGCTTAGCAATCTGCTCGGCCGCGGCGACGTCCCGCGCAATGAATGCGTCAAGTGAGCGGCGCAGCATGCTCGCGTCGAGCTCGGCCATGCGTGGGATGTCGATCAGCGGCTTGATGAGCGGCTCCTCACCAATCTGAATACAGATGTGCGCGATCCCAGCGGCGTAATCGCCCATGCGTTCGAGATCCGTCACGATGTGCACGATGGCGGCGAGCCGCCGCAGATCGGAGGCCATCGGCTGCTGGGTGGCAATCAACAGCAGGGCCGCTTCTTCGATCTCGAACCGCTTGCGATTGATCAGCACGTCCTCGGACTCGATGACGTGCGCAGTGGCGGTGTCGCGGTCGCGTAGAGCGTCAACCGCGCGGAGAATGGCCTTCTCGACCATGCTCCCGAGCACGAGCACCTCGTCCTGAAGCCGCTCCAGCTCCCTATGAAAGTTGGACCGCATCAGGCGTTCGTTGGCGGGTAAAGCGTCGGTCATAGCTTTATCCGAACCGTCCTGTGATGTAGTCCTCGGTGCGGCTTTCCGACGGGTTGGTGAAGATCTTTGAGGTCGGTCCGAATTCGATCAGGTGACCGATGCGGTCCTCCTCGGCCAGCATGAACGCGGTGTAGTCACTGACCCGCGACGCTTGCTGCATGTTGTGGGTGACGATGGCGATCGTGTACTCCTTCTTCAGCTCCGCCATCAGCTCTTCGATGCGGTAAGTGGCGATGGGGTCGAGCGCACTGCACGGCTCGTCCATCAGGATCACCGTCGGCTCGATTGCTAGCGTGCGAGCGATGCACAACCGCTGCTGCTGACCTCCCGACAACGAGATACCCGAGGACCGCTTCCATACGTCCTTGACCTCGTCCCACAAAGCCGCCTGGTGCAGCGCTCGTTCGGCGATGTCCTCGAGCGCACGGTTGGAGTAACCACCCTCGAGCCGTAAGCCAGCGACGACGTTCTCGAAGATGGTCATCATCGGGAACGGGTTCGGCTTCTGGAACACCATGCCGACCACCCGCCGTACCCGGACAGGATCTACGTTTGGGGCGTAGATGTCCTGACCGTTCAGTTCCACGGTGCCCGAAGCGCGCGCCCCACGGATAACCTCGTGCATGCGGTTGAGGCAGCGGATGAACGTGCTCTTGCCGCAGCCGGAGGGTCCGATGATGGCCGTGATGCGATTGACCGCGATCTCCAACGAGACGTTTCCTATAGCCTGGCGAGTCCCATACCAGGCACTCACGTCGCGTGCGCACATGCCCGCCGCGGCCTCCTCCGCAGGCGTCGACCGCGACGGCGGCGCTACGAGGCTAGTGAGCACGACTCCTCCGGGCGATCGTCCAGCGCGTAAGTGCGCTGAGCACGCCGATCAAGGTGATGAGCACGAGCGCCCCGCCCCACGCTTTGGCCTGCCAATCGGGGTACGGTGAGCGGGCGTAGTTGTAGATCTGGATCGGCAGCGCCGCTGTTGGCTGCAGCAGGTCGAGGTTGAAGAACTGATTACCCAGGGCGGTGAGGAGCAGCGGCGCCGTTTCTCCTCCCGCGCGGGCCAGGGATAGAACGACAGCCGTGATAACGCCCGCCTGAGCCGTGGGCAGCACCACGCGGAGAATGGTCTTCCAACGCGGAATGCCCAGCGCAAGGCTGGCTTCCCGTAGTGGATCGGGCACGATGCGAAGGGTCTCCTCAACCGTACGTGTCAGGATGGGGATCATGATGATCGCCAGCGCCACGCCGCCCGCGAGGCCGCTGTACTGGCCGACCACATTGCGCACCAGCCACGCCCAGACGAACACGCCGATCACGATCGAGGGAAGTCCTGCGATCAGATCGATGGTGAAGCTGATCACCCGCGCGAGGCTGCCGCGGCCGTACTCCGACAGGTAAATGGCCGTAGCCACCCCAACAGGAATGCCGATCACGCCCGCGACCGCGAGCATCTCCAGCGTGCCCAGAATGGCCGGCGCCACCCCGCCGCCTGCTTCACCCGGCGGCAGTGGCCGCTCGGTGAAAAACGCCGGGTTGAGCGACGGCAGGCCTTGAACCAGGACGTGGCCGAGGATGATCAACAGCACCGCCACCGCTCCCGCCGCGCTGAGCACCACCAGCCCTGCTGCGAGTCCGTTGGTGCTACGACGCCGCAGCCAGCCACGCGTTGGCACGCCCGCCAGTCCGACTGAACGCGACGCGATCATGCGGTCGGCCGAGGCCCGCGGGCCACGCTCCACACCAGCAGCCGCGCGAGAATGTTCATAGCCGCCGCCACTGCCAGCAGCACCAGTGCGACAGCCACGATCGCGCTGAAGTAGATCTCCTTGTCGGCTTCCGTGAACTGGTTGGCGATGGCGCTGGCCATCGTGTAGCCAGGCGTAAACAGCGACGCGCGGATCTGCGTCGAGCTGTTGCCAATGACCATCGTCACCGCCATCGTCTCGCCGAGTGCGCGGGCCAGCCCGAGGATGGCCGCGCCGACGATGCCGCTGCGTGCGTACGGCAGCACCGCCTTCCGAATGGTCTCCCACTTCGTCGCCCCCAGGGCGAGCATGCCCTCGCGCTGAGTGTCAGGCACCGCGCGCAGGATCTCACGCGAGACCGCGGTGATCGTGGGCAGGATCATGATCGACAGGATCACGCCGGCCACCAGCAGGTCGCGCCCCACGGCCGGGCCACTGAACAGTGCGCCGACCACCGGCAGCGGACCGACCGCGCTCTTGAGAAAGGGCTCGATCGCGCCGCGCATCAGCGGGGCCAGGATGAAGAAGCCCCACAGGCCGTAGATGATGCTCGGGATCGCCGCCAGCAACTCGATCAGGAATGACACTGGCGCGCGCATCCATAGCGGGGCGTATTCCGCAATAAACAGCGCGCAGCCGACGCCGACCGGCGCCGCCAACAGCAGCGCAATCAAGGAGGTAACGACGGTGCCGTACATGTACGCGGCCGCGCCGAACTTCTCCTGCACGGGATCCCAGGTGGTCTGCGTCAGGAATGCGCCACCAAACCGCAGGAAGGCTGGCAACGCATCCAGCAACAGCAGCACGATGATCCCGATCAGCAGCAGCGGCACGCACGCGGCGATGGCACTGACCACTGCTTCGAACACGCGGTCGCCGCGATTGCCACCACTGCCAAGTACCCCCAGCGGAGCCGCCCGATCGGCGGGCGCCCGCACCAACGACGCCATCCTGGGTCCGGACCTAGCTCAGCGCCCTGGGAACGCGGGCTTGTCGTTGCTGGTGATCTGCTTGATGAACTGCTCGCTCTTGGCGTTCAGTGCCTCGGGCACTGTCGCGTAGGCGAGATCCTTGTTGAACTTCTGGGCCTCGTGCGTCGCCCACCACGCCAGCCGCGTGAGCGCTACCGCCTTCGGCTGATCCGGGATGTTCTTGTAGAGCAGCAGCCAGGTCGCTGTGGAGATCGGGTACGAGCCGTCGCCCGGCGCATCGACGATGCTAAAGCGCAGGTCCGCGGGAATGTTGCCGGCGCTGGCGGCTGCGGCCCCGGTCACCGAATCCAGCGACGGCTCGATAAACTTGCCAGCCTTGTTCTTGACCATGCCGTAGCCCATGTTGTTCTGGACGGCGTAGATCAACTCGACGTAGCCGATCGAGTTCGGGTTCTGCTGCACCTCGCCGGCGACGCCCGAGTTACCGCTGCCACCCAGCCCCGTCGGCCAGTTCACGGACGTTGCCTTGCCGACCTTCTGCTGCCACTCGGGGCTGACCGTGCTCAGGTAATCGGTGAAGCCGAACGTCGTGCCAGAGCCATCGGAGCGATGTACGACGACGATGTCTTCGTTCAGGTTGGCCAGATCCGGGTTGTCGGCGAGCAGCTTGGGGTCGTTCCACTTCTGAATGGTGCCCAGGAAGATCCCCGCAAGCGTCTCACCCGTGAACTTCAGCTTGGACTTCACCGTCGGCAGGTTGTACGTGGGCACGATCGCGCCCAGCGCGGTCGGGATGTGGTAGAGCTCGCCGCCCTTGGCGCCGGCGAGCTGCTCATCGGTCATTGGCGCGTCACTGGCGCCAAAGTCGACCGTCTGGTCCTGGATGCCCTTGATGCCGCCACCCGAGCCAATCGCCTGATAGTTGACCTGCACCTGGGTGACGTTGACGTATTCGCTGAACCACTTCTGATAGAGCGGCGCTGGGAAGGTGGCGCCGGCGCCATTCAGCGACTTGGCCTCGTCGGCCAACGGCCCACTAACAGAGATCGCAACCGCCGGCGCCGCCGCGGTGGTAGCTGGCGCGGCCGGCGCGGTGGTCGGCGCGGCCGCTGCCGCGGTGGTGGGCTTGGCTGGCGCCGCGGGAGCGCTGGTCGGCGCGGGCGGCTGGGTCCCCGGCCCGCATGCAGTCGCCAGAAGAACAAGGGCGCTGACGAAAGCTACCGATCGTGTACGGAAACTCATATGTCCCGGACACGCTAGCCCGAGGCGGGTAAGCGCAACCTTAACGCGTGTTAACGGGACCCGGCCGGCGTGTTAGCAATCGGTGTTAATACCGCTCGAAGCCAGCATCGCACAGGTTGTTGCACGAGCCCCGGACATTGACGTCGCGTACGTGATGCCCTTGCACGTCCATCGGCGGTTCTCGACGCACGGCGTGGGTCCATTCACACCCAAACACGCCGGCGTGAGCTGCACCTCCTGCTGCATGCGATGGCGCCCGAGCGAAAAAGAGGTGCTGAAGAACAGCTGCCGTTGTCATTGATTGACTAACAGTTCAACCAAAGACACCTTGATAGGATGCAGAGGTGTCGCCGCGCTCGGCCGCAGCCAATCAACAGATAAAAGACGCCCGCAGAGAAGCCTTACTCGTCGCTGCGCGGCGGGTGTTTGCCCGGAACGGGCTCGCCGCGACGCGCGTCAGCGACATCGCGGCTGAAGGGCACGTCAGCCAGGGCCTCGTGTACCACTACTTCCCAAACAAGGAAGCCTTGTTCACAGAGATCGTCGAAGAGGCGCTGCGCCAGACAGCCGCGCTGGCAGCCACAGCGCTGCAGCAGCCCGCAACCGCGTGGCAGCGTCTCGAGTACCTGTGCGGCCAAATGCTCGACGGGGTGCGTGAGGAGCCCGACTACGTACTGGTGATCCTCCAGGCCTTCACGAGCGCGGCGGCGCCAGAGCGGGCACGTGCGGCAGTCGCCGAATACGGACGCCAGACCTTCACCCACATCGTCGCGTTGATTGCGGAAGGCCAGGCCGAACGCTCAGTCGGCTCCGGCAATCCAGCCGACCTGGCGACCGCGTTCACTGCCTGCATTCAGGGCATCGCGCTGGCACGACTTCAGGGCAACTCGGGTGACGAGGGGTTTCCGCGCGCGGAGACGATCCTGCGACTGCTTCGGGCTCCATAACTAACGTCCTCGGGCGTGCCGAGCGCTTGACAACGTACCGGACTGGCTATAGGAAAATACCCGCTAAGCGTTACGTCTAGTCTGACTGTCCTTTTGTGGAGCGACGACACGTGCCAAAGTTGAGCCGAGGCATGCACCAGGGGAGGCAAAGTGTCGGGGCCTGCACTCTGAGGCTGCCTGGTGTTAGGTACACGTGCCGTTCGAAGTCACGGTCCGGGTCCGCTGAGAGGCAGGAAAACACCGTCCCCCTTCCTTTTCATCGTGAGCTCCAGACTGTGCGAACTCACCGCGCCGGCGTGCCCCCGCCGCTCCTTTCTAGGTCCAGTTGATGCGTTGCTGGAGCAGGGCTTGTTCGGCAGGGTTCGAGGTGAGTTCGAGAGCACGCTGATCGGCGGCGCGGGCTTGGTGCGGGTGGCCGAGTGCACGGAGGAACTCGGCGCGCGTGGCGTGATAAAGGTGATACAGGTCGAGTTCGCAGGCGAGCGCGTCGAGCTCGACCAGCGCGGCCTGCGCTCCGGCCACATAGCGCAGGGCAATCGCCCGGTGCAGGCGGGTGATGGGCGACGGCGCCAGGTGCAACAGCATGTCGTAGAGCAGCAGGATCTGCTCCCAGTCGGTGTCATCCCAGTGGCGAGCTTGTGTGTGACAGGCAACGATGGCGGCCTGGACTTGGTACGGGCCGGGTCGGTGCTGTTGTGCCGCGCGCTCGAGGAGGCGGGTCGCGTCTTCGATTAATCGGCGGTTCCAGCGGGAGCGGTCCTGGTGTTCCAGCAGGACCAGGCCACCGTGAGCATCGAACCGCGCGTCGGCTCGGGCGCGGTGGAGCCGGATGAGGGCAAGGAGCCCGGCGATCTCCGGTTCCGTCGGCATTAACTGGTGAAGTTGTTCGGTGAGCCACTCCGCATCGTCAAGGAGGTCGCGCGACTCGGTCTGGCGCGCGGTGGGCAGGTAGCCTTCGTTCAAGAGCAGGTAGATCACCGCGAGGACTTGCGTGAGGCGCGTACTGAGCTCGTCAGGGTCAGGGATCCGGTAGGGGATGCCTGCGTCGGTGATCTTTCGCTTGGCTCGGGTGATGCGTTGGGCAACAGTGGTCTCCGGCACGACGAAGGCGCGGGCGATCTGCGCGGTCGTGAAGCCGCACACGACTCTCAGTGTGAGCGCGATCTGTGCTGGTCGGGGCAGCGCCGGGTGACAGCAGGTGAAGATCAGGCGTAGCCGGTCGTCGGCCTCGGGCTGGACCGGCCACTGCACACGGGCCAGCTTGGCGCGGTAGTTGTCCTGACGGCGCAGGACATCGAGGCCTCGATTGCGCGCGACGGTGAAAAGCCATGCATCTGGTCGAGTCGGGATCCCGTCAATCGGCCATCGTTGCAGCGCCATCAAGACCGCATCCTGGACGAGGTCTTCAGCCGTGTCGAAGTCACCAGTCACGCGCACCAGCACGGCGGCCAACCGTCCGGCGTAGTCGCGCACGACACGCGCCAGCTCGGCGTGCGAGCTGGCCGTGTCGGTTTCGGCCGAAGGACGACTGGGAAGGCTCATGCTTCGAGTGGGCGTATCTCCACAACGGGGCAGCCGGGCCAGGTGCTGACCATTTTCAGAGCCTCGTCGAGGTCGGCGACTTCGATTTCGGTGTAGCCACTGACCACCTCCTTGCCTTCGACGAACGGGCCGTCGGTTATGACTGGCTCGGACCCGCTGTTCAGCCGCACGGTCGTGGCGGTGTACGCGGGACTCAGCTTGTTGCCTCCACGAATCTTGCCCGCGTGGTCGGCCATCCATTTGCCAGCCAGTGTGTAGGCCCGGTCCCGTTCTGGCTGGCTCATCGCCGCCAGGTCACGCTCGAACTGCTCGGTCTCAACGAACAATAGGACGAATTTCACCTCAAGGCCTCCTCGAAACGAATATTGCTCGCGCGGTCACCGGCTGCCTTGCCTGCCCGGCCAAGATAACCGAGCGAGTCCGCTCGACAGCATCGGCTGACGGGCTCAGCTCCGGACCAAGTTGTCACGTGCCCACGCGGAACGAGCCGCAGCCGCTCTTGGCCCCAAGTGACGTGTCCGGCCACGTCACGAAGCGTCCACAGGGGGCAGTCAGGACGGCGCATCCCAACGCTCAGTTGGCACCATCGTGAGGACAGCGTCGAAGCTGTCCCGTGTTCGCCGACGGCACTCCATCATGTGCACGGCTACGCTCCGTGCTGGAGTGCCGCCATGCGCCGCATCATCTCGTCGGAGGCCACGTCCTCGACGTGAGTAGCGATCGTCCATCCGTGACCGAACGGATCCACGATGAAGCCATCCCGGTCGCCGTAGAACTGGTCCTGCGGGGGCCGCCGGAGCGTGGCGCCGAGTTTCACGGCCCGCGCGATCACGGCGTCGACGTCCTCGACGTAGATGAAGAGAAACGTCGGCGTGCCGTCGAGGCCACCTGGAGGTGGTGCCTTGGTGCCCATGGACGGCGATGCGTCTTCGACGATGACGATCGAGTCGCCAATTTGGATCTCGGCGTGGGCGATCGTTTCCTCAGGTCCGGGCGCCCGCATGCGCTCGGTCGCGCCGAACACCTCGATGTAGAAGTTGAGGGCCTCGACGCCGCCGTCGACGACGAGGGCCGGGGTGACCCGGCGGTACCTGTCCGGGATCGGCTTGGGTTTGCTCAGGGACATGTGATTCCTTTCCTTGTCGAGTTCCGCTTTGCTGGCGGAGGCATTCGTCCTCCTACCGATAAGACGACCGGCGGATGCGCCGATACGACATTGCGCCAGGTTTTCTGCGGCGCCGCGGCCGGGTTCACACCCCTGTTACTGCGGCATCAAGATGTGCGCGCTCGGCATGTCGACCCGAAGCGCGCGCCGCTGCAGTTGACGGTGGCGTGATGCTCTGCCTTCTAACGGCGCCGTAACCGGGTCTGTACTCGGGCGAGCTAGGGCTGATCAGTAGGCCTCGGCGCGCGCTCCTTCCTCGGTGTTCGACGATGCGGCGAGTTGGCGATTGGCATCAGCGTGGGGGAAACCGCCGACGGAGTCTTCGCGACTGCCTTCGTGGGGATGACTTTGCAGATCCCTGCGGCGTCGCAGTCGGCGGGGTCGACCAACGCGCCTTGCTTCGCCAGTTGCGTGAGCTCCCTTTCCATTCGCTGCAGGTCGCGGATGCGCGTCATGACCTCGGCGCGATGCCGGTCGATGAGGTCCACTACGTGCTGACACGGCGCGGAGCCACCATCTCGAATGGCAATCACCTCGCGAATTTCTGACAGCGACAAGCCCACCGCTTGAGCAGCACGGATGAACGCAAGTCGGGGCAGCACGTTCGCGTCGTAAGCGCGATAGCCCGATTGTGTTCGGTGCGGCGCTGGCAGCATGCCGGCTTTCTCGTAGTAGCGGAGCGCAGTGGGAGCTAGCCCGCTCTGCTTGGCCAGCTCACCGATCCGCATGTCGGCGACCGCATGGTCCTTGACCTTAGAGCGCACTCTAATCTCTACCATCTTTGAAAGGGCATTCGCCAAGAGGCATACCGGCAATGGATTAAGGAGCGGCTGGTGAACGAGGCGGTAGACAGCGCGTTGATCGAGGATGTTCGATCGGCAGCCACTGCCTCTGCGCTCACGCGCGCTGCCTTCCACGCCATCCTGGACGGCCGCGCCTTGTCTCGAGCTCAGTTTTCCTCGAGGAGCTTGCCACTCGTCGATGGCCAGGCTGAGCGCTTCGCTGGATAGTCGTGTACCCCGATGGCTGCCGATCCGGTGGTGCCAGTACACGGCGGCGGCCGCACCGGCTCATTCGATGACGTGATTGGCAGATGGCGCGAATTAGATGGGTGCGATCCGGCCGGTTCTTCGTCGCTCAGAGGCGCCGTCGCCAGCAGCACATGGCGGTGTCAAGCCGGAGCAGAGGTCAGATCGATCGTCATGGAGGGAGTCGGCCACACCTGGCCCGGTATTCCGCTCAGTGGCGTGGCGTGCGGGCCAGCCGCATCGATCGATGCGACAGCAGTCATCGCGGAGTTCTTTGCCGCACACCGGCGTGCCGATGGCGTCAGCTGATCAACCGCGCTTGGCCGACTGAGCACCCCGCGCCTCGAGCCAACTCACAACTTCATTGGCATTGCTCCGACGCGCAGCATCGAGTGGCGTAAGCCCATCCCATGGCGTTATCCAGTTCAGGTCCGCACCACGATCGAGGAGATACTCGGCGGCGGCGCGCTGACCGCCGTGGCACGCACACCAGAACGCGATGGTCACGTCGCTTAGCTGGACCGCAGCGCCTCCCCATGGGAAGCGTGCTGGTGGGCGGCCGTCAGCGAAGTACTGCTCAATCCGATCCATCAGACCGAGAGCGGCGGCGTGCCAGATCGCCGTCCGCGCCCCGCGCTCGATCAGGCGCCGCGCCGCGTTCCACTGGCCAAATCCGACAGCGTCGTCCAATGGTGTGCCGCCGGCAATCACCGCGCCGGGCGCCTCGATATCCGCACCAGCGTCGAGCAGTGCATCGAGCGCTTCTACATCGTCGCTGCTGGCCGGGCCATGCAGAGGCGTCTCCGCGTGTGGCCCAGCACATGGCGCATTAACGTCGGCACCAGCGGCAACGAGCGCCGCAATCGTTTGTCCCACATTGGGAAAGTGGCCGGGCCAGTCGACAGCCGCGCCAATCAGCGGATACAAAAAAGGCTGCTTGATCCCTTTGGCGCGCCGCGTGATCGTCGCGTTGGCCAAGCCTGGGTTCTCGGCGAGCATTCGCTGCAGCTTCACGAGATCACCGCGGCGGATGGCGCTGATCACGTCGCGCGCTAGCGGTTCGTCTTCAAAAAGGGTCAGCACTCGATTTGAACTGTGATCTTGGTTTAGCTATGCCTCTGCCAATACCAGGTCGTGCTCAGACCGGTCTATCTGGCCAGCGAGGAACTGCCGCTGATAGAGCGCTGCGTAGAGCCCACCCTGTCGAACAAGCTCCTCGTGCCTGCCGCGCTCGACCAGCCTGCCGCGGTCGAAGACCAGGATGAGGTCAGCAGCGAGAACGGTCGAGAGACGGTGGGCGATCACGAAAGAGGCCACCTGCAAGCGAGGGCGCGACGCCCGCGCCGACCAGCACTGCAAGAGGCTCAACGCCGCGGGTTGGGTCACCCAGTTAAATCGATCACGCTCTTGGTCACCGAGATACCACATCGGGCCACCCTACACGCGCGATGCAAAGTAATCGACCAGCCCGCGCGAGTAATAGTCCTCCCAACGGTCGGCCGGCGCCTCGCGAACGTACTGCTTGTCTAGGGACACCAACAGGTGCGTGAGCTCACTCCGCACGGGCTTCGTAGCCAGCAGCTCTGGTAGGCGCGACAGGTTGACGAGCCAATCGCTGTACCAGGTAGCCCAATCTGGGTCGTCGCCGTCGGTAATTGCATATACGCGGTGGTGCGTTTCGGCGGCCTCGTGCAGAAGCTCGCTGACTTGTCCTCGCAGGTCGGCCATGATGGCCGAAGCACTATACCTTGACCTGTAGGCGGAGATTCACATGTTGCTCGAGGCACGCCGAGCTGCCAACGTCCGCGCGTCCTTCGGTATCGACAAAGCGGCGGTCGTCGGTCATCAGCGTGGCCGGACGATCGAGGTAACGATCGTCGATCGCCGTGTTGAACTGCAGCGTAACGCTCTGGAGTTCCACAACCAGCATCTACCGCCCCGCGCCACGCGCTCCCGCCATCCCATTCGCCAGGCTAGTGGACCGTTCTAGTTACGAAGCCAGGAGCTCTAATTCGTGAGCCACGCGACCGCGTCGCGGCGTCTCGCGAAGTACGCCGTCGGATACGTTGCGGGTCCTTCGGCGGCGGGCAGCGCGCCGA
>WNFV01003957.1_pt1 | contig 20188 bp, 18 predicted proteins | sample 5400101 | NCBI WGS metagenome assembly WNFV01 (sample SAMN13153361, study PRJNA577476) | soil metagenome | isolation source: 115 cm soil or saprolite under grassland replicate 1 | place: USA:California | collected 2016-06-15 | reverse complement strand
ACCCACTTGCCCTTCTTGTCCGGGGTCTGGCCCTCGGCGTTCGGATCCCACCAGATGAGCTTTTTCTTCTCGCTCCACGGCTTGCCGCTGAGGTCGGCCGAGGCGCGGTTATAGATGATGCGCCGGTTGGCCGGCCACGCGAACCCCCACCCGTGGCCCAGGTAGTCCTTCTCATCGGCCGGCTTGCGCGCATTGGCCTTGTTGATCAGCTTGCCGTCCGGTCCCTCCACGGTGACTCCGGTGTAGATCCAGCATCCGCCGGCGGTCTTGCCGTCGTCGGTCATGTGGGCGAAGGTGTTCAGCGCCTGGCCCTTCTTGTACACGACCTTGCCATCCTTGTCCGTGATCTCCTCGGTGGCGAAGCCGTTAACCTCCTTGAGGACCAGCGCCATCTCCGGCTCCTTCGGATTCTGTCCGTAGGTCCAGCTGGTCGCCAGGAATCCCCGGTCACGCTCCTTCTTGGAGCTGGCGTACATCTTCTGGAGGCGCTTGGCGAGAGACACGAAGAACTCGGCGTCCGACGTGGCGTCGCCAGGCGGGTTAACCGCCTTCTCGTGCCACTGGATCAGCCTCATGGTGTTCGTCAGCGAGCCGTCCTTCTCCGCCGCCGGCGCCGCCGGAAGGAAGAAGACCTCGGTCTTGACGTCCTTGGGATCGGTGCCGGGCGTCTTCCAGACCTCGGCCGTCTCGGTGATGAAGATGTCCTTCACCACCAGCCAATCGAGGCGCTGCATGGCCGAGCGCGCCAGCTTGGCATTGGGCCCGCCCACCGCCGGGTTCTGCCCGTCGGCGAGGAAGCCCTTGATCTTGCCCTTGTACATGTCCACGAACATGTGCTGGTGGCTGTAGGCATCGGCCGACGCCCGTTTGGGCAGCCACTGGTACCCGAACTCGTTGTCCTTGGTGGCCGCGTCGCCATAAAAGGCCTTGAGCAGGCTCACGAAGAACTTGGGCTTATTGATCCAGAAGCCGCCTTTCGGCGTCTCCTTCTCGAGGTAGGTCTTGAGGTCCGGATGAGCGTCCCTGAGCGGCATGGCCATATAGCCCGGCAGCTCGTGATAGAGCAGCTCCAGATCCGTGGCCCCCTGGACATTGGCATGGCCGCGGAGGGCGGTGACGCCGCCGCCCGGACGGCCGATATTGCCCAGGAGCAGCTGCAGCATGCAGAGCGCGCGGATGTTCTGCACGCCATTGGTGTGCTGGGTGAGGTTCAGCGCATAGGTGATCGTGCCCGTCTTGTCGGGACCGCTGTTGCCGCAGTACAGCTTGGCGACCTCGATGAACTTGGCCTTGGGGATGCCGCAGACGCGCTCGACCATCTCCGGCGTGTAGCGGCTGTAATGCCGCTTCAGGAGCTGAAAGACCGTGTTGGGATCCTTGAGCGAATTGTCTCGCTTGGGATTGCCTTCGCCGTCCACCTGATACTTCCAGGACGACTTGTTATAGGTCTGGGCGATGTGCGGATCACTGCCGCCCTTCCCGGTCGCCTCCAGCCCGGTGAACAGGCCACCGCCGTCGGTGGCGGTCTTGAAGCCGGGATCGATCAGGAACGAGGCGTTGGTGAAGTGGACGACGTAGTCTCTGAAGAAGAGGTTGTTCTGCATCGCGTAATTCATCAGGCCGCCGAAGAAGGCGATATTGGTGCCCGATCGCAGCGGGACATGGATGTCGGCGACGGCGCTGGTGCGAGTGAAGCGCGGATCGACGTGGATGAACTTGGCGCCCCGCTCCTTGGCCTTCATCACCCACTGGAAGCCCACCGGGTGGTTCTCGGCCATGTTGTTGGTCGCCATGATGACATCCGAGTTCTGGATGTCGATCAGGTTGGTCGTCATCGCCCCCCGCCCGAACGTGGTCCCCAAAGCTGGGACCGTGGCGGAGTGTCAGACTCGGGCCTGGTGCTCGTGGTAGACGATGCCCAGCGTGCGGTTCAGCTTGCTGAGGAGATAGCACTCCTCGTTGTCGATGCACGCCGAGCCCAGTGAGGCGATGGCCTCGAGGCGGTTGACCGTGACCTCGTGGCCGTCCTTGTCCTTCTCCTTCTCGATGAAGTATTTCTCTCGCGTGTCGTAGTAGCGCTTGGCGATCTGCTCATACATCCACTCCAGCGGCTTCTCCTCCCACTTCTCCGACCCCGGGGCGCGATACAACGCCTTGGTCGGTCTCAGCGGGTTATTGGAAAGCTGGATGGTGGCGGCCCCTTTGGGGCAAAGGCGGCCCAGCGTGTGAGGCGTGTCCGGATGCCCCTCGATGTCGATGATCTTGTCGCCCTTGGAGTAGACGAGCTGGATGCACCCGACAGCGCAGTAGGGACACACGCCGGCATGCACCTTCGCTTCCTTGATCTTCAGCGTCGTGGCGGCGGCCGCCACTGGCTTGAGATCAAGCGCGCCTGCGCCAACCGCGACGCCGGCACCAGTCGATCCCGCGTACTTGAGGAAATCGCGCCGAGACAAACTCATAGCGACACCTCGTTGTGTGATGTGTTTGGCACGAGCTTTCGCCAACTCGATCTGCGTGACACGAGCGAGCCGCTGACGGCTTTTGCTTTCATTGCTCGCTAGTTACCCGGGATTCTAGGAGGGGTGACTTCCGCTGTCAAGCAAATCTCTTCACACTCTACGGCGCATTGCGCTAGGCGCCGCGGCTGCAATTGAAGCGCTCAGCCTTCCTCCGAGCGGCCCAGATGAGCCCGATCCTTTATATAGAGCTCGTAGCGCTCCTGGATCAAAGCCTCGGCTTCGGCCCGGCGCCCTGCCTCGAGAGAGGCCACGATCCGTTTGCCGTGCTCGATCTCGACGATGGCGCCGCCCATGACGGGGTCGTAAAACCGTCCTAACTCCAATAGGATGCGCTTGACCTTTGCGAGGTCCTCGAGGCTCGAGCAGAGCTCCTCGATCAGCAACCGGGCGTGGTCTTCGCGCTTCCGAGACCGGAAGCCCTTGTCCTGGCGCGGCTCGACAGGGCCGCCCAAGTCTCCCTCAGGGGCTGAACCTGGATTCACCGGCCACCGCCATACAGCACGCGAACGAGCACGAGGCCATGGGCTGGCGCGGTGGGACCGGCAAGGGTGCGGTCACGCCCGGCCAGGACCTCCGCCATCCACTCGGGAGGCCGGGCTCCCCGTCCAACCTCGATGAGGCTGCCCACCACGTTGCGCACCATGTGGTGGAGAAAACTGTCGGCCGACATGAAGATCGCGAGCCGCGTCCCGCGTCTCACCAGGCGCACGGAGCGGACCGTGCATCGGGGAGTGCGCCCTCGGCCGGGCGCTGCGCAAAAGGCGGAGAAGTCGTGCGCGCCCCGCAGGGTCGCCAATCCTTTGGCCATCGCGGCAGCATCCACCGAGTAGGGCACGTGCCAGGCGTAGCGGCGAAGAAAGGGATCGGCAACGGGAGCGCGGTCGATCAGGTAGGCGTAGCGCTTGCCCCGGGCCCCGCGCCGCGCGTTGAATCCGGCTCGGGCCTCGACGGCCGCCATCACGCGCACGGCCTCGGGCAGCAGCGCGTTCAGCGCCCGTGCCAGCACGGCGGGAGCGATCGGCGATTCGGTATCGAGGCTGGCGACTTGGCGGAGCGCGTGGACACCGGCGTCCGTGCGGCTGGCGCCGACGATCTTGTGCGGCGCGCCCAGGATCCGTGAGCAGGCCGCGGCGAGCAGACCCTGCACGGTGGGGCGGTCCGGCTGGATCTGCCAGCCGTGAAGATTGGTGCCGTCGTACGCGAGGGTCAGCCGGAGAGTACGCGTGGGATTACCGGATCAACAGCTCGGCGATCTGGATCCCATTGAGCGCGGCGCCCTTGCGCAGCTGGTCGCCCACCACCCAGAAGTTGAGCGCATTGGGCATCGACAGATCCTCCCGGACCCGCCCGACGAAACAGTCGTCCTGGCCCTCCGCAGCCACCGGCATGGGATAGCGGTTCTCCGCCGGCTCGTCCCAGAGCGTGAGCCCGGGAAACGCGGCGAACGCTTCGCGGGCGCGCTCGCGGCTCACCTTGATCTCGGTCTCGGCATTGACGGCCACCGAATGCGCCGTGAACACGGGCACCCTGACCGTGGTGGGCGAGACCGGCAGGTCGGGCAGCTCGAGGATCTTCCGCACTTCGTTGACGAGCTTGAGCTCTTCCCCTGTGTAGCCGCCATCCATGAACTTGTCGATATGCGGAATGACGTTGAAGGCGATGGGATGCGGGAAGAACTTCGGCGTGATGGCCTCGCCCCGCGCCCAGGCCAGGGTCTGGCTGCGGAGCTCTTCCACGCCATTGACGCCGGCGCCCGACACGGCCTGATAGCTCGTGGCGATGACCCGGCGCAGTCGCCCCACCTCGTGAAGCGGCTTGAGCGGCATCACCGTGACGATCGTGGTGCAGTTCGGACAGGCCACGATCCCGCGGTGCCCCGCGGCCGCGTGCGCATTGATCTCCGGCACCACCAGCGGCACCGTCGGATCCATCCTGAAGGCATTCGATTTGTCCACTACCACGGCTCCAGCCTTGACGGCGAGCGGGGCATACTCCTTGGACTGGGCGGAGCCGGCTGAGAAGAAGGCCACCTGCACCCCCTTGAAGGCCTCGGGCCCGACTTTTTCCAGGCGAAGCTTCTCGCCCCTGAACGTGACGGACTTGCCCACCGAGCGCTCCGAGGCGAAGGCCCGCAGCTCGCGGACGGGGAACTTACGCTCCTCGAGAATCTTGAGGGTCGTCTGACCCACCGCTCCCGTCGCCCCCACCACCGCCACCACGAGCCCTGATGCCATCTCTCAATGTCTCCGATTCATCCAGCGGCCTTAATATGACTTTTGGACTTCCCGGCCGATCAGATCGCCCATCTCCACCGTGCCCGTCAGGATATTGCCGGGCGCGTGGATATCCTTGGTCCGGTGCCCCTGCTCCAGCACCCGCAGCACGGCGGCCTCGATCCGGTCGGCGTCGGCGCCCAGGCCGAACGCGTATCGGAGCAGCATGGCGGCGGATAGGATTGCCGCGATGGGATTCGCGATGCCCTGGCCCGCGATGTCGGGCGCCGTCCCGTGCACCGGCTCGAAGAGCCCGACGCGGCCGCCGAGGCTGGCCGACGGCAGCATGCCCATCGAGCCCGCCAGGATGGCCGCCTCGTCCGAGAGGATATCGCCGAAAGTGTTCTCAGTCACGATCGTGTCGAAGTGGGTGGGCTGATTGACCAGCGCCATGGCGCAATTGTCCACCAGCACGTGCTCGAGCGTCACCTGCGGGTACTCCTTCGCCACGCGAGTGACCACCTCGCGCCAGAGCTGGGAGACGACCAGCACGTTGGCCTTGTCCACCGAGGCCAGGCGCTTGCGGCGCTTCGTGGCTACGTCGAAGGCGGCGCGCGCCACCCGCTCGATCTCGCGGGTCGTATAGCTCATCGTGTTCACCGCCCGCTCGCCGCCGTCGGCGAATCCTTCCCGCCCCCGCGGCTCGCCGAAGTAGAGCCCGCCCGTGAGCTCGCGCACGACCATGAGGTCCGTGCCCTCCACCACGGAGCGCTTGAGCGGCGAGGCGTCCACCAGCATCGGGAAGCACTTCGCGGGTCTCAGGTTGGCGAAGAGATCGAGCTCCTTACGGATCCTCAGGAGCCCGCGCTCGGGACGCTGCTCCTGCGGCAAGCTGTCCCACTTGGGCCCGCCCACTGAGCCGAAGAGGATGGCGTCGCTCTCTTCGCACAACCGGAGCGACGAGTCCGGCAGTGGATCGCCGCTGGCATCGATGGCCGCACCGCCGCAGAGCCCGGTCTCGAACTCGAAGGACTCCCCGGTGGCTTTGCCGACGATCTCGAGGATCTTCTGGGCCTCCGGGACGACCTCCCGGCCGATGCCGTCTCCGGCCAGGACCGCGATCTTATGCGTCGCCATCAGCGGGGATGGGCCGTCATCGGCGGCCTGGGAGGCCCTTCTTTTTCGCGACGTAATTCATCAGGCCGCCGGCGGCCATGATTTCCTGGGCGAAGGGTGGCAGCGGCTGGGCCTGATAGGTCTCTTCCTTGGTCAGGTTCTTGATCTCGCCGGTGACCGGATTGATCTCCAGGATGTCATTTTGCGAGATCCGCTCGGCGGCGTCGGTCTCGAACAGCGGCAGCCCGAGGTTGATCGAGTTGCGGTAGAAGATGCGGGCGAAGGACTTGGCGATCACCGCCGACACCCCGGCGCCCTTGATCGCGATGGGCGCGTGCTCCCTGGATGAGCCGCAGCCGAAGTTCTTGAGCCCGACCATGACATCGCCCACCGAGACCTTCTTGTGAAATTCGGGGGCCGTGTCCTCAAGACAGTGCTCGGCCAACTCTCCGGCGTCCGAGGTGACGAGGTAGCGCGCCGGAATGATCTGGTCCGTGTCGACATTGTCGCCGAACTTCCAGGCCTTGCCGTGCAGGTTCATCCTCAGGCCCCCACGACCTCTTCGGGACGGGCCAGCCGGCCCACGACCGCCGTCGCCGCCGCCACCGCGGGGCTCGCCAGATAGACCCTGGCCTTGGGATGCCCCATGCGGCCCGGAAAATTGCGGTTGGACGTGGAGACACAGACCTCCTCCGGGCCCAGCACGCCGTTATGGCCGCCGAGGCACGGGCCGCAGGTGGCCTCCGAGATCGCGCAGCCGGCATCGGAGAAGACCTGCATCAGGCCTTCCTTCATCGCCAGGCTGAACACCTCATGCGTCGCGGGAATGACGATGCACCGGATATAGGGCGCCACCTTCCTGCCGCGCATGATGCTCGCCGCGATCCGCAGATCTTCGAGGCGCGCGTTGGTGCAGGAACCGATGAAGACCTGGTCCACGTCCACGCCCGCCACGTCATCCAGCGGCTTGACGTTATCCGGCGAGTAGGGGCAGGCCACCTGCAAATCGAGCTTCGCCATGTCGATGTCGTGAACCGAGTGATACGTCGCGTCCGGGTCGGATTCGTAGACCTTCCACGGCCGCTTGGCCCGCGGCTTGACATACTCCAGCGTGATCTCGTCGGGCGCGACAATCCCGTTCTTGCCGCCCGCCTCGATGGCCATGTTGCAGAGCGTGAGCCGGGCATCCACCGACAGCGCCCGGACGGCCTCACCCGTGAATTCCATGGCGCGGTAGGTCGCGCCGTCCACGCCGATGCGGCCGATGACGTGGAGGATCATGTCCTTGGCGGTGACCCAGGGGCGCGCCTGGCCGTGAAAGTTGAACTTCATGCTCTCGGGCACCTTGAACCACGTGCGGCCCGTGATGAGCGCCGCCGCAAGGTCGGTTGAGCCGACGCCCGTCGAGAAGCACCCGAGGCCGCCGTAGGTGCAGGAGTGGGAGTCCGCCCCGAGCACGATGTCACCGGGCAGCGCGAGGCCCTCCTGGGGCAGCAGGATGTGCTCGATGCCGCCCCGCCCCTCGTCGAAGAAGTACTTCATGCGGTGCTTGCGCGCGAACTGGCGCACGATGCTGCACTGTTCGGCGGAGCGGATGTCCTTCGTCGGCACGAAGTGCGACAGCACGAAGGTCACCCGCTCCCCGTCGAAAAGCTCCGTCGCGCCCACTTTCTCGAACTCCTTGATCGAGATGGGCGCGGTGATGTCATTGGCCATCACCATGTCCAGCGAGCAATCCACCAGCTCGCCTGGCCGGACTTCCTTCTTCCCGGCGTGGGCCGCCAGGATTTTCTCTGTGATCGTCATCGCCATGACTGCGGTGCCTTTCCGCCGACCCTAGGGGCCGATCTCCTGAACCTTCCGGCCCGCCGCGGGACGCACGAGCCGGTTGAGCGCGTTCAGATATGCCCGCGCGCTGGCCTCAATCACGTCGGTCGAGCTGCCCTTGCCGGGCACCACGGTGCCGTCGAAGTCCACCTTGACCGACACCTCGCCGAGGGCGTCCTTGCCTGACGTCACCGCGCGCAGCTGGTAGTCTTGAAGCCGGCCCTTGAGTCCGGTGATGGCGTCGATGGCATTGAGCACGGCGTCCACCGGCCCGTCGCCGACTCCCGAGTCCTGAAAGACCTGCTCTTCTTTCTTTAGCCGCACGGTCGCCGATGGGATGACGCCGGTGCCGCTGATGATGTGCAGGTAGTCCAGCACATAGGTCTCCGGCACCTGGGCGATCTCGTCCTTCATGATCGAGATCAAGTCCTCGTCGAAGATCTCCTTCTTCTTGTCGGCCAGATCCTTGAACCGTTTGAAGGCCTTCCCCAGCTCCGCGTCGACCACCTCGAAGCCCAGATCCTTGAGCCGCGAGGCCAGGGCGGCCCGGCCCGAGTGCTTGCCCATGACCAGCTTGTTGGCCGCGCGCCCGACGTCCTCGGGCCGCATGATCTCGTAGGTGAGCTTTTCCTTCAGCACGCCGTCCTGATGGATGCCGGCCTCGTGGGCGAAGGCGTTCTCCCCCACCACGGCCTTGTTCGGCTGGACGTGGACGCCGGTGATGTGCGACAGCAGCCGGCTGCTGCGGAAGATCTCCTGGGTGTTGACCCGCGTGTCGACGCCGAAAAAGTCCCTGCGCGTCCTCAGCGCCATCACGATCTCTTCCAGCGAGGCATTGCCGGCGCGCTCGCCGATGCCGTTGACGGTACATTCGACCTGCCCCGCCCCGTTCTGGATGGCGACCAGCGAATTGGCCACAGCCTGCCCCAGGTCGTTGTGGCAGTGGACCGAGAGCACGGCCCTGGCGCTGTTCTTCACGCGCTCCCGGATCCGGGCGATCCGCTCGCCCCACTCCCGCGGCATCGCATACCCGACGGTGTCCGGGATATTGATCGTGCCGGCCCCCGCCTCGATGACGGCCTCGAGCACGTCGCACATGTAATCGAAATCCGATCGCGAGGCGTCCTCGGGCGAGAACTCCACGTCCCCGCAGTAGGCGCGGGCGTGCTTCACCGCCTCGACGGCCGCCGTCAGAACCTCGGCGCGGCTCTTACGCAGCTTGTACTTGAGGTGGATGTCCGAGGTCGCGACGAAGGTGTGGATCCGCGGGCGCTTCGCGTACTTCACCGCTTCCCAGCAGCGGTCGATGTCCATGAGTGCCACGCGGGAGAGGCCGCAGATGATGGGCGAGCCGTCCGCGGAGCCCACCTGCTTCGCCACCTCGCGCGTGGCCTGGAAATCCTCGTCTGACGAGATCGGGAAGCCCGCCTCGATGACATCGACGTTCATCCGGGCGAGCTGGCGCGCCATCTCCAGCTTCTCCAGGGCGTTCATCGAAAATCCCGGCGCCTGCTCACCGTCCCGAAGCGTCGTGTCGAAAATGATCACGTGATCCATTGCCTGTCCTCCGCTACCCTGATTGGGTGTCCCTGGTTCCCTGCTCGATCGCCGCCGCCGCGTCCCCCCGGCGCGCCCACACGGGGCGCGAAGGGCCGCTCAGGACGTAGACCGCGAAGAGCAGGAATGGGAACCACTGCCAGTCCATGTAGACGATGAGCGCCGCGACCACGAGGGAGACCAGCACCCCGGCGGGGCGGCGCCGGGCGAAATCGATCTCTTTGAAGCTATAGTAGCGGAACGTCGAGACCATCAGCAGGGCCACGGCCACGGTACCCACCGCGATGACGATGGACTCCCAGCGTGTGACCTCCCGCCCTTCCAGCACCAGGACGGTGGAGCAGGCGATCCCGGCCGCCGCGGGAGTGGGCAGGCCCACGAAGTAGCGGCGGTCCGTCACGCCGGAGTAGACATTGAAGCGCGCCAGCCTGAGCGCGCCACAGATCACGAAGAGAAAGACGCCGACCCAGGCGGCCCGCCCCAGCTTGGACAGCGCGATGGTGTAGAGCAGGAAAGCCGGCGCCACGCAGAAGGACACCACATCGGCCAGCGAGTCGTACTCGACGCCGAACTGGGTGGTGGTCTTGGTGAGGCGCGCCACTTTGCCGTCGAGGATGTCCAAGACCATGGCCACGAACACGGCCACGGCCGCCTCCACGAAGCGCGCCTGGGCCGTCAGGATCATGGCGAGGACGCCACAGAACAGATTGCCGCTGGTGAGCAGGCTCGGCAGCAGGAAAATGCCGCGCCGCGGGTTCGCGCGCAGCTCCTGCCACTTGCGCCGGCGCGCGCTGCGGGCGCTCTCTCCGCCCACGTGTCTCCGTCTCATCGCAACACTCCCATGACTGATTCTCCCCCACGCACCCGCTCGCCCACCCGCACTCGCAGCTCGATGCCCCGCGGCGCGATCAGGTCCGTCCGAGATCCGAACCGGATCAACCCGTACCGCTCTCCCAGCTCGAGCTTGTCGCCCGGCCGCACCCGGCAGACGATCCGCCGGGCCAGCACCCCCGAGATTTGTCTCACCGCCACCCGCGCGCTGTCGCCTTCCAGCGCGACCGTGCAGCGCTCGTTCTGCTCCGACGCCTCGGCGCGGTAGGCGGCCAGGAAGCGGCCGGGCACGTAGTCGACCGCGCGAACGAGCCCGGCCACGGGCGCCCGGTTGACGTGAACGTCCAGCGGCGAGAGGAAGATCGAAATCCTCACCGCCGCCCCGACCCAGGCATCGTCCACCTCGACGACGTCCATCACCCGTCCGTCAGCCGGCGCCACCAGCGCGCCCGGTACATCGGGCGGCCGGCGCTCCGGATCGCGAAAGAAGCCGAGGCAGGCCAGCGCCGCCACCGCGCAGAGCGCGGCGACCGGCCACCATCCCATCCAGGCCAGAATACACGCAGCCGCCGCGGGCACCAGGACAAAGGGCCAGCCCTCGGCCGCGACGGGGAGTCTCACGCGCGAAGGCGCCGCGCCGGCGCCATCACATCCGCGGCGGCTTGATCCATGACATCATCTTCCGGAGCCGCCCGCCGACCTCCTCGATGGGGTGCTCCGCATCCCGCTTGCGCATCGCCAGGAAGCCGGCGCGATGGGCCTGGTTCTCGAGCACCCATTCGCGCGCGAACTGGCCGGACTGGATCTCCTCCAGGATCTTCCTCATTTCGGCCCGCGTCTGCTCGTTGATGATCCGAGGCCCGCGGGTATAGTCGCCATACTCCGCGGTGTCGGAAACCGAGTAGCGCATATAGGCCAGCCCGCCCTGATAGAAGAGATCCACGATCAGCTTCATCTCGTGCATGCACTCGAAGTAGGCGATCTCGGGCTGGTAGCCAGCCGCCACGAGCGTCTCGAAGGCGGCCTTGATCAGTTGCGACACGCCGCCACAGAGCGTCGTCTGCTCGCCGAAGAGATCCGTCTCGGTCTCCTCCTTGAACGTGGTTTCGATGACGCCCGCCCGCGTGCAGCCAACGCCCCGGCCGTAGGCCAGCGCCGTGTCCCGCGCCTTGCCCGACAAGTCCTGGTGCACCGCGACGAGGGCCGGCACGCCGGGCCCCTGGGTGAAGAGGTCCCGCATCACGTGGCCAGGAGCCTTCGGCGCGATCATGGACACGTCCACGTCCGGCGGCGGCACCACCTGGTTGAAGTGGATGTTGAAGCCGTGGGCAAACATCAGCGTCTTGCCCTTGCCGAGCGTGCCCTTGATCGACTCCTCGTAGACGTGACGCTGGCTCTGGTCGGGCAGCAGGATCATGATGATGTCGGCCGCCGCCGCGGCTTCGTTGACCGTCATCACCCTGAGTCCGTCCTTCTCAGCCTTGGACCAGCTCTTGGAGCCCTTGTAGAGGCCGACCACGACCTCCTGCCCCGAGTCCTTGAGGTTCAGCGCGTGGGCATGGCCCTGGCTGCCGTAGCCGATGATGGCGATGGTCTTGCCCCGCAGCAGGCCGAGGTCGGCGTCCTGGTCGTAGTAGATCCTGGCTGGCATCGTCTCTCTCCCTGTGTCTCGATTAATCCGCGAAGCCGACGACTTTCGGGTCGTCGCTCTGCGGGCCCGCGCTCGGGCGCGGTTTGCCCAGCTTCTCTTCGACTTTGCGGAGGCGCGTCTTCGGCCCGCGCGCGATCGCCACTTTCCCCGTGCGCACCACCTCGTGGATCCCGAACGGCCGCAGCAGCTCGATGATCGCCTCGATCTTCGACTCCTCGCCGGTCACCTCCAGCGTGTAGGTGTTGGGCGTCACGTCCACCACCTTGGCGCGGAAGATGTCGCCGACGCGGAGGATCTCGGCGCGCGCCGCCGGCTCGGCGTTCACCTTGATGAGCAGCATTTCGCGCTCGACATGGTTCTCCTCGCTGAGGTTCGTCACCTTGATGACGTCGATCAGCTTGTGGAGCTGCTTGATCACCTGCTCGATCACGAACGCGTCACCCGTCACGACCAGCGTCATCCGCGAGACGGTCGGATCGATCGTCTCCCCGACCGACAGGCTCTCGATATTGTAGCCACGCGCCGAGAAGAGCCCGGCCACGCGCGAGAGCACGCCGAACTTGTTCTCGACGAGCACCGCGATCGTGTGTTTTTGCGTCTCGCCCGGCTCAGCCACGCCCCGGCCCCATGACGGATTAGAACCCCGTCTGCGACTTCGCGGCCCGCTCCTTCACCTCGCGGCTCGGGGGGGCCAGGATCATGTCCTTGTTGGCGCCGCCGGCCGGCACCATGGGAAACACGCACTCGTCCTTGTCAACGCACACGTCGAGGACCACCGGCGCGGGCGTGCTGAGCATCTTTTCGATGGCCGGCACCACCTCGCTCGGCTTGGTGACCCGGAGCCCGACGCAGCCGTACGCCTCCGCGAGCTTGACCCAGTCGGGGACGCCGGGCAGGTCGATGGCGAAGTAGCGCTCCTTGTAGATGATACGCTGCCACTGGCGGACCATCCCGTGCCCGCTGTTGTTGATGATCACGGTCTTGACTGGCAGCCCCTCGGTGAAGCACGTGGCCAGCTCCTGGCTGTTCATCGCGAAGGAGCCGTCGCCGTCGATGTTGACGACGAGCTTGCCCGGATGCGCCGCTTGAACGCCCATGGCGGTGGGCAGGCCATACCCCATCGTCCCCAGGCCCCCCGAGGTGCACCAGCGCCGCGGGTGCTTGAAACGATAGTACTGGGCCGCCCACATCTGGTGCTGGCCCACACCGGTGACGACGAAGGCTTCGCCCTGGGTCAGGTTGGAGATCTCCTGCATCACGTACTGCGGCTTGATCACCTCATCGTCCCAGTCGTAGCGAAGCGGGAAATCCCGCTTCCAGTCCGCGATCTGCTGGGCCCACTGCCTGCGGCCCTCGGCCACCGCCGGCGGGATGTCTTCCTTCAGCTCCTGCCGCACGGCTTCGAGCAGCCGGGTCAGCACCCGCTTGCAGTCGCCCACGATCGGGATGTCCACCTTGATGTTCTTCGAGATCGACGACGGATCAATGTCGATGTGGATGATCTCGGCATTCGGAGAGAAGGCGTCCACCCGCCCAGTGACGCGGTCGTCGAAGCGGGCACCGATCGCCACGAGGCAGTCCGAGTGATGCACCGCCATGTTGGCGTAGTACGAGCCGTGCATGCCCAGCATGTCGAGCGAGAGCTGGTGCGCCATGGGGAACGCGCCGAGGCCCATCAGGGTTTGGGTCACCGGCACCTGCGTGAGCTCGGCCAGCTCGCGCAGCTCGGCGGAGGCGTCGGACGAGATCACACCGCCGCCCACGTAGAGCACGGGCCGCTTGGCGCGCACCAGCGCCCGCGCCGCCTTCTTGATCTGCCCCGGATGCCCCTCGTACGTCGGGTTGTACGAGCGCAGGTGGACGGTTTGCGGATACTCGTATGGCCACTCCTTCACGAGGACGTCCTTGGGCAGGTCCACGTGCACGGGACCGGGCCGTCCGGAGGCCGCGAGGTAGAAGGCCTCTCTGATAATGGGCGCGAGATCCTTGCCGTCCTTCACCAGGAAGTTGTGCTTGGTGGCCGACCGGGTGATGCCGACGTTGTCCGCTTCCTGGAAGGCGTCGTTGCCGATCAAATGGGTCGGCACCTGCCCCGTGAAGGCAACGATCGGGATCGAGTCCATCAGCGCGTCCTGCAGCGCCGTGACCAGGTTCGTGGCAGCGGGTCCCGAGGTCACCAGGCAGACGCCGACCCGGCCCGTCGTGCGCGCATAGCCTTCGGCCGCATGGCCGGCCGCCGCTTCCTGCCGAACCAGGATATGGCGCAGCCCCTCGAAGTCGTATAGCACGTCGTAAATGGGCAGCACGGCGCCGCCCGGCAGACCAAAGATGACATCGACCCCTTGGCGCTTCAGCGACTCAAGTAGGATGCGCGCGCCTGAAAGCTTCACCGCCATACCCGCCTCCACCTCCCCCGGTTAGAGGAGCCCCGCCGACGCGAGACTCTCCTTGATGTCCTCGATGGCATCGCCGTCCGGCGTGCCGAGCGGCGCGCGGCAGGGGCCGCCGTACAAGCCCTGCAGATCCAGCGCGGCCTTGAGGCCGCCGATGCCGTAGCGTCCCGGGACGCCCCGGTCGGCCAGCATCATCCGCGCGGCGATTTCCTTGGCCTCGTCCCACCGCCCCTGCTTGGCGAGCGTGTACACCTCGACGAACTCTCGCGCGGCGATCACCGCCAGGGCGAGGATCCCGCCCGACGAGCCGATGGCCAGCGATGGCAGCAAGGCGGCCGCGGCGCCGACCAGGACGTGGAAGCTCTTGGGCGTCAAGTGGATGATCTGCGCCGCCTGTGGGATGTTCCCCGACGAATCCTTGATGCCGCAGACGTTCGGGTGCTCAGCGATGCGCGCCACCGTGTCCGGCTCCAGGTTGATCCCCGTGTTGAGCGGGAAGTTGTAGATCATGATCGGGATCGGTGAGGCCTCCGCCACCGCCACGTAGTGCCGCACCTGGGCCGCCGCCTGGGAGAAGCCCTTCGTGAAATAGTGTGGCGTGATGATGATGGCCGCGTCCGCGCCGATCTCCGCTGCGCGCTTGGTCTGCCGGATCGTGTGCAGCGTCGAGTTGGTCCCCGTTCCCGCGATGAAGGCCTTGCCCCGCGGGATCGCCTCGCGGGCGGCCACGAGCACCGTGTCCCGCTCCGCCTCGGAGAGCATGGGAAACTCGCCCGTCGAGCCCAGGATCACGTACCCGTTGAGGCCGGTCTGGTTCCACTGGTCGAGGTTGGACTTGAGCCGGTCCACCGCGACCGCCTCGCCCTTGAACGGTGTGGGGACCGGGATGTACACGCCAGTGAACTCAGCCATGTCGCTTTCCTCCGGAGCCGCGCCGGGGCTCCTTGAGCTGGGCCTGTGCCGCCGCAAGCCGGGCGATGGGAACCATGAACGGGGAGCAGGAGACATACGTCATGCCGACCCGGTGGCAGAACTCCACCGAGGACGGCTCGCCGCCGTGCTCGCCGCAGATGCCGACCTTGAGATGGGGCCGGACCTTCCGGCCCCGCTTGATGCCGATCTGCACCATCTCGCCGACCCCCTCCTGGTCGAGCACGGCGAACGGGTCGGCCGCCAGCAGCTTCTTGTCGAGGTAGAACGGGAGGAACTTGCCGATGTCGTCGCGGCTGTAGCCAAACGTCATCTGGGTCAGGTCATTGGTCCCGAAGGAGAAGAACTCAGCGAACTCGGCGATCCGGCCCGCCACCAAAGCGGCGCGCGGCACCTCGATCATGGTGCCCACCGAGTACGGCACCTTCGTCCCCATATCGGCCACGACCTGCTCCGCCACGGCGACGGCCATGTCACGGGTGAGCTTCATCTCACCGACGGTGCCCGTGAGCGGAATCATGATCTCCGGCTGGACCTTGATCCCCCGCCGGGCGCAGGTGCAGGCGGCCTCGATGATGGCCCGCACCTGCATGTCGTAGATCTCCGGGAACGTGATGCCCAGGCGGCAGCCGCGGTGCCCCAACATCGGGTTGAATTCCTGGAGCGCCTGGACGCGGGCCATCAGCTCCTCAAGCTGGTGCTGGCGGGTGGGATTGATGCCCAGCGCTTCCAGACGGGTATGCTCCCACAGCAGATCCGTGTATTTCGGCAGGAACTCGTGCAGCGGCGGGTCCAGCAGTCGGATCGTGACCGCATAGCCGTCCATCACGGTGAAGATGCCGACGAAGTCTTCCCGCTGGAACGGCAGGAGCTGGTCCACGGCCTTGCGCCGCACCTGTTCGTCCTTGGCCATGATCATCTCGCGGACGATGGGAATGCGCTCCTCGCCGAAGAACATGTGCTCGGTCCGCACCAGCCCGATGCCCTCGGCGCCCTTGTCACGCGCCGCCTGGGCGTCCTTCGGCGTATCGGCATTGGCCCGCACGCCGATCGCGCGCGTCTCGTCCGCCCAGCGAAGCAGCTCCTCGAGGTCCTCCGAGAGCTTGGGCTCGATCAGCGGCACCGTGCCCACCATGACCTCACCCGTCGAGCCGTTGAGCGTGATCACCTGTCCTTCGCGGATCAGCGTGCGCCCGGCCTGGAAGGCCCGCTTCTCCTCGTCCACGATGACGTCCCCCGCGCCCACCACGCAGCACTTGCCCATGCCGCGCGCGACGACGGCGGCGTGCGAGGTCAGCCCGCCCCGAGACGTGAGGATGCCTTGGGAAGCGTGCATACCAGCGACGTCCTCGGGCGAGGTCTCGGCGCGCACCAGGATGACCTTCTCGCCCTTGTGCGCCCATTCCACCGCGCGCTCGGAATCGAAGACCGCTTTGCCCGAGGCCGCTCCGGGCGCCGCCGGCAGGCCCTTGGCGATCGCGGTCACCTTGGCCGCAGGATCTACCATGGGATGCAGCAGCTGGTTGAGCGAGGCGGGCTCGACCCGCAGGAGCGCCGTCCGCCGGTCGATCAGCTTTTCCTTGACCATCTCCACGGCGGTGCGCACCGCTGCGGCAGCCGTGCGCTTCCCCGAACGGGTCTGCAAGATATAGAGGCGCCCTTCCTGCACCGTGAACTCGATATCCTGCATGTCGCGATAGTGGCGCTCGAGGCGGTCCTTAATGGCCACCAGCTGGGAGTAGACCTTGGGCATGCGGCGCTGCAGCGCCTCGACCGGCTCGGGCGTCCGGATACCCGCGACGACGTCTTCACCCTGGGCATTGATAAGGAACTCCCCGAAGAAGCGTTTCTCTCCCGTCGAGGGATTCCGCGAGAAGCAGACGCCCGTGCCCGACGTGTCGCCGAGATTGCCGAACACCATGGCCATCACGGTCACGGCCGTGCCCCAGTCGTCCGACAGACGGTTGATGCGCCGGTAGTCCACGGCCTTCTTGGCCCACCAGGAGTCGAAGACCGCGTTGATGGCCAGCCGGAGCTGCTCCGTCGGATCCTGGGGGAAGGGCTGGCGCGTCTTCTCTTGTACGAGGCGCTTGCCCTCGGTGACGAGGCTCTTGAGCGCGTCGGCCGGCACGTCGGCGTCGGTCTTCGCTCCGGTCCGCGCCTTGGCCGCGTCCAGCAGGGCATCGAAGGCACGGCGCTCGATCCCGAGCACCACGTCGCCGAAGATGGTGACGAAGCGCCGATAGCAGTCCCACGCGAAGCGCTCGTTCCGGGTCTGCCGCGCGAGCCCGAGCACGGTCTTGTCGTTGAGCCCCAGGTTCAGCACCGTGTCCATCATCCCCGGCATCGACGCGCGGGCGCCGGAGCGCACCGAAACCAGCAAGGGATGGTCCGGTTCACCGAGACGCCGGCCCGCGGCGGCCTCGAGTCGGGCGAGGTTGGCGACCACTTGGCCCCAGAGCCCGACGGGATGTTTCTTGCCGCCGGCGGTATAGGCCGCCCAAGCCTCGGTGGTGATGGTGAAGCCCGGCGGCACGGGCACGCCGAGATTGGTCATCTCGGCCAGCTCGCACCCCTTGCCACCGAGGAGCGGGCGCATGGCGCTCGACCCCTCGGCTTTGCCATTGGCGAAGAAGTAAACATACTTCGGGGCCTTCGCAGACTTTCGACCCGACTGCTTCCGCGTTTTGACGCGCGCCATCTGCGACCCCCTGGGCAAAGGTCCGCCGGCAGAGAAAAGTACAGGCCCGACCGGGGCCTAATTGGTTTGGCCATGGTACGGCCGCGGACGTGTAATGTCAACGAATTTTCTTCCGGAACGGGTACTTACAGCCACTTCAACTAGGATTTGCCTGGCTTCTTCTTCCTCGCGGCGTCGGTCCGGCTCTCGTCCCCCTGAGCGCCGGTGACCAGGGTTTCCACGGCGATGAGGTGATCCAGCATTGCGCGATGCGCGGCCACCTCGTCGCGACACTGGATGGCTTCGAGGATGCGCCGGTGGTCCTGATGAGAGCGGGTGGGCCGTCCAGGAGTGAGCAGCGACTCCTCGCGACTCTGGGACAGCAGGTCCATGAGCGCGCTCACGATGCGGGTGATGGCCCGGTTATGGGCGCTATTGGCGATGGCCGAGTGGAGCGCGGTATCTTGCGCCACGCCTGTGCGGCCCTGCCCGACCTCCTTGTGCTGCTCCTCGAGAATGCGGTCCATCTCGGCGATCTCATCGCGCGTGGCGCGCCGGGCCGCCAGGGCGGCGATGGCGGGCTCGAGCAGCCGGCGCGCCTCGAAAAGCTCCTTGACCGCCTCGCGGTGCGGGAGGATGACCAGCGCGAGCGGCTCGATCAAGGTCTCGAGGTCGCGCTCGGGGGGCAGCCGGTCGCCGGACTTGAGCCGGCCGTCGGCGATGAGCTGTTTGACCTGGCGGACGATCTCTTCGTAGATCCGGGTAGACTTGACGGGCTCGATCTCCATCGGGCTTCGTGAGCGCGTACCGCCGTCGCCTCGGGACTTGGCCGCAGCCATGCCTTTACGCTCCCGCCACGGCGCCACGGCCGGGCTTGGCCGTTCGGGCCAGCCACCACCCTAAGGCGCCCATCCCGACGGCCAGCGTGATCGACACCGGGTCGTCCACCGCGTCGGCTGCTCCGCCCAGCCAACGGCGCACTAGGGGGTCGTCAGTGATCAGCTCGCCGGCGACATAGCCAAGGACCCCGCCTCCCACCCAGATGATCCAGACGTGGCGGCTCATGAGTCGCGCCAGCAGCCCGCTCCCCCAGACCACGAGCGGCAGCGACAGCCCAATCCCGACCAGCACCAGCAGCATATCGCCGCGGGCCGCAGCCGCCACCGCCAGCACATTGTCCAGGCTCATCGTTACGTCGGCCACGATGATGATCCAGATCGCTTCCGCGACCGACGTGCCGCCTCTCACATGACCTTCACCCGACGCGCCGGGGCGGACCAGACGGATCGCGATCCAGAGCAGCGCGAGGCCGGCCGCGAGCTGGAGCAGCGGGATCCGCAGCAGCGCGGTCACGATGGCAATGAAGGCCAGCCGGAGCGCCACGGCCGCCGCCGTGCCCCAGAGACGCCCGAGCCACTGTTGGCGGGACGGCAGTCGGCGCACCGCCAGCGCGATCACAAGGGCATTATCGCCCGCCAGCGAGAGATCGATCAGCAGGATGCTCAGGAGGCGCGCCCAAAACTCGGGATTGACGAAATGACCCATGACCGTTCCGTTCAGGCGATGCGCAACTTCTTCTTGCGTCGATGGATCCAGAAGCCGTAGGCGATCAGGGCCGCGGCCAGCAGCCACGGCACGATGTGACCGATGGCTTGCCCCCGCGCGCCGAGATGATTCGTGACCACGGGATCGTCATTGACCATCTCACCCGCTACGTAGCCCAGCAGGCCTCCGCCCACCCAGATGATCCAGGCGTGCCGGTTCATGAGCGACGCCAGGATGCCGCTGCCCCAGACCACGATGGGGAGCGATGTCGCGATGCCGACGGTGACGAGCAGCATGTCCCCGTGGGCGGCGGCAGCAATGGCCAGCACATTGTCCAGACTCATCGTCACGTCGGCCACAATGATAATCCAGATCGCCTCCCAGAACGACGCACCGTGACGCCCCTCGGCTTCGCCGATCTCTTCCGGATGGACGAGCTTGTACGCGATCCAGACCAGCACCAGCCCGCCGACGAGCCGGACATAGGCGAGCTGGAAGAGCGCGCTGACGATCCCGACGAAGATCAGGCGCAGCACGACGGCGCCCATCGTGCCCCAGATCTGGCCGAGCAGGCGCTGGCGGCGCGGCAGCTTGCGCACGGCCAGCGCGATCACCACGGCATTGTCACCGGAGAGCAGCAGATTCAGGAAGCCGATCTCGAGCAGGCGAGCCCAGAAGTGCGGATCCACGAGAATCGCCATGCGGTCTCGGTCCGCCGCGGGACTACTCGGCCGGCGGCTCGGCCCGCGGGGAGACGAGCACCGCCGGCTTCCCGCGCAGCCTACGCCAATACGGAGTGATGAGCGGCAGCGCGAAGAAGAACAGCGCAACCGCGCTGATAGCGCCGGAGATCGGCCGCGCGAAGAAGATACTCAGTGAGCCCTGGGACATGATCAGGCTCTGGCGCAGGGCGTTCTCGGCCA
>WNFV01005676.1_pt1 | contig 20190 bp, 19 predicted proteins | sample 5400101 | NCBI WGS metagenome assembly WNFV01 (sample SAMN13153361, study PRJNA577476) | soil metagenome | isolation source: 115 cm soil or saprolite under grassland replicate 1 | place: USA:California | collected 2016-06-15 | reverse complement strand
ATAGCTGTTCTCACGCACCGGTAACGCCACCACTCGGGCGTCCGCCAGACGTTCGCGGGCTTCGTCGAGCGAAAGGTCGACCTCGAGCGCGACGTTCTCGGGGAGTGGAGGTAACGTGCGCGCGCGGTCCGCCGTCGCAACGATCCTGAAGCTCAGCTCCCGGTGGCGTGACGCAACCTCCACCAACAGCTCGAAGTCACGACGTGGGTCCGCGCCGACCGAGACAACGTCGGTCTCCGACGTACGCGCGGGATCCGGACGGAAGACATCCACGTCGACGGCGAACGGGAGGAAGACGACCGGAGGGCCGCCTGGGCCGAGCCAATCTCGGAGCCATTGCGCCTCGTGCTCGGAGTACGCCAGGATCGCTGCCGCCCCGCGCAGAGCGGCCTTGTAGAGGCGGCGCATGGGCTGGCCGCGCAGCTGCACGAGACGTTCCGGGAGCCCGATCGACGTGTAGACCACCGGCCTGCGAACGAGCCCTGCCCGCTTGAGGAGGACAAGCGGAATCCCGACCGTGTCAACCGTCGAGAGGACGACGTCGGCCGAGTTTGCAAGGCGGAGGGAAGTCAGCACCGAGGCGAAGTCGCCGCCGTAGCCACCCATTCCATACAGGCCGCGGTTGATCGCCCGGTCGGCCGCCCGCGCCCACAGCGGCGACCGTCCTGGCCGCTCGAGGTTGTGCTGCACCTCGACGCCCCGCGACACCAGTTGGTCGATCCCGTAGAGGCGGTAGCGCTCAGCTGAGCCGATGTCCGCTTTCAAGGCGGCGCGGCGCTCTGGTGCGTCGCGCAACGCGACGAACAGCTTCTTCGGCCCCGCCGCTGGCATCAGGAGACACGCTAGAGCACCTGCCGCCCCGGTAGGGTTTCGACGGTGCACAGGCAGAAGACCAAGCTGGTGCGGCGTGTCCACCGCGTCGCGACCGCCCTCGAGCGCCGCGGCATCGTCGCCACCTACGAGCTTCACGACCGCGTGCTCTCCAACCGGTCAAGCCGAAGGAAGTTCGCGCACCACCGTCCAGGTCTCGACGAGGTGCAGCAGGACGTCCTGCAGCGTCTACACAAGGACGGCTATGCCGTCGTCCCTTTCGCGGACCTCGTGCCCGACACGACGGTCTGGTCCGAGCTCGAGGCTGAGGCGGGACGCTTCGCTGCGGAGACCGAGGCCGGGCTCGCAGCAGAGAGCGAAGGGAGCGAGTCCGAGCTGCGGCGGCGCGAAGGCAAGGAGTTCGTCGTTCGGAAGTACGCCTACGGCGTCGAGCTCGGCCTCGACAATCCGTGGCTGAGACTCGGCTACAACCGGCGCCTGCTCGACATTGCGAACAGCTACGTGGGGATGTGGTCGAAGCTCGAGTACGTCGACCTCTGGTACACGCCACCGGTTGCGGGCGACCAGCGCAAGTCGTCGCAGCGCTGGCATCGCGACTTCAACGACCGGCACCTGCTCAAGGCGTTCCTCTACCTCGTCGACGTGGACGAGGACACCGGGCCTTTCGAGTACGTGCCGGGCAGCGCTCCGGGTGGCGACCTGGAAAGTCTCTGGCCATGGCGACCGCTCGGGGACAACTATCCGCCCGAGGACGACCTCGCGCAGAAGACGGCTGAACGCGCGGTGTCCTTCACGGCGCCGAAGGGGACGCTCATCTTCTGCAACACGGCCGGCTTTCACCGCGGCGGGTTCGCGAAGTCCAAGCCGCGCGTGCTCGCCACTGTGACCTACTCCTCCCCGGCGTCGCTCGCGTCGCTGACGCAGCAGAACTACTCGGTCTCGGACCCGGATACGAACGGGCTCGATCCCGAGCAGCGCTACGCGCTCAGCTGAAGAAGGGCGACGCGTCTACGGTGACGAGGTCACCGCGCATGTACTTCTCCCGCTTCCAGGCCGAGGCCTCGGGTATGCCGCGCCGTCGCAGCCGGCGCTTCAACGCCCCGATGTGGCTCCGGTCCTGGAGCTGCGTCTCCTCGAGGATCGGACGGGCATACGAGTCACCCGAGCGTGCCGGCTCCGCGGTCGAGCGCTGGAGGAAGCAGGCGTGGAGACAGCGGAGCGGCGTCTCGTCCCACGGGAGCCGCTCCCCGATGTTGTCGACGGAGCTCTCGTCGAAGCCGTCGCGAAAAACGATGCTGCCGCCGTGAAGCCGCTCGGCGCCGTCGCCACGCCACTCGTCGATCGCAGCGAAGTTGTAGAGCTTCGTGATCGAGCGCGACGGCGGTGACAGGTAACCGGTGGCGCTGCGACGGGTTTGATCGAGCTCGACGCAGTTCAGAACGTTCGAGGCGACCTTGAACGCGGTGTCATAGGCGCCGGCGAGTAGGTCTTGACGAAAGCTTGCAAGGCGCTCCGGATCGTAGAGCTCGTCGCCGTCGACGCCGAAGACCCAGGTTTCCGTTCCGGCGTAGGGCTCGAGCAGCGAATGGGAGTCGCCCGCGTGGTGGGAACGCCGTGCATCTAGCTGGGGATAATCGCGTTCGAGCCTCTGGAGGATCTTCCAGGTCCCGTCCGTGGAGACATGGTCGAGGGCGTGAATGCGATCGCAGAAGCCGGCCACGTTGCGGATTGCCTGCTCGACGAATACGTCCTCGTTCCGGACGAGTACGATCCCGACGATCTCGCGGCCCATCTAGTGCGCGCTAACGCTCCTCGTACGTCCACTCGAGCAGCGGTCGTACGACTCCCCGCATACGCCCGGTAAACAACCCGCGTGCGGACCCGCCCTCTCCGGGGTCGTACACGTAGAAAGAGATCGCGTTCGATTCGCTGGAATGCGCCGCGAACTTCGTCCCAGGGGCAGAAAAGACTCCCACGTCGACAGAGGTGAACCCTTCGTTGAGCATGTTCGCCGGGATCCAGGCGGTCGCGACGTGCTCACCTGCCGTGATCGGCGTCTGCCAGCGGGAATCAACATCTAGCGCGTTGAAAAGAACGTCGCCCTCGGCGTTGCGGAGCTTGATCTTTGGAAAGAACTGTTGGCCGTCGCGTAGCACCCGGAAGACAATTTCTATTCCGACGGGGCGACGGACATCCGCGCTCTCCACCGTTTCTCCGTCCTGAACAACGCGGGCCGAACACAGCCGCGCGGTGCCGTCAGACCACAGCGACGGATCCCCCTCCTCCCACTCTCGGTATGAACCCGTCCCGCGTCCCTGTAGATAACGGGCGACTACGTCCGCACTTCCGCCGTCGCGTGTGATCTCGCCACCCTCGAGCAGAATCGCACGCTCGCACAAGCGCGCGACTGCCTGCATGTTGTGGGAGACGAAGACGATTGTCCGCCCGGACGCGCCGAAATCCTGCATCCGCCCAAGGCAGCGTTGCTGAAACTCCGCGTCGCCGACGGCCAGGACTTCATCCACGAGCAGGATCTCGGGCTCGAGATGCGCAGCCACGGCGAACGCGAGGCGGACCGACATCCCACTCGAGTAACGCTTCACCGGTGTGTCGATGAACCTCTCGACGCCTGCGAACTCAACGATCTCCGGGAACTTCTGGGCAATCTCGCGACGCTTCATTCCAAGGACCGAGCCGTTGAGATACACGTTCTCGCGCCCCGTGAGCTCTGGATGGAAACCGGTTCCGACCTCGAGCAGACTTCCGACGCGTCCACGAATCTCCGCGCGCCCCTTCGTCGGGGTCGTGATCCTCGTGAGGAGCTTCAGCAGAGTCGACTTCCCCGCACCGTTATGCCCGATCACGCCAAGCACCTGTCCCTCCGGCACTTCAAACGAGACGTCCCGCAACGCCCAGATCTCCTCGTGGTGGTGCCTGTGTGGTCCTCCCGCCATCCTCCGGCCTACACGAACGAGGGACTCACGCAGAGTGCCGTAGCTCGCCTGTAGCTCGCCGATGCGATAACGCTTGGAGAGGCCCTCAGCTGCTATGGCAGTTGGCATCAGATGGTGTCCGCGAAACGCGGTTCGGACCTACGGAAAAAAGTCAGCCCGCAGAGCAGAAGCAGAACGGCGACGGCGACCCCTACAGCCGCCTGTCCTGGATTAGGTGCATGCGCACCGAGGACCGCCCAGCGCCAGCCGGCGATCACGGTCGTGATCGGGTTGATCGAGAAGATCCATTGCCACTTGACCGGGATCTGGCTTAGTTCAAAGGGCACGCCGGAGACGAAGGGCAACACCTGCATGAAGACCGGAATTGCATACGGCACATCGCGGTAACGCACGTTCAGTGCCGAGAGGAAGAAGCCGGCACCGAGCGCGGTGACGAGGGCGAGCAGGATGAAGACCGGCGCGAGTACGACTTGCGGCCCGCTCGGCCACGTTCCGTACTTTGCCATCAGGCCGAGCAGTACCAGCATTCCCAGCAGGAAGTCGACGATCGGTGTCGACACCGCTGCTAGAGGCAGCAGCACGCGTGGGAAGTACACCTTCGTGACGAGGTTCGCATTCGACACGAGACTGATGCTCGAGCCGTTGAGAGACGACGTGAAGTACTGCATCGGCAGTAGGCCCGCATAGACGAGCGTCGGATAGGGTGTCAGTCCGGAGGGGAACTTCGCGAACTTTCCGAAGACGATGACGTACACAGTCGCCGTGAAGACCGGGACCAGAATTGCCCAGGTCACCCCGAGGAAGGTCTGCTTGTAGCGAACCTTGATGTCCCGCCAGACGAAGGTTCCAAGCAGCTCTCGGTAGTGCCAGAGCTCACCGAAGTCGAGATGGGGCCATCGCGGGGCGGGCCGGATGACGAACACGCGCTCCGAGCGGCGTCGGGGGTCGTCGGCGGGCGACTGCTCAGCAGGCGAGGCCGGTCGAACCTGGAGGTTCGTCTCGGTCACAACGGCCGATGCTAGCGACCGCTAAGGCTGCTGGAGGAGTAGAGCCGATGCGCCCGGAATGAGCGCGAGGCCCCCCACTTTCACTGTGACGACACGTGGCTGGGCTCCAACCGCCCGGTATCGAATCAGGGCGAAGGTCGGCGTGAGACGCGCGTCGACGAGCATGAAGCCCGGCGGCGGCGGGTACGGGGTCGCGGGGGGCGGTTTGAGCGCGCCGGCTGAAAAGCCCCCCTGCGTGGCAAGCCCTGCGACGATGATCTCGCGAACGCGTACGGGCCGATCGGGAAGCTCACGCAGTCTCGGGAGGTAGATCCGCCAGAGGGCCGCGTCGATGTCCGGCGTCACAACGAACTGCAAGCACGATCGACAGCGAAAGGGTGCAGAGAACGGTCGCTGTGACGACGCCGGCACGGTTCGCGGCATAGCCGGCGCCAAGACACACAGCTCCGGGTATCACCGCCACGATCGCATTTCGGGCAATCACATAGTCGGCGCCCCCGCCCGCAAGCACGATCGGCACAACGACCGCGAAGGTTGCAACTGCACCCGTGACCATGGCCCGGCTGCGTTCCCGAGCAGGCACTTGGGTTGCGAGCAGCACGAGCCCGGTCAAGACGAGCAGCGCGGCGACGATCGTGCCGGCCAGCTCCCAGGGAAAGCTGAACCCAACGACCAGATCTTTCGGGACGCCGACTATCCGCTTGACTATGGGCGACTGCGCGGCAGACCGGCCGTTGCCGCGCTGGTCGAGGAGGAGCGGTAGGTGTGCGAGGAAGACGACGGCCGGGATCGCGACTGCCCACGCCGCCCGGCGGCGCCCCGGTGCACGGGCAAGCAGCCAGAGCGCCTCGGGCACGACGACGAATACCGCGAAGTAGTGCGTCGCAAGCGCCAGGCTCGAGACGAGCGCCCAGCCTGCTAACGCCCCGCGCTCGCCCTTCAAGGCCTTTCCGGCGAACCAGAAACCAATCGCGACGAACAGGGTCACGAGCGCGTACACGCGGGCTTCCTGCGAGTACCAGACCAGAAACGGGTTGACCGCAACGAGGGTGGCCGCGAGCAGGCCGACCCGGCGAGATAGGAGGGACGAGCCGGCACCGTAGGCGGCGATCACGGTTGCGGTGCCTGCCAGTGCGGAGAGCGAACGGATGCCGACCTCCCCCGATCCGAACAGCCGTGTCCAGGGCCAGGCCACGATGTAATACAGGTAGGGCGTCGCCTCGCTCTGCGGAATGGCGTGCACCATGTCGCCGAAGCTCTGCCTGACGAGGGACACGGTCACGAGCTCGTCAAGCCAGAAGCTCTGCCTGTCCAGCGTTGCAAAACGGAGTGCCGCGGCGACGACCGTCAGGGCCGCGACCAACACACGCATGGAGGAGGCTCTACGAAGAACGGCCGGCGATGCGGGCGACCCTTCGAAGCACTCGCGGCCAGAAGCGCTGCTCCAGCCATTCGACGCGCTGCTCGAGCTCCGTGACGTACTGCTCCAGGCGCGGTAGATCCACCTCGCCGACCGCCGCACACTCGACGGCGTAGCGCGCGTCCTCGACGATGTCCGGCACGCGGAACCTGAGCGGAGTCTCGCCGTTACGAATCGAGCGAAGCGCATCATGCACGCGGGTGTCATCGACGAGCGCGCCGTCTTCATGTGACTGACCATGGAGGCCGAAGTACATGACCTCGATCGGGTACCACGCGCGCAAAGGCACGCTCCGCGGGAGCGAAACCATCCCACCGTCATCGACGACGACTGCGGGATCCGCGCGAAACACCGGGCGCAGGACCGCGCCTTTGCCATCCTCGGGTGACGAACGGCGCGTACTTTCTCCCGGAGGGAAATCGCGCCGCAGCCCCTGCACGATCGTGTACCGCTCGGGGATCGGGGCCAGGACTTCCTTGAGGTTCTCCGCGCGCGGCCACCAGAACTCCGCGGCGTCGGCACTGATCACCCAGTCAGCCCCATGAACGGTCAACGCCTGCCGGGCCAACCCCGTGCGCAGGTCGCGGTTCTCGCCACCACGCTCGACTCGCACCCGGTCGCCGAACGCTTGCAGTGCGGCTGCGACTCCGTCATCCCGGACGACTGCCAGCACGAGATCGACGCCTGCAGCGAGGTGGAAGGCTACATTCGTCTCCGCCCCCTCCGCGTCTTCGCCGTCGAACACGGTCGTCAGGACAAGCTTCATCGCGCCCAACTCCGACCTTCGACGGCGCTGAGGCGCGCTGCAAGCACGTCGAGGCGCCGACAGGTCCGGACGATGTTCGCTTCGCCGAGGACAGCAGCCTCCGCAGCAACACGCGTCTCTTCGGCGCGCGCCATCGTCGGGCCCTCGCCACGCTGCAGTGCATCGCGGAGTCTCGTATCCACCACGAGCGTCCCGGCTCGTTGCCCGTTCGCAAGCGTGTCGTCGTCCACTGCGAGAGACCCGAAGAAGTCCTCGACGCGCCCGCTGGCACTCGCCTCGTAGGCCTTCACGTATTGACCGAGAGGCTTGTCGCCATGGGCCCGGCGCACACCCTTCCGCTCGTACTGCTCCCGCGTCCGGAAGGGAAAGTGGAGGACGTCGGCCGGGTACCAGCCGCGCAGCGGGACGAGCTTCGTGACGACGTCATGCGAGCCGAAGAGCACCACGATCTCCGAATCCGCACGATGAACCGCCTTCGCGTGCGGGCGGTAGGGGCTCGTCGGGTCGTTGAGCGGCGCGGTTGGGGAGAGGCGAACGGTCATCCGTTCCGCGAAGGATCCCATGTCGCCCGCTCTCGGCAGGAAGTGACGCGTGATCGCCCAGACGACGCCAAAAGCCTCGGGCACCGCTTGGAGCACCTCCTTCAGAGTGGCGCGCCGGGGCATCCAGAACTCGTCCGCATCGGTGTTGATCACCCAGTCGGCCTCGTACTCGGTCGCCGCAAGCCGCGCCATCCGGCTCCGCCACACGCTTTCGCGCATCTCCCCCTGCTCGCGAAAGAGGCGCAGCACGCCCTGCTGCTCGTACGACTCGAGGATCTCGGCCGTTCCGTCCGTCGAGTCGTGATCGGTCGCGAGCACGAAGTCGACCCCGGCGTTCAGGTGATAGTCGATCTGGGCCCCGACGATGTCGGCTTCGTCGCGAACCACAAGCGTTTGCACGAGCTTCACGGCCGCCGAACGCTACCCGCGCCGCCGTATGCTTCGCGCCCGTGCCACGGGCTCGCACCCTGCTTCGACGCCTGCTTCCTCTCCAGATTCGCCGACCGGTGGGAATCGGGCTCTTTCGTGTCTACCGCGCAATCAGGAACGCGTTGCGCGAGGTGCTCGGACGGCTTCCCTTTCTCGCGGCGCGCGACTTCGTCTACGACGAGCGGTTCTACGCCAAGGGCGATCCGATGAAGCTCGACTCGTACCCGCGATTCGCCGAAGCCCTGATTCGCCTGCGCTCGCCCCGCACCGTGGTGGACGTCGGCTCCGGTAGCGGCCTCATGCTGGCGGAGTTCGCCAAGCGAGGGGTCGACGTCCGGGGGATCGAAGGGAGTCGAGCGGCAATCGAGCGTTCGCAGCTCGGCGAGCGAATCGTCCGGGCGAACCTGGAACGGGGCGTGCCAGACCTCGGCAACTTCGACCTCGCCCTCTGCATCGAGGTCGCAGAGCACTTGACGGCGCGCAGCGCACCACGCCTCGTCGAGGGCCTCACCCGTTTGAGCGACGTGGTCGTGTTCACCGCATCCCAGCCCGGCGAGGGCGGGCTTGTGCACATGAACCCGCAGCCGGAGTCCTACTGGCGCGCGCTTTTTGCGGAGCATGGCTTCGCCGTCAGCCCGCTGCGCGATGAACTGCTCGACGCGATCGCCGACGTACCCGAGCCGCGCTACTTGCACGAGAATCTCATGGTCTTCGAGAGATCGTCCGAACTCGCATACTGAGCTCGTCCACGCGCCGCTGCAGGCGCACGAGCTCACCCGCTTCGAGCACCGCCCCGTCCAAGGCATAACCCGCGTCTTCGTGAGCGCTCCGCGCAGGGAACGGAGGCGCGGCCGGCAGAACGCGGAACGCGTCACGCACTCGGGTATCGATGGCCAGCGAGCCGTCGGCCAGCCCGCGACGAAGGCGCTCGTCGTCGATACAGATCTCGTCGTAAAGCGTCTCCAACTGGCCGGCCTGCGATGCCTCGTACGCGCGTACGTGCTCGCCACGTCGCCGTGCGCCTGATGCTCTGTAGTGCATCAGGAACTTGTGCTCGAACTGCGAGAAGCTCCGAATCGGTATGTGGAGGACTTCGACCGGCGACCATCCCGGTAGCGCGGCGAAGGACGCCTCGACGGTTGCGTTTCCGCGGCCCACGACAATGTCAGGGGACGCGCGGTGCAGGAGACGCACATTGACGCGAAACGGACTGAACGGACTGTTGATCGGCGCCGCCGGCGCGAAGCGAACAGTCATTCGCTCCGCAAAGTCACCCTTACCCGGCCGCGGCAGGAATACGCGGACGAAGGTCTGGAGAATCCCGTACTGCTCGGGAACCCGTGCGAGCACCTCTTTGAGATCTCCACCCCACGGCCACCACAACTCATCGGCATCGGAGTTGATCACCCAATCGGCGCCGAAGTCGCTGGCAGCCATCCGCGCCATGCGCGTCACCCATTCCGCCTGACGTTTCGCCGGACTTACGACCGGGATTCGGTGCAGCACCCCCCGGCGGACGTACCCCTCGAGGAGGTCGCTCGTGCCGTCCGCCGACTCATGGTCGGTGACGATGAAGAAGTCGACACCGGCAGCTCGGTGAAAGTCGATCTGCCGCTCGATGATGTCGGCTTCGTCCCGAACCATCAACGTCATGACGATCCTCACGCCGGCCTCCACGAGATCGCCTCAGCTTGCAGCAGGAGGAGGTGGAGCTTGCGCGAGCCGAGCGACAGCAGTGGCAGTTGCGACGCGTACGCACGGACGGCGCGGCGCTTGCTGAGCCGGTCGGCCAGCGTCACCCGCGGCTTCTCCCACTCGGCTCCGGACAGTGGCTGTCCTTTGCGCACCATGTAGGCGTACGGCTGCTCGACGTAGCGACCAAGGCGAGTGGACGGAGGTGGTCTCTCGTCGAACAGCCCGGCCAGCCAGGCGTGGTCGTCGTTCCGAAGCGGGAACCCGGGCACGAGCACCGCGTCTGCTCCCGTAACTCGATCGGTGATGGCGGCGGCGATCGCATCGATGTCCTTGTGCGGTGTGTAGCCGCCTCCTCGAAACGGCAACCAGTGCGGTTCGGCGCCGACGAGCCGGCAGGCTGCGCGGTCTTCCTCTCGCCGCGCAGTCGCGGCTTCGCCTTCGGTCGCGAAGCCCCCTCTGGCATCCCAGCCGTTCGCGGGCCCTCGGGAGCTCGGGTCGCAGCCGAACACGGTGAGCACCTCGATCCGGGACCCTGATCTGCTCGCGGAGGCAATGGTCGCGCCAAGCGAGAAGACGGCGTCGTCCAGGTGCGGCGACACGACCACCACGCGACCGTTGAGCGTCTCACTCATCAGACCCATCAGACGCGCTTGACCGCCCGGATCGCCACCACCAGCTCAAACGCAGGATCGCGGACTGCCAGCTCCTCAGGCGAAACGTCGTTGGCGCCCAGACCGTAGAGAGATGCTGCGGCAGCCAGCACGTTCCCGTACGACACGACCTCGACGTTCCCTTCGCCGAACACTTCCTCGGCCACGCGCTTCGCGGACATCGAGGTGAAGTGCCACCACTCTCCGAACAGCTCGGACTCGACCGGCGCCAGCCTCGCAATGCCGGGCGTCGTGGCAAGAAGAACTCCGCCTGGACTGAGGATGCGGTACGCGGTTCGTAACGGGGCCCGGACGTCGTAGACCCACGACAAGACCTGCGTGACGAGGACGCAGTCGAAGCTGTTGTCCGGAACGTCCGGGGCGTCTGCGACGTCCGCGACGATCGTCGCGTTGGGATTGTCCGTGCGCACATCGAGGATGTCGACCCGGGTAACGCCCGTTCCGTACTTCTGGATGTATTCGTCGCCTGCGATCTCGAGTGCCCGGCCGCGAATGTCGCCGGCATGCTGCTCGAGGAACTCCGCAATATAGATCCTGGCGATTGACCCGCCGCGGCTCGCGCCCCAGGTGCTGAAAGGCGTCGTGCGTCTCAGGTCACCGAAATCTCGCGGCTTGCGCCAGGACGAATTCCGACGCGCCGCGCGAACCGCATTTACGCGTCCGCGAATCGCATCCGGCACGTAGGTCCGCCAAAGCCGTTGCGCAGTGGAATCGACTCGCCGATCCACCATCATTGTCGCAGGAGGGTACTGACGGGAACCTCCGGGCTCGCTACCGCAGGAAGGTGCGGTCGAATTGCGGCATGACCGACTCTCGACTGTAGTTCAGTCGCACGCTCGAGTCCGCGGGCTCGGTCCGACGTGGAAGCCGCGAAAGGTGAGCAAGCACGTCGTCGTAGGTCCTGTAGCCGAGGAGCATGCCGTCCGGGAGGAGATCGAAATGGCCCGTCAGCGGCGACTCGAGAAACGTGAGCACCGGCGCTCCTACGAATGCGAACTCCGCAACAGCCAGACCGAATGTCTCTCCATACCGATGGGCATGGAGCATGTAATCGCACGTATTGACGAAGCGCCGCACGTCAGCCCGGTCGACCACCTCTGGGAGATGAAGGACCCGCGCGTGCTCGCTGAAGCGATGGACGTTCAGAAACACGAACCACACGTCGGATCGCTCATCCAGGACGGAGCGGACCGCGTCTTGCACGAATTCGAGGTCGAAATTCCCGAGACCCCCATGGCGGCCGAAGACGACCGCGTCGTCGGGAATGCCAAGCTCCGCGCGCAGGTCGTCATCGACGTCCGGCAGTGAAACGATATGGGGGACGACCGCAGGCTTGAGCAGTCGCGGAATCTCGAGCACACGACCACCGGGGAGCCCGACTTTCCGTTTCGCGTGGCGCGATACCCAGTCGGAGACCACGGCGTAGCGGTAGCCGTGTGGGAACGAGCCGTCGTCAAACGCGTGCACAAGCTCGGGAATCGCCTCCGTGATCCGGCCCGGCCTCCCGCGCTTGATCACATAGAGCGCATCACACGCAATCGAACGTGTCTCGTCGTACAGCATGAGCTCGAAGTGCTCCTCGAAGCGCCTCTTCACCGCCGGAAGAACTCGCCGCCTGTCAGCCGGCACGAAGATCCGGACTTCGTGGCCGAGTAGCTCTTTCGCCGCGAGCGCGTAGTCGAAGAGCGCGACTTCCGTTCCACGTGCCAGGAGCTGCTTCGTGTGGAAGCCGAGCATCATCGTTCAGGGTCGATGAGCTGTAGGGAGTTGAAGGCGATTTGCAGGTAGTGGAACATGGCGGGCATGTCCAAGCTCCGCACCCGCATCAATCGCCTGCTCTCGATCCCGCTCGCTCGCGCGCTGGACCGGGTGCCTGGGCTCGAGCAGTTCACCAGCGCTCACGCCGACACACACAGGCTCCACATCGCATTGACGAGACTCCGCCGGCGCGGTCTCGTCATTGAAACCGTGTACGACGTCGGTGCACACCGGGGCGCGTGGACGGCCGGCGTGCGGCGGAGTCTTCCGGGCGCGCGGTTCTTTCTCTTCGAGGCGAACGAGGCGCACGCCGACGCCCTGGCCAATACAGGTGAGAGGTACTTCACGGCGGTGCTTTCCTCCGAGGAAAAACCGGTGGAGTTCTTCGGTGCCGGCACCTCAGGCGATTCCTACTTCCGTGAGCTGACAGACCGGTATGCAGCCGTAGCCCCGAAAACGCGGCTGGCTACGACGCTCGATCAAATGATCGAGGAGCACGGACTGCCTCTTCCAGACTTCATCAAGGCGGATGTTCAGGGAGCGGAGCTCGACGTGCTGACAGGCGGTCGAGAGGCGTTGAACCATGCAAAGCTCGTCCTGCTCGAGTGCCCGATCCTCCCGTACAACCTCGGCGCACCGACGATCGACGAATACTTCCGCTTCATGGATGAGTGCGGCTTCACAGTCCTGCAATTCGTCGACGAGCTCTGGCCCGATGGGCGCATGAGACATGTCGACGTCCTCTTCGGCAACGTCAGCATCATGGAGAAGTTGACGCAGTGAAGACCGGCGCATGCGCACCCGCATCGCGTCAGCGCGCCCGAGTCAAGCGGACGGCGCGCCGCGTTGCCGGCGCTGCGGTCGGCAGGACCTCTGACGGCTGGGAGTTGAGCTTGCCTCGAAACATCACTCCGAGAATGAGCACAGCCGTCGTCACGAGCGCCAGGGCAAGCTTGCCGGCGTCGCCAGCCGGCCAGGCTGTCTCGCCGAGCGGGTAATAGGCAAGTGGGACGAACCACAACGGCGAAAGTCGCGGGCGGCTCAACGCCAGCGGAATGAGCAGCAACAGGAAATAGTGCACCCAGACGATCGGGGACGCGGCCAGCGCGGCCGCGAGGGCGAGCGTTAGCGTCACGACGTCCCGTTCCCGCGGTTCGCGGCACTCGTCACGTGCAACCCACGCGGCAGCTGCAAGAAACCCTGCAGCGACGACAAGCGAGAGCCCTGTCGCAGCGGCTTCGGGCAAGTGCAGGCGCACTCCGATCGCAACGAGCGAGTAGGACGAAGTCGCCTCGTCATTGGAGAGGTGTCGCAACAGCCCGGGGTAGCGGCCAAGGCCCTCGAATCCGAGTACCGCCCACGGCAACAGCACGACCAACACCGCGAAGCCCAGCGCGGCGAGCGCGGCACGCAGGCGCATCGTCAGCGCGAGCCAGACACCGAGCGGCCAGAGGAACAGCTTGAGCGCGACGGCTGCGCCCGCGGCCGCGCCGGTTGCGGCATTGTGGTTACGCCAGCGCCAGGCAAGCGCCACGGCGAGCAGGAGGAGCGGCCCGATGGTTCCGAGATCGACTGCGCTGCGTGTGATCGGGTAGACGGCGACAAGCGCGTAGCAGCGCCAGTCACGCAGGCCCAGCAACCAGAGCGCGGCGGCGATCGCGGTCAGAGAGAGAAGCGTCCACAGCAGCGTGGCAACGCCGGCGCTCAAGGTGTGGAAAGGCGCCGCGAGCAGCGCCACCAGCGGTGGATAGGCATAGGTCTCGTCCGCGCGGTAGATATAGGGCGAATGCCCGTTGAGCACGCTCCCGGCTGCGTTCAGGAAGACGCCGAGGTCGTGCGGTGGGCCGTCTCCGGAGAACGCCGCGTGAATCGTGTCGTAATAGACGCGTGTCGCCCAGATGGCAGCGACGACGCCGACGCCGATGCCCGCTACCCGCCGCGCCGCAGCGACGTCCAGGAGCTCTCCTGAGCTGACCGCCTCGCGCCGCCTGACGAACAAGCCTGCGAAAGCGCCGAAGACGAATGCAGGGGCGACGGGCATGGAGTAGTGCGACTCGGTCGGCAGCCCCAGGGCAGCCAGGAGGATTACCAGGAGGGCCGCAGCGGAGGGAACCGCAAGCGCGAGCGCCCGGTTGGGCCGCCGCCAGGCGAACGCGACGATCGCCAGACCGAGCCACAGGATGGGCGGCGGGAACCAGCGCGACACGTCGTTCACGCGGCGAACCACCGCAGGGCTGCCTGGCCGATCGGGAAGATTCCGAGCGAGCTCGTCCATGCGCCGGTGTAGCGCGTCGTAGCGTTGCTCGGCACCGGGATGCACGAACACCAGATGGTGCTTCGAGGGTGACGTCCAGACCGTGTAGATGCTTCCGTCGGGCGTCGTGACGCCGCCCTCGTGAGCGGCGGGAATCGGCTCTCCCTCGGTCGGCACCGGGAGCACCACGCCACCGGTGCCGACGGTTTCGGTACTCGCGGACCCACTGCCGCTCGACTCGGCCTCACGGTAGAGCGGCACCCGCAACATCCCGGACATGCTTCCGCCCACGCCACGCACGTACCTCGCCGGGCGCGCGCGAACGGCTTCGACGCCGACGTCGCGCAGCCAGCTGTAGTTGCTATGCCACCCCTTGTGCCGGTCGGAGAGTGCGAGCAGGTCGACCTCCATCCGCGGGCTGGCCTCGCTGAAGAACTCATCGAGTGTGATCCCGTACGAGCGATAGGGCTCCCGGGGCAGGAGGTCGTGCTCGACGACACGCGCGAGCTCGCGTGAGGCTGGGCCGTTCGAGGGTCGAACGATCTTGTCGGTTACGAAAGTCCTGAAGAACGGAACGGTGGCGTTGCCGCCGCGCGCCACGGTGTAGTTGTCATAGCGAAGACCGTTGTGGAGGGCCCAGCCGCCCAAGAGCACGATCGCCGGCAGCAGGAAGGCCGCGGTCGAGACGACTCGCGCCCGCCAGGAAGCGCGCAGCACCAGCGGCAGGATCGCCAGCACGAGCAGAACCTGGTTCCCGGGACGGATCAGCGAGAGCACGCCGACCCCCGCGCCGACCCAGGCGAAGCGGCCCGGAGAGGGTGCCATCAGGGCGCGAACGACGAGCAGCGACCACCCCGCGAATGCCGCCGCGAAAATGGCGTCCGACGACAGCTCGTGGAAGAGGATCGCGTAGCCGGGGTAGACGAGAAGCACCACGGTCGTGAGCAACGCAGCCCTGACACCGAAGAGGCGGGCCGCGAGGAACCAGGCAACGATCGATCCCGCGTAGAGCAGCGAGACGACCGGCTCGGCAAGGGCACCGCCGGCGAACTGGAGCAGACTGCCGATCAGGAGCGTCGCGCCAGGCGTCCGGCCGAGGACGTAGCCGAGGTCGATCGGATGGCTCTGGAAGAGCTGGATGTAGCCACCGAGATACGTCTGGAGATCACGCCCAGGGGCGAGCGGCATCGCCAGAGCCTCGAGCCACCAGGCCGCGAGGGCGACCAGGAAGACCACGGCAATGCCGCGGCGGCTCTCCGCCAGCGACACCGCTCGGTGGACGAGCCGCCCCGGTTTCCCGCCGAGCCGCCGGGCTTGCTTGCTTGCCACGCGAACGTAGGCTAGCGGCGTGGGCAGCTTGCCAACCCGCGTGCAACTCGGGTCACACTGGCTCGAGGTGGCGGTTTGCTGAGAGCGGAGGCGACATGGCTCGCGAACCGGCTCGAGGAGCTTCCAGCGGATGACCTCTCACCTCTCCTGAGCATCGGGTCAGGAGATGCCAGGCTACGAACGACGCTGCAGCCGTGGATCGAGGGCAAGGTGTACGCGCCTCTTGCTCGTCGAGGCGTACGGGTCTTGCATCACGATCTCGAACCCACCGCTGGGGTCGACGTCGCGGGTGACCTGACAGATTCCGCCTTCCTCGAGTCCCTCGAGCAGCTGGAGATCCGCTCGGTCATGTGCTGCAACGTGCTCGAACACGTCCCCGATCCGGTTCAGGTCGCCGCAGCGATCGAACGGGTTGTGGCACCGGGCGGGTATCTGCTCGTGACTGTCCCAGCTCGCTATCCGTACCACCCCGGGCCAATCGACACGCTCTTCCGACCGACCGTGGACGAACTGCGGCTTCTCTTTCCGACGCTGACGGTGACGACCTCGGCGGAGATCCGCTGCGAGTCACTGATCGCCTACCTGCTCGCGTCCCCGACCAAGTGGTCTTCGCTGGCCCACGGCGTGCGAACGCTGGCCAGGCGGGACGCTGACCCACACGCGCACCCGCGACCCTTCCGGGAGACAGCGCGCATGGCGGTCTTGTCGACCGCGGTCAGCGCACTCGTCTTGCGAGCAGCCGCCTAGAAGGTCGTCCTCTGCAGCGGTGCTACCGTCCAGCGGCGTGACTGGACCCGTGTCGCAGCGCGATGACGGCGCTGCCGCCATCGAGATCTCCGTCGTAATTCCCTGCCTCGACGAGGAGGGCGCGGTCGGCGCAGTGGTCGACCAGGCGTGGCGGGGCATCGAGGCCTCGGGCCGCAGCGGTGAGGTGATCGTCGTCGACAACGGCTCGACCGACCGCTCAGCCGAGATCGCGGCCGCCCATGGCGCCACCGTCGTCACCGAGCCGCGGCGCGGGTACGGCAGCGCGTACCTCGCAGGGCTTGCGCAGGCGCGCGGCAGCTACATCGTCATGGGGGACGCGGACGAGACCTACCCGCTGCACGAACTGGCGCGCTTCGTCGACGCGCTCGACTCCGGGGACGACCTGGTCGTCGGCTCCCGGTTCGACGGTCAGATCCACAAAGACGCAATGCCTTGGACGAACCGCTGGATCGGCAACCCCATCCTGACCGGGATGCTCAACGTGCTCTTTCGCGTGCGGGTTTCGGACGCGCATTGCGGCATGCGGGCGGTTCGTCGCGAAGTGCTGCCCGCGCTCGACCTGCACTCGACCGGCATGGAGTTCGCGTCCGAGATGGTGTTCAAGGCGTACCGCCGCGGCCTGGCGGTGAGCGACCTACCGATTGACTACTTCCCACGCACGGGTGAGTCGAAGCTGAGTCGGTTCGGAGATGCGTGGCGACACATCCGCTTCATGCTGCTCTACAGCCCGAGCTGGCTCTACTTCCTCCCCGGAACGCTCCTGCTGCTGCTCGGGTTCGCCGGCATGCTCGTGCTGGCTAGCGGACCTGTCGACATCTTCGGCCGGCAGTGGCAGATACACACGATGCTCGCGTTCGTCACTGCGACGATCCTTGGCACGCAGATCATCCAGCTCGGAGTCTTCGCGCGTACCTACGCCATGACGCATTTCGGGGAGCGCGATGCGTTGCTCGAGCGCCTCTGGCCGCGAGTGCGGCTCGAGCACGGCCTCCTCGCGGGAGGGACACTCTTCCTGGCCGGTGCCGCCGTCCTGATCGCAATCTTCGTGGACTGGGCACAGCAGGGCTTCGGCCCGCTTGCGCACGAGTACGGGACAGCGCTCGGCTTCACATTCGTCGCGCTCGGCGTACAGGTCGTCTTCGGATCGTTCTTCATCGGCGTGCTGACGATGCGCGCCGACCCGCGGCCGCCGCGCGGTTGACGAACGCGGCGCACATGCGCGTCCTGCTTGTGAGCGCCAACTACAAGCCGAGCGTTGGCGGCATCGAGCGCTATGTCGAGAACCTTGCGCACGGCCTCGCGGGGCGTGGACACTCCGTCACCGTCGCCGCGTGCCTGACCAACGGAGGCTTGAAGCTCGAGCAGGACGGCGAGGTGGCGGTCGTGCGCATTCCAGCTACCGACGTGCTGGACGAGAAGCTCAACGTCCCCTATCCGCTTCCGAATCCCGTCGCGGCTTGGCGGACGCTGCGGCGACTCATGGGCGAAGTTGACGTGGTACATGCACACGACGCGCTGTATACGACATCGGTTCTCTCGCTCGCACTGGCCCGCCGCGCGCACGTCCCGGCGATTCTCACGCAGCACGTCGCTTTCGTTCCGCAGCGGAGTCGTTCACTCGACGCGGCGCAGCGCGCGGCGATCACGACCCTCGGACGATCAGCTCGGCTCGCGACACGAGTCGTCTCGTACAACCCTGAGGTGGGCGCCTGGGCAGCGAGCACGTGGCGACTCGGCGAGGTTCGCGTGCTCCCTCCGGGCGTGCCGGGCCTCCACCACGAGGTCGACCGGGGCGCTGTGCGTCGTACGTTCGGACTCCGCGAGGATCGCTTCACTGCGCTGTTCGTCGGGCGGGACGTGCCGAAGAAAGGGCTCGAGCTGTTCCTCGCCGCACGCGATCCGGCCTATGAGCTCGTCGCGCTGACGGACCGGGACCCCTCCAGCGCGCCGGAGGGAACGCGCATCCTGCCGTTCGTCGATCCGACCACCTTCCGCGATCTGCTCGCGAGCGTCGACGCGTTCGTCCTGCCGTCAGAGGCCGAAGGCTTCCCGCTCGCGCTGCAAGAGGCGCTCGTGACCGGCCTTCCCTGCGTGGTCACGCCCGGTCCCGGCTACGAGCGCTATCTCCGCGAAGGCGAAGTGATCTTCGTCGGCCGTGACGGCGCCGAGATCCGCGACGCGCTGCTGGGTCTCGCCGGCGACGAGTCATGGCGCCGGCAGGTAGCGGAGCAAGCACGTGCCGCGGGACGCCGCGAGTTCGGCCTCGACCCCTTCATCTCGGCGCACGAGGACCTGTACCGCGAGGTGCTGCGTTGAGGGACCTCGTCGCAACCCTGCGCGAGCAGGAGCAGGCGTGGCAGGAACGCCCCCTAGTCCGGCGGCTCTACCTCGAGTGGTACCGAGCGCTCGTTGAGCGCTTGTCGGATGTCGACGGCGTCAGCGTCGAGCTCGGCTCGGGGATCGGCCGGCTGCGCGAGGTCGCAGGTACGCGCGTCGTTCTAACCGACGTCGAGCCGACACCCTGGTCAGACGAAGCCGTCGACGCCCTCCACCTCCCCTACGCCGACGGGTCCCTTGCCAACATCGTCATGCTCGACGTCTTCCATCATCTCGCCGATCCCGCTCGTTTCCTGGACGAGGTCGAGCGCACACTCGCATCAGGCGGTCGGCTCCTTCTGATCGAGCCCTACTGTTCCCCGATCTCCACGCCGCTCTACCGAGGCTTCCACCAGGAGCGCACCGATACCTCGGCCGATCCGTTTGCGGTCGACCCGGAGATCGCCGAGGCTGCCTTCGACTCGAACCAGGCTTTGCCGACGCTCATCTTCTTCCGGCAGCTGTCAGAGCTCCACCGCCGTTGGTCGACGCTCCGAGTAGTCGAGCGGAAACGCTTTTCCTTCTTTCTCTATCCACTCTCTGGTGGGTTCACGCGTCGCCCGCTGCTTCGTCCACGGCTCTATCCGGTCGGGCGACTGATCGAGCGTGCGCTCGGCCCGCTTGCGCCGCTGCTCGCGTTTCGCTGTCTTGTCGTGCTCGAGAAAGCGCGACGCTAGATGCGAACGGGCTTGATCTTGAGCTTGTAGAACCCGAACGCGGCCATCTGCAGCAGCAGCAACCCGTGTCGGAAACGGGAGATGTTGGTTTGGCCGTACGTGCGCGCGGCATAGCGCACCGGGACGTCCACGATCCGCAGCCGCTGGCGCGCCGCGCCGAGCAGAAGGTCGAAGTCACCGAACGGGTCGAAGTCTCCGAAGTAGCTGCGAGCCCGAGCGATCGCCCCGTAGTCGGACCTGCGCAGCACCTTCGTCCCGCACAGCGTGTCCTTGATCGGCTGCTCGAGCAGCGCGCTGAACACCGCCGAGAAGAACTTGTTCCCGAAGACGTTGAGGAACTGCATCGCGCCCGCTTGCATGTCGTAGACGAGTCTCGAGCCGTTCGCGAAGTCGGCGTGCCCGTCGACGACCGCCCTGTAGAACTTCGGCAAATCCTCAGGGGCCACCGTCAGGTCCGCGTCGAGGCTCATCAGCAGCTCGTTTCGCGCGTGAGCGAATCCAAGCCGAACCGCATCGACTTTGCCTTTGCCGGTCTGCCTGTGGAGAACGATTCGCCGCTCGGGATGCGTCGCGATCTGACGCTCGACCTCGGCGGCCGTGTCGTCGGTCGAACCACCCTCGACGAAGATCAACTCGGATTTGGTCCCGAGCTCCGGGGTTCGATCGACAATCTCCGCGATCATCCCGGCCTCGTTTCGGCAGGGAACGACGAT
>WNFV01004229.1_pt1 | contig 20194 bp, 24 predicted proteins | sample 5400101 | NCBI WGS metagenome assembly WNFV01 (sample SAMN13153361, study PRJNA577476) | soil metagenome | isolation source: 115 cm soil or saprolite under grassland replicate 1 | place: USA:California | collected 2016-06-15 | reverse complement strand
CACCACGTCGGTCCGGCACACGCGGCCGACCACGCCCGCGCCTATGCCAGGCTTCCCAGCAGCTCGGCGAGCTCGCGCGTCCGCACTGCGCGATGGAGCGGCGTCACACCGGATTTATCCTCAGCGTTTGGATCCGCGCCGGCCCCAATCAAGAACTCCACGACGGAGTGTTGCGCGTCGGGGTTCCACGAAGGCGACCCTGGAGTTCCATCAGCCGCGTAGTGGAGGGGTTCGGCACCACGCCGGTTTCTCGCGCTGACGTTCGCGCTTCTGGACACGAGCTCCTCAGCGATGTCTCGCAGGTACGCCGCAGCCGCAATGTGCAAGGGTGTATCGCCAGCGTAAGCGTAGTGGGCGATTTCCTCTAGGTAGTAGGTGCGCTCATCGTCACGCGAAGCCCCGACTCTGACCGCCATTCGCGCGAGCGAAGGAGCCTCCGCTAGCAGCCGCGACGTCGTTCGCTGGTCGCGTGCGGTGATCGCTCGAAGCAGCGTCTGGAGCGCATGCTCTTCCCGGTTGGCTGCTGACGCAGCGTGCTCGTTCATCGGTATTCGTCCTCCTCATCCGCCGAACACAGGAGCTGAGCGATACGTCGCCATCACACTCCGCTTGAATGCGCTTCCTTTGACGCGTATGCGCGTTGGCGCAGCAGCGGCTCGCGAATCGCCTGTGCATCCAGCGTGCTCGCGCCGAGAAACCGCACGAATCGCGCAAACCCGCGCGCCAATGCCTCCGCAAACGCCTCATCGTTGCCGAGGGCCGCGTCCTCCAACCACAAGCCCAGGATGACGAACGTGCCCGTCGCCCGGTCGAACTTGCTGTCGAATCGCGCGACCAGCCGGTCGCCCCATAGAATCGGCAGCGTGTAGTAGCCGAACGTGCGCTGGTGCTCGGGCTTGTAAACTTCCCATATGTAGTCGAAGCCAAACAGGACTTTGGCGCGCCCGCGCGCGCTGACGTGGTCGAGCGGCGCGAGGAACACGACCTCTTCCGTCGTGGTCGTCTCCAGCGGCGTCCATGCCGTCGGCACGCGCCCTGCGCTCAGATCGCGCAGCAGGCTGGCGTCGCTACCGAGCGCGTAGTGCATCGCCTTCCAGCCCTCAACCTGCACCTCGATAATGTCGCCATCGGCCAGCATTGCCTCGCGGATCTGCTGAGCTTTGTCAAATGGCACGCCGCGGTGAAACGAATCTTGCACACGGTTCAGGCGCCCCAGGCCGGCGAAGCTGACATCCTTTCGAATCAAGAAGCGGTCGGCCTCGGGCTCGTCGCTTTCGCGAATGAGATGCGCCGGCGCAACCGTTTCCGTGAGTGCGTACACGCGCTCGAAACGCTCGCGGTGGTGGGTCATCACTTCGCCGGTGATCCACAGATAATACAACGCCAGCGCGCTGTCCTTATGGCCGCGATAGCTTTGCGTTCGCGTCCGCGACGCCATCGCGAAGTCGCGGTTACTCACGGTGCCGCGCTCGCGCAGAATCGCCCGCATTTCGACGATCGCGTCGGCGTGGTCGCGGGCGATGCTCAACATGCGCGAGGCGTTCTCGCGCTCGCGGCGCATAACCACGCGCCAGTGCGGCAGCTCGTCCATCGGCCGGGCGGCCAGCCAGCCACCCCAGTCAAAGAACGTGCGTTGCTGATAGGCCAGCTCTTCCCACATGCCCGGCGTGTAGTCGAGGACGCGGCTGTGCAGCGTGATGTCGTGGCTGCGCGCGATGATCTGCAGCGGGTCGAGTTGCAGGTACTCGATCGCGCGCATAGCCTGCTCGGTGCCCGCGATGCCGCGCCAGCGCCGCCCGGGCCACACGCCCTGCTTGCCGAGGATGAAGCGACGGGCGGTATCGATGGTGATAGTCAGCATAATAGCCTATTGTAGAAACGCGCGGCCGGGTCAGGCGGGGCTATTCCTGGCCGTGGCAACCCAGTCCGGAGCCGAGCCTACTTTCTGCCCGAGCATCATGCTCAACTGTGACGCATGTTCCTGAACGTGGCGCATACTGTAGAGTTGTAACTCCACGAAACTGACTTCGCCCCAACCAAATCGGCAACGCCGTTGCGCCGTTTCGTCCGTCAGCGCTTCAATCGTCGCCTGACATTTCTTGCGACCATATGCGAGATAGGCCTGGAGTTCGTCTTTGGTATAGACTCGTTCAGGAAGATCGTCTTCTTCCATCTCGATCAGCGCGAAGGGGGCCGGGGGCGCGAAGCCCTCCTCCGCGCCGGTCAAGTACAGGTCGAGCCAGAACAGGGTGTGATAGACCCGATACCAGAACAGTGTGGATTCCAGCAGAACGCGCTGGGATGCACAAGATTTGCTTGTTCCATTGTTATCCCTCCCCATGTCGGTGCTCCGTTCATGATACATCAACATGAAGAGGGTAGACTACCGTCATGTTAAGACTCCTGCAAACTTCCACTCCGCCGGGTCGGGCCGCACCTATTGGTTCTCAACGCGCGTCAACCAGGCGCGTATGTCTGGCTCATGGTCATCATGGAAATGGTTAAAGAACTCACCGGTGAGGAAGCGTTCACCGTCCACCCACACGAGGTAGAACGCCGGCTCGATGTGTTCAACCCGGACGTCGTCGGGGAGGCCTTCGATGATGGCGAGGAGCTGCTGAAAAACGTGCTGCGTTTCATCCAGGACTTCGCGCACCGAGCGCCCGCGATTGGACTCATAGATCCACGCATTGATGTCATCCTCAGCTTCCAGGTGCGCCGGCTAGTGTGGGGGCGGTTCCGGCTCGCCGCGTTGTGCTGCCTGCAAGTTGGCGACAACTCTGCGCTGCCAGCCGGTCAGGTGAGCGACGATATCTTTCATGGACCAGTGACCGTTCACGCCGCCTTGATCCATGCGCGTTGGGCCAATCTGATCGAGCAATGCTTCCCATTGCTGATACTCTTCCTGCAACCAATTCAAAAGTTCAGATTTCTTCATACATACCTCCTTATGAAATTTGACGACCAACATCGGTAATATAGACTTTATGGAGTGCGGCAGCCATGCTGCCGCCGCGCAAGCATGGCTTGCGCACTCCACATCTGCAACCGTGCGTTACCTGTTTTGATTGTCAAATTTCATTAGAAGCGTGCATGACGTTCTCATAGGCATAGAAGATGTAATCTTGAGACGTTGTCTTGACGCCCAGGATGGCCAGCTTCTGCTGTACATCCGGCTCCAGGATAATCGTCGTGCTCATGGCATCCTCATAGTAACACAAGTGTGCTGGTATTATAGCATGGGATGCAAAAGGCCGCCTGCGCGGCCTAACCGAGCGGATCTACAATGTATTCGCCCTAGGTTTGCCGATATGCTAAGATACAAACTATGACGAACATTGAACCCCTACTGGCGCGCCTGCGCGAGCACGGGCTGCTGCTCCAGCAGGACACGCGCCTGCCCGATGTCGCCTCAGCCGTGGCGGGTGAGCCGATCCGTGGGTCGTGGTGGGCGCACCCGCGCGCGCACGCGATCTTTGCCTGCCTGGGTGAGCTTGAGCAGCACCCTGATACGCTGCTGACCAAGCTGGTCGCCGGCAAAGTCACCTTGATCCATCGGCGCCTGTGGCCTGCCGTGCTTGCGGTCGGCGTTGCGCACGAGCCGTGGCAATTCGCGGGCCTCACAGCCGGCGCGCGCGAGTTGTACGATGCGGTCGAGCAGCAGGGCATGCTCATGGCGGCCGGCCGCGCTGCCAAGGAGCTGGAGCGCCGGCTGCTGGTGCATGGCGCGCAGGTGCATACCGATGCGGGGCATCACGAGCTGCGCCTGGAGCGCTGGGAGCTGTGGGCCGATCGCGCGGGCGCAGCCAGCACGCTCACCGCCCACGCGGGCCGGCTACAGATCGAAGCGGCCGTGCTGGCGATCGGTGGGACGGCGGCGCTGCTGCCGTGGGCGCGCTGAAACCCGTTCGTGGGATGCTCGACTATCGACGATGGCGGCCACCTATCGAAACTCCGCTGCATCCGGTCCCATCAACGGGGAGCGCTGAAGGATCTGCTCAGCTCGCCGCCACGTGCCACGCTGCCCGAACCCACGCAGCTGCGCCAGGTCGGCATGGAACTCAGCCAGGAGCCGCCCGCGCGCACGCTGCTCGGTGAACGACATCATTTCCGCTCCTTATCGAGGCGGCGGAGTCGGGAGCGGCGGCAACTTCGTGATATCAGCCGTGCAGTTGACGAAGGAGTTGTAGACCCATCCCACACCACCGTTCTCTAGCGGAACCGCGACCCATATATCGGCGGCGCTCGTTCCAAATCTTCCCAACGGTGGGAATGTATCACCTCTATTGAGTGCGGTGTCAGGAATCTTCGAGTAATTGTTGCCAGGACCATACCGTAAATTTACAGCCGAAAGCGCACGACATGAGGCAGCAGCCGGTTGAGATGTAAGCGGCGGCGTGGGCGTATTAGTCGGGCCGGTGGTCGACGTGGGCGTATTAGTCGGGCCGGTGGTCGACGTGGGCGTGTCTGTCGAGCGGGCGGTGGGCGTCGCCGTGTCAGTTGGGCCAGCGGTCGGCGTGGCGCTTTCGGTTGGCGGCACGGTCGGCGTGGATGTATCAATCAGCTCGGTCGTCCCTGGCACGGCTGAAGCTGCCACAATATCGGTGGGGTTCGGCGGGGCTGATGTCGCGCTTGGATTCGCCGTGAGGGCGCTGGCAATCGCCGTCGGCTGGCCACCGGTGAAAGTCCCAGAACGCACGAAAGCATAGCCACTTGCAGCAAGCGCCCCAATCAGGACAAGCGCGATCGGAATGAGGAAGTGACTGCGTTTGGGCAGCAGCTTATTGAACCATCGTTTGTCGAACACACGCCGGTAGATCTCATTACTGACACGCAGCGTGCCATCCGCGACCCCGACTAATCCGGACAGCTCGAGGTGATTCTGTGCCGCCGAGCCTTCATCGTCGGCGACCTTTTTACCGCGATACACCTTGGCATAAATTCGCAGCATCTGTTGGCGTGCCGCGTCGGGCGTTCTTGTGATGCTGCCCTGAACAAATCGCAGGTTCGGATCAAGCTCACCGGCCGGCGAGAAAAACAGTTCGTCCACCAACCGATCGACCTGGGCATCGTCCCAGGCGCTGACGCGCGCCCTGGCAGCGACCAGGCAAAGCTTTTGTGTAAGATAGGGATGCCCATTGGTCCAATGGAAGATGCGCTTGAGAATCCGGTCGCCCTGGCCGTGGTGGCGCGACTCCAAGCCGGTGCGTAGTGGGGTGGCATCGGCATAGTCGAACTCATGCAGCTCGATCGCGCGGCCGATATTGAACGGCGTGCGGGTGGCATCTTTGATTAGATCGAGCGGTGTCGCGACTCCCAGCACCACAATCGTCAGGCGTTCGAACACCGGATCGCTGGCACGCGCGTTATATACAGCGCGAATGGCCGCGAAAAAATCGTCGCGGAAGTTGAGCCGCAGCATCGAGGCGATCTCATCCACAAACAGCGCAATGTTGCAGGGCACTTCGCTCAGTACCAGATCGTGGAGGAAATCGAAGAAGCGCTGCGGCGCGCTGAGATTCGGCTGGCCGCGCCACCAGGCCTGGACATCGGTGGTCAGGTTTAGCTGCTGCTTCAATTTCATCAGCAAGGCCAGGTACCACCCGTCCGCCGATAGCGCATCGATTCTGGCTAAATCGACCAGAGCGATCGTGAAGTCCTGATCGCGCAGCTGGCTGGCCGCGCGCACCATCAGGCTCGATTTGCCCATCTGGCGCGCCGTCAGCACGTAGCAGAACGCGCCATCACGCACCACGTTGTCGAGCAATTCCTGGTCGGCCGGCCGCACCACATAGGATGGTGTGTTAGCCGCAAGTGGGCCGCCGGCGATGAAAAATGGTGGTTGATCGCTCATATGGCGTCGCAACTCCCAGCAACACAAAGTTCAACCGATTATACACTGGATCACTGGCGCGCGCGTCGTAGATCGTGTGGATGGCCGCGAAGAAGCCATCGCGGAAATCGAGGCTCAGCATCGTCTCGAATCTCTACACCGATACGCTTGGCGACGCCGGCGCTGGAGGTGCGTGGCTTGCGGGTGAGCTATGGCGCGCAGCCGGCGCTCGAGGATGTCGCCTTCGCGCTGCCGGCCGGCCAGCTGGTGGGGATTATAGGGCCGAATGGAGCGGGCAAGACGACCATGCTCAAGGCAGTGCTGGGGCTTGTGCCGATCACGGCCGGCACGATCGCGGCGAGCGGCGCGGGATCGCCCGGCGCGGCGGGCATGTCGCCTACGTGCCGCAGCGCGATGCGATCAACTGGCGCTTTCCAGCCAGCGTGGCCGATGTGGTGCTGATGGGCCGCTATGGCCGGCTGGGCTGGCTCAAGCGCGATCGCGCTACCCTGCCTGGAGTAGGTTGGCGTGGATGCGTTTGCCGCCCGGCCGATCGCCGCGCTTTCGGGCGGGCAGCAGCGCGTGTTCCTGGCGCGCGCTGGCGCTCAACCGGCGCCTGATCGCGCTCGGCCCGGTGCAGCAGGTGCTGACGCCCGACGTGCTGACGCGCTCCTATGGTGCGCAGTATAGCCTAAACTCCACCACAGATTTTACGCTTGGCGTCGTTGTTGCGCCCCACAAAATCTCGCGCCTGGTTCCAGCGAATCGATTAATCGTCGGCCACTACCTCGTCGGGGCTGAGCGCGCCGTGCAGGCCATTCGCGTCGTCGCTTAAGTCGGCGACTGCCTCAGCCTCCTTTGCGGAATGGCGCGGGTTTTCGGCGTGGTTGAGCTGGGTGTAGATCTGGGTGGTGGAGAGCGAGGCGTGCCCAAGCAGCGCCTGCACCGAGCGAATGTCGGCGCCGCCGCTCAGCATGTGTGAAGCAAACGAGTGCCGCAGCATATGTGGTGTGAGATCGCCCAGCCCCATATCCTCGGCATAGCCCTTGAGGATGAGCCAGAAGCCTTGGCGCGTCAAGCGTTTGCCACGATGGTTCAGGAACAACGCCTCGGTCTTTTGCGCCGCGCCACGGGCCAGCTGCGCCCGCGCAATGTCGAGGTATTCCTCCAGCGCGGTGGTGGCCGAGCCGCTGATCGGCAGGATGCGCTCGCGGCCGCTCTTGCCAACGCAGCGTACGCTCTCCGATTCCAAGTTCAGATCTTTGAGATTCAGCGCCACCAGCTCGCTGACGCGTACGCCGGTGGCGTACAGAAGCTCGAGCATGCCCTTATCGCGGAGCCGCTCGGGGGTCGGGTCGCGCAGCGGCAGCTCTAGCAGCTCATCTACCTGGGTGGGCGTGAGCGATTTGGGGAGATAGCGATCGACCTTGGGCGAATCGATCTGCTCAGTCGGGTCGCCGGGCACCAGTCCCTCAGAAGTGAGGTAGGCGTAGAAGGACTTCACTGCGGCGGTGCGGCGGGCCACGGTCGAGTTCGCATAGCGGCGCTCGCGCAAGAACAGCAGAAATGCCAGCAGATCATCGTGCCTGACCGCGCTCCAATCGGCCAGATCACGCTCGCGCACGAACGCGCCGAACTGCTCCAGATCGGTTCGATAGGCCGCCGTCGTATTTACCGACAGGCCGCGCTCCTCGGCCAAGTGCTGAAGGAAAAGCTCAACCTGTTCGTCCATACCTACTCCACAATGCGGTCGCGGCGGGCCAACTATCCGCTCTGCTGATCGCATGTACCGTGCGTAAAAGAGCGCGCCACACCCCGGCAATCGGTGGGGTGTGTAATCATAACGACTTCGTAGAACCTGGGAAGCGCTGGCCGCATGCCGTGGTGACCCGTCACGTTCGCGTATGTTACCGCAACCCTTCGGCTATGTCAACCATGTAAAGGCCAATAGTGAACAGGCAAAGGGCACAGGCAAGAGTTATCAGTGCCGAGCATTGTGTTGCTTTACCCTGTATCCTGTACCCTGTGCCCTACTCCCTAACGCACACGCGCCAGCTGCTCCGGCTCCGGACGTGGCTGGTAGTGGATCGGCGGAAGCGACAGAACGGTCGTCAGGCCAGGCGGCGCCGCCAGCACGCGCGGGATGGCATGCAAAATCAGCGCGGCGGCCGCTTGCTCGCCGTGCAAACCGCCTTGAATGATCAGATCGACCGGCGGCGTGCCTTCGATTTTGATCGCATCTTCGGTCGCGCGCCCCCCGACCGCCTGCTCCCAGCTCAGCGTCAAAACATCGCGCCCATGCATCCAGCCGCGCGCACACTGGCGAATGCCGGCTACCTGTCCAGGCGCGATCGTCTCATGCGGCGTCCGCACCCAATCGACGGCAATGATCGGATCGATTGTTTCGGTCACACGGTAGAGCTGCCAGCCCATGCCATCGGCGAGCATGTGTATCGACTCGGATAAGCCGACATGACGAACCTTGCCCTGCGCCACGTGATCGCGAAACTGATCGAGTGTCAGTCCCGCACCGATCCGCTGGTGGACTGACGCACGGCGATCGGTCGCGTCGATCAACCGCGAGACGCTGATTCGCTTGATGTCCATGCACGGCGCGGTCAGCAACAGCGGCAGCAGATCCATGACAAAGCCGGGGTTTACGCCGGCGCCCAGCACTGTCACACCGCTTAGCACCGCCAGCCGATTCAGCTTATCCGAGGCGGCCGCCTCTTTCTTGTACGGGTACACCAGCTCCTCACAGGTTGAGATCACATTTGAGCGCGCCGCCACGCAGTCGAGTACCTGCGAATACACCTGGTGAAACAGCGATGTTGTGGCGTGAATGACCACATCCGGGTGGGCTCGCAGCAGCAGCTCGGTGGCATTGTCGGAGACGATAGTGTCAAGTTGCCGACCGAGTCCGATGACGTCGCCTAGATCGCGCCCAGCTTTGGCCGGGTCGCGGTCAATGCCGCCGACCACCTCTAGCCCGCGCTGCGCCGCCGTCAGACGCGCGATCGCGCTGCCAATCGCTCCAAGGCCATAGTGGACTACACGAATGGGACGAGGTTCCATCACCATACCTCCTTAGTGATGACAAGGTGACGGGGTGATAGGGCGACGGGATGACGGAGTGACATAAGACAAACCACAATTTAATCTCTGACATCTTGTCACCTTGTCAGGCTGTCACGAGGTCAAGATAGGGCGCAAAGAACCGCTCGATATGCTCGCGCGCTTGGTTGGCCACGCTCGATCGATGCACCGACTCGCGCAGCGCGGCGCTGCCGGGCAAGCCGACCGCGAACTGTCCAATCAGCTGCTTGAGCTTGTTCAGCGCGAGCCGCTCGGGCATCTCGATCTGGCACATGTCGAAGTAGCGTAGCAGCAGCTCGCATTTATCGGCCGGCGTCGGCTCGAACGGCTGCTCGCCGCGCCGGAGCTGGGCAATCTGCATAAAGATCCACGGGTTCGACATCGCGCCACGGCCGATCATCACGCCGTCGGCACCGCTTGCCCGCAGTCGCTCAAGCGCGTCGGCGGCATCTTTCGCGTCGCCGCTGCCGACCACCGGGATGCTGACCGTGCGCTTGACCTCGGCCACGTGCTGCCAATCGGCAGTGCCGGTATACAGCTGCATGCGCGTGCGTGCATGCAGCGCCAGCGCCGCCACGCCAACCGACTCGGCCATTCTGGCAGTGTCGAGGTAGTTCAGGCTCTGTTCATCCCAGCCGGAGCGGAACTTGAGCGTGACCGGGATCTGAACCGTCGCCTTGACCGCCTTCAGCAGCTGCTCCATCTTCGGTAGGTCGCGCAGCAGCGCCGAGCCATGGCCGCCGCCAGTGACTTTCGGCGATGGGCAGCCGCAGTTGATGTCGAGAATATCCGCACCTAGCTGCTCGACCATCCGCGCAGCGTTGGCGATCAGATCCGGATCGTTGCCGCTAAGCTGCATGGTGATCGGCCGCTCTTCGGGTAGGAAATCGAGCTGATGGTGGCGCTTGATCGCCCTGACACTGACGCTGGCGGCGTTGGTCATCTCGCTGCTCACCAGCCCGCAGCCGCCGAGCCCCAGAACCATGCGCCGGAAGATACTATCGGTGACGCCGACCATCGGCGCGAGAATGATATTCGGTTTGATGGTGATGTGCGCCACCTGGTAGCTGGTGGGCAGATCGTCGTACTGGCTCATAGCCACGTGCCTCTTTTGAATGTCAGCTGGTATTATAGCACGGGCTGGTGCGATTGCAGATTGCAGACAGCGCTTCCGCAGGAATAAGGCGTTTGAACACGCGATCGCGAAAGTCCGTTATTTACACGAGTTACGCGGTAGCCCAGATGTGATCTTTCGCAGCGGTACTTCATCTTCTTTTGTGTTTCGTTTTTTGCGCTCGCAGAGCGCAAAAAACGAAACACAGATAAAATAGAAAGTACCATGCTGCCGTACATCCTGAGCCTGACGAAGGGCAGGCAAAAGGGCGTTTGCGTGCGGCACTGCGTAAGTCCTGTTATTTAGAGTAGCTCATGCACGGCCAGAAAATCCTCATAGCCGCCAGGGTAATCGGTCAGGCGGCCGTCGCGCAGTACCAGCACCCGCTCGGCGAAGCGCGCCAGAAAGTAGCGATCGTGCGACACTGCCAGGATCGTGCCGTCGAATGCGTCCAGCGCCTGCTCGAAGCGCTCGCGCGCCGGAATGTCCAAGTGGTTGATCGGCTCGTCGAGCACCAGGAACGTGCAGCCGCCCGCTACCAGCAGCGCCAGCGCCAGCCGCGCCCGTTCGCCGTAGGAACACGCACCGGCCGGCCGGAAAACCTCGTCGCCGGCGAAGAGGAAGCGATGCAGAAAGCTCCGGCACTCAGTCGCGCTCCACGGCACTACGGCGCGCAGCGCGTCCAGCACGCTTTCGCGCCGCTCCAGCGACTCCTGCTCCTGTGCCAGGTAGCCGACCTGCACACCCGGCCCACGCCGCACCCACCCGGCATCGGACACAATCTGCCCGTCGATCAGCCGCAGCAGCGTGCTCTTGCCGGCGCCGTTCGGCCCAACCAGCGCGACGCGCTCGCCATACACGAGATCGAAGCTGATACTGTCGAGCAGCGGAGACGATGGACGAAGGACGAAAGACGAAGGCGCGGCCGATTGGTCTTTGGTCTTTGGTCTTTCGTCGTTGAGTGCGATAGGATACGAAAAGGAAACGCTCTCCACCCGCAACACCGCCCGCGCCCCATCGGCCGCCTGACCGAAGTCGAGGCTGACGCCCCAGCTCTTGCGCGGCTTCTCCACGCGCTCGTCGGCGCGCTCATAGCGATCGAGCTTACGCTCGCGCGCCTTGGCCGCCCGCGCCATCTTCTTGGCCGCTGGCGAGTGCGGGGCCACCTGCGCGTGGCGCTTGAGGCGCTGGATATCGACCGTGACGCCCGCGACATAGTCCTGCTGATCCTGCCAGCGCGCCAGCTGCCGGGCGCGCTCGGCGACACGCGCATTGGCGTAGTCGCTATACACTCCGGCATAGCTGGATAGCTGCGGCCCCGCGCCGGTGGGCTCGTAGCGCTTCAGCTCCAGAATGCGCGTTGCCACGCGATCGAGGAAGGCGCGATCGTGCGAGATGATCAGGGCCGCGCCATCGTAGCCGGCCAGAAACGACTCCAGCCAGCTCACCGCCTCGGCGTCCAGGTGATTAGTCGGCTCGTCGATCAGCAGCAGCCGCGGGTCCGAGAGCAGCAGCCGTGCCAGCCCGAGCCGGGTCTTCTGTCCGCCGCTCAACCGCGCCACCGGCATATCCTCAGGCAGATCGGCCAGGCCCAGGCCAGCCCGCACCGACGCCACGCGATGCGCCCATGCATAGCCGCCCTGCGACTCGAACTGCTGCTGGACCGCGCCGTACTCCTCCAGCAGCGCCTGAAGCACGGCGCCGGCCAGCCCTGGCGCGGCCATCGCGCGCTCGAGCTCGGCCAGACGCTCCTGAAGCGCGGCGCCCTGATGTGCCCCGCCCAGCGCATCGGCAACCGTCATGCCGGGCGGGCCATCCCAGCCCTGCGGCAGGTAGCCCCACTGCAGGTCGACCGGCACGCGCGCGATGTTCCCAACATCGGCACGCTCGGCGCCGGCGATGATCCGCAGCAGCGTGCTCTTGCCGCAGCCATTCGGGCCAACCAGCCCGACGCGCTCGCCGGCGCCGAGCGTAAAGCCGACGCGATCGAGCACCAGGTCGTCGCCATAGCGTTTGGTCAGGTTATGAACCGTTAGCATCGTCATCCTCCATCTCGCCGCGCTGCGAACACAAAAAAGCCGCGAGCGCCAGGCGCCCACAGCGTGTGTTGCTTCTCGGTTGTGCGGCGAAACGCGCCGCGCTGAGCCGACGGCGTGTTCGCCGTCATCAACTTGCCACGTGGGGCGGCTAGAAGTTGTCGCTCTGCAGCAGCATGGGCCTCAAATATCTCCAATAACTACTTACCGCCAGACTACCACAGGTGGCCGAGCCGCGCATCGGCCAATGGAAGGAGCCTTTGGCGGACTAATCGGCCACTACCAAGTACTGCGAGTGAGATAGGAGCAAGGAACGATTGCCGCTCCGCAGCCATCTTGATACACTTGTCTAAGTGTGCGCCCGCCTTCCAACAACGCGCCACCATCCTGTCAACATCTACCACATCATTCTCGCAGGAGGTATTGCAATGCGCCTTTTCCGTACGTTTGGCCTGCGCCTCGTGATCGGCGCCGTCGTGTTGGTGGTCATGGGAATCAGCTGGGCCGTCACCAGCGCGCAGCGCTACAGCGCCCGCGGCGACGCGCAGCAGACTGTCCGCTGGTTCTACACCGACGCGCGCTTCAGCGGCTTCAGCTCGTTTCTGAAGAGTAGCAAGGACTACCTGGATGTGCCGGAGCGCGACGCCGGACAGGATCTGAAGTACGCCTTTGGCACGCTGGATCGCAAGGATTTCTGCAACGAGTTCGACGGCGACGGCACGCTCTGCCCCGACGAGCTTGGTTTCAGCGCCGATGCAATCGCCCAACAGGACAACAGCGGCACAGTCGCACACTTCCTCGTGACCGGCAAGGTGATGCCGCAGAAGATGGATCGCGGACGCATCACCTACTCGTTCTCAGATGATACCTTCCAGCCGTTCACCCACCTGGTTACACTGACCAAGCAGAGCGGCAGCTGGTACATCGCGCAAGTCGAGCCACAGAACTAAATGACTCTGATCCTCCTTGCAATCGCCTGGATGCTCGGCATCGTCGCCGCCGACCTGCTTCATCTGCCGCTGCCGCCGCTGCTGATTGGCGCGGTTGCCTGTGGCGTGGCGGCGGCGCTGGCGGGGCGCGCGCCGCGTTTGCGGCTGGCGGCGCTGATGCTCTGCTGCGCGGCGCTGGGTGGAGTGCGGCTGGACATGGCCCATGTCACGCCGACACCCCGCAGCGTCTGGCTGCTGAACGACGGCGGCGACCTGACGATCGAAGGCGTGGTGGCTGATGATCCCAAGCGTACCGAGGATGGCCAGCGCGCGCTGCTGGTGGCCGACCGCGCGCTAGTGGATGGAAAAACGCAGCCGGTCGAGGGGCTGGTGCTGGCCAAGCTGCCGGCCTACCCCGAGCGGCGCTACGGCGACCGGCTGCAGCTCGTGGGCGCGCTCACCACCCCGCGCGAGGCCGAGCGGCCCGGCCAGTTCGATTACCGCGCCTACCTCGCGCGCAAGCAGATCTTCGCGCTGATGGAGCCCAAGACCGCGCGCCTGCTCTCCGAGCGCAATGGCAACCCGGCCTGGGCCGCGCTGCTGGATGTGCGCGCCCGCGCCCGGCGGGTGCTGCTACGCGAGCTGCCCGAGCCGCAGGCCTCGCTGGCGGTCGGCATCTTGCTGGGCCTGCAATCCTCGATCCCAGCCGATGTCACCGCCAACTTCTCGGCCACCGGCACTTCGCACATTTTGGTGATTAGCGGCTGGAATATTTCTATTATTGCAGCTGCGTTATACAGCCTGGCCAATGGGTTGCATATCTCCAAACGTAAAGCGTTCTGGCCGATCCTGGCCTGCATCTGGCTCTACACCCTGTTCGTCGGCGCGACGCCGACCGTCATCCGCGCGGCGGTGATGGGCACGATCGTGGTGGTGGGCCAGCGCATGGAGCGGCGTGCGCACGCCTGGACCACACTGTTCACGGCCTGCGGGGCCATGACCGTATGGGATCCGCAGACGCTCTGGGATCTGGGCTTCCAGCTCAGCGCGCTGGCCACCGCCTCGCTGTTCGCGTATGGCAAAGGTGTCGAGGCGCTGCTGCTGCACACGCCCCTGCGCACCGGCTGGCTCGACTGGGCGCGCGAGGCGCTGACGGCCACGCTGGCCGCGCAGATCCTGGCGCTGCCGCTGATCCTGTACCAGTTCGGCAATCTCTCGCTCGTCGCGCCGTTGGCGAATGTGGCGCTGCTGCCGATGGTGCCAGCCGCCATGCTGTTTGGCGCGATCGCGCTGGCCGGCGGCATGATCTGGCTGCCGCTGGGCCAGTGGCTGGCGCTGCCGGGCTACCTGTTCCTGGCCTGGCTGACGGAAGGGGCACGCGTGTTCGCCACCCTGCCCTACGCCGCGGTGCAGTTGCCGCCGTTCCCGCTGTGGCTGCTGCTGGCGTACTACGCGATCGTGGTGGGCGGCTGGCTGGCGAATACGATGGAGGCGGCGGTGGTGCTGCGCCCTGGCACGCCAGCAGCGCCGCAAGCGCCCGCAACGCCGGCTTCAATTACGGCCTCGCAGCGATGAGCAGATCTCGGGCACTATCCAAATAACCCTAACACCTTTTCATTTCATCATTAGGACTTACGCAAAGGGGTGGGGAAGATGCAATCTTCCCCACCCCTTTGCGTAAGTCCTAATCATATTAAGTGCGACAGCCTTGGCCGATCGACCTCGTATTCGATTGTGGGCCTCAGCTAGATGTGCGTCGGCGTGGCGGTCGGCGTGGCGGTCGCCGTGCTGGTTGGCGTGTTCGTCGGCGTGTTCGTCGGCGTTGGAGTGAAGGTAGGGCACTTAGGAGGTATCTGGTTGCTGGGCACACAGCCAGCCGTCGGCTGCGGCTTTGGCGGCTTCTTATTGGCGCCGCCAACGGCTGCGGCATTCGCTTGTGGGTATATCAAGAAGCCGCCTCCTAGCACCATCATGTACACCACCACCACCACAACCCACAGGCGCAGGAAAGCCTTCATAGATATCCTCACTGGCTTCCGAAATCCACCGACACGCGTCTCACAGAGACTGAGCAGTATGCTGAAAATCCTCGGAATATCTTATTATAGGCTCAATGATTGGGGCGTGTCAATTTCAATTTATTCATCTTGGATGAACAAACGATGCAAGACGCCGGCAGCCTGACACGCACCTGATACCGTGTGCGTGGTCAGCGCACTTCGTAGATCTTCACCTGCTCGTTCTGATACACCATTAAGGCAGCGCCATCGCGTGCGCGTGCAGGTCGGCGTACAAGAAGGTGAAGACCGGCAGCTTGTTGATCGGCCCGGACTCGCCTGTGGGCGCGCTGGGGTACTACCTGCTTGTCGTGGGCGGGTGGCTTTCGTTGGTGCGAGCTAGCGGGCTTGTGGGGCTATCAGCATGATCCACGAAGGAACAGGAAGATACACGACATGTTGCGCTGCGTTTGTATTCCCTGTGGATTCTCGACCGGCCGGCTAGCGTAGCGCTAGCGCCGAGCTAATGCCATTTTGCAGCGTGCTGTAGGTGACAATTCCCCGCAGGTTGGCCCCGATCCCGACCAGGGTCTGGGCCACTTCGGGCCGGATCCCGGTGAGCACGACCTGCGCGCCGAGCAACTGTGCCGCTTGCGCCGCGCGGAGTAGCCCCTGCGCGACCGCGCTGTCTACCACCGGCACACCCGTGATATCGAGGATCACCGCACGCGCCTGATGGGCGACGAGACCCTGCAACAGCGTCTCCATCATCTTCTGGGCGCGCCGCGAGTCGATCGTGCCGATCAGCGGCATGACCAGGATGTCCTCGCTGATCGGAATCAGTGGGGTGGAGAGCTGTTCCAGCGCAGCGGCCTGCATCCGGATCATCTCATCTTGGAGCTTCAGCCGTTCTTCTTCGGCGTGGCGGAGGGCCGCTTCCTTGCGCTGGCGCTCCGCGAGATCCTGTTGCAGTTGCCGATTCCGCTCCATCAGTTCCTGTGAGCTGAGCTCCAGCGAGTGTTCCAGCAGCGCGCGGTCAGCATCCGCCTGATGATACGACTCGTTCACTGCGTCGATAAACGCTTGCCAATTCGGGGGGATGGCATCCAGCACACCGATGTGCCGCTTGAGTTGGCGCAGGAGCAGCTTGTGCATAGCCGTTGCTCTGAGTGTGTGCATTTTTTGCCATTCTACCGCTGAATCCGACGAACGCGATACGCCCCTCATCCGCTGGCTACAGCCGCTCTGAGAACGTAGTGATGGTCATGGTCTGGTTGTGGAGTTCGCACGTGGCCGAGGGGCTGAACGGCGATATCTCGCCATAGGAGTAAAACCCAGTCAACACGGTGCGATCACCCAGGATCTCGCGCACACTCTCGACCTCTTCCTCAATCCGCTGCTTCAGCACGAGCTTCCGGCCAACGCAGCTGATGAGAATGGCCAGATCGGGCGACGATGCGCCAATGGTCGTATAACTGGCCTGGGCGGCCTGAGACGCGCCATCGATCAACCGGTCGAAGTTCGCTTTCATCAGGCGGACATACGCGCCCTCTGGCACATCTCCGGCGAAGGTGATGCTTTGCTCCTCCTCGTTGATGCCCAAAATGGTGCGTACGATCCCGGTCTCATCCTCGCGGACGCGCAGGCTGAGCGGGAACAGCAATCCGCTCGCTGGCAGGTCGGCGGCCTGCGGGCCGAGGTACTTCTTGTAGAGTGCCAGCGCGGATTGCCCGTCCAGTTCGTGGAGGACGTTGCCGCTTGAGCGTGTTATCATGCGCTCGGGGCCGAACGGATCCCATCCGCCCACAGATCCGTATCCCACGTGCAGACGGGTTCCATAGAATCCGATGACGGCGACCTGCCCACTCTCCGGCATCCCGTCGAGAAAGACCAGCGTTTGGTCGAAGCGCGCGCCGTCGCCGGCAAGCCCACCGGTGATGGCGACATGCGGCGGAAGGTGGCTTGCCAACCCACGGATGAGCTCGCTGCCATTGACCCGTGTCCCATCCGAGATCACCAGGATATGCACTAGACCGGTATGATCGAGTGCTAAAGCCAGGTGCTCGCCTGCTCGAAAGCTATCCGGCACGTCATTCAGATCGATCTTGGCCCCGTGCAGCTGGGTAGCTTCGAAGTGTACCGCCGTGGCTACGAGTGAGTCGTCGAAGACTCGTGTCCCGCATATCTCGCCTGCTGTGGAACAGCCCAAAACATGCGCGCGCGGATACATCTGCCGGATGTTGTGGATGCGCCACGCGTCTCGGAGTAGCGCCGTGGCGCCGAATACCAGCACGAGCTGCGCCGATTCTCCTAACGCACCAGGTGTTGTCGGTGTCCAGCCACGCTCCACCGTCCAGCCGCTTTGCTCGATCTTCACATTAATCCTCCGGTGACGAAAGCGAATACTGCTGCTCAGCATAGCCTACAATTCATACTCTGGGAATAGCAGAGAGTGATCGGGATGACCACAGATCGGCAATGTATGCCTTACGCTCGTAGATTGTAGGAGGAGAGTGGTGAGCGCATACTCATCCGTGCGGTCCAGCCACAGCGTGGACAATCCATGTGAGCCAGATCTGTCTAGCACTGTTGCACCGTGAGTCGGAGCGTCGCCGTGAGAATCAGCAGCGCCGAAGGCTTGGTATTGGGTGCGCGGCTGGAACATAACCATCAGTGGCGCGACCTTATACACGCAGCCGACGGCGTGCGGCTTTCGCGGCGTACGGCGTTTTGGGCGATCCTGGCCTGCATCTGGCGGTACACGCTGTTCGTCGGCGCCTCGGCCACGGTGATCCGCGCGGCGGTGATGGGGACGATCGTGGTGGGTGGCTTTCGGGTGTTGCCGTGGGCGCCGCTGCTCCGGGATCTGGTGCGACAGAGATGGCTTGAAACCACTCTGACTTCTCCCGGCGCGGCGGCGCCGAATGCTCACACATTGCTGTTTGACAGTCTAGCGCCGGAAGGTCTCGTAGATCGCCCCGTTCGAGAGCGAGACGACAAACAGGTTACCGTACGTTTGCTGCCCGCTGCCCGCCGCTCCCGGGACAGTGGAGCCACCCACGCCGCAGGCGGAGCAGCGTCCCTGCGGGCCAAGGACGCTGCTCGTGCGGTCGACGCTCCCGCACCTTCCTCGTCTATTGGCTCGGTGCGAGGGAGCCAAACAGACCGTGCGTTTCATCGTCGGGGCCGGCCGTAAAGTACACCTTGTCCAGGTCGCCGCCATTGCCGCCGTTGCCGACAATCAAGCCCCACAGCCCGTCAATCGTGATGGCACGGTTGTTTGGATCTCTGAGTTGGTCAAGGAATTCACCGGTGACAGGATCAATCACGTTGATCCGGCCATCCCCGAAGTTGCCGACCAGCAGATCGCCTGCGAACGCCCCAAAGCTCGGCGGCGCAAACGCCAGGCCCCACGGAGAGTTGAGCCGGCCACGCGTCGCCAGGCGCTGGAGCAGGGTGCCATTGGTATCGAAGACATCGACGTAGCCATTCGCGGGGCCCGCCACGTCGTCTTCGCCGTCGGCGTCCTGCTTAGCGTAGGTCACGTAGAGTTTGCCCCCCAGATTCTGGATGTTGAAGGGCGCAAATCCCGTGTGGATGTCCGGGTCGGTGAACGACCCGGCCAGCAGCACCTGGTGAAAGTTTTTGTCGAAGACATCGATGGTGCCGGCGTGGAAGTTCGCGGCATACAGGAAGTTGCCGGCCGCGTTCGCGCCGATGGCGAGCCCTTTGTAGACGGCTTCGGCGCCCGAGTTATCGACGGCCAGGATGGCATTGGTGGGGTTCACCGTTGGGTTCCAGCCCGAGATGGTGCCGTCTTCGGTGGCGAAGATGAAGCGGGCTGGCGCAGAGATGCCCGCCTGAGAAACCACGAAATCGGCGGTGCCGTTGAAGACCTGGCCGGTGGGCGTGGCCGTGGTGCCAGGGGCACTGCCCTCTGGCGGTGGGATGGTGACGATCAGCGCAAGCTTCGTGCCGGCGCCGTTGTAGAGCGTGGAGACGCCCGTACCGTTGTCGGAGACCCAGAAGGGGCTAGTTGCGCTATGGGAGATCCCCCAGGGATTCACCAGGTCCGGATCCGTGTGGAGCGCCAGCCCGGGAACGTCCGAGACCAGGTTGACCTGCTGGAACGTGATCGAGGTGGCGTGCGCCGGCAGGCTCCCGACGGTCGCTATGCCGACAGCCAGGAGTAGCGCGAGCGTGAGTCGGATCCGTCTCGCGCAGCGGTGGTTCCATAAATCTTGCATAGCACTCTCCTTTCCTCGTAGGTCACTTGCTGATTTCGTCTGCTGCTGTGAGATGCTGTCCAGCCAGCGCTCCCACAGCGGGTTGTATGCCTCGTTCCAGAAGCGTTGCGACATGTGGTGATGGTGCTCATGCGAGTTTACGTAGTTATGAGCGCGTTTGTATGCTTTATGGTTACTCTTTTACTCGCAGATTCATCGCTACCTCCCTCGAACGCCGCCAGAAAGTGATCGTTCAGCGTGTCCAGTTCCACAAATAGCAGCGGCGGAACATCTTCTGCGTGCAGGACGCGGTAAGCCTTGATGTGCATAGCAAGCCCTTTTGTGTGTGATTACAGGGCGGCAGGACGACGATAGGGATGCCGCTAGTATAGCGATACGACGTGTCGCTTTCCCCATTGACAAACTGCATTGCATGAAATACGATGCCACTACATTCCAAAGGGGCACTATGGCGATTGACTATACAACGATTGGGGCCGCACAAGAAACTCGGTGTCAGCCCGATCACCATCAGATCACTCATCTACGGAAAGCAGCACACTGCCCAGCGGCGTGGGCGTGATTGGTTCATCGTTTCCACATGCGTCAGAGGAATAGGTGCATCAAGCCGAATCTTCCCGGCCGCGCTCGCCGGTAACACAATGACTACCAATGAGGGCGCGATGATCCACTTCGTAGATCTAACGTTGAATTGAAGGACGCCACCTGTTGTATGCAGGTGGCGTCGCTGTTTGTCTAGCACGTATGTGTCGAAGAATTACCGAACATGTATTCTACGCACTTCACTTCCATTCTCTGTTGAGGTAATATGGACTTTCCTGACATCCCTGAACTTGCATTGGCAAAACTTAGAGGCTCATGTCGGTTCAGAGGTGAAGGGGATCATCATGGCACGTACGAAGTCCGCCGTCACCCGTTTGAGATTATGCGCCCACTCAAAGA
>WNFV01003587.1_pt1 | contig 20205 bp, 14 predicted proteins | sample 5400101 | NCBI WGS metagenome assembly WNFV01 (sample SAMN13153361, study PRJNA577476) | soil metagenome | isolation source: 115 cm soil or saprolite under grassland replicate 1 | place: USA:California | collected 2016-06-15 | reverse complement strand
AAGAAGGGAACGACAGAGCAACAACATCCTCACGCACAGGAACCCTCGTCGAAGGACTTGACCGGCCCCGCTCCTTCAGGGATGACATAGAGGGTGTCTTGCGGCCACGCCCGCGCGACAGCTCCCGGACCCGTGCGGTGGCGGTGGTGGGTACGTCCTGGACGATCTCCCCACCAGCGAGCAGCCACTGGGTGAGATGGCAACCCAGTCCGCGGGCGTTCTGGATCGCCCAGCGCCGTTGCGGGAACTGCCGCGCCCAGCCCAGCAGCTGCGCATAGCCGGTGGTGCTGGCGGGGACCCGGAGGCTGCCGAGCTGTTGGTGTGACCCGGCGGCCAGGGCGGTGGCCGTGTGGGACTGCTTGTGCGGATCGACCCCGAGCACCACCAAGGACATGGGTTCTCCTCTCCAACCGACGCCAATGGACGCCCCAGGGCGGTGGCCGTGTGGGACTGCTTGTGCGGATCGACCCCGAGCACCACCAAGGACATGGGTTCTCCTCTCCAACCGACGCCAATGGACGCCGTGGCCGACAGTCCGACTTTGGGACGGCACGCGCATGCCGCTGTTGAGTCAGGCCACGACGAGGACGCCGGCGGGTGGCATGCCCACGGCGAGTCAGCCTTCATGTGGCGACAGGATGTCTCCGAGCCATCCCACCGACGCCCCCGGCACGCTACCTAACCGAGCAGCATGCCAAGCACAGTCAACAAGTCGGATGTCTAGCCGTCCTCCTGCTCGTCGAACAGGGTGAAGTGGCCCTCTGAGTCCTCGGTCCCCCGGGCAGCTTTGGATCACCACCTGGTAGCCGCGCGCCGCCAGCGGCCGGCAGTACAGCCGCCGCCACAGGCGCTTGCGGCCGTAGGGTGTACGTGGCAGGACCACCGGGGCGTCTGGCTGCCCGTCCGGCAGATAGCGGTCGGCGCGCAGCACCACGCCGTCGCGCATCGGCACCGTCAGGTCGGTGTGCACCCTGACCGTGCGAGTGGTCACCGGCGGCAACCCCAGCCACCGGTCCAGCAACGACCTGCTACGCATCGTCTCGGCCTTTCGTCGGACCAGGATCGGATGGGCGGGAGTGAAGGTGATGCGTGGGCGCCTCCGCCATTCTCGGCCGTTCGTCACAACGTCTCTGGCCCCAACTGCGGCCAGTACGGCTCGGCTGGTTTGGCCGTGCGGGCAGACGCTCAGGCGCTGCTGAGGAGGTCGCGGCGGCGGAACCCGCCAAGGCCGACGGCACACAGCGCCGCCGTGACGGCCAGCAGCCACGCCAGCGGCATGGCGGCCACGTCGGCGCCTGGGAGCTTGGGGATGTGGCTGAACGGCGCGGCGTCCAGCAGCCACTGGTCCAGCCGCAGCAGCGGGCCCAGCAGCGCCAGCAGCGCGAACACCGCCAGCGCCGCCCAGCTCAGCGGGGCAAGCCGGGGCGCCAGGCCGAACAGCGCCATGGCGATGCCGGACAAGACCAGGACGGCGGGCAGCTGCACCAGCGCGCCGGCCAGCACGCGTGGCAGTTGGCGTCCCACGTTGCCGCCGACCAGCCCGTAGGTCAGCCCCTCGGCTGCGCCTGCGGCCAGCAGCGCGACCGCCGGGCCGAGCAGCCCGAACAGCAGGTGGCTGGTGGCCCACCGCAGCCGGCCGGTGGCGGTGGCCAGGATCTGCTCGGCGTGCAGGCTCTCCTCCTCGGCGCGCAGCCGCAGCGTGGCCTGGATGGCGTAGCCGGCGGCCGCCAGGGCGAAGAGGACCATCACCCCGGCGATGTAGGCGTCGGCGAGCGCCTGGTCGCCACCCAGCCGTTCGAGCATGTCCTTGAGCTGCGAACTCTCGCTGGCCATGTCGTTGACGCTGTCGGCGACGCTGCCGATCACCGCCCCCATCACGGCCAGCCCAGCGGTCCAGCCCAGCAGCACGCCCCGGTGCAGCCGCCAGGCCAGCGCCAGCGGGCTGCGCAGCCACGGCGCCGCCTCGGCTGGGCCCAGCCGGGCCGGTAGGACACCGGCACCGACATCCCGCCGCGCCAGCAGCGCAAAGGCCGCCCCGGTCAACACCAGCACGAACGCGGCGGCCAGGGCGAAGACCGACCAGCGCTCGCCGGCATAGGGGCGGGTCTGTTGGGTCCAGCCGATCGGCGACAGCCACGACAGCCACCCCAGCGCGCTATCACTGCCGGCGGTGTCGCCGGCGGCGCGCAGCAGAAAGGCCACACCCAGGGCGCCAAGCCCAAGGCCCCTGGCGCCGCCGGCGCCCTGGGTGAGCTGGGCTGCCAGCGCCCCGACGGAAGCGAACATCCAGCCGGCGGCCGCCACCGCCAAGCCAAAGGCGACCGAGCTGGCGGGCGGCAGCCCCAGGCCCACCATCCCGGCCGCCAGCACCGCGCCAAGCACGAGGTCGGCGGCGAAGGTGACCAGCAGCGCCGCGGCCAGCGGCGCCAGCCGGCCCACCACGGTGGCGCCCAGTAGCTCGCGGCGGCCGGCCTCCTCGTCGGTGCGGGTGTGGCGGATGGCAGTGAGCAGGCCGACCAGGCCCACGATGGTGAAGACCAGCCCCGCCCGCCAGACGGTGAGCGCCCCCAGGGTGGCGCCGAACACCGGCCCCAGCATGGCCAGCAGCCCCGGAGTGGTCGTGACCGTCCCGTAGAGCTCCCGCAGCGCCACCGGCGTCGGGTAGAACTGGTCGAGGGCTGCCGCCGTCCACACCGGGACCAGGGCCGGCACCAGGATTCCAAGCGGCAGCAGGATCCGGTCGCGCCGCAGGATCAGCCGGATCAGCCCGCCGGTGCCGGCCAGCGTGCTCATCGGCTCGCTCCCCCCTGGCCCGGCTCATCCGTGCCGGCGGCGGCGGCCTGCGCTCGCCGGCCGTCCTGGGCGGCGTCGATCGGTTGCTCGGCCTGGTAGTGGCGCAGGAACAGCTCCTCCAGGGTGGGCGGCTGGCTGACCAGGCTGCGCACGCCGGCCGCCGACAGATGCCGTAGCACCTCGTCCAGTCTGGCGGTGTCCACCTGCAGGTGCGCCCGGTTGCCATCCAGCTGCAGGTTGTGCACGCCCTCAAGCCCCCTTAGCCCGTCGGGCGGGGTGGCCAGCTCGGCGCTGATCGAGGTGCGGGTGAGGTGGCGCAGCTCGGCCAGGGTGCCGGACTCCACGATGCGGCCGGCGCGGATGATGCTGACCCGCTCACAGAGCGCCTCGACCTCGGCCAGGATGTGGCTGGACAGCAGCACGGTCCGCTCGCTCTTGAGCTCCTCGCGGATCACCTCGCGGAAGGCGGCCTCCATCAGCGGGTCCAGCCCGGCGGTCGGCTCGTCCAGCAGAAGCAGCTCCACGTCGCTGGCGAGCGCGGCGATCAGGGCGACCTTCTGGCGGTTGCCCTTGGAGTAGCTGCGGGCCTTCTTGCGCGGATCCAGGTCAAACCGCTCCAGCAGCTGGTCGCGACGCTGGGTGTCCAGCCCGCCCCGCAGCCGACCGAGCAGGTCGATGATCTCCCCGCCCGACAGGCTGGGCCACAAGGTGACGTCGCCGGGGACGTAGGCCAGGCGGCGGTGCAGCCGGGTGGCGTCGCGCCAGGGGTCGCCGCCGAGCAGCTCGGCGTGGCCGGCGTCGGCGTGCAGCAGCCCCAGCAGGATGCGCAGGGTGGTGGTCTTGCCGGCGCCGTTGGGGCCGAGGAAGCCGTGCACCTCGCCGGTCCGCACCGACAGGTCGAGCCCGTCCAGGGCTCGGGTGGGGCCGAAGGTCTTGACCAGCGCCGAGATCGAGATCGCGGTAGCAGTCATCGTATTCATCCGGTGGAGGGCGGTCCGTCTAGCCGGTGGCGGTCGCGGGTGCCGGCGGGGCTGGCAGGACGCCGAGTTGCTGCAGCAGGTTCAGCCGGTCCCACTGCTCCCATTGCTCGGCGATCTTCCCTTTGGCCAGCCGGTAGAGGCTGATGCCGCTGAACCGGACGGGCCTGCTGGTGGGCGGGATGCCCAACAGCTCCCCTCGCTGGGTGCCCTGGACCGTCCAGCGCACCGCCACCTTGTCGCCCTCGGCGACGACGTCGTCGATGGTGGCGTGCATGTCGGGGACGGCGGCCAGGTATGTTGTCCACTTGTGTTTGGCGCCGGCCAGCCCGGGCGCCTGTCCGGGCAGGGGCGCGTGATCCAGGTAGTCTGGCGTGAAGAACTCCTCGGCCCGATCGATCCGCTGCTGATTGAACAGCACCGCAACATGCGCACGGATGATGGCCTTGTGCTCGTCCAGGGACACGGGACCACCTCCCTCGGAGGCCTGACGCCGCGGGCCAGCGGCTCGGCGGTTCTTCGCTTGGTGTCCTGGCTCAGGTAACCGGGGCGGGTTCATGGTCGGATGCTTCCGAGGGTTGGGGCGCGGCGCCGCGCGCCGGCATGAGCACCGCGATCAGGACGGCACCGGCGAGCGCGACCGCCGCGCAGCAGGCCAGCACCAGGTCCATCGCGTGGGTGTAGGCGACCTGGGCGCTGGCCGCCAGCGCCGGGTCCGACAGCCGCCTGGCCAGCACCATGGCCACGTTGACCGACTGGCGGGCGACGCGCACGGCCGGCTCTGGCAGCCCTCCCACCTCCAGCCGGTCGGTGTAGACACCGGCCAAGACGCTGCCCAACACGGCCACCCCCAAGGCGCCGCCGACTTGCCGGACGGCCATGGTGACCGCGGTGCCGGCGCCGGCCCGCGCCACCGGCAGCTCGCTCAGCACCGCGTCCATCGCGGCCGCCAGCACCAGCCCGGCGCCCAGCCCGACCACCGGCAGCCAGCACGCGGCCGGCCCGTAGCCGCTGCCCGCGGTGGTGGTGGCGCCAACGGCCAGGCCACCGGCGATCAACGCCAGCCCGACCACGATCGGCACGCGGGAGCCGACCCGCGCGGTAACCGTGGCGCTACCGCGGGCACCGGCGACCAGCCCGCCGATCAGCGGCAGCAGCCGCACCCCGCTGCCCAGCGCGTCGCTGCCACCCACCGCCTGGAAGTACTGCGGCAGCACAAACAACAACCCGAACAGGGTGAACGAGGCCACCGTCATCGCCAGGGTGCCGAACAGGAAGCGCCGCCGGCCAAACAAGCCCAGGTCGACCATGGGGTCGCGGGCGCGCCGCGCCCAGCTCGCGAACGCGACCAGGAGCAGCAGACCCACACTGAGCATGCCAAGCACGACGCCGTCGCCCCAGCCGCGGTCGGGTGCCTGGATCAACCCGTAGACCAGCGCGACCAGCCCCAGCGTGGACAGCCCGGCGCCGACCAGGTCCGGCCGGGGCGGCGCCGGGTCGCGCGACTCCGGCACCAGCACGGCGACTGCGGCCAGCGCCAGCGCGACCACCGGCAGATTGATCAGAAACACCGAGCCCCACCAGAAGCGGTCCAGCAGCCAACCGCCGACGATCGGGCCGAGCGGGAGCCCCAGGGCCATGCCGGCCGCGCCGACGGCGATGGCCTTGGCCCGCTCGTGGGGTGGGAACAGCACCGGCAGGACCGCCACCACCACCGGCAGCAGTATCGCCGCGCCGATCCCCATCACCGCCCGCGCTGCGATCAGCTGGCCGGTCGAGCCGGCGGCGGTGGCGGTCGCCGAGGCAGCGCCGAACAAGGCCAGGCCCACCATGAGCAGCCGCTTGCGGCCGTAGCGGTCACCAAGGGCGCCCGCTGGCAGCAGCAGGCCGGCGAACACCAGGATGTACGCGTCGACGATCCACTGCAGCCCAGCGGTGTCGGCGTGCAGCGCCGCCGCCAGCGTCGGCAGCGCGACGTTGAGGACGGTGGCGTCCAGGCCGACGGTGAGCACGCCGAGCACCAGCGCGGCAAGCGCCCACCAGCGGCGCGCTCCCAGCCCAACCATCACAGCCATCCTCCTCCCGAACGCACGGCCTGGCCCTGATGACCTAGGCGTGGCCCAACAGGGCACCGACCCCGGCCACCACGACGCCGCCCAGGGTCACCTGCACCAGCGACCGCGCCAGGGGAACCTGCAGGAAGCGTCGGCGCACCCAGGCGATGCCGACCAGCTCGGCGCCCACCACCAGGTACGCCACCTGCAGCGCCGTCTGGGTGTGGCTGATCAGGAAGGGCAGCGTGTGGAAGGTTCCCCCCAGGAAGGTCGCCAGCCCGGTCAAGGCGCCACGGACCAGCGAGCTGCCACGCCCACTCAGCGCGCCGTCGTCCGACAGCGCCTCCGACAGGCCCATGCTGATCGCCGCCCCCAGCGAGGTCGCCAGCCCGACCAGCAGGGCGGCGTGCGCGCCGACCAGGAAGGCGGTGGCGAAGATCGGCGCCAGGGTGGAGATGGTGCCGTCGATCAGCCCGATCAGGGAGGGCTGCACGAAGCGCAGGATCTGGGCGCGCCGGTCCTGCCCTGTCCAGCGTTCCAGCAGGTCGCTTGCGGTGGTTGAAACCGCCGCCGGCAGGCCACTCGGCGTCGCTTCGGGGGCGATCGCTTCGGGTGCGGTCGCGGTCATCAGGGAGCCTCCGATCCTCTCAGCATGATGGTGGGTATGGCCGGAGCATCGCGGACGCAGAAGCCGCCAACATCGACCACCTGGTTGAGCCTTGGCCGGATCCCAGGTTGATCCCGGGCGGCGTCACCGCCGAACCGTGGCAGCTCAGCCGGCGGCCGCATCCTGGCCAGCGGTGACCCTCGGGGAGGCGACCCACCACTCTTGGACGTCGAGCTCGCTGACCTGGGGCCGCTGCACGCGGTCTGGTCCCAGCATCTCGGCGAGCACGGGGCCCAGGCACTCGGCGAAGAAGCGGTCGGAGTCCGCCTTGGACTCCCACACCGAGATCACCCGCAGGCCGTCCTGGGTCTCGCCGGCGAAGCGGGCGATGGCCCCGGGGTGGTCGTCACCGAGCCGGGCGGCCAGCGCCCGGTGGAACTCCAGGGTCGCGGGACTGTCGATAATGATCGCGTACGCCACGGCGTCGTCCTCCTCGTGCCGCGAGCCTGCCCGGCTGGCAGCTCTCATGACCGTGACGGTACGAACCCCCGGCGGGGGCGGGCATCCGCCGGACTGCTCATTCGGCTACTCAGCATCGGGCGAGCGTGACCGGCCGGCGACCCAGGCGGCGATCTGGCTGCGCTTGGCGAACCCCAGCTTGGTCAGGATGTGCTGGACGTGGTTCTGGGCGGTCCGTTCGGAGACGACCAGCGCCGCGGCGATCTCGCGGTTGCTCAAGCCGCGGGCGACGAGCTGGGCCACCTCCTGCTCGCGGGCGCTGAGCCCGGACGGCTGCCGGCCGCCACCCAGCCCCGCCAGGAGCCGGTCGGATCGCGCGACGAACGGTGCCATGCCCAGCTCCTCGGCGCCGGACCGGCAGTCGGCGAGCACGGCGCGGGCTCGCTGCAGGTCACCTGGTCCTGCCCGGGCGACCAGGGCGCGGGCCAGCTCGTAGCGCGCCTCGACGACGAAGGGGCGGGCGCCGTTGCCAACCGCCACCCCGACCGCGGTCTCCAGGTCGGCGACCGCCCTATCGAGGCGACCAAGCAACACGGCGCCGATCCCGAGGTAGAGCTCGACCGGGCCGAGATAAGCCACCGTGCCCGTCACGCCGGTCACGTGGCGGCCACGTTCGCGGTCCAGCAGCTCCAGCAACGCGGCCGCGTCTTCGCCCTCGCCGAGCCCGACGCTGACCTGCATCCGCCCGGCCCACGCCACCAGCCGCATGGGCCAGGCCGGCTCCCATGCCGCGACCGGAGCCAGCCGGCGGTACAGCGCGGCCGCGTCGGCGGCGCGGCCAGCGTCGAAGAGCACCAGAGCCATGGTGAGCTGCCGCACGTCCGCCATGGGCCCGGACTGCCCGCCGAGCCTGACGATCTCCTCCGCCAGGCCGGGTGCGGGTCCGGCGTGGTGGCCTACCGCGCACATGATCCCGTAGTAGAGATGCCGGGCCGCCGGGTGGCCGATGCGCTGGACAAGCTCGAGCGCCTCCCCAGCGAAGCCGGTGGCGTCCTGGAACCGCCCCTGCGCCTGCGCCAGGGTCGCCTGGGCGCGCAGCAGCTGCCAGTGGGCCAGCGGCGTCCGGACCCGCTCCACGGCACGGGCAAGCCGCGGCAGCTCCTCCGCCACCGCGCTGAGGTCCCCACGCTCGAAGTGCGCCGCCGTGCGCCACACGTGCGCCCACATGACCGGCTCGGGGCTCGGCAGGCCGCGGGCCACCTCCACAAGGCGATCCGCAAGCGCCAACCGCTCCGCGACGCCCTCGCTGGCGGTGCAGGTCAGGTGCCGCGCCCGCAGCGCCGCAACCAGGGCGGCCCGGTCCTGGCTCCGCTCGGCCAGCGCAAGCGCCTGCCGGCTGGCCCGCTCCGCGCCCTCGGCATCGCCGAGGTAGGTGTCGGCCTCGGTGAGCTGGGCCAGCAGGCGGGCGCGAAGTGGCGTCGCGGTCTCCCCGAGGCCGGCGAGCGCCTCCTGGCACAGGTCGCGGACGACCTCGTTGACGCTCGGCTCACCCACGGCCTCCAGGACGACGGCTGCCTCGCCGATCAGATCCGGCCGGCCGAGGCGGCGCGCGGCCGCGGCCGCCTGCTCACAGACCTTCAGGCAGTCACCGAGCTGGCCGGAGCGATACAGCGCCCGGGCGAGGCGCAGCAGCAGTTGGCAGGCCACCAGCTCGTCAAGGTCGCTGGCGCCCACCTCCAAGGCGAGCCGGTACAGGCGCACCCCCTCCTCGAACGCAAGGCGCCGCATCGCCTCGTCCCCGGCCCTGCCCGCCCACGCGGCTGCGACGTCCCTGTCCCCGGCGACCGCGGCCTCCGCCCAATGGCGGGCGAGGTCGAACAGGTAGGGCTCGACGCGGCCGGCGTAGAACGCCTCGATCGCCTCGGCCGCCTTCCGATGCAGCCCGACCCGCCCGGCCGAGCCGAGGTCGGCCTCCACCGCGTCGCACACCAGGTCGTGGACGAAGCGGTAGCGGCCCGGCGGGGAGGCCGGCTCGACCAGCCCGGCCGCCGATGCCTCATCCAGCAGGTCGAGGCAGGCGATCGCCGGGGCGCCCACCATGGCGGCAAGCACCCCGACCGGGAACTGCTGGCCGATGACGGACGCGGCTCGCAGCAGCTCCCGGCAGGGTGGCGACAGATGGTCGACGCGGCGGCGGATGGCGGCGCGCACGCTCTGCGGCACCGCCACGCGCCACGGCTGCCCTGGGCCTCGGGCGAGCAGCCCGGTGCCCTCCCGCAGCTCCCGCCCCAGCTCCGCCACGAAGAACGGGTTGCCACCGGTCAGCCGGTGGACCGCCCGCGCGGTCCCGCTCGGGACCTCCCGCCCGCTGACCGCGCCAAGATAGGAGCGGACGGCGTCCTCGTCCAGGCCGCGCAGGTGGAGACGCTCGCTCACGCGTCCCCCCGCAAGACCTGGCAGAAGGTCGCCGAGCATGCTGCCCGGGCCGGCCTCGGTGTCGCGGTAGGTGGCCAGCACCAGCAGCCGGGCATCGCCGGCCTCGAGCTGGTGGACCAGGTGCTCCAGCAGCAGCACCGACGGCCGGTCGGCCCAGTGCAGGTCGTCCAGCACCACCACCAGCCCGTCACCAGCGGCACAGGCACGCAGGAACCGGCTGGCGTCGTCGAACAGGCGCCAGCGCTCCTCCCGCGACCCGCCGCCCACCGCGTCCTCGACACCGCGTCCCGGATCCGGCAGCAGGGGAGCCAAATCGACGGCAGCGATGTCGCCGGCGTCGACCAGCTCAGCCACCCGGACGAGCACCTGCCGCCACGGCCAGTACGGCGGCGTCGCCGCCATGTCGACACCCCGCCCCCAGGCCGCGGGGACCCCGCGCCGCCCAGCCAGCGAGACCAGCTCCTGCGCCAGGCGGGTCTTGCCGATCCCCGGCTCACCGGAGCACAGCAGCAGACGGCCGCCGCCTTCCAGGACGGCGGTCAACGACGCCTCCAGCACGCCCAGCTCGTGCTGGCGACCGGCAAGGTCATCGTCCGTTCCTGCTGCCCTCCGACTCTGCAGGTGGGGCGGTCGGCCCAAGCGTCGACCCGCCCGGTCCCTCGGGTGTCAAGTAGACACGAACCCGCCTCGTGCTGAATACCGCGCGATGAGCTCCTGGCCCTGCCGCGGCGCCGCGACGGTGGCGTTCGGGCTCATCGCGCCCTCGGCCGGCGGGCTGGCAGGTTGATCTTGTTGGCTGCATGGCCGCCGGGAAGGTGGGAGACTCAAGGCGCGACCGCCAGGGGTTCAGGGGGCCACCGTGTCTGTTCACCTGCCGACCCCGTTGACCCGCTTTGTGGGCCGCCAGGCCGAGCTGGCCCAAGCCGCCGCCCTGCTGGCCGAGAACCGGCTAGTGACCCTGACCGGGCCGGGCGGTGCCGGCAAGACTCGCCTGGCGCTGCGGCTGGCCGCGACGGTCGCCGAGGAGTTCCCCGACGGGGCGTGGTTCGTCGACTTCTCGCCCCTGTCCGGCGGCCACTTCGTCTGGGATCAGGTGGCGATGGCCCTTGGCGTCAAGGAGCCGGGACTAGGCGGCACCCTCGCCGAGGCTGTGGGCCGCCAGCTGGCGAACCGGCGGGCGCTGGTCGTGCTCGACAACTGCGAGCACGTGGTGGAAGCAGCGGCCAAGGTGACCGGTAGGCTGCTGGTTGCCGCGCCAGCACTGAAGGTGCTGGCCACCAGCCGCGAACCGCTCGAGGTGGACGGCGAGGTGACCTGGGCGGTGCCGCCGCTGCGTGAGCCCGACGGGGTGGAGCTGTTCGTCGCTCGGGCCCGCGCCGCCCGCCCCCAGCTGCGCCTGGGCGAGGAGGACGCCCAGGCTGTGCGGGTGATCTGTCGGCGCCTGGACGGGCTGCCGCTGGCCATCGAGCTGGCCGCCGCCCGAACCCGAGCCCTTGCGCCGGCTCGCATCGCCGCCCACCTCCACGACCACCTGCGGGTGCTGCCAAGCGGGCCGCGCACCGCACCCGCCCGCCAGGCCACCCTGCGGGCCTCATTCGAGTGGAGTTACGGGCTGCTATCGGAGGCCGAGCGAGCGCTGCTACGCCAGCTGTCAGTGTTTGCCGGCAGCTTCGACGCCGAGGCAGCCCTGGCCGTCTGCCCGGCGGCCAGCATCGGGCTGCTCGCCGGGTTGGTCGACCGCTCCCTGCTGGTGGTCGAGGACTGGGGTGAGGGAGCCGAGCCCCGCTACCGGCTGCTAAAGACCATCCGCCAGTTCGCCGCCGAATGCCTGGCCGAAGCCGGCGAGGTCGAGTTCCTGCGGGCCCGCCACCGTGACCACTACCTCGGCCTGGCGGAGGCTGTCGGCCCACAACTGTTCGGCCCCGAGCAGGGTCGCTGGCTGGCCCGGCTGGCCGACGAGCAGGATAACCTGCGGGCGGCGCTGGCCTGGAGCCGCGACCACGGCGATGCCGAAGCGCTGGCCAAGATGGTGATCGCCCTGTACCAGTTCTGGGCGACACCAGGGCGGTTGATCGAATGGCAGCTGTGGTTGCAGGCGGCCGCCGATCGAGCTGAGGGGCTTCCGCCGCGCATGGCGGCCCAGCTCCGCAACTTCCAGTGCCTGGCCTTCCTTGCGACAGGGTCGCTTGGGGAGATCCCAGCCCTGGCCAACGAGGCCCTTGCTCTGGCCCGCGCCGGCGGCGACAGGCCTGATGAGGGGTTGGCCCTGGGCATCCTCGGCTTGGTGGCAGGATTCGTCGGCGGCGCCGAGGCGATGCGCCCGTACCTCGAGCAGGCACTGCCCCTGCTCCGCTCGGCGGACTCCATCCTGGCGCGGCCATTCCTCGCATTTTGCCTTGGCGTGTTCGTCATGCACCGCTGGTTCCAGTCCGACCCGGAAGAGCCCCGACGCCTGGCCGAGGAGGCGGTCGCCCTTGCCAACGCGGGTGCAGATCGCCAAAACCAGCTCCTGGCCGTGACGCTCGCGGCAATGACCGCGGTCGTTCAGGGACGGCTGGCCGACGCCGCCGAACGCTTCGAGGCTGTCGTGGCTGACGGCCGCCAGACCAACGACAGCAACTTCATGACCAGCCTCCTCGGCCTGGCCTGGATACACATGGCTCGCGGCGACTTCGCCGCCGCCCGCGCCGCCGTCGCCGAGAGCCGGGCGGCCGCGCAGACGTCGTGGGCCGAGGCGCTGACAGTACGGACGGTCGAACCGATCGCCAGGTGGATCCTCGGCTCGATCGAGCTGGCCGATGGCGACCCAGCACAGGCCAGAGACGCCCTGGTCGCGGCGGTCGGCGCCGTTCGCTCCTCGGTGTTTCCGCGCTGGGCAGCTATGCCCCTGGTGCACCTCGCCCAGGCGCAGCTGATCCTGGGGGCGCTGGACGACGCCGCGGCCAGCCTCGAGGAGGCCACCTCCCTCGCCCGCTGGGGGGCGTTGACCTTGGCCCTCGGCCGCGCCAGCCAGGTCAAGGCCAAGCTGTGTGCCCGCCAAGGCGACCTGCCCGAGGCGGAGCAGTTGGCGCACGACGCCCTCGGCCTGGCGCGCGAGGCCGGCGACCGGCTCGGGCTGGTCGACGGGCTGGAACTGCTAGCCCGGCTGACGGCTGCCCAGGATAGCGCCAGAGAAGCGGTGCGGCTGTGGGCGGCGGCCCAGTCGCTCCGAGCCGAGCTGGGCTATGCCCGCTTCCCGGTCGACCAGGCGTCGCACGAGGCTGCCCTCGCCCAGGCCAAGCAGGCCCTTGGCGCAGAGGCGTTCGCGGCTGCCTGGGCTGACGGCGCCCAGCTCTCCCCGGAGGGAGCAGTGGCCTACGCCGCCCGCGGACGCGGCCAGCGCCGACGCCCGGCCACCGGCTGGGCCAGCCTGACGCCGACCGAGCTGGAGGTCGTCCGCCTGGTCGGCCAGCACCTCACCAACCCCCAGATCGCCAGCCGGCTGTTTGTGTCGCGCGCCACCGTCAAGACCCACCTGGTCCACATCTTCGCCAAGCTCGACATCGACTCACGGTCCCAGTTGGCCGCCGAGGCGATCAGGCGCGACATCGTGGGATGAGCAGACTTCCGTGACCAACCCTGCAATGGTTCAGCGACTTCTGCTGCACAGGATGAAGGCGGCCAGGTCGGCTGACGCACGCCCTGGGAGGTGCAGGCTGATGAGCGTGGTCTTGGTGCACGGTGTCCCCGAAACCCCGACGGTGTGGGGGCCATTGCAAACCCACCTGCACCGCGCCGATGTCGTCGCCCTGCAGCTTCCCGGCTTCGGCTGCCCCCGGCCCGAGGGATTTGGTGCCACCAAAGAGGAGTATGTGGCCTGGCTGGTCGGGGAGCTGGAACGGCGCAACGCCGACGGTCCGGTGGACCTGGTGGGCCACGACTGGGGTGGGGGCTTGGTGGTGCGGCTGGTCAGCACCCACTCCGAGCTGGTCCGCTGCTGGGTGACGGATGCCGCTGGCCTCGGTCACGCCGACTTCCATTGGCACCAGTTCGCCAAGATCTGGCAGACGCCTGGGGCGGGCGAGGCCTTCTTTGAGCAGGAGCTCGCCCGGCCGGTCCAGGAGCGGGCCGGCGTGTTGGAGCAGTTCGGCGTCCCCCGCGATCACGCCCTCGCCATGGCCGGTGAGGACCGCACCATGGTCGGCTGCATCCTGGCGCTGTACCGCTCGGCGGTTGATGTCGGCCGGGAGTGGGCGCCGGAGTTCCGCGACGTGCCAGCGCCCGGGCTGGTGGTGGTGCCCTCCGAGGATCCATTCTTGTCGGCCGAGGTCGCTCGGCATGCCGCCCACCAGGCCGGGGCGAGCGTGGCCGAGCTGGCCGGGCTCGGCCATTGGTGGATGCTGCAGGACCCAGCCCAGGGTGCCGCCATGCTGGAGCGGTTCTGGGCCTCGCTCGGCTAATTACTTCCCCCTGAAGAACGCCTGGTGAGCGTGACGCCTCTCAGGGGCTCGCGATCGTGTAGGTGCCCGCCCGGTTCGACCCGGCTCCCGGCCGAGGTGGTCGCCGGCTGGTTGGCCCTGCAGGGCCAGACGCCCGGCCTGGCCTGGTCACCTGCAGGCGGCCAGCCGCTGCTGCTTGGCCTGCAGCAGCCCGCTGATCTTGACCAGGTTGTGGGCGAACACCCCCTGTCCACAGATCCTGGCGCCGTCGATGCCGTCCATCAGGGTCCGGTCCCAGCCATAGCGCTGCTTGAGGTGGCTGATGCGGCCTTCGGAGCCGGTGCGCCACTTGACCAGCCGCCGGAAGCTGCGGGTGTGCTCGTGGGCCTGGCGGGCGGCGCTGGGGGTGCCCTTGCGGGGGATCGCGACCCGCTCCACGCCCAGGGCGTGCAGCTGGTCGTCGACGGCGGCCTCGCCGTAGCCCCGGTCGGCGGTCGCCGGCCCGGGCACCCGGCCGGTCTGCTGGCTGATCCGCTCGATAGCGGGGACCAGCAGTGGCGCATCCGCGGGGTTGCCGACCTCGACCAGGTAGTCCAGCACGACCCCGTCGGGGTTGTCGACCACCTGGGCCTTGTAGCCGAACTCCACCGGCTTGCCCAGCCGGCCCTTGACGATCGGGCGGGCGTCGGGGTCGTGCAGGCTGACCAACCGGGTGGCGCCGTCGGGGACCTGGCCGGCCAGGCGGGTGCGAGCCTGGCCGATCACCTGGCCGGTCCGCCCGATGGTGGTCTCCAGGTCCTCCACCGCCTGGCCAGCTTGCCGCAGGCCTGGCTGCCAGCGCGGGCAAGCTGCCGGCGGGCGTTGCGGGCCACCCGGGTGGCGTCGGCGGCGGCCTGCTCGGCCAAGCCGGCCAGCTCGGCAGTGCGCTCGGCGACCTGCTGTTTGGCTTGCCGGTGCGGGCCCGCAGCGACCGGGCGAGCTGGTGGGCGCGGCGGCGGGCGGCCCGGCGGCGGTCCCGCACCTTGGTGCGGGTGGCCCGCCGGCGGCCTGGACGCGCCCGATGGTGTGGGCGAGCTTGCTGACCGCCTTGGCGAGCAGGCCGGCGTCGGTCGGGTAGCACACGCCTGCCTCCACCACGGTGGTGTCGCCGCGGACCTTGTGGGTGCGCAGCACCTTGTGGGTGGCGGCCTTGGCCAGCAGCGCCTGGTTGAGCTGGGCCACGGTCGCTGGGCCGACCCGGCGGGTCAGCTTGACCAGGGTGGTCGCGTGTGGCACCTGCCCACCCAGGGGGATGCGGCAAAACCGCTGCCAGGAGATCGAATCGGCGACCTCGCGGCACAGCAGCTCATAGCCAGCCGATAGCGGAACTTCAAGAACATCATCCGCAGGTAGGTCTCGATCGGGATCGACGGTCGACCAACGACTGGGTCGAAGTGGGCCCGGAACGGTTCCCACAACGCCGGGTCGTCCAGCAGGTGGTCCACCCGGGCCAGCTCGGCGGGCAGCCCGAGGATGGCGGCAGGCACGACCGCTTCCCACAGGCTGCGCTGGGGGTTGGTGGTCCGCAGCATCAACGCTCCAATCCGTTGTGGCACAAGGGATCGAGCGGATTCTTTCGCCATTCGGACACCCGAGCAACTCAAGCGAGAGCCCAAACCAGCAGGTCAACGCCTACTCCAGGCCACCCTTTTTCAGGGGGAAGTAATTAAAGAGCTTCGCTCATTCCGGTGACACGAACAGGGCTGGGTCGACCCACGCAACATCCAGCCCGGCTCACTCAGCCCAATATGTGACTGCCGACCTCTCCGGCATCGTACGGCGCGTCCCGGCCGCATCTGATTCATCTGGGGCTCCCGACAGCCCGCTCGACCTCCACGCGTTTGGCGGTGTCAACGGAGGTGGAGCTGCCGCGCCCGACGCGTGCCGGGATCGTGCTGAGATGGCGACCATGCTGATGCCTATGGTCGGGTTGGGGAGACCAGGGTGGGCAGGACTTGCGTGCTGGTCCAGCTCACCGATCGGACCCTGACTCGCGTCACTTCGCTCCGATGTCGGAATCCAGCAGGCGTATGGCCTGGTCGGCCGCTTCATCGAGCGTTCTGGCCTCTCCTGCCGCCCATGCGCGGGCGTAGGCGGCGTCGCCGACTCGCCGGCGGATGGCGGCGAGCGCGGTCGCGATCCGTTCGGCCTCGGTGCCGTAGGACTTGCCCGGAGCCTGCAGCTGCAGGGTCGCGGCCAGGGTGACGGCGGCCTCGTCCCGGCCGGTGCGGGCCAGCAGGACAACGAGGTTGCGCAGCGTGGTGACGATGAGCCCGCGGTTGCCGCTGCTGCGCCAATGCTGGACGGCGTCCCGGAACAGGGCGAGCGCCTGGTCGGGCGGGCCGTGCCGGCTGCGGAGCGCGACCGCGGCGGTGAGGGCGGTGCCGGCCACGAACCGGTTGCCGACCTCCTGCGCACGTCGGCGTGCCTCCTCCAACGCGGCCGCGGCGGCGGCGGGGTCGAGGTCGACCAGCGCCTCCCCCTCGGCGAACCGCGCCATGGCGATGGCGGTGGGGTTGGCCGAGGCGCGGGCGGCCACCACCGCCTGGCTGGCGATGGTGCAGGCGGCCTGGTCGTCGCCGCCGTAGGACAGGACCAGCGCCTGGTTGGCGGTGGCGATGGCGAGCCCGGCCAGGTCGCCGGGGGCGGCGAGCGCGGCCACGCCACGGTAGGCCTCCAGCGCAGCCTCCAGGTCCCCGCTGAGCAGCGCGGCGTCGCCGAGCGCCTCCAGCGGGGCGGCCGCGGCCGGGGCCGCCGGGCCGCCGGCGACTGCCACGCCACGGCGGGCGAGCTCGCGGGCCTGGTCCAGGCGGCCGTCGACCCAGGCGGCGTGCGCGGCCGCGGCGTGGGCAGCGGCAAGGCGAGGATGGGCGGGCACCGCCGCGGCCGCCCACGCCCCCCAAGCGAGGATGTCGGGCCGGACCCCCCAGTACCCGTAGCGCGTGAGGGCCGCAGCCAGCCGGACCGCGACGTCGACCTCGCCGGCGTCCCGTGCCCAGGCCCAAGCGGCCCGCAGGTCGTCCAGCCAGGCTTCGACCCGGCGGGCCCAGGCCGGCTCATCGGGGCCGTACAGGCCCGCCTCGGCCCGCTCGGCCAGGTCCACCATGAAGGCGGCGTGGCGGCGTCGGAACCGGTCGGCCTCGGCGGCCGGCAGCCGGGCGGCGGCGTAGGCCCGCAGGGTCTCCAGCATCCGGTAGCGGCCGACGCCGGTGTGGCCCGGGCGGGTGAGCATGGACCGGTCGGCCAGCCCGGCCACCAGATCGGCGACGCGGCCGGCGGGCAGGTCCTCGTCGGCCACCACCTGTTCGGCCGCGTCGATGTCGAACGCCGCGGCGAACACCGACAGGCGCAGGAACAGCCGCTGCTGCTCTGGCGTGAGCAGGTCGAAGGACCAGTCGACGACCCCGCGGAGGGTGTGGTGGCGCGCGTCGCCGCCGCGGTGGGTCGCCCGGAGCAGCTCGAACCGCGCATCCAGCCGGTCGGCGAGGTCGTCGACGGTCAGCGTGCCGATCCGCGCGGCGGCCAGCTCGATCGCCAGCGGGAGGCCGTCGAGGGCGCGGCAGACGTCGCCAACCCGCTGGATGACCTCCGGGCTGGGCGCGAAGTCGGGGTCGGCGGCGCGGGCCCGGTCACAGAACAGCCGGACCGACGGGATGCCCACCTCCTGGGCATCTGGCTCGGGCACCTCGAGCGGCCGGACGACCAGGACCTGCTCGCCGTCCACGCCGAGCCGCTCGCGGCTGGTCGCGAGCAAACGAACCTGGGAGGGGACCGCGAGCAGCTCCTGGGCGATCCCGGCGACGGCGGCGAGCAGGTGCTCGCAGTTGTCGACGACCAGCAGCCCGCGAGCGCCCCGCGCCCACGCGTGGAGGCTGTCCAGCAGCGGGGTGCCCGGCTGGACGTCCAGGTCGAGCGCGTCGGCGACCGCATGCGGAATGGCGTCGGGGTCGCGCAGTGGGGCCAGATCCACCCACCAGACGGGTCCCGCGGCCGCGGCCTGGTGGGCCAGGCGGGTCTTGCCGACCCCGCCCGGGCCGACCAGCGTGACCAGCCGCCCGCAAGCGAGGGTCTCGCGGACGAGCGTGAGCTCTTGTTCCCGGCCGACGAAGGAGGTCGCTCGGGCGGGAGGCACCCGACGCTCCGGCCTGGCCGGGCGGGGCTGGACGGGTTCGACCTCCGCGCGCAGCACCTGCTGCTCCAGGCGCCGCAGCTTGGGCGAGGGGTCAAGGCCGAGCTCGTCGCGGAGCCGGTCGCGGTAGCCGGCGTAGGCGGCCAGCGCGTGCCTCGCCTGGCCGGCCTGGGCAAGGGCGGTAACCAACAGCTCCACGGCTCGCTCCCGCCACGGCTCCTCGGCCACGATCGCCTCCAGCGCGGCCGTGGCCTCGGCCAGGCGGCCCAGGCGAACCAGCAGGGTCGCGCAATCTTCCCGGGCGGCAAGCCGGAGCTCCTGGAGGCGCAGCGCCTCCCCCCGCGCGAACGTCTCGGCGAACTCGCCATAGGCCGGGCCACGCCACAACGCCAGCGCCTCCTCCACCAGCGCTAGCGCGGCCGCCGGCGACTGCGCCTCGCGTGCCCGGACCAGCAGCACGGTGAACCGCTCCAGGTCCACCGCGTCCCCCGGAACCTCCAGTGCGTAGCCAGGTGCCCGCGTGACGACGACGCCCGCGGCCGGGCCGAGCGCGTGGCGCAGCCGGGCGGCATAGGTCTGCAGGGCGTTGCGGGCCTCATCGGGTGGCTGCTCGCCGAACACGTCGTCGATGAGCCGATCGAACGCGACGACGGTGCCGCGGCGGAGCAGGAGCGCCGCCAGCAGGGCCCGCTGGCGCGCCCCTGGCACCGCGACGGGCCGACCGGCCACCCGGACCTCCAGCGGCCCCAGGACGCCGAACTCCACCTCGCCTTGCAGCCTGCTCACCCCCCTACATTGCACCGCTACGCCCACCGGTGCCGCCAGCGGCCACGGCCAGGCTCGTCGCCACGGCCGTGGTGGCTTCGGATCACCGTGCGCGAGGTCGCGTACTGCCGGCGTACGCCAGTCGTACTCGGCCTGTACGCGCCCGGGACCAGGCTGGTTGCAGCCGCGGCTCGCAGTGGGTCGCGGAAACGGCAGAGGAGGACCCATGACCGCTTACACCGAGCTCGACGCGCGCGAGGCGCTCGCCGAGCGGCTGATCGACGACACGACCCACGCGTTGGAGACACTGGGCGTCTACCTGGGCCTGGAGCTCGGGCTCTACCAGGCACTCGCCGACCTCGGGACGGCGACCCAGGCCGAGCTCGCTGCCACCGCCGGCATCGCGCCTCGCTACGCCCGCGAGTGGCTGGAGCAGCAGGCGGTCGCCGGCTACCTGGCCTGCGACGACCCCGGGCGCCCCGCCGAGCAACGCCGCTACCGGCTGCCCGCCGGGCACGCCGAGGTGCTCCTGGACGCCGACAGCCCCTACCACGCCGCGCCGGTCGCGGGCATGCTCGCCAGTGTCGCCAGGGTGCTGCCGCAGCTGCTGCAGGCCTACCGCACCGGCGACGGCGTGCCCTATGCCGCCTACGGGCAGCAGATGCGGCGCGGCATCGCCGCGGTCAACCGGCCGATGTTCCTGCACGAGCTGGCCAGCAGCTGGCTGCCCGCCGTGCCCGACCTCGACCGGCGGCTGCGGTCGACCCCGCCAGCCCGAGTGCTCGACCTCGGTTGCGGCCTCGGCGCGTCGTCGGTCGCGCTGGCCCGCGCCTACCCACGCGCCCAGGTCCTGGGCGTCGACCTGGACGAGGCGTCGGTCGCCGAAGCTCGCGCCCAGGCGGCCGAGGAGGGCGTCGCCGACCGCGTCACCTTCCTGGTCGGCGACGCCGCACAGGTCGCCGCCGAGGGCCCATTCGACCTGGTCACCGTGTTCGAGGCGCTCCACGACATGGGCGACCCCGTCGGGGCGCTGCGGGCGGCCTGCGCGCTGCTCGCTCCCGGCGGCAGCGTCCTGGTCGCCGACGAACGCGTGGCCGACCGCTTCACGGCGCCCGGCGACCCGACCGAGCGGTTCATGTACGGCTGGAGCATCCTGCACTGCCTGCCCGCCACCCTCGCCGCACATCCCGTGGAGGCCACCGGCACGGTCCTGCGCGCCCCCGGGGTCGCGCGCTGGGCTGCCGCGGCCGGCTTCAGCGGGTTCGAGGTCCTGCCCATCGACAACCCCTTCTGGCGCTTCTACCGGATGCGTCGCTGAGCACGGCTTCCTGACCGGTTCTTCGGCAGCAGCCGATGCCGGCTGACCGTCCATGAGAGATCGCCTGCTCATCGCGTTCGACCGCGCGGCGGGCGGGGCGCTGCAGGCGGTAGTGCAGCCGGTGGCGCAGCAGCTTCCACACGTGGCCGGGATGGTAGGCGACCCCGGTCAGCCGCTCGATCACGCTGGTGATGCGGGCAAGGGTCCAGT
>WNFV01012469.1_pt1 | contig 20209 bp, 16 predicted proteins | sample 5400101 | NCBI WGS metagenome assembly WNFV01 (sample SAMN13153361, study PRJNA577476) | soil metagenome | isolation source: 115 cm soil or saprolite under grassland replicate 1 | place: USA:California | collected 2016-06-15 | reverse complement strand
GGCCGACGTCGAAGACGCGCTGCGCAAAGAACACGGCGAGCGCCTGCTACGGGTGGCCCAAGCTGGCGTGGCGGGCGAACACCTGGTGCGCTACGCGCTCGTCGTCAACGACCTCAACGAGGTCGCCGGTCGGGCTGGCATGGGCGCGGTGATGGGCTCGAAAAATCTCAAAGCGATCGCCGTGCGCGGCACCCAGAAAGTGCCGGTGGCGGATCCGAAGCCACTGCAGGCTACGGCGAAGTGGGTCATCGAGACGATGGAAGATGTGCACTACAACTTCCATCACTTCGGCACTGGTGCCGGGATCATCGGCAAACACCTGGAAGGCCACATGATCGTGCGCAATTTCCAGGACGGTCAGTGGGACCCCGAAAAGATCCACGCCATCGACGCCAAGACGATTGCCGATACCGACGGCTTCAAGATGGATGGCTGCTACGCCTGCTCTGTGCGCTGCAAGAAGCGCGTCAAAGACGAAGCCTTGAGCGTGCTGCCCAAGTTCGGTGGCCCTGAGTACGAGACCATCGGCTCGGTCGGGACCAATCTCACGATCGGCGATCTGCCGATGGTCATGCTGCTGAATCAGCGGCTGAACCAGGTTGGCATTGACACCGTATCGTTTGGCGGCACGGTTGCCTGGGCGATGGAGTGTTTCGATCGTGGGCTCCTGACCACAGCCGATACGGGCGGAGTCGAGCTGCGCTGGGGTGATGGGGCAACGGTGCTCAAGCTGGTCGACCAGGTGGCGCGCCGCGAGGCGCCGCTCGGCGAGCTACTCGCTGACGGCGCGCTGGCGGCCGCGCGCAAGCTGGGCCGCGACAGCGAGCAGTACGTCGTCCACGTCAAGGGTCTCGAAGTGGCGATGCACGATCCACGCGGCATGCAGCGCATGCTCGAGAACTACCCGATGAACCCGACCGGCGGCGATCACACGGGTGGCGCCCACGCCAAGACGTCCTTGCGCAACTCGATCGGCCTGTGCATCTTCCTGGGCTACGACGATGATCGCACCCTGGAGCTCGTCCGCGCCGCGACCGGCTGGGACCTCGATCAGCAGGACCTGCGCACCGTCGTCAGCCGTGGGCTGAGCATGGCGCGCCTGTTCAACCTGCGCGAGGGCATGTCAACCGAAGACGATCGCCTCCCGCAGCGCCTGCATGAGCCCATGCTCAAAGGCCCGCTGTCCGACAAAACCATCAGCCGCGAGGACGTGCGGAGCATCGTCCAGGACTACTACCGCCAGCAAGGCTGGCACCCGGAGTCCGGCGCGCCCCTGCTCGGCACGCTGCAGGCGTTGAACATCGCCAACTACGCCACCTACGCCCAGCACGCCATCGACAGTTCGCCCGCCGTAGCCACGCTGCCGCCCGTCGTCACCCTGACGGCGACAGTTCCCCAGGAACAACACTCGGAGTAATGGCCGAAATCCGCGGCAGTGCCGGGCTTCCGCTCCGACGTAATCGCGTGCATACGGTGCTGATCGTCGACGACGAGCCGCGGATTTTGGACTCGGTGCGCATGAACCTGGAGTTGGAGGGCTACCAGGTGTTCGAGGCGACGACGGGGCAGGAGGCGCTGGACGAGGTGCGGCGGCGGCTGCCGGACCTGGTGGTGATGGACGTCATGATGCCCGAAATGGACGGCTTTGAGGCCCTGCGCGAGCTCAGGAAGTTCTCTCAGGTGCCGGTGGTGCTGCTCACCGTCAAGGCCGACGAGCGCGATGTGATGCATGGGCTCGACCTGGGGGCCGACGACTATGTGGCCAAGCCGTTCTCGCCCGGAGTGCTGTTATCGCGCATCAAGGCGGTGCTCAGGCGCGCTGAGGCGCCGCCGCAAGCGCCCGTGTCGACCGAGCTCAAAGTGGACGATCGCCTGAGCATTGACTTCGATCGACACGAGGTCTGGAAGGACGGTGAGAAGCTGCAGCTGCGGCCGACCGAGTTTCGGCTGCTCTATCACCTGGCTTCGAATCCGGGTGTCGTCATGACCCACGAGACCCTGCTCAGTCGGGTGTGGGGCCCGGAGTACCGCGACGCGTCGCACTATGTGCGGCTCTACATCAACTACCTGCGCCAAAAGCTCGAAGACGATCCGGCCAATCCGCACTACATCCTGACAGAACGAGGCGTGGGCTATCGGTTCTTCGACTACTCGCAACGCACCCGCGGCGCGGCCGAGGTATGACAGCGCTACAGTAAGCACCTGATGCCGCAACGGATCAATCGGGCCATCGAACAGCTCGAGCAGGACCACGCGATCTACTACACCGGTGGACACACCGGTCACGTCCTGACCTACGAGCAAGGCTGTGCCGATGCGCACACCTGGGCCGACTACATCAACGTAGGCATGGAGCACGGCGCGTTCGACATGACCGGCTTGGCGGCATACATGCGCGGGCTGGTCGACGGCGGCCCGTCCTCGACGGGCCATCGCACGCCGACTGTGATCGTCGAGGCGCTGGTCAACGGCACGGACGAAGCGAATGTGCGCTTCAACGCCTGGCAATTTCGACAGATCCTGGCGCGCGGCGTGCACGGCGTGCTGTTGTGTCAGGGCGAATCGGCGGACGCGGTGCGCGCGTTCGTCCAGGCGTGCCGCTACCCACACCAGAAGGTCGGCCTTGACCAGGGACTGGGAACAGGGCAGCGAGGGCGTGGCTCGGAGCCGACCGCGGGGCCGATCTGGGGCCTCGAGGCCGAGGAATACCTGGAGCGGTGTGATCCATTTCCACTGAACCCACGCGGCGAGCTGCTGCTCGGCGTGAAGCTGGAGAGCCCAGAGGGCATCGCTCACTGCGAGGAAATCCTCGATGTGCCCGGCCTCGGCTTTGCCGAGCTTGGCCCGGGTGACCTCGGATTGTCGCTGGGCTACGTACGCGTGCCGCGCGAGCCGTATCCGCCCGAGATGGCCACTGCCCGCGAACGCGTCTTCAAGGCGTGCCGCGAACGGGACATCCCGTTCCTCGAAGGCGCCTCTCCTGAGACCATCGCGGCGAAGATCGACGAAGGCGTGCGGGTGATCGCCGGCGGGCGCGAGGACACCGCCCGCGTAGGTCGGGCGCACCAGGGCTACGCCTAGAGCGGCCTCTTCGAATCGATCTTCGCTGGGTCGAGCTCGATACCGAGGCCTGGCGCGTGGGAGCGCCAGCGCCAACGGAAAAGTAGAACGGCGAAGGCTCAGGCGAGGGCGCCCATCGGATCCCACGCCGGCAGCACGATCGGTTCTTGATCGAGCGCGGCCTGGAGCGCCGCGGGCAGATACTCCTTGCGCGCGGCGATCTCGAACAGGTACTCGTCAAACCACGAGTCGTTCATCGTGAAGAAGCCCTTCTGGCCGGGATCAGTGCCCCATGAGTTCTCCACGCGCCAGCGCCGCGGCATGCCGTCGACCACGTCGACGCCGGTGAACAGCATGGCGTGCGTCATCGCCGACTCGCCGTACTGCAGCCGCGCCGCTTTGTCCAGATCGAACGTCGTGTTGTACAGCGCCTCGTAGTCGAACAGCTGGCGATCCCAGATGCCCATGTCGCGCCGCATCTGCTTGCCCACGTCGCAGCCGAACCAGACCGGCTCGCCCGCCTCGAGCGTGCGCTGGGCGATGCTCTTGATCAGCCCGATGTCCACGTTCAGGTAGATCACACGGTCGCCGCCGACGACGTTGCCCAGGTACTGGACGGTGAAGGTGCGGCCAACGGGACTGGTCGGCCGCGGATCGTGCACCAGACACACGTACTCATCCAGCGGCAGATCGACGAATTGCCGCGCAAAATCGTGCGGCGTCATCGCCGGTGAGCGATGGAATTCGCCACCCGACTCGCGCCACTGCCAGTCGAAGTGGGTAGGCGGCGTGCCGAGATGGATGCTCAGGATGCGGTGGACGACGGTCAGGTACTGCTGCTTGCACGCGCGCATCTCGTCGAGCGTCGCGCCGCGCGCATGCAGCTCGCGCATTCGCCGGGCACCCTCGCGCAACTTCGTGCGCAGCACCCCATTCATCTTGCGCGAGCTGGACGAGCTCTCGGTCTCAGGCATGAATGCCTTGGGCACCAGGCCGTGCTTCTTGACCAGATTGATGAACATGTTCCACTGCCCACCGTCAGACAGCGGCCCATCGAGCAGGAACGCCACCGAGCGATCGTCGAGGTCGCGATCGGCGGCGTCGATGATCGCCTCGAAGAAGTAGTTAGCCCGCTCGACCTTGTCCCAGAACATGAGGTAGTTCTGGCTGAACTCGAACTCCTTGAGGCCCATGGCTTTACGCGCTCCGACGCGCAGCAAGTTGAGTCCCGCGAACATCCAGCAGCGACCGGTCTGCTTCTGGTTGGTCACGCCCCAGTCATCGAGCAACGTGGAAAACGTGTGATCGATGGACGTCACGACGGCGCGATTCAACGTGACGTCGTCGACGGCAGTGGTGGTAATGGCGTTCTGGGCCAGCCGGTAGGCGGGCCGCTCGGCGAACTTTGTTGCGAAGGACTCTAGGGTGGCGCTGACTAGCGCACCGGCTGGATCACCGTCGACCAGGCGTGGACGGGGCTGCGTCTCGATCACCATCGGACTGTACTGCGCCGACTACACTCGCAGCACTGTGTCGCTGTCGCGGGCACCGACGGTCGAGCCAGTTCGGACCATGGCCGAGCGGGCTCGGCGCAATGTCGAGCAGGTAATCGTCGGCAAGGCCGACGTCATCGATCTTGTCCTCGTGGCATTGTTGTGCGAGGGGCATGTTCTGCTCGAGGACGTGCCCGGCATCGGCAAGACGATGCTCGCCAAGTCGATCGCGCGCACGCTCGACTGCTCGTTTCGGCGCATTCAGTTCACGCCCGACCTGCTGCCGAGCGACGTCACCGGCGTGGCGTTCTTCAACCAACGACAGCAGGAATTCGAGTTCCGGCCCGGGCCGATCTTCTCTCAGGTCGTGCTCGCGGATGAGATCAACCGCGCCACCCCCCGCACACAGTCGGCGCTGCTCGAGTGTATGGACGAGCGCCAGGTCACCACGGAAGGTGAGACCCGGCCGTTGCCGCGACCGTTTCTGGTGCTGGCGACACAGAATCCCATCGAGCTCGAAGGCACCTTTCCGCTGCCCGAGGCGCAGCTCGACCGCTTCCTGCTGCGGCTGGCGATTGGCTACCCAAGTGAAGCCGACGAGAAGGAGATCGTGCGCCGGTTTCGGTCGTCCAATCCGCTGGACGAGCTGCCGCCCGTGCTCTCAGTGTCTGAGCTTGTCGCCATGCAGCGCGTGTGTCGTGAGGTGCATGTGGCCGCCGCGGTCGAGGACTACATCGTGCGCCTGGTGCGCGCATCACGGCTGCATGCCTCGATCGAGCTGGGGGTGAGCCCGCGCGGGACGCTGGCGCTCTATCGCAGCGCGCAAGCGTTCGCCGCGATCAACGGTCGGCCATACGTGCTGCCCGACGACGCGAAGCACCTCGCACCGGCCGTGCTGACGCATCGGCTGATCACGAGCGCACAGTCGCGCCTGCGCGGCCGCGCGAGCCACGACATTCTGTCCGAGGTCATCGCCTCGGTGCCCGCGCCTGTTGAAGAGCCAAGCGCCTGATCGGTCAGCGTCGCATGTCCTCGCGTTTCGCGCGCCTCCGCCCACGGAAGGTTCTTGCTGGAGCAGGCTGGATTGGTCAGCACGCCACGGGCGGGGCCGACGCTGGCGTTCGAACGTCCTCGCGCTGCGCGCGCCTCCGGCCCCCGATGGTTCCTGGTGGAGCAGGCCGGATGGTCGGCGCGTCCGGCGCGGTGGCGAACGTCCATGCGAGTTGGGTCCGGCAGGCGGCGTGGTCCAGGCTCGACTGAGGGTTGACTGCTGTGAAGGGTGAGGGCTGGCTCTATCTCATCGGCGGCGTGCTCGTCGCCAGTCTGTTGTTCCACGCGCCGCTGCTGTTCATCGTCTCGCTGATCTTGCTGCTCGTCGCGGCCACCGTGCGTATCTGGGATCGCTACTGCCTCGTTGGCCTGAGTTACAAGCGCGAGCTTGGCCAAACGCGCGCCTTCTTTGGCGAGGAAGTGCCGTTCGTCGTCGAGATCACCAACGACAAGCCCCTGCCGCTGGCGTGGCTCGAAGTGGACGACACCGTGCCAGGCGAAGGACTGACCGTCACACCTGGCCATGTCGGCCCGTCGCACATGCCCGGGCGCCGGCTGCTGTCGATGCTCATTTCGGTGCGCTGGTATGAGCGGGTGCGCCGCCACTACCTCGTGCGCTGCGAGGCGCGGGGGTACCACCCGTTCGGCCCAGCCACGCTCAGAACCGGCGACGTGTTCGGCTTCGCAAGCCAGGAAATGGACCTCCTCCAAGAGGACTACCTGCTCGTGTATCCGCGCATCGTCACGCTCACGCAGCTCGGCCTGCCGCCCCACGACCCGTTCGGCGAGGTCCCACTCCAGCGCCAGTGGTTGTTCGAGGATCCGCTGCGCACCGTCGGCGTACGCGACTACCGGCCAGGCGATAGTCCGCGCCGCCTGCATTGGAAGGCGACGGCGCGCGCGCCCGATCAGCAGCTTCAGGTCAAGCTGCTCGAGCCAACCACGACGTATCGGCTGATGGTCCTGCTCAACGTGAGCACATTCGCCGAAAACTGGGCCTGGCAGGGCTACGATCCCGAAGTTCTGGAGGCGGCGATCACGATCGCGGCATCCGTGGCCAATTGGGGCGCCGAGCAGGGCTACCAGATCGGCCTATCGGCCAACGCCAAGGCATACCGCTCGCGTGCCGCGCTGCGCATGCTGCCCAGCCGCGATCCACGTCAGCTGATGCACGTGCTCGAGGCGCTGGCGACGCTGGTGCCGATGGCCACAATGGGACCAGGCGACCTGGTCGAGCTAGAAGGGCGCGACCTGGCCTATGGCACAACAGTGGTCATGGTCAGCGCGACCGCCGATAGTGCGCTGCTGCGCCAACTCGCTCGGCTGCGCCAGGCTGGTCATGGACCCGCGCTGCTGCTGATCGGCGACGCTACCGGCTGGTCCACCCTGGATGGCATCCCGGTGCGTCGGGTGCGCGTGGAGGACGCGCGGTGAATCGCGCGTTGCTCACCGTGGGCCTGGCCGCGATGCAGGTGTGCTGGATTTACCCCTGGTCATTGCTCGTCGTGCGCTGGGTGCAGGGCGACCCCGAACGGCCCCTGCTCTCGGGACTCAGCATGCTCCTGCTCATCCTTGTCGGCGCGTTGGCGACGCGAGTAGTCATCCGCGCGCTGGGCGTGCGCAAGCCAGGTCAGCTCACGCTGATCGGGGCCGGGCTGGTGGTCGTCCTGATCGCGGTGTGGCTGAACCACTACCCAGGGGCCGGTCTCGCTGAGTCGCTGGGCGGCCTGGCCAATGCCGTGGTGGTGCCCACGCCCGCGCTGGGGCTGGCGCTCGGGCTCATCCTGTGGTGGCGTGGCGTCCAACTCGGCAGTTACACGCCCAGCCTGCCGGAGGTCGACGCCGCTTTTCGCTGGAATATTGGCGCGCTGATCGCGTTCGCCGTCGTCCTCGCCATCGGCACGCGCCCCGGCCAACAGCCGTTGCTCGAAGCGCAAGCCACGCCATTCGTCGTCGGCTCGTTTTTCGTGAGCCTGTTGACCCTGGCGCTGGCACGCCTGGAGAGCCTGCGCTCCAGTACGCGTGCCCTGGCGCTGAACACGCAGTGGCTGAGCGTGCTGATTGCCGTGGCCGGCCTGCTCGTGCTGACCGCGCTCGCGGTCGCGCAAGTATTGTCGTTCGACCTGCTCATCCTCGCGACGCGACCCATCTTCGACCTGCTCGGACGCATCCTGCTCGTCCTGCTGTACATCGTGATCATCCCACTCGCGTACATCGTCGAGTGGATCGCCTACTGGTTGCTGAGCCTTTTTTCGCCAGACGTCAATCGCGAGCCGCCCGAGCCGTACGCGACAGGCGACGTCAACACGTTTCTCGAACGACTGTTCAACCAATTGTTGCCGCCCGAAGTGCTCGTCGTGTTGAAGGCACTCGGCGCCGTGCTGCTGCTGGCGATTGCCTTGCTGCTCGTGGCGCGCACCGTCGCGCGCTGGCGGCCTCGCCCCGGCGAGTCGGACGCGACGCCCGAGGAACGCGACTCCGTCTTCGAGCCTGGGCGCTTTCGACAAGCTCTGCTGGCCTGGCTGCGTCGCCTGTTACGCCGATTTCGACCAGCCGAAGCCGTATCCGATTCGGCGCTGCCGGCGGCCACCGGCTATACCGTCCAGGCCGGGCCGACCAGCGTACGCCAGCTGTACCAGCAATTGGTGGCCCTGGGCCACGCGGCTGGGCGACCGCGCGCGGCATCGACAACGCCCTACGAGCACGCGCCCGCCCTGACGACGGTGCTGCAGCCACCGGCGGCTGTCGACGACCTGACCCAGGCCTACGTGCAGGTGCGCTACGCCGAGCAGGAGGTGACCTCGTCCGAGGTCGAAGCGCTCGCGGACCGACTCAGGCGCGTTCAGCCGAAATGAGTCGCGATTTCTGGAAGTTCTGGCTTGGCCAGACGATCTCCAACCTGGGCACGTCCTTCACCCAGTTCGCGCTGCCGCTGCTGGTGTTCAAGCTGACCGGCTCGCCACTCAATCTGGCAATCACGATGGCGGTCACGTACTTGCCCTACTTGCTATTCGGACTGCTGATCGGCGCCTGGGTCGACCGCGTCAATCGCAAGCGCGTGATGATCGGCACCGACATCGCCCGCGCGGTCGTCCTTGGGACGATCCCGCTCCTGGCCGGCATGGATCGGCTGTCCGTCGAATGGATCTACGTCGTGACGTTCGTGAGCACGGCGCTGTCTATCGCCTTCACGTCAGCCGAGTTTGCGGCTGTGCCGAGCCTGGTGCGCAGCGAACAACCCGCGGACATCGTCACCGCCAACGGCCGCATCCAGGCGAGCTATTCCGCCGCCGCGGTCATCGGGCCGCTGCTGGCTGGTGCGCTGATTGCGCTGATCTCGATTCCTGAGCTGCTCCTATTCGATGCCGCCTCCTTTCTGGGTTCGGCAGTCTCGCTCGGCTTGATCGGCACCAGTTTCAACGTCGTCGACGAGCCGACGCGCACCAGCATTCGCCAGGACGTGGTCGATGGTCTGCGGTACGTCCTCCGCCATCCGGTGCTGCGCAACATTTCGGCGATGATGGCGCTGGTCAATCTGGTCGGCGCCGCCTCCAATGCGCAGCTGGTGTACTTCGGCAAGGAACGGCTCGGGGCAACGGATTCGCAAATCGCGTTGTTGTATGCCGCGGAGAGTGTCGGCACCGTTCTGCTGGCCCTGGCGGCCGGCCCACTCCGTCGACACTACCGCTTCAGCACCGTCGCATTGGGCGCATTGATGCTTAGCGGCACGCTCACCGTCGTGATCGCCATTGTCCCGAACTACTGGTTTGTCCTCGTTGTTTGGGCAGTCATCAGTGGCCTGGGGACGCTGTTCAACATCAACACGGGCAGCCTGCGTCAGCAGATCGTGCCCAACCACATGCTCGGCCGGATCATGAGCATCGCGATGGTGCTGGCGTGGTCGGCGAGCCCCATCGGAGCGTTCGTGGGTGGCGTGGTGCTCGAAGCGACGCGCGATGTGGTGATGCTGTACGCCGTGGTCGGCGTGCTGACGGTGCTGATCCCGCTTGGGTTCTCGTTCGGGCCACTCGGGCGCGCCGAACGCTACACCTCGTCCTGACTTACGCGTTCTCAGCCGCGGCGGGGTTTGCGCGGTCCGAACCCGCCCCCGCCGCCACGGCCCGTCGGTGGCCGCCGGCCCGGGCGTGGCCCTGGCGGTGGACGACCACCTGGGCCACCACGCGGCCGCGGCGGTCGGTAGTCATCCTCGCGCAATGGCTCGTCGTACTCGGGGTACCGCGGCGGACGCGGCTCGTCGTAGCCGAAGCGCGGTGGGCGCTGCGGCGGGAAGCCTCGCCGCGGCGGCGGGCCTTCGTCGAAGTCGCGCGGTGGCGGTGGCCCGCCCCCGCGTGGACCGCCGGCCGGACGCCACGTGCGACTGCTGAGCGTCGCGTTGCGCGTGTGTTCGGGGGCTTCGCCATGCCAGCTCAGTGCCGACGCCACGGCCCGGGCGATGATCTCGGCGAGCGTTGCGTCGTCGAGCTCGCCGTCGGCGTCGGTACGCGCCTGGGCGAGCTCCATGCGTATGCGCCGGCGCAGCTCGGCCTCGATCGCGGCCGGCGTGCGTGGCGTGGGTCGATTAGACCGGCGTTCCTCGTCCATGCGCCACCAGCGTTCGTAACAGCGAATAGCCGCGTTCCTTCTGTTCGGCCGACCCGAATACCGACGCGTACAAGTCCGTGGCACCGGCGCGCTCGAGCGCGTTGAGCTGCTGCTCAACTTCCGCCTCCGATCCGACGATTGCGACATCCGCGGGTCCGGCGGCGCCTTCGCGGTCGAGCATCGCGCGGTACGACGGCAGCTGGCCATAGCGCTCGTAGCTGCGCTTGGCTCGTGCGCGGGCGCCGTCAATGTCATCCGTGACGCAGAGTGGCAGGCCGACGACGATGCGCGGCTGTGGTCGACCCGCGGCTTGGGCAGCCTCGTTGAGGACTGGCGCGATGTGGTTGGCGATGGTCTTCGGACCGGCCATCCAGGTCAGGGTGCCGTCGGCGTGCTCGCCGGCGAGCTTGAGCATGCGTGGTCCGAGCGCCGCCAGGAGGACCGGTGGCGGCGTCGCGCCGGGAATGGTGAGCTGGCCTTCACCACTGAGTCGCTCGCCGCGAATGCCGACCGCCTCGCCTCTGAGCAACGGCTGCAGCACGGCCAGGTACTCGCGCATGTAGTCCGCTGGACGTTCCCAGACCATGCCCCAGCGCTGCTCGACCACGATCTGATGCGCCAGGCCGATGCCCAGCGTGAATCGATTGCCGACTGCTGCCTGCGTCGTCAGCGCCTGCTGGGCCATGGCCATCGGATGCCGTGTGAACACCGGCATGACCGCGGTGCCCAGCTCGATCCCCGGCACGGCACGTCCCGTCACGGCGGCCATCGTCAGCGCATCCACGCCAAATATATTCGCGAACCAAGCCGAGGACAGCCCGTCATTCGCCCGCGCCGCCACCTGGCCCACCAACTGGTCAACGCTAGCCGCCCCGCCCCCCGGGGCTGAGGCATCGACCATCACCCCGAACCGCATCAGGCCAGTAAGCGTACGCTACCCGCGCTTCAGCCGCGCCAGGTACTTCTCGCGGGCTTTGGCCACCTTGGGCGCGATCACTACCTGGCAGTAGGGTTGGTACGGGTTGCGGGCGTAGTAGTCCTGGTGGTACGCCTCGGCGGGATAGAAGCGCTCCAGCGGCACAACCTCAGTGACTATGGGATTGGTCCATGTGTCCTGAAGTTCGGCGATCACGTCGCGCGCTGTTTGCTCTTGTTCCGGGGAAACAAAGAAGATTGCAGAGCGGTACTGGGTGCCCACGTCCGCGCCCTGGCGATTGAGCGTCGTCGGATCATGAATGGTGAAAAAGACCTCGAGCAGCTCGCGATACGAAATCTCTGACGGGTCAAACGTGACCTGCACCACTTCGGCGTGCCCAGTGCGCCCAGAGCACACCTGCTCGTAGGTCAGATTGGCCACGCTGCCGCCAGCGTAACCCGAGATCACCCGCTCGACGCCACGCAGCTCGGTATAGACCGCCTCCAGACACCAGAAGCAGCCGCCGGCCAGCGTTGCCTGTTCGCTCTGCGTTCCGTTGTGCATCCCGCGACTCCTTCCGACGTGACGGCGTGTGCCTACAATCCAGCACAGTATGGAGGCACCGCAGGATGCCGAGGGCGATATCCGCCCGTCGAACGCCTATGTGATCGAAGGTGGCAGGCCGCTGCGCGGCACCGTGCCGATCTCAGGCGCCAAGAATGCGGTGCTGAAGCTGATGGCCGCGGCGGTCCTGTGCGACGAGCCGTGCATCATCACCAATGCGCCGCGCATCGCCGACGTCGAGTACATCCTCGAGGTGCTGTGCGACCTGGGCGCCGACGCGCACTGGATCGGCGATCACGAGCTGCGCATTCACGCGCACCATCTCGACTGGGACTTCATCCCGCTCGAGGCCGCCAAGCGCCTGCGCGCCTCGTTTGTCTTACTGGGCCCAATGCTCGGACGCCTGGGCAAAGTCGTCATTCCCAATCCCGGCGGTGACCGGATCGGCCGACGGCCGGTGCAGGTCCACGTCGAAGCGCTGCGCGCGTTGGGCGCCGAGATCAATTACAAGTGGGGCTACTACTACGCCAGTGCGCCGGGCGGCCTGCGCGGCATCGATCTGCGCCTCGATCAGGCGAGTGTGACGGGCACCGAGAACGTGCTCATGGCGGCCGTGCTGGCCGAGGGCCGCACGACGATCACCAACGCCGCCGCCGAGCCCGAAGTCGACAACCTGATCGAGTTCCTGAACGCCATGGGCGGTCGGGTCAAACGCGACCCGAACGACGTGCACACGGTCGTCGTCGACGGGGTGCCGCGCGGATCACTGCACGGGGCGAGCACCGAGGTCATCGCCGATCGCATCGAGGCCGGCTCGTTCGCTATCGCCGCCGTCGTTACCGGCGGCGAGCTCTTTCTGGAGGGTGCGCGAGCCGATCACCTCGGCGCCTTCATCGACGCTTGTCGCTGGACAGGCGTCGGCGTCGAGCTCGAGGCTAACGGCTTCCGGGTCTCGGGCAAGCCGCCATTTCATCGACACGAGATATCCACCGCGATCTACCCCGGCTTTCCAACCGACCTCCAGGCGCCGTTCTCACTGGTACTGATCGAAGCCGACGGCGTGAGCACGATTAACGAAACCCTGTACGAGGATCGATTCGACTACACACTCGCGCTGCAGCAGATGGGCGCCAAGATCCACGTCTTTGACGCGCACACGGCCGTATTCCACGGACCGTCAGCGCTGCAGGGCGCTGAGGCTGAGATTCCGGACTTGCGCGCCGGCGCAACGCTCGTCCTGGCAGCGCTCGCGGCGGAGGGCCAGAGTCGGGTGCTGGGCATCGAGCACGTCGCGCGTGGCTACGAGAACATGGTTGGCAAGCTCAGCGCGGTCGGCGCGCAGATCACCGAGATCTGTCCGTCGTAGAGCCGCGTATCCTGATCGCACGCTCATGCCGCTCGAAAACCTGGTTCAGGAGAGTGACGGACTCGTCATCCGCTGTCTACGCAATCTTGGCCCGTACGAGAACAACATCTTCTTGATTTCACACGCCGAATCGGGCGAGGGTTACGTGATCGACGGCGGCTTCGAGCCGCGGCAGATCTCCGATGCCGCAACCGGCATGCAGGTACGAGGCATTCTCATTACCCACGGCCACCGCGACCACCACGAGCATGTCGGCGAGCTCAAGCCGCTGCTCGGTGCGCCAGTAGGCATCGGGATCGACGATGCGGTCGAGTTGAGCATCGAGCCGGACACGCTCATCGTGGATCAGCAGTCATTCAATTTTGGTCCGCTGACGCTCCAGGCCATTCACACGCCGGGGCATACGCCTGGTTCGACGTGCTTCCTGATCGGCTCGCACCTCTTCACTGGCGATACATTGTTCCCCGGCGGGCCAGGCAATACGCAGCGCGATCCGGTGCGCTTCGAGCGCATCATCGCGAGCATCCGCGAGCGGCTCTTCTCGTTGCCCGACGACACGGTGGTGTATCCCGGCCATGGCCGGGATACGACCATCGGCGCGGAGCGACCACACCTTGACGAATGGATCGCCCGCGGCTGGTAACTCAGGTGCGCCTCCGCTCATCCTGAGCTTGGCGAAGGATTAATGATGCCGGCTGATCGAGAACTTCTCCATCTCGAGCCGACGCGGTGACCAGCGCTCCTTGAGCGCGATCAGCCGCTGCTGCCAGTCCGCCTCCGTCACGTGTTGCGCGCGCGAGCGCGGCTGGCGCAAGAGCGCCTGCCGCAGCACGACCAGGCACACCGAAACGAGCGTGGCCGCCAAGCCGACGCCGCCGGGCTGAGCGAGGTCATCGCGGCTCGCCGGCATCCGCTCCCGAAGCTCGCCGGCCGCGGTGAGCGCCTGGCGCCGCAGCCGATTGATCGGCTTATTGCGTTCGCGCTGCCAGCGCGCGTACAGCCACACGCCAACGCCACCGCAGGCGATGAATAGCAGCGAGCCAAACCCCATCGGCGGCCCAAAGGCGCGCCAGCCACCCGATTGGGGTGCGCTATTGAACGTCGGATTCGACTCAGGCGACGAATACGGTGTCGACGTCGGCGACGGCGACCACTCGTGCTGCGTGACGTTGCTCGGCCGTTCGATGCGCGTAAACGACGGCTCCGGCGGATGCGTCGCGGCAACACGCTCGGGCGTATGGTCGTCTTCGTGCTGGATGAATTCACGATGGCCCGGCAGGGGATCCTTCGGCACGCGCTCGGATGCGGGCGCGTACACCCTTTCCGCGATACCCGAATCGTGCTCAGCGGCCTCGCGTTCTTCTTTCGTGAGCGGCCGTGAGCCGTCCACCGCGAGCCCGTGGCTGGCCTCGGTTCGGAGCTGATCCTGACCGCGCTCATTGGGCGGGAGGAGGTCGCGCTTGCTCAGATCTTCGCTTCCTTCTCTCTCGAGACTGGGATCTGGCAATGTCATGGTCCGGCACACACCTCTCTCGGAGATTGACTTGCGCAACAGCAAAGGTCGTGCCGGCGAGTTCGGTTAGCCGCAGCCGGGCAGCGCGATTGGGCAATCCCGCAGTGCGCCCTGGGGCACCGTTGGCGTAGGCAGGCTCGGCGGCGGCGCCGCGAGCGGGATCGCCACCGTGGCCGCGAACACCAGCAACGCTGCCAGCGCTAGCACTTCCACAACGACCACCAGCGCCAGCCGCACGTCCGGTGTGCCCATTCTGGCATGTAGCGTGCGTCTCGCCGCGTGAATGCTCGGCGCGCTCAGCCCGCAGCAGGCGCTGTTCTTTCTCATTCTGATCGTCGCGTTCGGCCTGCTGATCACCGAAAAGCTGCGCAACGACGCGGTCGCGATCTTGATCATCATCGCGCTGACCGCCAGCGGCTTACTCTCGTCGGCCGAGGCACTGGCCGGCTTCGGCAGCGAGCCGGCGATCGCCGTAGCCGCGATCTTCGTGCTCAGCCAGGCCTTACACCAGACCGGCCTGTCGCAGCTTGCGGGCGAGTGGATCGCCCGCGCGTCGGGCACCAGCTACACGCGCATCGTAGGCGTGATCATGCTCGCCGTAGCGGCGATGTCGGCGTTCACGCATCACGTGACGACCACCGCGGTGATGCTGCCGGTGTCGATGACGCTCGCGCGCGACCGTGAGATCTCGCCGTCGAAGCTGCTCATGCCGATGTCGTTCGCCGCTTCATTGGGCACGACGATCACGATCATCGGCGCGCCTGCCTTCTTGATCGCCAGCACGGTGCTGCAAAAGGCCGGTCAGCCCGGGCTGAGCGTGTTCTCCATTGCACCCGTTGGGCTGGCGATCACGCTCGTTGGCACGCTGTTCATGCTGACCATTGGCCGCCGGCTGCTGCCCGACCGAGGTCAGGGCGAGCAGTCCGCGGACCGTTTCCGCTTGACCGATTACTTCACCGAGCTCACCGTCCTGGCTAATTCGCCATTCGTCGACAAGCCCATCTCAGAGATCGAAGCCGGCGAGGGTCACCGCGAGCTCTTCGTCACCGGCTGGCTGCGTCATGGCCGACAGGTGCGCGCGCCGTATGGCGATCAGGTTGTGCGGTCGGGCGATGTGCTGATGGTGCGCACCTCACCCGAGCAAATGGTGGCTATCACCGAGCGCGCTGGGGTCGAGCTGCACCCCATTACCCAGTACGGCACTGCCGCCGACGACGGCGCCGGCGCTGACGACGAGGCGGGCATTGCAGACAAGCTGGTCCAGGCGATCGTTGCGCCCGCTTCAGAGCTTGCTGGCCGCACGCTCGGCGACGTGAACTTTCACGATCGCTACGGCGCGATCGTGGTTGGCCTGTGGCGGCGCAGTGGTTGGCTAAACGAGGAGCTATCGCGCATCCGTCTCGAGGCGGGCGACGTGCTGGTCCTGCAAGGCGACGACGAGTCGCTCAACCGCGTCGCCAACGACCGCGCCTTCCTGATGCTGATGCCATTCCAGGGCGAGGCTCGGCCGCGGCGCAAGGCGCCGCTGGCCGCGTTGATCATGGTCGCAACGGTGCTCGTGGCCGCCTCCAGCGTGCTGCCACTGCCCGTGGCGATGATGGCTGGCGCGTGTGCCATGGTCTTGACCGGCTGCCTGCGGCCGCGCCAGGCGTATATCTTCGGCATCGTGGCCGTGCTGACCCAATTCATGTCCGACGCCGCTACCGTCGCCTTGTTTGGCCCGGTAGCGAGCGCATTGGCGCACGGCCTCGGCCGCAACCCCGAGGCGTTCGTCGTCACCGTCGCCATGGCCGCCGTGGTGGCGTTCATCACACCCATCGGCCACCACGGCAACCTGCTCATCTATGGCCCCGGCCGCTACCAGTTCGCCGACTTCGTCCGCGTCGGCACGCCCCTCACCATCCTCATCGGCATCGTCGTCGTCGTGACGACCCAGCTCGTCTGGCCCGGCTAGGGCCCCGCACTAGGCATGCGCCGCCGCGCGCTCTCGGGCTGGGTTTTCGATCGGCACGCCGACGACGGAGCCGTATTCGGTCCACGAGCCGTCGTAGTTCTTGACGTTCTTGAAGCCCAGGAGCTCTTTCAGGACGAACCAGCTAAACGACGAGCGCTCGCCAATGCGGCAGTAGGCAATCACGTCCTTATCGCTGGTGACGCCTTTGCCGCTGTAGAGCTGGCGCAGCTCGTCGGGAGTCTTGAACGTGCCGTCCTCGTTGGCTGCCTGGGCCCACGGGATGTTCGCGGCGCCTGGTACGTGGCCGGCGCGCTGGGCAGTCTCGGTCATACCTGGCGGGGCGATGACCTCGCCGTTGAACTCGGCTGGCGAGCGCACGTCGACCAGTGCCGTGCCCGCTGGCCGATCCAGGACGTCGCGCAAGAAGGCGCGCAGCGAGAGGTTCGGCTGCTGGGCTGCGTAGGACGCACGTGCGGGCGACGGCGTGTCCGTCGTGTACGGTCGGCCTTCGGCCTCCCACTTCTTGCGTCCGCCGTTCATCAGCGCGCCGTTCTGATGGCCGTAGATCTTGCTCACCCAGTACGCGAACGCCGCGAACCAGTTGTTGTTGTCGCCGTAGAAGATGATGCGCGTGTCGTTGCCGATGCCCGATTCGCTCAGCAGCTTCTCCCAGTCTTCCTTCGATGGAATGTCGCGCCGCACGGGATCGCCTAGCTGCGTCGTCCAGTTGATGCCGACCGCGCCCTGGATATGGCCCTGAGCGTAGGCCGAGGTGTCCACATCCACCTCGAGCAGTCGCACGTTCGCGTCGTTCAGATGGTCGGCTACCCATTGCGTCGAGACCAACGCCGCGGGATTCGCGTAGTCCTGTTCTGCTGTCATGCTTCCTACTCCCTCTGTGTGGTTCAACTCCAGGTGCGTAGATCGCCGTCGTCGATGCAACTGCCTGGCACGATTCGCATGGTCAAGAAGTTGCGACTGGGCGCATGGGTGACCAGGTGTTGCACCCAGTGGTCGCGCTCGCTCGCGGGCAGGCGCTCGGCCATGTCGGTGACGGTGGCGTGCACGAGCGAGTCATCCGGCGCGATGCCGAAGTCGAGTGACCAGCCTTCGGGCGACTGAACGCGGCCGACGCTGTTGGTGCGCAAGACGCGCCAGCCGGACAGCGCACGGTAGCGATCCAGCACGGCCGCATCGAACCACACGTGGGCTGCGCCGAAGTTGCCGCCGAACACGCGCAGGTACAGCCCGCGGGTCTGCGCGTCAGCCCTGGCGTCGGTAGCAGACATAGTCATAAGGTAACGTCAACAATACCCGTTTCACGGTGCTCGCGTCCATAGTGGCTACGCCACCGTCACTGCATGCGCTCACGCGGACTGGAATTTCTCCCGTGCAGGGGGTCTGGCGAATAGGCATTCCCGCGTCCGCGGCCTAGCTCTGGGCGCGCAACTTGAACCGCTGCGTTTTGCCTGTCGCGGTCTTGGGCAGCTCCGAGACGAACTCGACCCAGCGCGGGCGTTTGTAGTCCGCCAGTTTGCCTCGTACGAAGTCCTGCAACTCGCGGCCCAACTCCGGCGAGCCTATGACGCCAGGCCGCGGCACCACATACGCCAGTGGCTTGACGAGCCGATCCTCGTCCTCGCGGCCGACGACGCCCGCCTCGAACACCGACGGATGTTCAACCAAAGCGTTTTCGACCTCGATCGGGCTGACCCAGATGCCGCCAACTTTGAGCATGTCGTCGCTCCGCCCGGCGTACCAGTAAAAACCGTCCGCGTCCACGTAGTACTTGTCGCCCGTACGGATCCAGTGGCCCTCGATGGTGTCTTTGGTCTTTTCGTGCTTGTTCCAGTACATGGCGCACGTCGAGTCGCCACGCACCAGCAAGTTGCCGATCTCGTCGACAGGCACCGGCTGACCCTCGTCGTCCAGGACGCGCGCCCCATAGCCCGCGACCAATTTCCCAGAGGAACCCGGCCGGATCGCCCCGTCTTGATTGGAAATGAAGATGTGCCCGATCTCGGTCGACCCGATGCCGTCGAGAATGGTCACGCCGAACCGTTCCTGGAACCGCGAGAACAAAGCGGGCGGCAGCGCCTCGCCAGCAGAGACACCCCAGCGGACCGAAGAAAAGTCGCACGCAGTGTCCTGCGCGAGCAGCATGGCGTAGTTGGTCGGCACCGAGAAGAACAACGTCGGCTGGTGCCGAGCGACGATCTCGAACACGTTCGCTGGTGTGGGCGGGCCAGGATACAGGACCGTCGAGGCGCCCACGCCAAACGGGAAGAACAGCGCGTTGCCCAACCCGTAGGCGAAGAACAGCTTGGCCACGCTGTAGCACCGATCGCGCTCCGTGATGCCCAGCACGCCACGGGCGTACAGCTCGGTCGCCACGACCATGTCGTGCTGCAGGTGCACGCAGCCTTTCGGGAACCCGGTACTGCCCGACGAGTACAGCCAGAACGCGGCGTCGTCCTTGCACGTCGGCTCAGGCGCCAACTCCGACGAACCCGAGGCCAGCAGATCGTCAAACGACCGCGTCCCAGAGACAGCATTGCCGACGACGACGATCTCGCGCAGGTAGCGCAAGCGCTCGCGCGGAATCGCCTGCAGCTGCGGCATGAGCGCTTCGCTGATGATGACCACCCGGGCGCGGGCGTCGTTCAGGATGTACTCGTAATCGGGCGCTTTCCACAGCGTGTTGGTCGGCACGGCCACCGCGCCGATCTTGATCGCGCCGAAGAAGCTGTAGACGAACTCGGGGCAGTCCAGCAGGAGCAGCAACACACGCTCTTCGATGCGCACGCCGAGCGCATCGCGCAGCGCGTTGCCGACGCGATTGGTGTTGTCGAGCACCTGGCGATAAGTGATTCGCTCGTCGCCGAACTCGATGGCGATGTTGTCGCCGCGGCCTTCAGCCGCGTGGCGATCGACGAAATACGTAGCGACGTTGAAGTCCTGCGGAATCGACGTGGCCGAGATCGACTGCTCCCTGACGTCGGTGGCTGCCATAGCGCACATTCCTCCCCAGTGGGCCCGGTGGCTGCTACTGTATCCCCTTAGACAGCCCTATGCTCGAGCTCAACGGCGTCCGCCTGCGCAATCGGGTGGTGACGTCGTCGAGTCTGCTCGGCTATGGCGCGCGCCGCTCGCGCTGGGTGCCCTACGGCCTCAGCCCGTTCGCCCAGTGGGTGCCACTCGAGCGCTTTGGCGCGGTCACCACGCGCACGATGAGCTTGGAGCCACGCGCGGGCCACTTCACGCTGCGCGAGGACTGGCGGCCGCACGAATTCCTGCAACTGCTGCGGCTGTACGCACAAGCGCTGATACGAGTCGATGCCGGCTGGCTGAACGCCTTCGGCTGGTCCAACATCGGCCTGACGGCCTACTTCACGGATTATTTCCCCAGGACACATCAGCTGAATCGCATCGTCTCCGTGGGTGGATTCTCCGCGGAAGAGTTCTGCCAACTGGTCGACGTCGTCAACACCCACGCCCAGCCCGGCCAGATCGCCGCCGTCGAGCTCAACGTCTCCTGCCACAACGTCAACTTCGATTTCGAACGCATCGTCGAAAGCGTATTGGCCGAGGCAGTCCCGCGCAGCCATCACCCGGTGCTCCTCAAGCTATCGCCCGATTACGACTACCTGGCGGATGCCCGCCTCGCCTCGCCGTGTCGCGCGGCGAGGCG
>WNFV01011611.1_pt1 | contig 20222 bp, 13 predicted proteins | sample 5400101 | NCBI WGS metagenome assembly WNFV01 (sample SAMN13153361, study PRJNA577476) | soil metagenome | isolation source: 115 cm soil or saprolite under grassland replicate 1 | place: USA:California | collected 2016-06-15 | reverse complement strand
ACCGCACGCAGTAAGCGCTAATGATGCGACCACTAGAATGCTCAGTAGAGCAAGTAAACTTTTTTTCATCTTCTCTCCTTGTTAGATATTCATACTATTAAATGGACGGACTATTTGGAGTTGGGAATTAACTCGTGCTATAAAAATCACCTCCTTTCAACATTGGTCTACCAATAATGACGGACGGATTCGCGAATTCGTCTATCATAAATTTCTTTGATTCTAGCCATTGTAGAGTTAGAAAGGTCTGGTAAGTCAGCAGCCTTCACATTTTCTTCGGCCTGTTTAGGATTTTTGGCGCCTGGGATAGCACATGTCACTGCATCATACATCAAAATCCAGCGCAAGGCGAACTGCGTCAGTGTTGCTCCGGGCGGGACGAGTCGCCGCAATTCCTCAACAGCTTCAAGGCCGATTTGATAGTCCACACCGGAGAAGGTCTCGCCGCGATCGAAGGATTCGCCATGTCGATTGTAGGCGCGATGGTCACTAGATTCAAAAACTGTATCCGGCTTCATTCTGCCGGTCAGCATACCGCTGGCCAATGGAACACGTGCCAAGATACCAATGCTACGCTCTTTCGCTAATTGAAAGAACAAATCGGCAGGTCGCTGGCGAAAGATATTGAAGATGATTTGCACTGTTTTCACGTTGGGATATTCGATGGCTTTGAGCGCCTCTTCGACTCTATCAACACTTACTCCATAATGGTGGAGTTTGCCCTGTTTCACCAGATCATCAAGAATGCCGAAGACCTCTGGGCGATAATAAACCTCGTTAGGCGGGGAATGTAATTGCAACAGATCGAGCGCCTCGACATCCACATTTTGAAGACTACGCTCGACAAAGGCGGTCAGATTCTCGCGAGTATAGCCGTCCGCGATGTGCGGATCTAATCGCCGCCCAGCCTTGGTTGCAACGTAAATGGTTTCACGGCGTTCCCGACGCAATTGAGCAATAAGCCGTTCACTTCGTCCATCACCATAAACGTCAGCAGTATCGATGAAATTCACGCCTAAGTCAATGGCGCGATGAAGCGCGGCCAGTGAGTCTTTATCATCTACTTCACCCCAAGTTCCACCGATTGCCCAGGCCCCGAAGCTAATCGCAGAGACCTTCCAGCCCGTTTGTCCCAATTGACGATATTCCATGTTCTCCTCGATTTTGTCAATAGGATCTACTTCTTTAGTGCATCCCACCCGGCATATCGGGCTGTTTCGCCTAACTCAGCTTCGATCCGCAATAACTGGTTGTACTTGGCCACGCGATCTGAACGAGCAGGCGCGCCGGTTTTGATCTGGCCAGTGTTTAGTGCCACTGCCAAGTCGGCGATGGTCGCATCTTCAGTTTCACCCGAGCGATGAGAAGTGACTGCTCTCCATCCTGCACGGTGACAAGTCTCAACAGCTTCGATTGTTTCACTGAGTGAGCCAATCTGATTCACTTTTACCAAGAGAGCATTCGCGGCATTTTCTTGAATCCCTCTGCGCACCCGCTCGGGATTTGTAACCAGCAGATCATCGCCTACAATTTGGATTTTATTCCCTAACTCTTTGGTCATCAACTTCCACGAATCCCAGTCGTCCTGTGCAAGACCATCTTCGATGGAAACGATGGGATAATCATTTATCCATTTGGCCCAAAATTCCACCATCTGTTCACCGGTGAGTTCTCTACCTTCTTTGCGAAGGTTGTATTTGTTTGTCTTTTCATCGTATAGTTCGGATGCAGCCGGATCAAGCGCGATTGCAACTTGTTTGCCACGGCCTGCTTCGAAACCTGCCTTTTCAATTGCGGCCAGGATGACCTCAATCGCTTCGTTGTTTGCCTTGAGCGAAGGAGCATAGCCACCCTCATCACCAACCAAGGTGACATAACCTTTCTCTTTCAAAACAGATTTAAGTGCATGATAAATCTCTGCGCCCCATCTGACTCCTTCCGTAAAGGTTGGTGCGCCAAACGGCATGACCATAAATTCCTGCATGTCGGTGGATTGCCAGGCCGTGTGTGCGCCGCCGTTCAGAATATTCATCATGGGAACGGGAAGAACATGAGCATATACCCCGCCAAGATAGCGGTATAAAGGCATTCCAAATGAGTTGGCTGCGGCTTTGGCAACTGCAAGGCTTACACCAAGGATTGCATTCGCGCCAAGTTTGGATTTATTCGGTGTTCCATCGAGAGTGATTAATTCCTGATCAATTGCTTTTTGTTCAGCTGCATCCCACCCAAAGAGAGCTTCTGATATCACGCCGTTGACGTTTGCAACGGCGTTGGCGACGCCTTTGCCGAGATAACGCTTTTTATCGCCGTCGCGCATTTCGAGCGCTTCATGTTCGCCGGTCGATGCGCCGGAAGGAACTGCAGCGCGTCCCCATGAACCGTCTAGAAGGAGAACTTCCACTTCCACGGTCGGATTGCCGCGTGAATCAAGAATTTCAAGAGCTGAGATGCTTTCAATCGTTGTGTCCATTTATGACTCCTGGGGTTTTATTTGCTAGCTGTCATTGCGAGGAGCGTTCGTTGCGACGAAGCAATCTCCAGTGGATGCGAGAAGACTGCTTCGGCAACGAACGCCTCGCAGTGACGAAGGCAAGTATAATCGCAAATCCTCTGGAGAAAAACGACTTGAATGTATCTGAATTACCTGAATATGATCCACGTGATCGCAAGACTTTTCATTTCCACGCAACACCATTACGAAGATTTGCCGTTTGGTTAGTTACAGTTGTCTTCAAACTCTTCATGAAACTCGAAGTGCGCGGACTTGAAAACTTTCCTATGGATGGAGCCCTGATTGTCGCATCAAATCACGTGACTAACTTTGATGTCTTCCCGATGCAGCTTGCCATCCCTCGTCCGATCTTCTTTATGGGAAAAGCAGAATTATTTAAATTTCCGCTGATGGATGTGTTTCTGCGCAATGTTGGTGCTTTTCCGGTCAATCGTGGAGAGAAAGATATGTGGGCACTCCGACATGCGGCAAAAGTCCTCGCTCATGGTCAGACCTTAGGCATGTTCCCCGAAGGGACTCGATCCAAAGGGAAAGGCTTACGTGTTGCGAAAACCGGAACTGCCCGCTTGGCTATCGAAGCAAGCTGCCCAATTGTGCCAATGGCTGTGACCGGCTCAGATAAGTTTTTTAAATTCTTTCCTCGTCGCACCCATGTAACGATTACTTTGCTGACGCCTCTTCTGCCAAAACCTGGAGAGACACCACTGGCATTAACTGATCGTTTGATGTTCGCATTAGCATTTGCTCTCACTGAAGATATGCGCGGTGTCTATGCGGAAGTGCCGAAAGGGTTTACTAAATAAGCGCTAAACAAATATCATTAATCATAACTTCGCAGACTCTTGATTTTTGCTTTTTTGATTATTGTTTCTCTCCTTTGCTGCCTTGACTAATCCAACAAATAAAGGATGCGGCCTCATTGGCCGCGATAAAAACTCCGGGTGGAATTGACTGCCAACCATATAAGGATGGTTTGCCATTTCTGCAATTTCAACCAGTCTGCCATCAGGAGATAAACCGGAAAATACCATCCCCGCTGATTGAAATTGCTTACGGTAAGCATTATTAAACTCAAAGCGATGGCGATGTCTTTCGACTACGTTGGAGACTCCATAGGCGGTCGCGGCCTTCGTCCCTTTTTGAAGCAGGCATGGATAGAGTCCGAGGCGCATCGTCCCACCCATGTCCGTGATCGAACGCTGATCAGTCATCAAGTCAATGACCGGTGCGCTTGTCCTTCGATCAAATTCAGAGGAGTTGGCATCTTCATGATCCAGTATGTTACGTGCAAATTCGATGCACATTACCTGCATGCCAAGACACAGACCAAGATACGGCACCTTTTTTTCGCGTGCATATCGTGCAGCCATGATCTTACCCTCGATTCCCCGTGAGCCAAAACCGCCCGGAACAATAATGCCATCGGAGCTTTGTATCACTTCCCAGCCTTTGTCCTTCTCAAGATCAGCCGAGTGAACCCATCCAATTTCAACCTCGACACCGTTTGCGATCGCCGCGTGTTTAAGCGCTTCGCGCACAGACAGATAAGCGTCCTGTAGTTCAACATATTTACCAACGAGCGCAACCTTCACCGTTGGCTTTGGTTTGCGGACTTCGTTCACCAGTTTTTGCCACGGTTTCATATCGGGCGTGCGCCTGGCTTTTACACCAATTTTTTCAAGAACAAGTTCGCCAACTCCCATTTTTTCCATAATCAAAGGAACTTCGTAAAGCACATCCGCGGTTGCCATCGGAATGACCGCACTTTTTTCCACGTCGCAGAACAACGCGATTTTGTCACAAATCCCATTTTCAATGGGCTTATCTGCCCTTGCGATGATCATCTGCGGTGAGATACCGATGGAACGCAATGCCGCGACGGAATGTTGCGTGGGTTTGGTCTTCATCTCACCTGTGGCGCCAATGGTAGGGAGCCACGTGACGTGCACAAATAGACAGTTCTCACGCCCCACTTCATTTCGTAGCTGGCGCAACGCCTCCAAAAATGGCTGTGATTCAATGTCACCCACTGTACCACCGACTTCCACAATCACAATCTCAGCACCTGTCTCTTTCGCAACTAAAGCAACTCTGCGCTTGATTTCGTTCGTGATATGAGGGATGACTTGAATCGTTCCACCTAAAAAGTCGCCACGTCGTTCCTTACCAATGACTTCGGCATAAACTTGTCCCGTCGTAAAATTGCTCACGCGGGTAAGACGAATATCAATGAATCGTTCATAATGACCAAGGTCAAGATCTGTCTCAGCACCATCATCGAGCACATACACTTCGCCATGCTGGTAGGGTGACATGGTGCCTGGGTCAACATTGATATATGGATCGAGCTTTTGCACCGCGACCTTGAGACCGCGCTCCTTGAGGAGCAATCCTGTCGCCGCGGCAGTCACGCCCTTTCCAACTGAAGAAACAACTCCGCCTGTGAAGAATATATATTTTGTAGTCATAAGTTACCTCGCAATCAAAATTCGCGCTGAGCGGAGCGACCGTAGGGAGCGAAGTCGAAGCGGCTTTTGCAATTGCGCTTCGACTGCACTTCATTCCGCTCACATCGTCCCGATATTCTCTCGGGGGCACGAACAACGTATACAAAGGCGATGGGGAGGGCGTTTAAGCCCTCCCCATCGGGGAAACCTTTCTGTGTAGGGTTGAAAAATTTCTTTCGCTTCATCCAACCAACTTTACCAGATCTTCGGCTGCACGCCGCATCTCAAGAAAGATCAAGCCTAATTTTGCCTCATGCCGCGCGAGGGCAGTCAGAACCGCTTCCGAGCCGACGGAAGTCAGCACAATGGAACCTCTATCACCTTTAATGTAGACCTGTTCAAGCCCTGCGCGTCCTAATTCACCAGAAATACGCTCGCCAAGGCTCAGCATCGCCGCCGACATAGCCGAAACCCGGTCTTCTTCCACGCCCTGTTGTAAGGCGGAGGCCATAATTAGACCGTCCACCGATACAACGGCTGAGGCTTCGATATCGGGCGCGGCAGCCTGCATGGTACGCAGGCGTTCAACCATTCTGTCAGAGCGAGACATGGTCATAAGTGAATCTCCGGAGATAAGGCTTTGATTACCATCCGAGTGTACCAGAAAATTAACCTTTCGAGCAGATTTGACCCTGCCCCTTCTTCATGTTAGACTTAACGGTTGCCATGATTCAATTCTTGCTGGCTCTTATGATGCTGATTTTTCAAGAAACATCCATTGACATTACATCACCTAAATCCGGCGAGATATTGCGCGGGCAGATCAACATCACGGGCAATATGAATGTGACCAATTTTGCCTCTGCAGAACTTTCATTTGCTTACACATCCGACCCGACTTCAACCTGGTTCACTATTCAAACATTTTCTTCTCCCCTTCCCTCGGGAGCGGAAGAAGGTGTAAAGGATGTCCTATCCGTTTGGGACACTACCACTCTGAGTGATGATGATTATCGCCTGAGACTACGTGTCAATTTACAGGATGGTTCGTTCCAGGAATTTCTCGTGACGGACTTAAAAATTCGCAATGACATTCCTGTTGCAACAGTCACTCCTACACCTACATTGCAACCCGAATCCGCTTCAGAGACTCCGCTTCCTACGTCGACCCCTGTACCTGCTGCCACTAGACCAGTATTTCCAACACCTACGCCTTTGCCCGTCAATCCTGCTTCGTTGACTACGCCTGCAATTAATTTAACTTTTGGTCGAGGGGCGCTTCTGGCTCTCACCTTGTTTTTTGTCTTTGGTCTTTTTCTCCGCCTCCGCCGCTCCTGACTCTTGATATCTGATACATGACACTGGACACCTTTCTTATCATCGGTCTTGGTAACCCTGGCCGTGAATACAAAGATAACCGACATAATATTGGCTTCATGTTGATTGACCGTCTTGCGCTAAAACTCAACGCGCGCGGTATGAAGTTGCAAGCGAAAGCAATTGTCACTTCTGCGTTATATGAGGAGCGCAAAATTATCCTCGCCAAACCGCAAACATATATGAATCTCTCTGGCCAATCCGTGCAGGGACTTTTGCATTTCTATAAGGTACCTACCGAAAACCTGATCATCGCACACGATGACTTAGACTTACCTTTTGGAACCATCCGTATTCGTCCCGGTGGCGGACCCGGAGGACAAAAGGGAATGGCCTCTACTATCGAACTTCTCGGCACCAAAGACTTCCCGCGCCTACGATTAGGCATTGGACGCCCGCCTGGCCGTATGGACCCCAAAAATTATGTTTTGCAGGATTTCTCGAAAGAAGAACAAAAGATTCTTTTAGATATTCTTGAGCGTGCTTCCGACGCCGCATTGACTTTTGTGATAGCTGGATTGAATAAGGCGATGAATCAATTTAATGGTTCAGTTGAATCTACTTGAAACTGTTCGTCCTGAGCGAAGCGACGAGCGACAGCGCGGAGTGCAGTCGAAGGACAGGTACATGTAAAATCTAAGTTTCCAAATACCTACGCTTCGACTACGTTCGCGAAAAGCGCTCTCTCCGCTCAGCGCGAACAAATATAAATCATATTCAATGGAAACTCTTCTAAATAAACTTCGCGATCTTCCTCAATATCAGCAAGTGCTGAATCAAATCCAGGCTGGTAAAACAATACCCGGCCTTGGCTTGCCGCGCGCCGCGCGCTTACCTGTGCTTGCCACATTACACACTGATTTAAATCAACCTATTCTCTTGATCACCGATCGGGCCGATCATGCGCTTGCGCTTTATGATGAATTGGGTTTCTGGCTCAAGTCGCCGCGTTATTTGTTTGCAGAACCAAACCCATTATTTTATGAACAAGCCTCCTGGGGCGTAACTACGCGCCGCGAGCGATTGCAAACTCTCGCGGCATTATCCTCGTACCATTTACCCTTTGCCCAAAAACCTGAATTACCACCGGTCATCATTACTTCTGTGCGCTCGCTAATGACGCGTACTTTGCCGCGCCGTGATTTTCTCAAGGCTTGCAAAAAACTGGCTGTAAACCAAACTATCAAGCCGGATACCCTCATCCGCGAATGGTCACGGATTGGCTACCAGCGTGTCAATACAGTTCTGGAGCCGGGGCAGTTCTCTCATCGCGGCGGCCTACTCGATATTTGGGTTCCAACAGAAGCTAGCCCTGCTCGTTTAGATTTCTTTGGGGATGAGATTGATACCATCCGTCAATTTGATCCTGCCACGCAACGCACGATTGCGAAACTCGAATCCATTCTGGTTACGCCTGCACGTGAATTTTTGATCCCCCAAACAGACATTCCTCAACTGCCCAATGAGGATTCAGAATTTACCGAATTCCACATTCCACTTTTGCATTCGCAACCTGCTTCTTTATTGGATTACTTCCCGCAAAAAACATTGGTCATCCTTGACGATGTCAGTTTGATTGAATCCATGGCGAATGAAATCGAGGAGCAGGCCATAAATTTCAGGCAGGAGAGCATCGCAGAAGAGACTCTCCCAGCTGATTTTCCTCTACCTTATCTCACTTGGTCTGAGCTAAATGATAATGTGCATGGTTATGCTTCAGTTGAGTTCGGCCACTCTACCGAGGTTGCTGATGTCGATGATTCACTAGCTTCCTACTTTGGTCACGATGAGAGATTTGGTGGCAGACTAAAATCGTTTGTAGAGTATCTCTTTCTCATCGTAGAAAAAGGCGATGAGGTTTTTATTGTCTCGCGGCAATCCCCGCGCTTGCAGGAATTATGGAAAGAGCATTATCCCGATTTTCAATTAAACACTCTGCAATTTATCGAGGCCTCACTTTCAGAGGGATTCACACTCGTTGCTCAAGCTGCTGTCCCGCGTGAAGCATCCCCGCGGGACGGCGGCGAGGAGACCGCCTCAAGCTTAGTTCATCTCATCACCGACTCCGAAGTCTTCGGCTGGGAGAGGCCACAGCCGCGCATCCGGCAGAGAGAGGTCGCAGAGACTCCTGAATCCATTTACTCTGATTTGCAGATAGGCGATTTGGTCGTCCATGTGGATCATGGGATCGGTCGCTTTAACGGCCTCATCCAACGTCTGCTCGAAGGCAACGAGCGTGAGTTTTTAGCGGTGGAATATGAAGGCGGAGATACTCTCTATGTCCCTGTGCACCAAGCTGACCGCCTGACTCGATACATTGGTTCGGATGGCACGAGTCCCTCTCTGGATCGCCTCGGTGGGCAGGCCTGGCATGAAACGAAGAATCGAGTTAAAGAAGCCGTAAAGAAGGTGGCCGAGGACTTATTGAATCTTTATGCCCGGCGTCAAATTGTGAAAGGCTTTGCCTTCAGTGATGACAGTACATGGCAGAAGGAACTCGAAGATAGCTTCCCGTATGTCGAGACCGAAGATCAGAAGCGCGCGCTCATCGAAATCAAGCGCGATCTGGAACGTCCGCGCCCGATGGATCGTTTGCTCTGCGGCGATGTGGGCTATGGTAAAACCGAAGTGGCTCTGCGCGCTGCCTTCAAAGCTGTCATGAGTGGTAAGCAAGTTGCTGTTCTCGTGCCGACGACTGTGCTCGCGCAACAACATTATGAAACATTTTTGCAAAGACTCGCAGCATTTCCTGTAAAAGTAGAAATGCTCTCGCGTTTCCGCACGCCGCGCGAGCAAAGTGAAATTTTGCTAGGGCTTGCGCTCGGCGAAGTAGATATCGTTATTGGTACGCACCGTTTGATTTCGTCGGATGTGGAGTTCAAGGATTTAGGCCTTATCGTTATTGACGAAGAGCAGCGCTTTGGCGTTAGCCACAAAGAACACTTCAAAAAGCTGCGCACAGAAGTGCATGTGCTTACGCTCACAGCCACACCGATCCCGCGGACGTTGTATATGGCATTGACGGGTCGAACGCGGTGGACAGATATTTTTCGTCCATAACCGCGTCCATACGATCAACGCGATGCGCGCGCATTTGAATCAACTCGTGCCTGAAGCGCGCGTCGATGTGGGGCACGGCCAACTGCCCGAGCAGCATCTTGCCGACGTAATGCATCGCTTCAATACGGGACAAATAGATGTCCTGCTCTCGACGACCATCATCGAATCTGGATTAGATATACCGAATGCCAATACACTGATCGTCGAACGTGCGGATACTTTTGGCCTCGCACAACTCTATCAACTTCGTGGGCGCGTCGGGCGTGGCGCAATGCGCGCCTATGCCTATTTCTTCCGCCATAAAAAGCTATCGCCCACGCTCGAAGGCCAGCAAAGACTCGAAGTCATTGCTGAAAACACACAACTCGGCGCGGGCTATTCGATTGCCATGCGTGATTTGGAAATCCGCGGTGCGGGAGAATTGCTCGGCACTCGCCAACATGGATATATTCAAGCTGTTGGTTTTCATCTTTACACGCGTCTCCTGGCGGATTCTGTCCGCAGGTTGAGGCGCCAAGCTGGTGATCAATTCAAAGCTGATACTGCCAGGGTGGAAAGTTCTCTGGCATCATTCTCTTTGCCGATCTCCATGCCTGTCAATGTTGACTTGCCTATCGCAATAGGAATTCCCGCCAACTACATTGCAGATCAGGATTTACGCCTCCGCCTTTATCGCCGCATCGCAGACTTGCGCGATGAAACGGAAATTGAAGCAATGACGTCTGAGTTTCAAGATCGTTTCGGACCTTTGCCTGAAATGGTGGAGAATTTGTTTTACCAGATGCGAGTCAAATTGAGGGCTGAGGAAGCGGGGCTGGCTTCGGTCAATTGGGAAAGTGGGCAGATTGTGTTGCGCTATCCTGCCTCAGATGAGAAGAAGGACGCGAAACGGTTACAGGATTTGGGTCGGGATGTGAGAGGCGGGAGGTCCGCTTATTGGTGTATGTTTGGTGATGAGCCTAACTGGCAGGAACGTTTGCTAGAGATACTTTCAACTATTAGCGAATTGCAGCCAGCCTGAATTCGTTCGTCTACTTTGCTCTCATTCATAGTTCTCACAATCCAAATCATTTTTCAAGTCGCGAATAATTTCGTCACGTTCAGTTGATTCAGGTGCTTTTGTGAGCAAGCCATCCAACGAATCACAGAGACTTGGTTCAAGTCCTTTGGAAATACGGTTTGCCGTCTTCGTGAGAGACCTGACTTTTTCCCAATCAGCCAAATGTCTATATCCTTCAATAAAAGGAATGTACTCAAATCCGTTCCCTGCTTGTTCGCCATTTGCCTTTGCCTGTTCGTAAAGCTTAGCAACTTCGTTCCATTGTCCAAATTGGCGAGCAAGATCGGCTTTCTCGAAGTAATAGCACCAACCTTTTGAGGTAAGTTTACCGAAAATGGATTCGGGAAGCCTTCGCTCTGCTCCATTATTATCACCGATACGCTCGATAGCCGATGCTGCGCTTAACTTGCGCATATCATCACTAATCAATCGTAATTTGTTATCTTCAGGTCGAAGAATCCAGAGGCAGCGGTCAAGCTCAGGATTGAATGAAATGATCAGGCTGTGTGTGCTCTGGCCTGAGAATTCCATCGAGAGTTTACTATCTTCAATCGGAATGCCCTGCACGAAATCGTCAAAATCAGAATAGGTGTAATAGGCGGGAAAGTACCAATAAGGCGGTGTCTTGATATTACCAGGTTGATAAGCCGTGATGATTCCAAACGAGGTAGCATATTGTCCCATGTAACCCAGGATTTCCTCATCCGTAACAATTGCTGTGCCTGGTAGGATTTCCGGCGCGCGCCAGGCAAGTTCCTGATACAAGCGGATTTGTTTCTCCCAGGAATAACCAAATGTTTTCTCATTGTTCAGATGCATTCCAATCGCCAGTGCCATGCACGTGGAAATGACCGCAATCTTCTTTCTGGGATTGTCAATCAATCCTTCGATGATTGCTGTGACGATCAATGCGGCTCCTAAGGTGGAACCGATCCCAAAACGCGAGCCTGCAAACTGGTTCTTGTGCGTGACAATATCCTGTCCAATGATCCAAATGGGGAGCAATCCTAAAATAACCAAACTCACGCCAAGCACGAGTGCTTGTGAGATCCATGATTTATGATCCGTACCGTCACGGGACACGACTTTAACTTTGGTCAGATAGAAGAATCCCAAAGCTAACGAAACGATCATAACGATAATCGCGATCCAGTCGAAGAATGTGTCAAATGCAAATAGTTCAGGTACAAATGCCTTATACCAACTTGTGAATGTAACGATGATCGAATCCTGTAATGCGATTCGGATCAAATGGTAAATAGTTTGGAATGGCTGCGAAATCAGGTTATAAAGCATCACGGGAGCATTACGATCCCCGAATGGTGAAGGTACATAGAAGAAGAGTCGCCAGAACACATAAAGGGCCAGAGCCCCGAAATACGGAAGCCAAATCATAAAAACCTTTTTAAGCCGCTTGCTTAAGTTCAACTCGTGTTCGCGTAAAAGCCAGTATAAAATGTAAGAGGCAAGCGATAAGTTGGTTCGGTCACACTTCTTGCCATGAGCCATAGGCTGACTGCAAACAGTAGAAATCCCGTCCAATACAAAATGGAATTCACCGCGTAAGGCTGGATGAGGAAGAACGGATGAATGATAAACAACAGAATTGCGAAAGTAGCTTGGACTGTTCGCCCCGGCCAGAGACGTTTGAACAAATACCATAGCGTCGTCGCGGTCAACCATCTCATCAAGATTGCCGCGATATGCCAAGCTAAGGGTTTAAATCCGAGTAGCTGAAATGCAATGATATACAACCACGCAGCGTTTGGTCGGCTGTCGTAATACAGTTCCTCAGCCAAGCTGGGAATGCCCTTGTTAAATGCGTAATAAACATAAGGCCAATCATCCTGGTAAAAACCAAGTTTTAGTGCCAAAAGCCCAAACCCGAGTATCGCGGCAATAAGAAATGCGAGCGGAATACTTCTCTCTGTAAAGAATAAGTTCTGAAGAAAGGACTGCATCTTTTTCATGGATTTTTGACTGCGTTATTATACACTCCGTGTTTTTAGCCTTCGCCTCGTGACTGACCTCAATCCTGTTTCCGTTATAATGGTTTTTCCTTCATCTCAAAAAGCGGCTTGTAAGTTTTCATAAATTATCAAGCTCCTTAGTGGTCTAGGCCCACGGAAGAGCTAAGGCAAATAGTTTTGGCAATCGCCTCGTTTGGACCAAATAATGAGAATAAAAAAATTCACTATTGGAATAGTTGGAATTATTCTTTTGGGGATGGCAATCTTTGCTAAGCAAATGGGCATAGATAATGATTCTGAGTGGGGAAAGGGAAGAATAATTATCTTTGGGTTAGGTATTATCTTGATTTCTGTAAATTTTCTTAGTATTTTGTTCCAGAGTCAATTGCTAAAGTTAGCAAAGCGTACATCAGACCTCTTCAAAAGATTCAATGAATTAAACTATTCTAGCCAGCTCGTCACTTTTTCAGTTGTTACAACAGTTGCGGTGATCGCCATCTATATTTGGCTCTTTTTGCCTTTTTGGAGGCTGTCTCCTACGTCTAATTTTTACAGTCAACTTGCCATTGCATTTAAAAGAAATCAACTCTATTTGCCAGAACAGCCACCCCCTTCGCTCCTAGCGCTTAGCGATCCCTATGATTATGAGAGTCGAAAACAAATTGATAGCGATTTTACATGGGATGTATCACTTTATAACGGTAAATTTTATATGTATTGGGGGCCTGTTCCTTCTTTATTCCTAACTTTGTTCAGCAACGAACAACTTTCCCACCTTGGCGATCAATACGTATTCTTTCTGTTCATTTGTGGACTGTTTATTTACTCTGCCCTGTTCCTTGCCAGCTTCTGGAACAGATTTAATCATAGTCTGCCGACCTGGACAATTAGTATTTGCTTGTTAGCGATTGGGTTATCTGGACCTACGATATGGTTATTTACAAGGCCGAGGATCTATGAAGCAGCGGTGGTTGGATGTCAATTTTTCTTTATTGGGGGATGTTATTGGGCCTACTCTGCAATGAAGGATAACTCACCCAACTTATGGAAACTTGCTCTTGCCAGCTCGCATTGGGCGCTTGCGTTAGGGACAAGAATCTTGATTGTGCCAGTAATTATTTTTTTAACCGGGTTGACGCTCATCTATCATTTGAGAGCAACAGAGATGGTTACTTTCCAAAAAAAAATTTTAACCATATTAGCGCTAATTGCACCTATATTTATAACGTTAACTGGTTTGGGTCTATATAACTGGCTAAGATTTGACTCCATCTTCGAGTTTGGGCTACGCTATCAACTTGCAAGTGTAAATTACAAAGAATTTACAAATTTATTTTCTGCAAGATATATAGATGATAACTTCTTTAACTACTTTATTCAGCCGTTTAAAATTCAATCCAAATTTCCATACCTTAGGCCAATTGAAAATGTTGCATCAAGCGAAAGACTGGCGGGTTTATTGTATACTACGCCATTCTTTTTATTTGTCTTAATCCCTATGGGCCGCTTTCTTTATTTGAGCCTAACTTCAAGAAAAATTCCAATTGTCAATCCAAATACAAGTGCCCAGAGAAGCTGGCTGGTTACGGCATTAACGGGATCTGCGCTAATCTCTTTGGCTATTATTCTTTCATACTATTTTGTGGCGCTCAGGTTTGCTGAAGATTTTATGCCAGCAACCTTATTAATAGCAATAATCTGGTTTGGGCAAGGCTATGATTTATTTGCCGGAAATAGGATATTAAGTAAATCGTATCTCCTTTTTGCAACTTTACTCGTGGTTTTCTCTGTTATAGCCAGTGTTTTAATTGCCATACCCATAAATCGAACAGGGTCTGCACTCCTTCTTATTAAGTATATACAGCAATTTTTAGGCGTGAGATAATCATTCAGTACTTAATTTTATTGAGCAATAGGATTTCGATATTCCTAATTGCCCGGAATATACATAATTGTTGGTCGAGTCTGCCAACCAGTCACAGGATAAAAGGTATGATCATCAGAATAGACAATTTCCTTGGCCTGGTAATATGCTTCAGGCGATCCGAGGAAATTAGCCCCATCAACGATGATCATCATAAATTTACCGGTTCGAAAGGCTGTTCGTAATTGAATTTTTACTTTAGTCCATTCTTTTAAACCTGTCTCATCTCCAAAGCCACCTTTAAGTTCTTTCATGCTGATCCAATCTGCATAACTTCTTTTACCCACAGACAACATCATTTCTGGATGATAAGGGACATATACGTCTCCAGGCTGAGCCTTAATTTCCTGTAATAAAGCCTGGCCTGCATGTAAGTCATCTACTGTGGGAATTTGATCTTTAATTGGATACCTCAATAGAAAAAATTGAAGCATAGTCAGTGTTAAAATCCCTGCTTTTAAGAATTTTGATAAATCATTTCTGGATAGGTTCTTAGCCAAAAAAATCCCGGTGATAATCGACAAGATGGCATAGGAGGGTATGATCACATTATTGAATGCTCCAGGATTTACTATTCCTAACCATGATAAAGCTAAAGTAGCTCCAACGATGAGAAGAATACTCATCTGAGAGAAACTCTTTCTTTCTCTGGTAATTTGGATAAAGTAAGCTACAGTAAATAAAAAAATGAGGCTGATTGGCTTAAAGATTAAACTCAAAAACAATTGACCAGCGCCAGCAATATTGAGCTTTTCAGTATGCCCGGTTGAGAGATCATAAATAAAATACTTGTACCATCCAGCATGTACATAATTAAGGGCCATATAGCTGACAGCATAAATTGTTAGTGAAGAAATGATAACTATCCAGGTCCTTTTCCGATCTAGAAAAAAACTATAAATGCTTGTAGCGACCAGTAAAATCAGAAAAGTTTGCTTTGTTAAACAGGACAAAGCCATTAGAAGACCTGAAAGGAAATATGAACTATTTTTCGAGAACTGCAGGCAAAATATTGACATGAGAGCTAAAAACAAAGCCAACATGTCAACCCGAGCGATGTCAAACCAAGCCCCTCCAATTTTGAATGTTGCACTAAATAGTCCAATAGCAATGATTTGGGCAAAAACACTTGGCTGGAGTTTGCGAACGATCAGAAAGATCAATCCCATACAACCAAGTGTTGAAAGCAGAGATACCAGTCTTAATGGCAAAAAACTAAGACCAATTAGTTTCGCAATTAATGCAGACAGATAATAATAAAGTGGCGGGTATATGAGTGGGACATAATCTAATGATGGCTCAACGTATAACAATCGACCCGATAATATTCGATACACCTGAACGTACGATGTGCCCTCCATCCATTCCAGAGCAAAAGGATAGTTGATCCGGGATATTGTTATATAAAGAAATACCGCAAAATAAGCAATAGCCATTAATAAGCAAATGAGTTTAAGCACCAATAAAATTACACCGCCCCTTAACTCTTCCTTACTAGAGGCTTTTATGTGACTACTGATTTTCTCTCGTAAAGCCAGGTTCATAATTAGTCTATAGTATAGAGGCCTTGGCACTCACTTCAATGACTATTTGGGACATGAGAAGTAGTCTCTTTTTGGTGATTCTCATATGCTTTGAGTAAATAATCGTATTGGCCCGTGTTCATCTTCCAAATTGTAACAAATCGTTCCCAGGAAAAAATAGGACCGCGTATGATCAACCAAAGCTTCTCATAATATTCTCCAAGATTTTGATCTTCAAATTGCATTTTTCCGCTCCTGAGCGTATCAAGATACCCCTTTGGGATTTCTCGAGGGAAGTGACCGGGACCCCAATCCGGCCTCTCAATAGGTTTTAACCGTGCTAATAGCGGATCAGCAAGGGCGAATGGGTCAATAATAAAGAGTTCGGGTCCTGCAAAATAACCGGTATAACCAATCGTCCCTTCAATCAAATATCTCTTGTGAGATTCCTTGAATTTTAGACCACGGAACACCCATTCATGAAAAGGTTCAGGGAAACCTTTCCGAATATAGAGCAGGCCTGAGGTTTGAAAAGAGAAGCTCCTCCAATCAACTATTCCATTGACATCCTCCCGGCCAGTTGAGTAAGTTTCATCGCTAACACTGATGAGTGTTGGAGTTGGTGACGCATAAGCAACAGCAAGAATCAAAGCCAAAATCATGATTCCCTCGGATAGTTCGAGATGCACGAATTGTCTTGCTAGCAAAATAACACTTATTAATAATGCACCTGAGAGGAATCGCCCACTCATATAATCTCCCCCGATCCAAATTATATAAAAAATATACAGAAATACACCAATGGCAATGCTTCTCTCTTTCCAAGTTCCCCGTAGGATTGCCAACCCACTTCCGGAGAATATTGTCAATAGCGTAATTGGATCCCAGTTCAGGGAGTTTAAGAGATATATTATCCCTCCTTCTATCAGATCAATTCTGGGTATCCCCGTATAAAGTTTGGCATAAGCAGTGTTTGGAAAAGGAAAACCATAATAAATGATGGAAAATATTTCCCAAACAACGAAAGGCGATAATCCAAGAAAGATATTCTTTAAAGTATTGACTTGGCGGCTTTTGATAAGGATGAACAATAACGCTGGAAGAAAGAACAAAAAACTGTCCATGCGATTTAGTGTTGCCAAACCGCTGATCAGACTCATAAAAAAAATTGTTTTACTATCTAAAAAATTCTCATCTGTGCTCTCGAGAAAGAGCAGCACAAAGCTAGCAAGTAAGAGGTGTGTGGCTGGATTTTCAAGCCCCGAGGTGGAAAAGTCGACAAAGGCTTTTGAAAAGATAAGAATTGCTAGCGCTGCCAGAGTGCCAAGGTTATGTTTCTTGACTTGAATAATGGTAATGTAAAATGCTGCAAAAGACGTTATGAGACTCAAGCCGATAAGGGTATAGAACGATTCTTTTGTGAAGAAATAGAATGCAGTAATCAGAAAAAACCACAGAGGGTGTGTGAAAGTTTGCACTCTTTCTGCTACATTCCAGCGAAGACCGTAGCCATGAACAAAATTATCCACGGTTCGCATTGTGATGTAAGCATCCTCATTTACCCAAGCTGTGCGTAGTAGCACCACAACATAAATGATGAATAGAAAAAATAGGGCAAGCATTACAGATTTAGAAGAAAAGAGGCCTGATTTATTCATAATAGTTCACTTACCGCTTCTATCCTATAGAAATCTTTTCTACGACGTATCCTCCCTATATCAAATTGTGAATGTCGGGGCAGATTTTATCATGTTAGGATTACGCAATAAGTATCACTTGGCAAGTTTTCGAATTTCATCAGAATAATCAATTTTCCTCACCATTTAGCTAGCCTTTCTATTGCCTTTAGAGTAAAATATAGAACACACGTTCCCTTTTCATTTTTACCAATAAAAATATATGGACTTCAAACTTCAAGCACCCTTTCAACCAATGGGCGACCAGCCCGAAGCCATTCGTGCACTTGTCGCAGGTGCCCGCAAAGGCATGCAGAATCAGGTATTGCTCGGTGCAACCGGAACCGGCAAAACCTATACAATTGCATCTGTTATTCAGGAATTGCAGATGCCAGCCCTTATCATGGCTCACAACAAAACTCTTGCCGCGCAACTCTATGCCGAGTTCAGAGAGTTCTTTCCGGAGAACGCGGTCTCTTATTTCGTAAGCTACTATGATTATTACCAGCCTGAAGCGTATGTTCCGCGCCATGACTTGTACATCGAAAAAGAGACTGAGATCAATGAGGAGATCGAGCGTCTGCGGCTTGCGGCTACGACAGCACTGGTCTCGCGGCGTGACGTGATCATCGTTGCCTCTGTTTCATGTATATATGGTCTGGGTAGCCCGGAGGAATTTGGCAAAGGAACAGTTGTTTTACAAGTAGGGCAGTTGTATCGTCGCAATGCTTTGCTGAGACAATTGATCGAATCTCAATATCAGCGTAATGACATGGAACTGCGTCCGGGTACATTTCGCGTACGCGGAGATACGCTGGAAATCATTCCCGCTTACGAAGATAAGCGCGGTTTTCGGATCACTTTCTTTGGTGATGAAGTTGAACGGATTATGCAGTTTAGCCCATTGACAGGTGAAATCTTCGAAGAATTAAAGGAGGTTTCGATTTATCCGGCCAAGCAATATCTTACAGATGCGGACCGCCTCAAAGAAGCGCTTGGCAATATTGAAGCCGAACTGGGAGACCGTCTAGCGGAATTCAAAGAGACTGGCAAGCTGCTTGAAGCTCAGCGACTTGAACAACGCACGCGTTATGATTTGGAAATGCTCAAGGAAGTGGGCTATTGCTCAGGTATCGAAAATTACTCACGGCATTTGGATGGCCGCGCTCCAGGCACACACCCGTGGACGATGATTGACTTCCTTCCAAGTGATTACCTGCTTGTGTTGGATGAAAGTCATATGACTGTGCCACAGATCCGTGGCATGTACAACGGGGACCGTTCACGAAAAGAGACCTTGGTGGAATATGGATTCCGGTTACCCAGCGCGTTGGATAACCGTCCGCTTAAGTTCAACGAGTTCGAAGAGGTAATGGGGACAACGATTTACACGTCGGCTACGCCAGGTCCATATGAATTGGAGCGCGCCGATCAAGTGGTTGAGCAGATTATTCGCCCGACGGGCCTCGTCGATCCGGAAGTAGAGGTGAGGCCCACCAAAGGCCAGGTGGATGATCTGGTCGGAGAGATCAGGCAGAGGGTTGAGAGAGGCGAGCGGATCTTAGTCACAACGCTGACAAAGCGAATGGCAGAAGACCTATCCGAGTATTTGCAGGAATTGGGCATGAAGGTCCATTATTTGCACTCGGAAGTTGAGACGTTGGAGCGTGTGGGTATTCTGCGCGACCTGCGCCTGGGTGTATTCGATGTGATCGTTGGGATTAACCTTTTGCGTGAGGGATTGGATTTGCCAGAAGTGTCGCTCGTTGCGATTTTGGACGCGGATAAGGAGGGCTTCCTACGCTCGGGAACGGCTCTTATCCAGACCATTGGCCGGGCTGCACGTCACGTGAATGGACGCGTGATTATGTACGCCGACCGGGTGACCGACTCGATGAAGCGCGCGATTGACGAGACGAATCGGCGCCGCGCCAAGCAGGTCAAATACAACGAAGAGAATGGCATCGTGCCAGTGAGCATCCACAAAGCGATCCACGATTTGACCGAGGAGATGAGTGCGAAAGCAGTTGCAGAGCCGAAAGGTGAGTATCGTGTAAAGAGCGTCGGCGGAATACCACACACTGAGTTGCGGAAAATTGTTAATGAACTGGAAAAGCAGATGAAGGAAGCAGCGAAGAATCTTGAATTCGAGAAAGCAGCCGCATTGCGCGATGAGATGTATGAGTTAAAGTCTCTCCTTGCGGAAGACGAATCACTCAAGCCTTGGGAGAGGATCAAGTTGCTGATGGGGGAGGAGTAGGTCAGTGACCTATATCGAGTAGATTAGTAAATAAGTGGAAAGAGCAGCGGCCCTGATCAGGTGTCCGCTGTTTTGATTCAGAAACGGTTTGCCTTAGGCAGATAAGATCGTGTGGAATTCATCCTCTGTGCAGGCACGCAGAGTTGCTGTGGTCACATTGCCGAGTGAGACAATGACGAGTATTACTTTTCGCGAATCTAAAGACCAAGCAAATTTCGGGTTACTTGCTGACCGCGTTGGTTTCTTGCTTGTGCAGGATCGTTAATATACGCAATATGCTTGCTTTCAAACTAGCCAAACGTGATTTCTTTCAAGGTCTAGTCTCGAAACATAGACCCCAGCATCAGCGATGTTTATTGTGAGTCAATCTCAACGCGTGATAGAGTCTGTGGACCGTTGAGCAGGAGAAC
>WNFV01003596.1_pt1 | contig 20224 bp, 17 predicted proteins | sample 5400101 | NCBI WGS metagenome assembly WNFV01 (sample SAMN13153361, study PRJNA577476) | soil metagenome | isolation source: 115 cm soil or saprolite under grassland replicate 1 | place: USA:California | collected 2016-06-15 | reverse complement strand
CGCCGCGACCATCTCACTGGAGCTGACCGAGCAAGTCGCCGATAGCCTGCCTCACGAACCGCCGCCGCCGGATTCTCTTTATCGCCTGGAGGTTCGTTGGGGCGCCCCATCCCGTGCGAGCCTCGTGCGGGGCATCGGGTTTGGCGTGGGGGCGGTCGCCTTTCCGGTGCTCCTCGCCAACAGTCGGCTGCGGCGTGCCGAGGGCCGAGCCCTGACGGTCGGTGCCGCCGTCAGCCTCGCGGGACTCACCGGGTACTTCCTGGGCCGCCCCCGGCAGCCGCTTCCGGAGAACATCTCCTACAACCGGGTGCTACGGTCGGCGTGGGAGTCGCGGAATCGCGCGATCGCGGCCGCCAACGAACGGCGCCGCGGGGTCGCGCTGCTGCGAGTTCGGGTGGTGTCGCAGCCGTGATCTCCCGCGCGCCGCTCTCCCTGGCAGTGCTCGCTGCCGCCGGGCTCCTCGCCCCCCGGCAGAGCCTGGGACCGCGGAGCACGGTGCTCAACCAGGGCGTGCGGGAGGTCATCGGAGGGGTCTGGATCGGGGCGGCGGTCGAGGTCAAGGTCGATCGCTTCCTGATCACAGCCTCGGGCCTCCGCGGCACGCTCGACCCGATCGAGAACACGCCCTTCCAGAGCGACGCCGGCGAGGAAGGGGTTCGCGTCGGGTTCACACCGCGGAGCGGGTTCTCAGTCGAGGCCAGCTACACCGCTCGCGTGTTCAGCTCCGCCGTGGGTTACCAGCGGTGGAACATGTTGGGCGTCGGCGCTTCCATGTCCGTCCCGCTCGGCGATTCGGCGCTGAGCGCCCACGCGCGCGCATCCTACCTCCCCGTCGCCACCGCGAGCGGGCGGTCGTCTTCAAGCGTCGCCATAGCCGCGGAGGTCGGAGTGAGCGCCGCCCCCCGTCGCACGCCGATGCTCATCCGCCTCACGTACCGCTTCGAGCGCTTCGACTTCCCCGGCGAACCGGCTGAGTTCGACCGGATCACGCTGGAGGTGGGGTACCGGGTGAAGCGATAGGGCGGCAAAGACGGCAAGGGCGGCAAGGTTCGATGACCCTGCCGCCCTTGCCGCCTCTGCCGCCCTTGCCCGCCTAATTCGCAGTCGGATACACGCTGACTCTGTAGCGCTTCTTGTTCTTGTGCTCGAACTTCACCTGCCCGTCGATCACCGTGAACAGCGTATCGTCCGAGGCACGGCGCACGTTGGCGCCGGGGTGAAATTTCGTCCCACGCTGCTTCACGAGGATGCTGCCCGCGGTCACGAACTCCCCGGCATAGCGCTTCACGCCGAGGTACTTGGGGCCCGAGTCGCGGCCGTTGCGGGAGGAACCGACGCCTTTCTTGTGAGCCATACGCTACTCCAATCAGTCCTTGAGCTTGACGTCGGCGATCTTGATCTCGGTGAACTGCTGCCTGTGGCCGGCGTGGCGCCGGTACCCGGTGCGCCGGGCGAACCGGTAGATCTTGATCTTCTCGCCCTTGGCGTGCCGCACCACCTCGGCCGTCACCTTGGCACCCTTCAAGACCGGCTTGCCGGTCTGCACGTGCTTCCCGTCGCTCGCGAGCAGGACCTGGTCGAACGTGACCTTGCTCCCGGGCTCGGCGGCGAGCAACGGGATCTGAATCGTGGCACCCGGCTCGGCGCGAAACTGTGCTCCACCGGTCGAGAAAATGGCGTAGGTCATCGGGCGCGGAAGCTAAAGAGAGGCATATGGATAGTCAAGGTTGAGGAGGTTGGGGAGGGTCGGGAGGTTGGGACGGTGACGATCAACCTCCCCTAACCCTCCCCAACCTCCCCAACCTCCTCCGTCTTACGCCACCGCATACTGCTCGGTGACGTCCCGCCCCGCCGGCTTGGCCATCATCCGGAACTCGTCCAAGCGCATCATCGGGTCGTCGCGCACCTCGAGCTCGAGCCCGGTCTGCTTCTCGAGTTGCTGCAAGAAGTTAGGCTCCTGCTCCACGAGGTAGAGCGCCACTTCGGGGTGGAGCCGCACGGCGAGCTGGCGCTCCTTGTGCTCTGCGCCGGCGCGCTTCAGCGAGCGCTCCATCCGCCGCACGACGACCTCGGGGCGGAAGACGCGCCCCGTGCCGTGGCAGGTGGGGCATTCGGCCGTCATCGATTGCCACAGCGACGGCCGCACGCGCTGCCGCGTCATCTCGATCAGGCCCAGGTCAGAGACCGCGAACGCCTTGGTCCGGGCGCGATCGCGGCCGAGGTGGGCGCGCAGCTCCTGGAGCACCTTGTCGCGGTTGGCGCGCGACTCCATGTCGATGAAGTCGACGACGATGATCCCGCCGATGTCCCGCAGCCGCAGCTGGCGCGCCACCTCGCGCGCCGCCTCGAGGTTGGTCTTGAGGATCGTGCTCTCGGGGTCCTTCTTGCCGGTGTAGCGCCCCGTGTTGACGTCGATCGACGTGAGCGCCTCGGTCGGCTGGATGATCAGGTAGCCGCCGGTCGGGAGCTCGACGCGCGGCTTGAAGAGGGCGCGGATCTCCGCCTCGATGTCGTATTCGTCGAACAGCGGCGTCTCGGCGGAGTACAGCTTGACCCGCTCGAGCAGGTCGGGATCGATCTGCTTCAGGTATTGCACGACCTCGTTGTGCAGCGTCTTCGAGTCGACGAGCAGGGAGTCGACCTTGTCGGAGAACAGGTCGCGGATGATGCCCCCGGTGAGGCTCGTCTCGCGCTGCAGCAGCGCCGGGGCGCGCACCGAGCCGGCCTTCCGCTTGATCTTCTTCCACAGGCCGTAGAGGTGCTCGATCTCGCGCTTGCAGCTCCGCTCCGTCAAGTCTTCGGCCACCGTGCGGATGATCCAGCCGCCCGCCCCCGCGTCCTTGGGGACGAGCTTCGAGACCAGCTCCCGAAGTTTGGCGCGCTGCTCGCGGTTTTCGATCTTCCGGGAGACCCCGACCTTCGAGGCGAAGGGCATGTACACGAGGAACCGGCCGGCGAGCGAAACCTGCGCCGTGACGCGCGGTCCCTTGGTGCCGATCGGTTCCTTGGTGACCTGGACGATCTTCGATTCGCCGCGCTTCAGCTCGTCGGCGACATTCGGCAGACGGCGCCGCGCGGAGCGACCCCCCCCGCCCCCCCCGCCCCCCCCGCCGTTGGGTTCGCCGTTGCCGTTCTCGTCATCGTGGTCGGACGGCTCTTCGTCGTCCTCCGACTCGATCAGGTCGGAGGCGTGGAGGAAGGCGCTCTTTTCCGTCCCGATGTTGACGAATGCGGCTTGGATCCCCGGCAGGACGGCTTCGACCGTGCCGAGGTAGATGTCGCCCACCATGCGGCGGGCGTCGGGACGATCCACCAGGAGTTCAACAAGGCGGTCGTCCTCCAGGATCGCGACGCGCGTCTCGCGCGCGTTCCCGCTGATGAGAATTTCCCGTTTCAAAGCATGTACCCTCGATCCCGGTCGGCCAGCAGCCGGTCGGGATCCTACGATTGTTCCAGCAAGAACTCATTCCGAGCGGATAGACGGACGATGAGCTGTACCGATTGGACGGGCGGCCCGAGCGCGGCGCGGGGAACGCGCCACCGAGCGGCAGACTCGAAGTCCAATGCATAGCTCTAAATCTAAGTGGGCTTGCGACTTACGTCAACAGGCCCGAGATTAGGGGACAAAATGACCCGTTCCCTGCTGTTTTATCTCGCCGGGGGGTGCCTCCTGACAGGCATTTCTGTGGGCGCGCCCGCTCGCGCGGCCGCGCAGACGCTTGCGTATCCGCCCGCTCCCAAGGGCGACGTCGTGGACGACTACCACGGGACGAGGGTTCCCGATCCGTACCGCTGGCTCGAGGATCCCGACGCACCCGAAACCCGCGCCTGGATCGAGGCGGAGAACCGGCTCACCGAAGGCTACCTCGCCGCGATCCCTGCGCGCACCCGGATCCGGGAGCGTCTCACCAAGCTCTGGAACTATCCCAAGTACGGGACGCCGTTCCGCAAGGCGGGCCGCTACTTCTTCTTCAAGAACGACGGGCTGCAGAACCAGTCCGTCCTCTACAAGCAGGCTTCCCTCTCAGCCGACCCCGAGACGCTGCTCGATCCGAACCTACTCTCCGAGGACGGCACCGTCGCCCTTTCGACGTTGGCCCTCTCGAAGGACGGCCGGCTGCTCGCCTACGGGACCTCGGCCAGCGGCTCCGATTGGGAGGAGTTTCGCGTGCGCGAGGTGGCCACGGCGCGCGACCTGCCCGATCACCTGCGCTGGATCAAGTTCTCCGGCGCCTCGTGGACCCACGACGGCAAGGGGTTCTTCTACAGCCGCTATCCGGAGCCCGTGGGCCGGGGCGCGGACACGCTCACCGGGGTGAACCGGTTCCAGAAGGTCTATTACCACCGGTTGGGGACGGACCAGGGAGACGACGTGCTCGTATACGAGCGGTCCGACCAGCCGGATTGGGGCTTCAGCGCCGACGTCACCGACGACGGCCGCTACGCCGTGCTGCACGTCTGGCTCGGCACCGATCGGCGGAATCGGGTCTATTACCTCGATCTGAAGGACCCCAAGCGGCCCCGCGTCACGGGCAACGTGGTCCGGCTGCTCGACGACTTCGACGCGAGCTACGCCTTCGTCGGGAACGACGGGCCGGTGTTCTACTTCCTCACCGACCGCGACGCGCCGCGCAAGCGCGTCGTGGCGATCGACACCCGGCACCCCGAGGGGGGGCGGGGGGGGCGCGCGCGCTGGCGCGAGGTCATTCCCCAGGGCGACGACGTGCTCGAGGGAGTGCAGATCGTCCACGACACGTTCGTGGCCAACTACCTGCGGGACGCGCACTCGCGGCTGCGGCTGTACGCGCTCGACGGACGGTTCCTGCAGGACGTCGCGCTGCCGACGCTCGGCTCGGTGGGCGCGATCAGCGGCGAGCGGAAGGACGACGAGATGTTCTACGCGTTCACGTCGTTCCTGTACCCGACCACGATCTTTCGGTACGACTTCCGGACCGGCGCGACGAGCGTCTTCAAGGCCCCCGCGATCGACTTCGACCCGTCGGGCTACGAGACCGAGCAGGTGTTCTACACGAGCAAGGACGGCACGCGGGTCCCGATGTTCATCACGCACAAGAAGGGCCTGACGCGCGACGCCTCGCATCCGACCTACCTGTACGCGTACGGCGGCTTCAACATCAGCCTCCCGCCGAGCTTCTCAGTGGGGATCCTCGTGTGGCTCGAGATGGGCGGCGTGTACGCGGTGCCGAACCTGCGGGGCGGCGGCGAGTACGGCGAGGAGTGGCACCAGGCGGGGATGCACGAGAAGAAGCAGAACGTGTTCGACGACTTCATCGCCGCGGCGGAATATCTGATCCGCGAGGGCTACACCTCGCCCGCCAAGCTGGCGATCGCCGGCGGGTCGAACGGCGGGCTGCTGGTGGGCGCGGCGATCACGCAGCGTCCCGACCTGTTCGGCGCGGCGCTGCCGGCCGTCGGCGTGATGGACATGCTGCGGTTCCACCGGTTCACGATCGGCTGGGCGTGGGTCACCGAGTACGGCTCGGCGGACAGCGCCGCCCAGTTTCCGTACCTCTACCGATACTCACCCCTGCACAACATCCGGCCCGGGACGCGGTATCCCGCCACTCTGATCACCACGGCCGACCACGACGATCGCGTGGTGCCGGGGCATTCGTTCAAGTTCGCCGCGACCCTCCAGGCCGCGCAGGCGGGGCCGCAGCCGGTGCTGATCGAGATCGAGACCAAGGCCGGGCACGGCGCCGGCAAGCCGACGAGCAAGATCATCGAGGAGCAGGCGGATCGGTTTGCGTTCCTGGTGCGGAACCTTGGAATGACGGTTCCCTAGCGAGGTCTAGTCGACGAGGTCTCCGAGGAGCTGCCGCGCGATCACGATCCGCTGGATCTCGCTCGTTCCCTCCCCGATCTCGCAGATCTTCGCGTCGCGCATCATCCGCTCGACCGGGTAGTCCGTCGTATAGCCGTAGCCGCCGTGGAGCTGCACGGCCTTCGTGGTCGCGCGCATGGCGAGCTCCGAGGCGTACAGCTTCGCCATCGCGGCTTCCCGCTTGAAGGGCTGTCCCCGCTGCTTGAGCCAGGCGGCATGGTAGACGAGATGCTTCGCGGCCTCGATCTCGGTGGCCATGTCCGCGAGCGCGAAGTGCACGCCCTGGAAACTCGCGATCGGCTTGCCGAACTGCTTCCGGGTCGCGGTGTACGCGAGGCATTCGGCGAGCGCACCTTCCGCGATCCCCAGCGCCAGCGCGCCGAGGCCGATCCGACCCCCGTCGAGCGTGTGCAGAAACTGGCGGAACCCGTCGTTCACCGGGCCGAGCACGTTCTCTTTCGGGACGATCGCGTCCTGGAAGACGAGCTCGCGGGTGTCCGACGCGCGCCAGCCGAGCTTGTCCTCCTTGTTCGCCGCCGCGACCCCCGGGCACTTGGGGAGCGCCGGGTCGTGCCCGATCCCGACCCGCTGCGCCTCCTCGAGGTCCGTGGTGTCCTTGGTGACGATGAAGGCCGTGATCCCCCGGGTCTTCTTGGCGGCGGGGTCGGTTCGGGCGGTGACGACGAAGATCTCGCCGACGCCCGCGTGGGTGATGAAGATCTTGGAGCCGTTCAGGACGTAGTGGTCGCCCCGGTCTACGGCCGCCGTCTTCGTCCCCCCGGCGTCGGAGCCCGCGCCCGGCTCGGTGAGGCCGAAGCCGCCGAGCACCTTCCCCGTCGCGAGCAGCGGAACGAAGCGCTGCCGCTGCGCGTCGGTGCCGAAGTCCACGATGGGAGAAGTGCCGAGGGTCGTGTGCGCGCTGACGGTGATGGCGTGGCTCGCGTCCACCTTGGCGAGCTCGTGAATCACGATGATGTAGGAGAGATAGTCCATCCCCGCCCCGCCGAGCGCTTCGGGCCACGGGATGCCGAACAGCCCCAGCTCGGCCATCTGTTTCACGTTGTCCCAGGGGAATCGGCTCTCCAGATCGTAGCGGCGGGCGGCGGGCTTCACCACCTGCTGCGCGAAGTCGCGCACCATGTCGCGGACCTGGAGGTGGTGGTCGGTGAAGTAGAGGGCGTCGTCCATGCCCGGAAATCTACCCCGTCGTGCCGAACCCCGCCGCGATGCAGTTGATCGACAGGAGCAGCGCCGCCAGCACATCCTCCTGCCCCGCGCGAAAGCGGCGCAGCAGCTCGATCTGCTGGCGATTCACCTGGTCGAGGATCGGCAGCCGGCTCTCGAGGCGCTGCCGGAACTGCGGGAACCGCGCGGCCAGCTCGGTGCCTCCGGCGATGCGCCGGATCACGTCGGCGGTGCGGTGATACTCGTCCGCCACGAGCGTGAAGATCTCGGCGCGCACCCAGTCGTCCGCCACGAGGCCGGCGTACTCGCGGGCGATGTCCAGATCCACGTACGCGAGCGTCTTCTCCGCCTCGTCCAGGATGAGCCGGAACAGGCGGAAGTCGTTGAACATGCGCTTGAGCAGCGCCTCGCCCCGGGCGCCGCGCACCTCGAGGAACGTCGTGAGCCCCGTCCCCACCCCGTACCATCCGGGGATGAAGTGGCGGTTCTGGGTCCACGCGAACACCCACGGAATTGCGCGGAGGTCCGCCAGCGTACGGGCGCCGAACCGCCGGGCCGGCCGGGAGCCGATGTTGAGCAGCGCGATCTCTTCCAGGGGGCTCGCCGCCTGGAAGTACGCGACGAGCCCTGGATGCCCGACCAGCCGGCGGTAGGCCGCGTGCGCGGCGCCGGACAGCGCCTCCATCGCCTCGTCGAACTCGGCCGTGGGGACGAGCGCCTGCTCGCGCTCGGATTTGAGGGAGTGCTCGAGCACGCTCGCCGCCAGCAGCTCGGTCTGATAGGCCGCGGTCCCGCGGTTCGCGTACTTGAACGAGACGACCTCGCCCTGCTCGGTGATGCGCAGGCGCCCCTGGATCGAGCCCGCGGGCTGCGCGGCGATGGCGCGCCCCGTCGGCGCCCCGCCCCGGCTCACCGAGCCGCCGCGCCCGTGGAAGAAAGCGATCGGCACGCCGCACTCCCGGCCCAGCCGCGTGAGCCGGAGCTGCGTCTTCGCCAGCTCCCAGTTGGAGGGCAGGAAGCCGCCGTCCTTGTTCGAGTCGGAATATCCGATCATCACCTCGAACACGCCGCCCTGCGCGCGCACGCTGCGGCGGACCAGCGGCACCTGCAGCAGCTCGCGCACGATGTCGGGGGCCCGGCGTAGGTCGTCGATCGACTCGAACAGCGGGACGATCGGCAGCGTGCAGCTCTCGGTGCCCGCGGCGTCCGCGAACAGCCCCCCTTCCTTGGCGAAGACGTACGCGCCGAGTACGTCGTCCACGTCGTGCGTCATGCTGAGGATGAAGCTGCCGATCGCCTCGCGGTCGAGCTGCTCGCGCATCTCGCGGATGAGCGCGAACAGCGCGGCCGTTTCGCGCGTCTCCGCGGGCAGCTCCGGCGCGGGCCGGCCGGGGCGCAGCGGCCGCGCGAGCTCTCCCTGGAGCCACCCGCGCCATTCGGCGGAGCCCGGGGCCGGCGGCTCGCCCCCGTTCCGAGCGCACCACAAAGCGGCCAGCGCCGCCGTCAGGCGCGGTGAGTTCTCGCGCACGTCGAGCCGGAAGGTGCTGAAGCGGAACGCCTCCGCCTCGCGCCGCACGGGGTTCACGAGCAGCCGGGCGGCGCCCGGGCAGCGCGCGTCGGCGAGCCCCGCTTCCAGCAGCCGCAGATCGCCGATCAACTCGTCGGCCGTCCCGTAGCCGGGCGGCTCGGGCGCGGCGGCGCCGCGCTCGGCGCTCGCCAGCGTGGTATCGAGCCGGCGCAGCATACAGACGAGGAACTGCCGGAACACTTCGCCCGGGTTGCGCTGCACGATGCGCTCGCCGTTCCCGCACAGCTGGAGCTGGCGCGCGAGCGCCTCGCGGAAGGCGGTCGAGATCGGCGCGGCCCGGTCGGTCACGCTCAGGGCGCGCAGCAATTCAGCCAGGCGCTGCCGATAGCGCCGCAGGCTCGCGATCCGGTTCTCGAACAGCGTCCGCCGGGTGACCGCATTCGTGACGAACGGGTTGCCGTCCCGGTCCCCGCCGATCCAGGACCCGAACTGGAAGAACGGCGGCACGTCGAACGCTTCGTCCGGGTAGGCCCGGCGCAGCGCCCGCTCCAGCTTGTCCATCAGCTCGGGCACGACGTCGAACAGATTCTCGTTGACGAAGTACAGTCCCCAGGCGAGCTCCTGCTCGACCGTCGGCTTCTCGAGGCGCAGCTCTCCCGTGAGCCACAGCAGCTCGATCTCGCCGCGGACGGCGTCGATCAACCCGGTGCGTTCCCGCGGCGTCCAGCGCGGGGCTTCGAGGTCGACCAGGCGGCGGTAGATGCGGCGGTGCTTCTCCAGCACCGTGACCCGCTTGGCCTCCGTCGGATGGGCGGTGATGACCGGCCGCACGCGCAGGCGCGCGACCGTGGCGCGTACCTCGTCCGCCGGCACGCCGCTCGCCGCGGCCCCAGCAGCCACGTGGGCGAACGTGCCACGCACCTGCTCGAGTCCGCGCTCGACCTCGCTCTGGCGGCGCTGGCGCATCGCCGCGTTCTGCTCGGCGATGGAGAGGAGCTGGAACCACATCCCCTGGGCCTGGATCGCGCGTGCCAGCAGCTCGGGTGCGGCGTCCGGGCCGAGCGTCTCGCCCCGGAGCACCGGCTCGACTTCCGGCTGGTGCGCGCGGATGACGTCGAGGAAGCAATCGTACAACAGGCCCGCCGTGCGCTTCAGATAGTCGGCGGTATCGACCGGCGCGACGGTCTCCTGGCTCACACCACCCGGTCGCCGGGCGGCGCCCCGGCGAAGAACGCCTGGAGGTTGTCGCAGGCCCGCAGGCCCATCGCGACGCGGGTTTCCTGGGTCGCGCTGCCGAGATGGGGGAGCAGCACGACGTTGTCGAGCGTCAGGAGCTCCGGTGTCACCTGCGGTTCGCGCTCGAACACGTCGAGCGCCGCGCCGGCGATGCGCCGGGCCTTGAGCGCGGCGACGAGCGCCGCCTCGTCCACGATGTCGCCGCGGGCGGTGTTGATGAGGAACGCCGACGGCCGCATCAGCGCGAGCCGCTCCGCGTTGATCAGGTGGCGCGTCTCGGGGGTCGCGGGCGAATGCAGCGACACGAAGTCCGCTTCCCGGAGCACCGCCTCGACGCTGCCACGCGGCTCGGCGCCGAGCTCCGCGACCACGGCGGGGGGCGGCGGGTAGGGGTCGTGAAAGACGATCTTCATGGCGAACCCGTGGTGCGCCCGGCGCGCGACGGCCCGCCCGATGCGTCCCAGGCCGATCAGGCCCAGCGTCTTGCCGCTGACCTTCGTGCCGAGCATGTGGGTGGGGCCCCACCCGGTCCACGCGCCGCTGCGGACGTGGCGGTCGCCTTCCACGGCACGCCGCGCCACCATCAGCATGAGCATCACCGCGTCGTCGGCGGTGTCGTCGGTGAGGACGTCGGGGGTGTTGGTGACGGTGAGGCCGCGCGCCTTGGCGGCGCCGACGTCGATGTGGTTGAACCCGACGCCGTAGTTCGCGAGGATCCGGGCGCGCAACGGCTCGACCGCCAGCACGTCCGCGGTGAGCCGGTCGGTGACCGTCGGCAGCAGCGCGTCCGCCGTGCGCAGCGCCTCCCCCAGCTCGGCGGCGGTGAACGGATGGTCGTCCCGGTTCAGGCGGGCGTCGAAGTCGCGGGCCAGCCGGTCCTCGACCGGCGCCGGCAGCCGCCGAGTCACGACGACGCTCGGCCGCCCGGCGCGCGCCGCGCTCACCGCTGGACCATCACGGGCCGGGACGTCCGCCGCGTGAGCGCCTGCGCCACGGTCGCGCCGAGCTCCGCGGGGCTCGGCGCCACCACGAGACCGGCCGAGCGCATGATCTCGGCCTTCTCGGCGGCGGTGTCGCCGAACGCGGAGATGATCGCGCCCGCGTGCCCCATGCGGCGGCCCTTCGGCGCCGTGAGGCCTGCGACGTATCCGACGACGGGCTTCGTCATGGTCTCCTTCACGAACAGCGCGGCATCCGCCTCCTGGGGCCCGCCGATCTCGCCGATCATCATCACCGCCTCGGTCTCCGGATCCTCCTCGAACAGCGCCAGCATGTCGACGAACGAGCTGCCGTTGATGGGATCGCCGCCGATGCCGACGCTGGTCGTGATGCCGACGTCCAGGGCCTTCATCTGGGACGCGGCCTCGTAGCCGAGCGTGCCCGAGCGGGTGACGACGCCGACCGGCCCGCGCGCATAGATGTGCCCGGGCATGATGCCCATCATCGCCTTCCCGGCGCTGATCACGCCCGCGCAATTGGGTCCGATCAGGGTGGTGCGCCGCTCCTTGGCGTAGCGCCACAGATAGCGTTTCACCGTCATCATGTCCTGCGCGGGAACGCCGTCGGTGATCGTCACCACCAGCCGGATCTCCGCATCCGCGGCTTCCATGATCGCGTCGGCGCAGAACGGCGCCGGCACGAGGATGAGGCTCGCGGCGGCTCCGGTGCTCGCCACGGCTTCCTTCACGGTGTCGAAGACCGGCCGGCCGAGGTGAGTGGTGCCGCCTTTTCCGGGCGTCACGCCGCCGACGACGTTCGTGCCGTAGGCGATCATCTCCTTCGCGTGGAACGTGCCCTTGTCGCCGGTGAAGCCCTGGACGATGACCCGGGTGGTCTCGTCGAGCAGGATGCTCATGTCCTCACCCCCTGTCCCCCTCTCCCTTCGGGAGAGGGGGCACTCCGGACGTTCCCTCTCTCCGGAACGGAGAGGGGGTCAGCGGGTGAGGATCGGCGCGCCGCCACCACCCGCTCCGCCGCCTCGGAGAGCGTGTCGGCGGTGAGGATCGGCAGGCCGCTCTCCGTGAGGATGCGGCGGCCCTCGTGGACGTTCGTCCCCGCGAGCCGCACGACGAGCGGCACCGGCACCTGCACCTCCCGCACCGCCTGCACCACGCCCTGCGCGACCCAGTCGCAGCGGTTGATCCCGGCGAACACGTTCACGAGGATCGCTTTCACGTTCCGGTCCGAGAGCACGAGCCGGAACGCGGCCGCCACGCGGTCGGGGCTCGCCCCGCCCCCGATGTCGAGGAAGTTCGCCGGCTCGCCGCCCGCATGCTTGATCATGTCCATGGTCGCCATGGCGAGGCCCGCGCCGTTGATGATGCAGCCGATGTCGCCGTCCAGCGCCACGTAATTCAACCCGTGCTCCGCCGCCTCCGCCTCGCGCGGGTCTTCCTGCGCGTAGTCGCGCAGCTCGGCGACGTTGGGGCGCCGGAACATGGCGTTGTCGTCGAAGCTCATCTTCACGTCGAGGGCGAGCACCTGGCCGTCCTTCGTGACGACGAGCGGGTTGATCTCGACCATGGTGGCGTCGAGGTCGCGGAACGCCCGGTACGCCCCGAGGATGGCCGTCATCGCCTGGTTCACCTGCGGCGCCGCGAGCCCCAGGCCGAAGGCCAGCTCCCGCGCCTGGAACGACCGCATGCCGACCGCCGGTTCCACCACTTCGCGCAGGATCGCCGCCGGCTCGCGCTGGGCGATCTCCTCGATCTCCATGCCGCCGTGCGGATGCGCCACCACGACGATGCGCTCGCGCTTGCGGTCGAGCACCAGGCCGACGTACAGCTCGCGCTCGATCGGCAGCGCCTGCTCGACGAGGAGGCGATGCACCGGGAGCCCCTCGGGACCGGTCTGGATGGTGACGAGCGTTTTGCCGAGCAGGTCCTTCGCGGCCTGCCGCACGTCCACGTCGGTGGCGCAGAGCCTGACGCCGCCCGCCTTGCCCCGGGCGCCCGAGTGGATCTGCGCCTTCACCACCCACCGGTTGCCGCCGACCTCGGTGGCGCGGTACACGGCCTGCTCGGCGCTGTAGGCGACGCCGCCCTTCGGCACCGGCACGCCGAAGGCCGCGAGCAGCTCCTTCGCCTGGTACTCGTGAATGTCCACGGGTTACGCTCGCGTGGTGGCCATCGGGGGAGCGCCCGCCCGGCGGGCGGCGATGGCGGAGGCGATCTGGACGATGTTCTGCGCCATGCGCGCCGAAGCGGCGTCGATCATGCGCCCGTCGAGCTGGGCGGCGCCGCGCCCGGCGCGCGCCGCTTCGTCGAGGGCGTGCAGGATGCGGCGCGCCCGCTCGACCTCGACGGCCGGCGGGGTGAACACGTCGTTCGCGAGGGCGACCTGCGAGGGATGGATCGCCCACTTCCCCTCGTAGCCCAGCGCGGCGGCGCGGCGCGCGGCCGCCAGGTAGCCTTCCGGGTCCTTGAAATCCCCGTACGGGCCGTCGATCGCGCGCAGCCCGTACGCCCGGCACGCCGTCACCATGCGCGACAGGGCGGCGTGCCACTGGTCGCCCGGGTAGTCCGGATTGAGGCCGCCGATGCTGACCGTGCGCGCCCGCAGGCTGGCGGCGAAGTCGGCGACGCCGAAATGCATCGCCTCGAGGCGACGGCTCGCCTGCGCGATCGCCTCGACGTTCGCCATCCCGAGCGCCGTCTCGATCAGGACCTCGATCCCGATCTGGTGCGGGATACGCCGGGCGGCCTCGATCTGCGTGAGCAACGCGTCCACCAGATAGACGTCGGCTGGAACGCCCACCTTCGGGACCAGCACGACGTCGAGCCGGTGGCCCGCCTGCTCCACGACGTCGACGACGTCGCGGTACATGTAGTGCGTGTCGATGCCGTTGATCCGCACGCACACGGTTTTGCCGCGGCCCTTCCAGTCGTGCTCCAGCAGCCCGGCGACGACGTGCGTGCGGGCCGGCTCCTTGTCCGCGGGCGCGACGGCGTCCTCGAGATCGAGGAAGACGTAGTCCGCTTCGCTCTCGAGGGCCTTCGCGAAGAACGCGGGCTGCGAGCCCGGCACCGCCAGCTCGCTCCGCTGCAGCCGGGGATTGGCCGGCTCGTGGCGGGTGTGGCTCATGCCCTCGCGGCGACCCGTGGGGACGTCGTCTTCCCCGCGGCGGGCGGCTGCTGCGCGTCGGGCGACAGCGGCGCGGCGGCGCGTGCCGCGAGCGGGGCCGCGGTCGAGCGGTAATACTCCGCGGTGGCGGCGACGCCGGATCCGGCCTCGATCTTGATCCCGACGTCGCGCATCGCCATCTCCGCCCCGGCGATCGCCCCGAGCAGCATCAGCTCGTTCAGATCCCCCAGGTGTCCGATGCGGAACAGCTTGCCCGCCATGCGGGCGAGCCCGGCACCGAGGGCGAGGTTGTAGCGCCGGAAGGCGACGTCGATGACGTCGGCGCCGTTGACGCCCTCCGGCACCAGGATCGCGCTCACCGTGTCCGAATACCACTTGGGCGCCTTGGCGCAGAGCTTCAGGCCCCCCCCCCAGGCGCGCACGGCGGCGCGCACGCCCTCGGCGAGGCGGTGGTGGCGGGCGAAGATGTTCTCGAGGCCTTCCTCGGCTATGATGGCGAGCGATTCGCGCAGGCCGTAGAGCAGCGGCAGCGAAGGCGTGTACGGGAAGTAGCCGGTCGCGTTCGCCTTGATCATGTCCCCGAAGTCGAAGAACACGCGCGGACACTTGGCCCGCTCGCGCGCGGCGAGGGCCTTGGGGCTCGCGCACACGATGCCCAGCCCGGCCGGGAGCATCAGGCCTTTCTGCGAGCCGGTGATCGCGAGATCCACCTTCCACTCGTCCATGCGGAAGTCGATCGACCCGATCGAGCTCACGCCGTCCACGTAGAGCAGCGCCGGGTGCTCCGCGGCGTCCATCGCCCTGCGCACCGCGCCCAGGTCGCTCGTGACGCCGGTCGCCGTCTCGTTGTGCACGATCAGCACGCCCTTGATCTCGTGCTGCGCGTCCCCGGTCAAGATCTCCTGGATGCGCTCGGCGGGCGCGCCCTCCCCCCACTCCACGTCGATGATGTCCACGCGCAGCCCGTGCCGCTGCGCGAGGTCGATCCAGAGATGGCTGAACTGGCCGTAGCGCGGTGCGATCACCCGGTCACCCGGCGACAGCGTGTTGACCAGCGCGGCCTCCCAGCCGCCCGTTCCGGTCGCGGGGAAAATGAAGGCTTGCCCGGTCGTGGTCTTGAACACCTTCTTCAAGTCGCGGAACAACCCCGTCGCGAGCTCCGGGAAGGCCGACGAGCGGTGATCTTCCATCGCGCGGTCCATGGCGCGCAGGATCCGCTCTGGCACGTTGGTCGGGCCGGGGACGAACAGGAAGTTGCGGCCGGGCATAGGGCGTCCTTGGAGAGGGAAAAACAAAGCGAGAACCGCCGGCTCTCGCTCTAACCTAACTCGGGTAAACTAGTCCGCAGCCCCGGGGGAGCAACCACTCGGATGGGTGGGCGTCCTACCCGCAACGGTAGGCCGCAATTGTCGCAGCCGCTGCAACTTGCCGCCCGCTCCCCGAAGTACGCAAGCAGCATGCGCCGCCGGCAGGCCCGGGCCTCGACGTAGCGTCGCACCTCCGCGGTGGCGTCGCCCCACGCGAAGTCCTCCGGCCGCCACAGCAGGACGGACTCGGCCGCACGGCCGTCGCGCCCCGCCCTGCCGGCCTCCTGGTAATACGCCTCGAGCGTCCGCGGCGGGCCCCAATGGACGACGCGCCGCACGTCGGGCTTGTCGATCCCCATCCCGAACGCACTCGTCGCCACGACGACCGGCGCGCGGTCCCCGAGAAACGCGCGCAGCACCTGCCGCCGGATCGTGGTCCGGAGCCCCGCGTGATACGGCGCGGCGCGCACACCCATGCGCAACAGCGCTCGCGTCACGAGCTCGGTCAACCGCCGGGTCGGCGCGTACACGATGGTGGAGCCTTCCACCTCGCGCATCCGCTCGCGCAGGCGCGCGAACCGCGCGCGATCGTCGCGCACCCGCTCGACCACGAACGCGAGGTTCGGACGGTCGAACGACGTGAGCACCACGTCCGCCTGCGGTATCCGCAGCACGCGCAGGATCTCGTCCCGGGTCGCCGGGGTGGCGCTCCCGGTGAGCGCGATGGTGACGGGATCGCCGAGCAGGTAGCGATACTGGTCGAGGCGGCGATAGACGGGTCGAAATTCATTGCCCCACTCGACGACGCAGTGGGCTTCATCCACCGCGAGCAGGGAGACGCCGCGGCCGGCGTCCCGCAGGCGGCGGACCAGCGAGCCGAGCCGTTCCGGGGCGCAGTAGAGCAGCTCGAGCCGGCCGGCGAGCGCGGCGTCGAGAATCCGGCGCCGCTCCTCGGGGGCGAGCAGGCTGTTCACGTAGGCCGCCGCGACCCCGCGCCGCCGCAGCGCGCCCACCTGGTTCTGCATCAGCGAGATGAGCGGCGAGATCACGAGCGTCAAACCCCGCGTCATGAGCGCGGGGAGCTGGTAGCAGAGGGACTTGCCCGCGCCGGTGGGGAGCACCGCCAGCACGTTCCGGCCCGCCAGCAACGGCCCGAGCACGCGCAACTGGTGCACCCGGAAGGCGCGGTGCCCGAAGCGCTCGGCGAGCAGCTCGCGGGCCCGCCCGAGGCCTCCCGTGAAGGGGGACATGTCCCAAAAAGAAGCGGGCCCCGGTCCTGCACCGGGGCCCGAATCGCCCGCCGACGATCGAAACTACGCGCGGTCCCGCCAGTCGACCGAGTAACTCCGGCCGCACTCGAAGCACTTCACTTCCTTCGGCTGTCCCGACACGTGCTGGCGCTTGTGACACCCGGGGCACACGAGATGGGGCTCGTGCACCACGCTCCAGGCCTTCGGGCGCTCCGTGAGGATCTCCAGGCTCTCCTTGGGAATCCGGATCTCCACCTGGTGCACGTCCACCACCACCCACGGCTTGCCGGAGTCCTCCACGATGCGGTACCACGCGCCGCGGCGCAGGCCTTCCTGCTCGGCGCGGTCGCCACGACTCCGGGCCCATCCGATGTCGGCCATTCGCCCTCCCTACTCCAGTTCCTCGGCGGTCCGTTCCCGCACGAGCACGAGGATTGCCGCCTGCGGGACGACGAGGTACTTCGTGCCCTCGAACGTGATCTCCACCGCTGCTTTCCGGAAGAACAACGCGTAATCCCCCACCCGCGCCTGCATCGGCAGGTACTTCACGTCGGGACCGCGGATCTTCCACGGCTCGTCGTCCATGCTGGCGGGCTCGGTCATCGGCGTGCCCGGCCCGGTGGCCACGACGCGGCCGCCCTGCACCTGCCGGGTCTCGACCGCGGTCGGCGGCAGGTACAAGCCGACGTTGGTGCGCTCCTCTCCCTCTTCGGGGGCGATCAGCACGCGATCGCCGACGACGATCAGCCGCTTGGGAGACTCGTCCGGCATGCCAAGATGAGTACCGCCGTCCGGCGGGTTTGCGCAAGGCGTGACGTCCACGTGATCTGCGTCACGCGGACTGCTTGACAGGGCCGGAACGCTCACTATCAATCAGCGTCGCCGCGGTGCGCCCCCAACCCCCCGGCCGTGGTCCGTCGTCCCACTTCTCGAGGAGGGGACCGGTACATGCAAGACCCCGTAGCCGCCGTTCAAACCGCTCAGTGGAGCTGGATTCTCTCGACGCTGTGGAGCTGGATCTGGGCCGGGCTGTCGTGGATCGTGGAGTGGCAGGCGAGAGTCTTCGCGATGATCCTGGGCGTCGATTCCTTCTGGGGCGCGGTGGGAGCCGTGCTGCTGTTGTTCCTGCCCGCCGCCACGTTGGTGGCCGGCGTGTGGGGCACGATGGTGTCCCTCTACACGCTGCCGTTCCGCTTGGGCCGGGCGGGCACGCTCCTCACGTCGCTGCTGATGTCGTGGTGGGACGCGATTCGCATGGCCTGGTTCTACTGGTCCGGCCTCGTGCGGTTTCTCGTCGTGTCCGTCGGCTGGGTCTGGGGGCTCCTGAAGCTCGTCGTCCAGCTCGTGTGGGGGACCCTGAAGAGCGCCGTCACCTCCCCGCTGGCCATGCTCGATGCGACCGCCCGCCGGCCCGGCGTGCCGTGGGCCGCGTTCTTCCTCCTGGTGTTCTGGTCCGCCATCGAAGCGACCATCTTCACGTTCACGCTGCGCCCGACGATGAGCGAGCTGCTGGCGGACCTCACCGGCTACGAGGTGAATCCCTTCTTCCTCGTGCTGATCCTGTGGCTCTTTCTGTGGGTGCTGATCGCGGGCAGCTTCGCGTGCATCCAGGTGCTCAACGACGCGGTCGTGACCCGGCAGGTCGGGCAGATCGTCTTCATGATCCTCGTGGAGATCTCGGTGGCGCTGTTCGAGGTGCTGTTCCTCTACCGCGAGCTGGTCGACGCCATGACGCCGTGGCTCGCGCAACAGGGGGTGCAGCTCGGCATCTTCGGGACGATCGGGCTCGCGTTCTTCGGCTGGGTGGGCGTCCGCGGGATGACGTGGTTCCTGTTCGGCCGCTTCGGCGCGCCGGCGCTGATCGGGCTCCTCGGGCGACAGGCGTTCGCGCAGGCGCACGGCGCCGCCGCCAGCCCGCCGCCCGACCTCGACTACTGGCAGGGACCGATCAAGGCACTCAAGGCGGAGCGCGAGTGGTTCCACAAGCAGGTGCGCGAGGGCTGGGAGCTGCTGTTGCTGCCGGTCCTGCAATTGATCGCCGCGGGCTTCAACTTCGGCTTCGTGGTCTTCGTGGGCCGGCCGCACTTCGCCTTGCCGTTCCGCTCGATCGAGGACGTGCTCGCGAGCACGCCGTTCGCGGGCAAGGCCACGGAAGGAGGCCACTGATGCGCCGGTCGCTCGCCATCTCCATCGGCCTCGCGCTCGCCCTCACCGCGTGCAAGCCGCCCGAGAACGCCCCGCCGCCCCGCTCGACCCTCGTGATCGGGATCGACGTGAGCGGCTCGTTCCGGCGTACCCCGCAGTTCGACGAGTCGATCGAGTTCGCGGCCCTCTACATCTACGGCCACGTGAACGGCATCGGGGGATTGCGGAAGAGCACGGCCATTTTCGTCGGCGAGCTCGGCGGCGAGCGCCCCGGGCAAGCCAAGGTCTTTCACCCGATCCAGGATTTCACGGGCAAGTCGCCCGCGCAGATCGCGGCCGACCTCCGGGGCTGGTTCCCCCAGACCGACCCGATCACCGATTTCAACGCGTTCTTCCAGCGGGCCGCCGTGCACGTGCGGCGCAACAACCTGATCCTGGCGCCGCTGAACATCGTGCTGTTTTCGGACGGCGAGCCCGATTACCAGGGCGCGGGCCGGCTGTCGACCGAACAACGCTACGAGCGGGTGGACTTGAGCCCGCTCGAATATCTGTCCCGCAACGTGACCGTGCGGTTGCTCTACGCCGACCCGCCGATCGCCCAGTTGTGGGAGCGCCGGGTCCCGCGGAAGCGGGTCCGCCTCTGGACCCAGGATTCGCAGGTGATGGGGGGCTGGCGCCGCCACGTCGTAACCGGGGTGCCGATGGCGCGGCAGGACTCGCTCTGGTCCTGGGTGGACAACATCGTGGACGTGCGCGTGCGGCGGGAGCGGGTGCTGTAGGCCGGCAGGGGCGGCAAAGACGGCAAGGGCGGCAACGTGATGTCCCTGCCGTGCTTGCCGCCCGTGCCGCCTCTGCCGCCCTATACGCAGTACCGATCGAACGCGGCCATGAGATCCCCCGCGATCTCCTGTGCCGGGCGCCCTTCGATGTTCCTCCGTTCCAGCATGAACACGAGCTTCCCGTCCCTGAAGAGCGCCATCTGCGGCGACGAGGGCTGGTAGCCCGTGAAGTAGCTGCGCGCCCGGGCGGTGGCGTCGGCATCCTGCCCGGCGAACACGGTGAGCAGCCGCACGGGGCGCCTCGGGTGCCCGATCGCGAGGGCCGCGGCGGGCCGCGCGTTGCGGGCGGCGCAACCGCACACGGAGTTCACCACCACGAGGGTCGTGTCGTCTGTCTGGCCGAGCGCCGCGTCCACATCCGCGGGCGTGAGGAGCTCCTGGAAGCCGATCCGGGTCAGCTCGTCGCGCATCGGCTGGACCAGGCGGGGGTCGTAGAGGGGCATATTGGTGCTGGCCATAGTCCAATTATAGCGCGATTCTTCCTCCATGCGCGTGCTGATCGTCGAAGACGATCCCGAGCTGGCCGGCCTGCTGCGCGATGGCCTGCGAGCGCAGCGCATCGACCCCACCGTCGCCGCCACGTTCGCTGATGGGCGCGAGCGAGCCACCTTCTCGACTTACGACGTCATCGTCCTCGACGTTCGCCTGCCGGGCGGCACGGGGGTCGAGCTGTGTCGCGGGCTGCGCCGCGGTGGCGCGGCCACCCCCGTGCTGATGCTCACGGCGCTCGACGCGGTGGACGACCGCGTGCGCGGCCTCGAAGCCGGGGCCGACGATTACCTCACGAAGCCGTTCGCCTTGCGAGA
>WNFV01006068.1_pt1 | contig 20231 bp, 20 predicted proteins | sample 5400101 | NCBI WGS metagenome assembly WNFV01 (sample SAMN13153361, study PRJNA577476) | soil metagenome | isolation source: 115 cm soil or saprolite under grassland replicate 1 | place: USA:California | collected 2016-06-15 | reverse complement strand
TGGGCCTCACCCAACCTGCCCTGCGCGACCCACACCCGTGCCTTCAGCGCCGCGACCGGACGCACATTGGGAGAGAAGTCGCGCACATACAGACGCTCTGCCTCGTCGAGCAGGTCGAGCGCGCCGTCCAGCTCTCCGCGAGCCTCGCGTATGCGCGCCATCGCCACGCACCAACGCGACCGGTTCGGCGCGAAGCCAGTGCGTACCCCGAGTTCCTGGCTTCGCAGCAGGTGCTGCATGGCGGCCTGCAGATCGCCTGGCTAGTCAGCAACCTGACGCTACTTGATCAAACTGGACCCTACGCTCGAGCTCTTGGCTGATCCCGCCGTTGTTGCACATCGCGCAGCCCCGCCGGCGCCGTCTTGGCCACAGCGCCGAGCTTGAGCCGCCGCGTAGATTGAATGCAGTGCCCGGCGGGTTATTGGCAGCCGCAAGTCGAGCTTGTGGTTGTGCCAGTGGTGCCGCAGCACGCGTCCTTTGCCGAATTCTCACAACACGTTGTCTGTGCGACGGCTGAGCAGCAGGCGGTCCCCTGGGCGACCGCGAGCTCGTCCGAGCCGCCGCCTACGCGCGCCAGAACCGGCGCACTGCGCGGCGCCGCCACGAGCAACTCCGCCTCGCTCACTAATGACGCGGTGGTGCTCTCATCCCTCGCAGACCCGCAGCTCCCGCCAGTGCCGGCACCCGTTGAGCAGACGCCGGTTTCAGGCAAGACCAGTTCGACGTTCCACGCGGATTCCCAGTCGCCAACCAGTGCGGCCACCACCGAGCGCACCTGCTCGTAGCCTGTAAGCGTCAGGAACGTTGGCGCACGACCATAGCTCTTCATGCCGACCGTAAAGAAGTTCGGCTCAGGATGCTTCAGCTCGTCGGCGCCATGGGGCGGCACTGTGCCGCACGAGTGCACGTTGGGATCGATCAGCGGTGCGAGCGCGGTGGGTGCCTCGGTGGCGGTATCAAGGCCGAGCCGCAGCTCGCGGGTAATTTCGAGGTTAGGGCGGAAGCCCGTTGCAGCGATGATCTCGTCGAACGGTCCGATGGTCTCGCCGTCGTCGCCTGAGACGAGCAACCGTTCGGGTGCCGACTGCAGCCGTGCAACGCGCATCGAGACCAGATGGACGGCACCGGAGTCGACGAGCGCGCGGGCGCGAGCACCGAGTGCGCCTCGAGCGGGCAGAGCATCGTTCTGCTCGCCGCCGAACAGTTGGCCGGCGTTCGCACGGCGCACAACCCAGGTAATCGCGGTATCGGGCAGCGCTGCGAGATCGAGCAGCACGTTGAATGCCGAGTGGCCGCTGCCGACCACGAGCACGTTCTTGCCGGCGTAGCGCTCTCGACTCGTGCCGAGCACGTCCGGAATGCCGTATGTGACGTGGTCGCTCGCCGCTGACTCACCGAGCGCGGAGACACCGCTGGCGCCGAGCGGATTGGGGGTTCGCCAGGTGCCAGATGCGTCGACGACCGCGCGGGCCAGGATCTCGTCCTCGGCGCCGTCGGGGCACCGGACGCGAAGCACAAACGGCGCCTCGGCACGGTCCGCATCTTTCATCTTGTCGTGCCCGCGGCGGCTGATCGACAGCACTTCCGTGTGCAGCCGGAGCGTGGGTGCAATCTCTGGATGCGCCGCGAGCGGCTCGAGGTACTCCTCGACCAGATCACGGCCGAGTGGCAAATCCTCAGGATTCGGCATCTGCCAGCCGGTCGGCTCTAGCAACGCCGTCGCTTCGCGATCGACCAGGTAGCGCCAGGGCGAGAACAGCCGAACGTGGCCCCACTCGCGGATCGCCGCGCCCACATTAGAGCCAGCTTCGAAGACGACCGGTGTTTCGCCCCGCGCAAGAAGGTGTGCCGCGGCCGCCAGGCCAATCGGGCCGGCGCCGATGACTGCCACAGGCAAGTTCTGGGGATTGATGGACGTGCTCATGGGAAATAGCTCCGAAGGGTTCAGGGTAGGGAAGACGGATTTGGCCTGGTGGCGCGGACGAACGCACTGACACATCGGCCGCCAGTGGCAGCCTCGATTTCTCCTTTAGGAAGCGCACGTTTTGGCCGTTGCGCTCGGCAGCATTGCGGGTGGCCAGCGCGAGCATCTCATTGGTCATATCCAGCCAGCGCGGTCGGATCGCCGCAGCCAGCCGCCGCATAGCGCGTCCGAAACCGCCTCGCGCATCGCGTCCGCACATCCTGATCGGCCAACATGTGGATGCGTTGAAGCACGTCGACATATTACGTCCTTGGACAGTAGTCGTCAAGGCCCGTTCGCCCGACCCTCAAACCAGGTTTGTAGAGGTGCCCCGACGGACCACTAGCGGTGCCGCGAAGCCAAGGAGCACCGCCGCGATGGCCAGCGTCGAGTCGGCCGGTTTCTCCTCACAGGGCCTGCGAATGCCAGGACCAGCAGGGCCATAAGCCGCTCATGCGGTTGGCACGCGACTATACATCTCGTCTATTATCGTGACGTGACCGTACGAGCGTCAAGGGCCGAGGTGGTGTCCGCTGTTCGAACCGCGTTGGGCGACGCCCGCCCGCCGAGCATGGCTGAGCTGGCTGCCACTACGGGCGTCTCGCTGCGTCAGCTGTATCGGCTCTTCGGCAGTCGCGCGGCTCTGCTCAAAGAGGTCGATCGCGAGCCGCCGCCCGGGGCGCGTGAGCGGATCCTCGAGTCTGCGCTCGACCTTCTCGGTCGATCCAGCCTGGCTGATCTGTCAATGGACGAGTTGGCAGCCCGGGCCGACGTCTCGCGCGCCACCGTGTATCGCCTCTTTCCCGGCAAGTCGGCCTTGTTCCGCGAGCTGATCGCGGCGTACTCGCCCTGGGAGTCGATCGCTCGCATACTCGACGACACCGCAGCGACTGCCGACGACACTCCGTGGCACGTGATTCCTCACGTGGCCCGTGCGCTGGTCGAGGCGCTGAGCGGACGCAGTGGCGTACTGCTGCGGATGGTCTTCGAGATGTCCAGGGGTGCGCCTGATACCCGCGAGGGCGTGCAGCGATCCATGCTGCGCGGACTACCCGATCTCATCCAGTACCTGACGCAGCAGATGGCCGCTGGCCGGCTGCGTCAGGTTCACCCCGTGATTGCGCTGCAGATGCTGGCGGGGCCAATCGTGGCCCATGAGCTCGCCCGGCCGCTGGCGGCCCTGGTCGGTCTCGAGGCCACGCGCGACCAGGTGGTTGAACAGATTGTCGAGCTGTGGCTGCGAGCGATGGCGCCAGATGGGAACCAGGCCGATGTCGAGCGGACTTGAAATCGTCGCGGAGCAATTGAGCCGCCTGGTTGGTGCACCGGTCACACTCGCGTTCGGCCTCTTGTTGGTCGTGCACATCGTGGCTGGACTGACCTGCGTGATCAGTGGTGCGATGGCACTGCTGAGCAAGAAACAACCTGGGCGCCATCCCGCGTTTGGGGAGGTGTACTACGCGGCGCTGGCGGTGGTGTTCGTTACTGCGACCGGAATGGCCGCCCTGCGCTGGACAGAGAGCGCCTACTTGTTTGTCTTGGGCTGTATCGCCTTCGCGTTTGGATCGCTCGGTTATACGGTGCGTAAGCGCCGCTGGCCAGGCTGGCTGACCGTCCACATGGTTGGTATGAGCCTTTCCTACATCGTGCTTCTCACAGCGTTCTACGTTGACAACGGGCCGAAATTGCCGCTCTGGGATCGCCTTCCTACTCTCGCGTTCTGGATCGGTCCATCGCTCATTGGCTTGCCCTTCCTCGTACGCACCATGCGGCGCTACGGCCGATGGCAGTCTGACCTGCGCGCCAGTGTCAGTGCGCTGCGGCGTGGGGGCCGCGTCAACGTGTTGTCGCACTGATTCCCATCGGGCACCGCGGTGGATCGGTTCCCGAGCGGCGCCCAACACTTGCACGGCAGGCGCCGAGTCGGAGGCGATGCCGGTGCTTGTTGACCGTCTGAGCGCTGGCAAGCGTATGCTTATCAACGCGTGTCGATAAGCTTGCCAGTGATCACGCTGGCCGAGGTGAACGAGCGCCCAGCCTGGACAGCTTCGGCCGAATTGGAGGCTGCCGCCGCGCTGTTGCGCCTGCTTGGCGACCCACGGCGGCTCGAGTTGATTCGATTGCTGGGCAGCGCCGAGCGCTGCGTCTGCGAGTTTCAGGAGCTTCTCGGGTGGCCGCAGAACCTGATCTCGCACCACCTCGGCGCGCTCCGCCGCGCGGGACTCGTGCAAGCGCGCCGTGACGCGCAGTGGGTCTACTACTCACTTGTGCCGGACGCGTTCGAACATGCCCGCGGGCTGCTGAGCGACGTTCTGGGAGCTGACGAACTTCCACCGAGGGCCAGAATCGGTGCCGCCCCGCGGCGCTGTACGTAGATGAGACAACTCGGAGTCCAGCATGACAACCGTGCTGATGCGCAAGGCACTGGCCGAGTTCATCGGGACCGCGCTGCTGCTGATCGCCGTGATCGGCTCGGGTATTGCTGCCCAGAATCTCAGCCCTGGCGATACAGGCCTCGAGCTGCTCGAGAATGCTGTCGCGACCGGCGCAGCGCTGGTGGCGATCATCCTGGCACTCGGCTCCGTTTCGGGCGCGCACCTGAATCCCCTCGTCAGTGCCGCCGACGCGTTCTTCGGCGGGCTTCGGCCGCGTGAACTCGTTACGTACGTTGTCGCTCAGGTCGCGGGCGCGGCCGTGGGTGTGATCTTTGCGAATCTGATGTTTTCGCTGCCCGCCGTGACCGTGTCCACCCACGTGCGCAGCAGTCCGGGCTTGTGGCTCGGCGAGGTGATCGCGACCTTCGGGCTACTCCTGGTCGTCTTCGGCGTGGTCCGCAGCGGCCGTACGGCCGCCGCCCCGTTTGCTGTCGGCGCGTACATTACAGGCGCCTACTTCTTCACCTCATCGACGAGCTTTGCCAATCCCGCCGTCACGCTGGCGCGCACGTTGTCCGACACGTTCGCCGGGATCGCGCCAGGTTCCGTGCTGCCGTTCGTAGTCACACAGCTGGTGGGTGCGTCGCTCGCGTGCGCGACGGTGCGCTTCCTGTGGCCAGGAATCGCGGATTCGGCAGATGTCGTATTGGTTCCACATGAGCAGGAGGCCAGGGTTGCCTGAAACGCCCACGCATCGCGGCGCACAAAACCAGACCTGGGCATCGCCATTGGCGCTGGTACTGACGTCCGTCCTGTTCGTGTGCATGCACGAGCGTGCAGAGGCATGGCGCGGAGCATGGCCGCGCACGAACGACAAGAACCATGCAACACAAGATCGCGCAGATTTGCTGTAAACCGTGGACGCTCAACGGTCTCTCCTACCGAATGATTGTCAGCCACTACGAGAACAACTACGGGTCAGCGGTGCGTGACCTCAACGCCATTCGCGACCGACTTGCGGAACTGGATCTGTCACGCCGTCACGTATCCTGGCGTGATTCCAAAGCTCTGGCACCAGACCATCGAGGCGCACCGGCGCGAAGTACGCTATGCCATCCTGGAGACCACCGCCGCTCTCGTAGCGCAGCACGGCCTGCGCTCTGTGACCATGTCTCAGATAGCCGACGAGACGGGCATCGGACGAGCGACCCTCTACAAGTACTTCCCCGGCGTCGAACCAATCCTGATCGCGTGGCACGAGCGCCATGTCGCCCAACACCTTGAGCACCTCACCGAGCTGCGCGACAGACCCGGCGCAGCCCGCGAGCGTCTTGAAGCCGTGCTCGACGCATTCGCGCTGATCGCGTACGAGCGCCACCAGCACGGGACTGAGCTTGCTGCCCTGGTCCATCGAGGCGAAAACGTCGCTGGGCCTGAGCAACAGCTCACACACATCATTCGCGATCCGCGCCCTCGGCGCCGCTGGCAGCCTGCCGTCGAGGTCCGCCGTCACGCGGCTCGTCACGGTCGTGCTCGCCGGATTACAGCCTCGCGCGTAAGCGTTGGCGCCGCATTGAATCGTCACACGCGATGCCGTATTGCCGCACCATGGCTGTACCATCGAGGCTCTATGCGGGCGAGGTGCCCACTGGACGCAACGCGTTTCACACATTCACCTCATGCTGTATGCAGCGGAGACGGGACACACAAATGGCGCACAGCCCACACGCAACGATCGCCGAAGAGCTCGAAACTCGGCACAAGAAAGCGGCGGAGCTCTCCGAGCAGGCGCTCGACGTGTTCCCGAGCGGGGTCACCCACGACAGCCGCTATATACGTCCTTTCCCGATTTACGTCACTCACGCCAATAGGTCGCGTAAATGGGATGTCGATGGCAACGAGTACGTCGACTATTTCGGCGGCCACGGCGCGCTGATCCTCGGCCATTGCCACCCGGAAGTCACTGCCGCGGTCTCCGAGCAGGTCCACAAGGGCAGCCACTACGGTGCCAGCCACGCGCTGGAGGTCGAGTGGGGCAAGCTCGTGCAGGAGTTGGTCCCGAGTACCCGCGACGGCGGCAAAGTCAAATTCGTCGCATCCGGCACAGAGGCCACCCTCATGGCGCTGCGCCTCGCGCGTGCCTTCACGGGCAAGGACGTCATCGTCAAGATGCGTGGGCACTTCCACGGCTGGCACGATTACGCCACCGTCGGCATGTCTGAGCCCTGGGACGCTCCGAGCTCGAATGGCGTTCCACTCGGCGTCCGCCAATCGATGCGGGCCATCGCATCCAGCGACATCGCCGCCCTCGAGGAAGCGCTCGCCCCCGACGATGTCGCCGGGGTGATCATGCTCCTGAATGGGCTGAGCACCGCGTACCTCGAGCAGGTGCGCGAAATCACTCGCAAGAAGGGTGTTGCGCTGATCTTCGACGAGGTGGTCACGGGATTCCGTTACGCTCCCGGCGGAGCCCAGGAATACTTTGCCGTCACACCCGACCTCAGTACCCACGCCAAAATCCTGGCCGGCGGATACCCCGGCGGCTCTGTCTCCGGCCGCGCCGACATCATGGCTATGCTCGAGCACCGCGACGACGCCACCTGGCAGCGCTACCAGCGCGTCTCGCACCCCGGCACGTTCAACGCCAATCCTGTGTCCGCCGCGGCCGGCGTCGCCTGCCTCAACCTCGTCAAGGACCCCGCCGTCCAGAAGAAGGCCACCGCGATCGCCGACAAGATCCGCGCTGGCATGAATGACTCATTCGAGCGGCGGGGTGTTGGAGGCAGCGCGGGCGGCGAAGTCTCGATCCTCTCGATCGCGTTCACCAATCCCAGAGTTACTGGTCGCGAGCTCATCTGGCGGTTCCGCGGCGCGATGCAACTCGGCGGTGCCGACCTCTCGTACCTGGGCGGGATGGTTTCGTCTGTCCACGACGACCGGGACGTCGACCAGACGGTGACGGCCTTCGACCAGGCGCTTGAGCGGCTGCAGTACGAAGGGGTCGTCTAGAAGCTGGCCAGGCTAGCCCCTGAAGGCTGTGCTACCGTAGGCGGCAACGCGACGAGCGGGAGCGAAGACCGTATGGCAGTGGCGACGCCGACTGTATCTCTGGCGATGACGGAGCAGCAGCGCCGGGACTTCGATGAGCAGGGCTTCATCCTGCTCGAGAACTTCTTCACTCAGTCAGAGCTGGAGCGGCTCCTGGGAGCGATCGACGAGGTCGCCGTCAAAGTGCGTCAGGACAAAGGGATAGGTCCAAACGATCCGTTCGCACTGCGCAACGCGCTGACGCACCACGAGGCGTTCCTGGACCTGATCGATCACCCGCTCATGCTGCCCCTGGTGGTCGATGCGATCGGCTGGAACATCCAGATTCGGACCACGCATCTCGACTACCGGCCACCGTATCCCGAGGGTCTGGAGGCCGGCGAGCTAGGTACCGGCGCCGGCGCCGACCATACCGCCGGCTACAAGAACCTGGTCTGGCATCCCGACCTGGCCGGGCCGTACCTGTTCGAGCGCCCGTCGCTCGACGGGCGGCTGCCGTTCATGGAGATCAAGGTTGGCTACTACCTGTCCGACCTGACCGAGCACAACTCGGGCGCGATTTGTCTGGTACCCGGCAGTCACCGGCGAACGCCGCAAGAGCTCCGCGACATGGAGTACCGCGTACCCGAGGATCAATTCATCGAGCTCAACGTCCCGGCCAACACCGCCCTCCTATGGCGGACTCAGGTGTGGCATTGCGTGACGCCGAACCTGTCCAACAGAGTCCGCAAAGTGTTCTACGTGGGCTACCACTACCGCTGGCTGCGGCCGACGGACTACATCCAACAGGATGCGGAGCTGATAGCACGCAGCTCGCCGGTTCGTCGGCAGCTCCTCGGGGCGCTACAACCGGAGGGCGATCCACTTGGACCGGATCCATTCTGGGAGCCTTCGTCGCGCTACTGGTTGATCAAGGATTGGGAAGACGTTCCATTGAAGTCGTGGGCTGACGAGCAATCTGGCGGCGGCCAGCAGTCCACGGAGAAAGTCCACATCTGAGGGGGACAGCCATGACACAGCGCAGCTTCAGCCGTCGCATATTCCTGAGGACGAGCATGGCAGCCGGCGCGGGTCTGACAGTCACGGTGCTCGCCGCGTGCAGCGGCGGGCCGGCCGCGGCGCCGACGGCTGAGCCGGCCAAACCGGGCGCGGCACCGCAGACGGCACCTGCGGGCGGCGCACCCGCCAAGGAGGTCACGCTCACCGCGTGGTTCACCGATCGCCGCAGCATCAACGAGATGACCGAGAAGCAGGCCATCCCGGAGTTCACGGCCAAGAATCCGGGCATCAAAGTCGACGTCCAGTTTGTGCCCGAGGCGCAGATCCAGCAGAAGTTGCTGGCGGCCAAAGCAGCCGCCAACGCGCCGGACCTGACCGCGATCGACGAAACCTTCGAAGATACACTCTGGAAGAACAAGGCGCTGCTGCCGATCCCGAGCTCGGTACTGAACGTGCGCGAGGAGATGGGCGCCAAGGTGGCCGACCTGTACAAGCTCCCACCTGGGCAGGGCCAGGGTGAGTACTTCGGACTGCCGAACGGACAGTTCGGCGGCGTCCTGTACTACAATCCGACGCTGCTCGCGGAACTGAAGTACACGCCCGAACAGATCCCAGCGAAGTGGGATGACTTCATCAAGTGGGCCAAGGACATCACCGTCTGGAAGGGCAGCACGCTCGAGCGGTCCGGGTTTACGATTTACGGCACAGAGGATTCGCTGCGCCACGAGTACCGCGTCCAGATGGGCGGTTGGCAAGACGGCAACATGTTCCCGACCAAGGACAAGCTGCTGCTTTCGCGCGACCTGGAGTACGACGCGGTCAAGTGGCTGCTCGACATGTACGACGTGCACAAAGTGGATGCGCGCGACGGCGTTACGTACCAGGAGAAGTTCGGGACAGGACGCGCGGTGACCACGTTTGCCTGGACGTGGAACAATGGGTTCTTCGAGACGCAGTACAAGCTAGACAATTACGGCACCAAGCTGGCGCCTCACGTCGATCCGTCGAAGAAGGATTGGCCGCGTGGGTTGTCGGGGCCCGATGTTGGGTTCTGCGTTACGACGCAGTCCACGAACCAGGCCCAGGTCGACGCGACGTGGAAGCTGTATCGGTACCTGGTCGGACCGGACTACTTGAAGCGCTACTGCACGTTGCGTGGCGTGCAGCCGAGTCTGAAATCGATGTGGACCGCCGCCGAGTTTTCGGAGGAGAAGGGCGGCGTCAAGTGGTCGCCGCTGGCGAACAAGATGAAGCCGGGCAACAACCTGGACTACGGTTTCAACTCGATCGAGCTGAACACGATTATGGCCCGCCCATGGGGCCCGATTCGCGACGAGAAGGCCGATCCGAAGCAGATCCTGGGCGAGGTCGAGAAAGCCGCCAACGATTATTTGAAGGCGAATCCGCAGTGGTCGATCCTGAGCGCCGAGGATTACAAAGCGCATCCGGAGTGGATGAAGCCCGAAGGCTGATGCGCAGTCGCTGCGCGGTACGATGCTTTTCCTTCCGGAAGGGGCAACCCCGCCGAAGGCGGAAGCGCGACGACCGTGATTGCTGAGTCCTGGCTGCCGCGCAGCGGGCTGGCGCGTGCCGTGCTGGGCGGCAGCATCGCGTTCTTCGGCCTGCTGATCTGGTGGCCGATCTTCCAGACGTTCTGGCTCAGCATGCAATTCAAGCGTCCCGGTGAGCAGTACTGGGTCTGGCTGCAGAACTACCAGTTCCTCCTGTTCCAGGACCCGCAGTTCTGGAAATCGCTCAGCGTCACCTTCGCCTTTGTCGGCATGACGGTGCCCGGCGTGGTGATCCTGGGCCTCTTCTTGGCCGTCGTACTGAACGGACTGAAGAACCTGACCATCAGAGGCTTCTTTACGAGTCTGTACTTCGTGCCATTCATCGTCCCGCTCGTCGCGGTGGCGCTGGTGTGGCGCTATATGTATCTGCCCGGCAACCAGGGTCTGCTCAATACACTCCTCGGTTTCGTCGACATCGCGCCGATTCGCTGGTTGAACTCGTCCGACTGGGCGCTGCCGTCGTTGGCCGTGCTGCGCGTGTGGAAGATCAGCGGCTACGCGATGGTCCTGTTCCTGGCTGGTCTGCAAACCATCCCCGCGGTGTTCTACGAAGCAGCAGCCATCGACGGCGCGAACGCCTGGCACCGCTTCTGGCGTATCACATTGCCACTGCTCATGCCGACGCTGGCGTTCGTCGTCGTGATCACGACGATTGGCGCGATGCTCGAGTTCACCACGGTCTACGTCATGACCACCCAGCCCGGCGTGGCCGGCCTGGACCGCGGCGGACCGAACTTCGCGACGTACGTGATGTCCTATCACATCTTCAAGACGGCGATTACCAATCAGTACGAAGGACTCGGCAGCGCCAACGCCGCAATTTTCTTCTGCATCATGGTCGCCATCGGCTACGTGCAGTACCGCTTCCTGAAGGTGAGGCACGAATACTGATGGCCCGCGCGCAGACCACGCTGGCCACCGGCGAGATGGTCCACCCGGCCACGTCAATCCAGTTCGGCTGGCTACAGCGGCGGGCCGGCTACTTGCTGCTAATGCTGGTGCTGCTGCTGTTCGGGATCATCTTCGCCTTCCCGTTCTATTGGGTATTGTCGGCGTCGGTGAAGGACATCGTCGAAATCCGCGCGATTCCGCCAACCTGGTACCCTCACTCGTTCGAGCTCGACGCTTACGCCCGCGTGTGGAACGAGAAGTTCGCGCGCTTTTTCGTGAACTCGTTCGTCTACGCCGGCGGCGTCACCATCATCGACGTCTTCACCAGCGCATTGATCGGCTACGTGCTGATCAAGCATCCGTCGCGGTTGGGCAACATCGTGTTCTGGACAATCCTGTCGGCGACTATGGTTCCGTTCGTCACGTATCTGTTGCCACTCTTCAATCTGCTCATCCAGATACAGGACCTGCTACGGATCCCGATGGTCAACACCTACTGGGGCATGATCCTGCCGTGGATGATCAGTCCGTTCGGCGTGTTCCTGATGCGCCAGGCGATGTACTCCGTACCGGGCGAGATGCTCGACGCGGCGCGAATCGACGGTGCCTCGGACTGGACGACGTTCTGGCGCGTCGTGGTGCCGCTGGTGAAGCAGAACATGGCGGCACTGGCACTGCTCGTCTTCATCTTCCGCTACGACGACCTGCTGTGGCCGCTGGTTGTAGCGCAGAGCGCGTCGATGTATCCGGTGACGATCGGCCTGGTGGAGTTCATCGGCGAGTTCTTCGTAGAGTACGACCTGTACACCGCGGCCGCCGTCATGGCCATTGCCCCGGTAGTGGCGATCTACCTGGTGCTGCAGCGCTTCATCATCGAAGGCATCGCGACGCAGGGCCTCAAGGGCTGACGCGCGTCAGATCACAACTGAGGGACGTCTGCCAGGCGCGGCGCTCGCCCAGACTGACGATATGAATGTACCAGGCGCCCATCCAGAAACAGATCGAACTCCGCCTCGCCGACGGGTATTAAGGACAGTGCGTCGATCGCTTCGTCGAAGTGGGCGAACAGCCGACGCGCTAGACCGAGTGCGTCGTCCTCGAACACAGAGTCGCGGCCGTAGTGAATGACGAACTCCAACAGCCCGCGCCCCTCAGGCGGAGGTGTTGATCGTGACCGTGACCTCGCCGTTGTCGACGTGTACCGGGTAGCTGACGACGCGCACCCGCGGGTCGAACACGGACTCTCCGGTGGTGATGTCGTACTCCCAGGAATGCCACGGACAGCGCAGGATGCGACCCTCCTGGCCATATTCGAATCGGTACACATCGCTGGGCAGTGTCGTGCCGACGACGCGGCCCAAACAGACCCGCGCTGCCTGGTGCGGACACGAATTCTTCAGTGCGTAGAACTCGCCGTCGAGATTGAAAACGCCCACCTCGCGACCTTCAAGGCGGATAATCTTGCGTCCGCCGGGCGGGATCTCGTCAACGCGCGCGACAACGTGCGTAGCCATGATTCAGAACGAAGTCAGGCGCGGTCCGTACACCGCGAGTGCATTCTCGACCATTACTCGCTCGCGTAGGTTCTCAGGCACGTCGCGAATCATGTCCCACGGATCGCCCAGTTCCCAGTTCGGGTAGCTGCTGGAGAAGAGCAGCGTGCGCTCCGCCTCGATCATCTTCAGGACCTGGTGCAGATAGGTCGGCTCCGGTGCTGCTTCGAGTGGATACGTCGTCGAATAGAAGTGGTCGAGGATGTAGCGACTCGGCGGTCGCTTGACCCACGGCGTCTCGGAGCGCTGTGCCTTCCAGTTCTTGTCGAAGCGCCACATCACGTGCGGCAGCCAGAACACGCCACCGTCGTACAACACAACTTTCAATGAAGGAAACCGCTCGAACACCCCTTCGGCGACCATGCTCATGATGTGCGCCATGTAGCTCTGCGGCAGTGAGCCATACCACTCGAAGTACGTTGTCGGATGCCCGACTGCCGTGGACGGCGACGACATGCCGGCGCCTTCGCCGCCAATGTGGAGCGCGAGCGGCAACCCGTGCCGCACGCAGGCTTCGTAAATGGGGTGAAACGTACGCCGACCGAACGGCGCTTCGCTGGCGCTGCCCATCAGCACCTGGACCATGCCAGGATCCTCGCCCAGCCGGTCGATCTCGGCGACAGCCTGCGCTGGGTCCTGCTGAGCGACGAGGATTGACCCCTTGTAACAGGAAAACGGTCGGATCCACGTGTCCAGCGTCCAGTCATTGACTGCTCGGGCAATCGCGGCTGCCAGATCCGGATTGGGCTGAACGCCGAGGCTGAGCAGGTTGCCGGTCAGAATGGCCACATCGATACCGCGTGGATCCAGAAAACGCTCCTTGACCTCGCGCGGATTGGTGGCTGATAGGACGGCGGGCGCGCCAACATTGCGGAAGCCATGCCGTGCGAGCGGCGGTCCGCCAGCACCCACACGCCAACGCAGGCCGTGTGGCACATACGGAGCGACCGCACTCCAGTCGGCGATGTGATTATGCAGATCGACGTCGATGCCGTTCACGCGCGCGCGTGCGACTGCAGGACCCGTGGACCGAAGAAGTCGACCACGTTGTCGACGAAGATACGCCGTCGCATGTGGGGTGGGAGGAAGGACAGGACGGTCAGCGGATTGTCGAAGTCCCAATGCGGATAGTCGCTGGCGAAGATGACGGTCTTGTCCGCGTGTAACATCTCGAACATCTGGAGGAGATGCTCGCGCTCGTCCGGCTCTTCGATCGGCTGCGTGCTGAAGTAGCAGTTGCTCAGAATGTACTCGCTCGGCAGCTTGCTCAGATAGGGCACCTCGGCTTTCAAGGCCGGGTACATGCGATCGAGCCGCCACATCACATACGGCGCCCAGCAGATGCCGCCCTCGATGAACCCAAAGCGGAGCGTCGGGAAGCGTTCGAACAAACCCTCGCTGACGACGCTCACGCAGTGCGCCATCATGGTCTGCGAGTGATCCGTATGAAACTCGAGGTAGGTCGACGGATAGCCCACGCCGGTCGGCGGATTGGCGATGCCGGTGCCCTCAGACCCGACATGGATCGCGACGGGCAGATTGTGCTCGACGGCGGCCTGGTAAATCGGCCAATAGCACTTCTGGCCGTAGGGGATGCGCGCCGCGCTGGCCATGAGCACCTGCACCATGCCGGGGTCGTCGCCCAGGCGATGAATCTCGCGCGCGGCGGCCTCGGGATCCTGGGGCGCCACGTTGATCGAGCCTTTGAAGCACGTGAACGGACGCACCCACTTGTCGAGCAGCCAATCGTTGTACGCGCTGACCAGTGCGCTGCAGAACCGCGGGTCGTGCTGGATGCTGGCGCCGGTCATAGTCCCGGTCATCACGCCAATGTCGATGCGATATTTCGTCAAGAGTTGCTGGATCACCCATTCGGGATCGCCCGCCGCCAGATGATCCTCATCGCGCACAGCGTCGTCCATGATCCCTGAGCCTGTGTTGGCGTAGGCGCGGGCGGCGAAACGCGATCCGCCCTGCTCGAGCCAGGGATGCCACGTGCTGGCCAGGTACGGCTTGAGCTCAGCGTGGCTTGGCAGGTCGTTGTGGACGTCGGTGTCGATGGCGCGCAGGTTGGCCAACCTGTCGTCGGTCGACGCGGCCGTGGGTTGAGGTTGAGCGCTGATCACCGTTGTCACGTGAGGAAGGCCTCCTTTACGTCCACGAACAACTGTAGCTCAAGCTTGCTGAGGCACGCGCCAGTTCACCTGTGGATTCACGATGTACGGCGGCAAGCGGCCGTCGACGATCGACAGGACGTTTTCTTCGGTCATCTCGGCGCAGCGCCGCACCGACTCGTCGGCGTGCGACAGCCCGTGCGGTGTAGCGATCACGTTGTCCATCTGCAGCAGCGGATTGTCGACCTGGGGCGGCTCGATTTCGAAGACATCCAGTCCGGCCCCGGCCAGACGCCCCTGCTGTAGCGCCTCGATGAGCGCAGCCTCATCGATGACGCCGCCACGCGAAGTGTTGATCAAGAACGCAGTCGACTTCATGAGCCCCAGTCGCGACGCATTAATGAGGTGATGCGTCTCGGGCGTCAGAACCGGGTGCAGCGATACGAAGTCAGACTCGCGCAGCACCTCCTCCAGCGTGACCACCTCGGCGACGTCGCTGGACGTGACGTACGGGTCGTAGCCCAGCACGCGCATCCCGAACGCTCGCCCCAGGCGGGCGGTGATCCGCCCGATTCGCCCCAAACCGACCAGGCCCAGCGTCTTGCCGTGCAGCTCCATACCGCGCATGCTGCTGGTCGGCTCGCTGCCGGCTCGGGCGGCCGCGACCCACAGCGGTAGCTCCTTGGCCAGGGCGAGCATCAGCAACAGCGCCGACTCGGCGACCGTGACGGAGTTGCCTGGCGAGTTGGCGACCACGATGCCCAGCTCCGTGGCAGCCGCGACGTCTACTTTCTCGACCCCGACGCCCGGGGTAACGATCCCGCGCAGGTGGCGCGCCAGGTCCAGAGTCTTGCGACCGACGTAGTCTCGCCGCGCAACCAGCACCTCCGCGTCGGCCAGTACGTCGGCAAGCTCGGGGCCGTCCTTGGCCTCTGTCAGCCGGACCTCGCACCGTTCCACCAGGCGCGGCATGTCTTGTTCGAGCGAGCCCGGTTCGTAGTTGCGCGCGCAATTGAACACGACGATCGGACGTGCCATGTCTTCACCCTCTTCATTTGGGCATGCCGCCCAGGAGCTTCGATCGTACCCGCGAGGGCGGCGTTGCTGCCGCGCCGCGACCTACAGGTGCTGTCCCCGACAAGCTACGCTCGCAGCGGCCAGGGGCCAGTGCGTAGGTGTTCTGTTACGGGAAGAAGCGCCCCACTTCCGCCGCATCGTTGCGGCTGCCGTGGAGTTCGAAGCCGTTCCCCAGCGCCCGGCTCAGGTCGGGCGATCGACCCCGGCACGGCGGCACCTCGTCGGGAGCACAAGGTTGCATCCGTGAAGATCAAGTCTCCCTGACGCGACACTTGAATTCGGTTCGGTCGAGGAAGGCATCCCATCTCGAGATTGATCGGTGCCGGCCCATTGGTCATCCGCAGCCCGGTCCGCCGCGCTAAGCCTGCCCGTACCGCGCCCGCTGCGCGATTGAAAATAGTGAGGTGCCAGACCACCGTAATTTGCCCCTCTCGTCGAGTGTTCGTAAGGGGGCGAGGTCGGTTCGAACGACAACCGCGGTCTGACTCGCAGAACTAATCGCACCTTCTCTACGGCTCCGGCGTTCGTTCAGGCAACATCTCCGGCATTGGACCACCAGCCCGGAGCGCAACAGCCAATGCATTCGACGAGCTCGCCGCGCCTGGCGATCCAGCGCCGCCGGGCCTTTGACAGCGCGGCCAAAACGGGTCTTACTAGTGAGGAAAATATGGACCGAGAACCTTCCGAGGTGACGAACCTCGACCGCTACGGCAATGCAGCACTGCCCTGGAGTCGGGCGCGCGACATCCTCGTCGCGACCCCGTCACAGCCGGGTACCACGTTTATGCTCGGCACGTCCCGGCCCGATGGGCGGCCCCACGCCGCCTCAGTGGGCGTTTTCTGGCATGACGGCGACCTGTACTTCACGAGCGGGCTCGGCACGCGCAAATCGCGCAACCTGGCGGCCAATCCGGCCTCAACGGTCTCTGTCGGCCTGACAGGCATTGACCTCGTGCTCGAGGGCGACGCGACCATCGTCACCAATCGCGCAACGCTCGAGCGTGTGGCGGCCATGGCTCGCGACGGAGGCTGGCCGGCGGAGGTCGAGGGTGAGGCGCTGACCGCCCCGTTCAGCGCACCGAGCGCTGGGCCGCCGCCCTGGTATCTCTACCGCTTCACCTTCCATACTGCCTTCGGCGTCGCCACCGCGGAGCCATGGGGTGCCACGCGCTGGCGTTTCAGCAGCTGACGGTCGTGCCAGCGTCGGTCCTGCCAATCGATTCGCACGCTGCGCCAACACGCTAGCTGCCCAGCTGCTCGAGGCCGCAATCGTCATTTACGCGCGATCATCGCGCATCTTCAGAGCGCCTGACGACGGGCTCGCGACGGGTCGCAATTCCGATGTCTATCGTCGTTCGGAATCACGACCCGCCGGGCGTTGAAGTCGGCGGCACGGCGGTGGCGCCGATCACGGGCGACGCCGTGGCTGGCGGCATCGTCGTTGGACCAGGCGTCTCACCAGGCGTGGCGACTGTTGTCGGCTCGGCTGTGCCGCCGACCGTCGGACTAGCGCTCGGCGGTGGCGGCGTTGGTGTCGGGTCCGGGGTCGGCGCGCCAGGGAAGACTGGAGTGCCAGGTGTGGCCTCCAGTGTCGGCGTCGCCGTCGGAGTTGGTGTCGGCGTCGTGGTCGGCGTCGCCGTCGGCGTGTTCGACGCTGTTGGGTGCGGCGCTCGCATCGTCACTATCACTTGCTCGGTGGCAGACCCTCCGTCACCATCGGAAACACGCACCTGAGTGTTGACCGTGCCCGCCGCTCCGTACATGCAACTTGCCGACGCGGCCGCCTGCGGGCCGATTTCGAAGACGCCGTCGCCCTGGCAATCGAGCTCGTACGTGAGCGGATCCAGGGTCCCGGCGGCGTCGTCCGCGATCACCTGGAAATTGACCGGAGTGCCCGAGTCAACGGTCACGTTCGGCCAATCACTGGCTCACCTCCGCATAGCTCAGTCGATAGCGGACGTACCAGCGAACGGCGAGCACAATGATGTCGTCAGCGAAGCCGCGGCCCGAAAACGCTCAGGTTGAGCGCCGTGTGAAGCGCCGTCTGCAGCGGCTACATCGGAAACGCTGCCCGCCGAGCTCCGTAATGCCATCCTTCGTCACGCTCTCCGAGCTACACCGCGGCACATCATCGACAGGCCCTCTTGCACTCAGCCTACGCCCCAGTCTCCTGCAAGAGAACCTAGCGCCGGTCAGCGCGGCGGTGCACACTGTGCGGCATGGCCTGGGCTCGCTAATGCTGAAAGGACTTGATCCACTCCTGAACGCCGATATCCTGGCCGCGCTGCGGTCCATGGGTCACGGCGATGAACTCGTCATCTCCGACGCGAATTTCCCCGCTGATTCGATTGCGCGTCAGACGGTGCTCGGGCACGTGCTGCGGATGGATGGAGTCGATGCCCCGCGGGCAGTCCGCGCAATTCTGTCGGTTTTGCCGTTGGACAGCTTCGTCGAGCATCCGGCAATGCGGATGGAGGTCGTAGATGCGCCCAACGAGACTCTGCCAGTCCACCGCGAGGTGCAAGCAGAAATCGATCGCGCGGAGGGCAAGACCTCGACCCTGGCGGGTATCGAGCGCATGTCGTTTTACGAGCGCGCGAAGGGTGCGTACTGCGTGATCGCCACGGGTGAGCGTCGCTTCTACGGCTGCTTCATCTTGAAGAAAGGCGTGATCCCGCCAGCGGAGGAGCAGAGCCGGCATGCCTGAGACGTTTCGAGTTGGCATCACCCGCGACTTTCTCAGGGCCAACAGCACCCTTGCGTTTGGGAACATTGGGCTGGATCTGCTCGACCGCGCGCCCGGCATCACCCGGGCGTTCCTCGAGTCTCACAGCCCGGAACTTCAGCCCGAACAGATCCGCGGCTTCGACGCCCTCCTGGTCCTGGCGCCAAGCGTGACCGCCGCCACATTGACCGGCGCCGACAGGTTGGTGCTCGTGGCGCGTTTCGGAGTCGGTTACGACAACGTCGACATCGCCGCGTGTACGCGTGCCGGTGTCCTGGTGACCATCACGCCCGATGGCGTGCGCCGGCCGGTGGCCACGAGCGTGCTGGCGTACATGCTGGCGCTCAGCTTGCGGATGTTCGACAAGGATCGGTTGACGCGGGCGGGCCGCTGGGCCGACAAGCTGGACTTCATGGGTACGGGTCTAACGGGCCGTACCCTCGGCATTATCGGCCTGGGCAACATCGGGCGCGAGATCGTCCGGCTGGCGCGTCCACTGGGCATGCGCCACCTGGCGTTCGACCCCTACCTGTCGGCTGCCGACGACGTGGAGTTGGTCGATCTGGAGACGCTCTTACGCGCATCGGATTTCGTGACGATCAATTGCGCTCTCAGCCCGGAGACCCACCACTTGCTGAATCAACAGCGATTGGCGCTGATGAAGCCGACCGCGTACCTGATCAACACCGCCCGTGGACCGATCGTCGATCAGCGGGCCTTGACGACGGCGCTGGCTGCTCAACAGCTGGCCGGGGCCGCGCTCGACGTGTTCGAGACGGAACCTATCAATCCGGACGACCCCCTGCTGGCGCTCGACAACGTTATCCTCGCGCCCCATGCGATCTGCTGGACCGACGAATGCTTCCGGGGCATCGGCGAGAGTGCCTGCCGCGGCATCGTCGATGTCGCTGCCGGCCGCGTGCCGCGCTCAATTATCGACCGCGCGGCGCTGTCCCATCCGCGCCTGCGCGAGCGGTTGCTCGACGCCGAGACGCCAGTGCGCCCATGATGGCCAATCGCGTGAAGCGCGTCCTGGCGGAGGGCGGAGTTGCGCTGGGCACCATGGTGTTCGAATTCGCCACGAGTGGCATCGGGCGGATCATCGCCAGCTCGGGGGCCGACTTCGCGATCTTCGACATGGAGCACAGCGGCTGGAGTACGCAGACCGTCAAGTCGCTAGTTGCTTCGTGCGGTGGAACGGGTCTGGTCCCGATGGCACGCGTGCCGGCTACCGAATACCACCTGATCGCGCGAGTTCTCGACATCGGCGCAACGGGCATCATGGTGCCGATGGTTCAAAGTGAGGAGCAGGCTCGCCTTATTGTGCAGTCGGCGAAATATCCGCCGGCAGGCCGACGAGGCGCCGCATTCGGTGTGGCGCACGACGACTACAGCCGTGGCGATGTCGCCGAGAAGATCCGGACCGCCAATGCGGAGGGCCTGTTGATCGCCCTGATTGAGACGGTGGAGGGAGTCGAATCGGTCGAGCGCATCGCCGCGGTCGATGGCATCGACGTTCTCTGGATCGGTCATTTCGACCTGACCAACTCACTCGGGATTCCGGCGCAATTCCAACATCCTTCTTACCTCGAGGCGGTTGAGCGCGTCCTCGCAGCCTGCCGGAAACACGGCAAAGCCGCAGGCTTCATGGTCGCCAGCCCTGAGGAGGCGGAGGCCAAACTGGAGCAGGGCTTCAGATGTCTGGCGTACTGGGGCGACATCTGGCTGTATCAGCAAGCGCTCACCAACGGTGTGGAGCGCACTCGCCGCGCCACCAAGCGCTGACTCTCGATGCGGCCCGTTCGGGTTGGGTCCGGTGACTGCGTCATCTGGTTGAGGTGTGCGACCCAGAGGGGGTAGCGTTGAAGTGCCCGGCTGGACTCGACACTATATGGACCACAACACCTGACCAGAC
>WNFV01003538.1_pt1 | contig 20250 bp, 13 predicted proteins | sample 5400101 | NCBI WGS metagenome assembly WNFV01 (sample SAMN13153361, study PRJNA577476) | soil metagenome | isolation source: 115 cm soil or saprolite under grassland replicate 1 | place: USA:California | collected 2016-06-15 | reverse complement strand
GCGCCGGCGGGAAGCCGGTCGTGCTGGCCGCCGGATACCAGAGCTGCACCACCAGCTCGCGCCGCTTGCCGGGCAGGAACGGATCCGGGCGGGAAGCGTCTACCCAGTGCAGCGAAACAGTGCCCACGAGGAAACGTCCAGTCGGGGACGGCAGCGTGATTGAGGGGGCGGCAGCCGGCGCTGCCGGCTCCCCGACGGCCGGATCGGCTGCGACCGACCCGGCCACGATGAGGAGCGCCGACACTGCGAGCGCAGTGAGATACGGCCGCGGCCAGCGGCGGGCCGGGGAGGATCCTCTCGCTTCGATGGTCGTCATGTCGGTCTCCTTTGCGTCATCGCGCCTACTCGTACTGTGGAGCGCCTCGAGGACGTTGAGCCTGGCTGCCCGCCGCGCTGGAATGATCGCTGCGACCATGCCCGCCACTACCGCCACGGCCGCGAAGATCACGAGCAAGAGGATCGGAACGCGGAAGGAGAGGCCCTGGTCGGACATCGCCTGCGAGACGAGCGCGGCCAAGACGATGCCGAGCGGCAGACCGAGCGCTGCGCCGATCAAGGCCGTGATCACGCTCTCGTGCCGGACCATGCGCCGTGTCTGCCGGCGGGTCATGCCCACCGCTCGGAGCATGCCGAGCTCTCGTGTTCGTTCGAAAACGGAAAGAACGAGTGTGTTCACCATCCCGAACAGGCTCACGATCACCGAGAGGCCGAGAAGGACGTAGAGCAGGTTGAGGAGCGTGTCGATTCCGGCGGCGCGCTCGTTCACCCACTTCCCCTTGGTTTGCACTTTCGCGTCCGGATATGGGGCCAGCGCTTGCTTCAGCGCCGCAGTCGTTGCGTCGTTGACGCCCCCTTTGGCGTTGACGAGCGTGTAGATGTTCTTGGGGCGGGAGAAGGTTTCGTCGAAGGCGTCGTTCGTGATCACGATTGAGGCGAGGACGGGATCGAGGCTGTCTATTTTCGGCGGCGAGAAGATCGCGAATACTTGGAAGACCTTGTGCTTGCCGTCCGGTGTTGTAAGCCGTAGCGGGTCTCCGAGTTCGAGCTTGTGCTTGTCGGCGAATTTCTTGCGGACGAGTGCGCTGGTGAGCCCGAGGTAGGTCGGCGTGCCCTGCGGCGAGCTGAGGTAGTTGAATGGGTCGGCGGATCTCTTTTCCCACTCGAACTGGAACACCTTTGTGATCGTGTTCGGGTCGACCCCGTCGACCGTGACGTCGCTCCGGAACAGGCGTGCGTGTTCGTTGCGGACATCTGAGACTGTGTCAAGTCCGTTGACGCTTGCGAGTGCGCTTCCGGCCGCTACTGGGAAGGGATCGAAGCCGTTTTTCGATGTGACGACGTAGTCGGAGCGGACCTGCTGGCTCAGGGCGTCCTTGTCGGCGCTCTTGAGGCCTGCTCCGAGGGTGGCGACGACGGTGATCAGCGCCAGGCCGATCATTAGGGCCGCTGCGGTCGAGGCGGTTCTGCCTGGGTTGCGAACTGAGTTTTCGCGGGCGAGGCGGCCTGCCACGCCCCCTGCCCGCTCGGCCGGAACGCCCACGAGGGCAGCGAGCGGTCGCACGATTCGTGACGAGAGGAGCGCGACGCCGACGAAGAGGATGAGCAGGCCGACCGCGAGCACGACAAGTCGCAGCTTGATGGCGAGACCATCGACGAACATCGCGTAGGCCAGGAGCAGGAGGCCCGCGACAACCGTGACGGCGGCGATCGTGGGTGCAAATGGGGCCAGGCGGGAGGGCGGAAGTTGAGCGCCCTCACGAACAGCGAGGATCGGCGGAACACGTGTCGCTCGTAGGGCAGGCGCGAGACTTGCGACCAATGTGATGACAATCCCGAGGACGAGGGAGACGACGATCGTTCTCGTCGCGAGGACGGTTCCGCTCTTCGGTAGGTCGAGGCCCAGCGCGGCGAAGGCCGAGCTCATCCCCTTAGCTAGCGCCAGTCCCAGGAATAGCCCCGTGAGGGAGGCGAGCGCCCCGATCACAATCCCCTCCAGCAGCACCGAGCGCATCACCTGCTTGCGGGAGCCGCCGAGTGTTCGCAGCGTCGCGAACTCGCGCGCCCGCTGGGCAACAGTGATCGAAAGCGTGTTGAAGATCACGAAGGCGCCGACGAAAAGCGCGATGCCGCCGAAGGCGAGCAGGAACAGCTGGATCAGTCTCGTGAACTCCTTCGTATCCTTCGCGTTCGCCTCTGCCTGCTCGGCACCGGTTTTCACCTCCGTCGAGGGCGGCAGGACCGCCTGGATCTCACGCTTGAGCTGCGCCGGGGAGACGTCGGGCTTCGAGGCGACGGAGATGGCATCGAATACCCCCTCCTTGTGCAGCAGCTTCTGTGCGGTCGCGACGTCGAAGATCGCGAAGGTCGCTCCCCCGAGCGAGTCGACGTTGCCGAACCTCGCAATGCCCGTGACTCTGTAGGTGCGGATCGGGCCCTGGGCGGAGACATCGATGCGGTCTCCGACCTTGAAGTGATGATCCTTGGCTGTGGCCGCATCGATCACGATCTGGTCGCCGCCGGACGCCCACTTTCCCTCCACCAGCGTCAATGGGTTGAACCGCGAGGCAGCGCCGTCAAAGCCGAAGCCGAACGTTGGCGCCTGCCCGCTGATTGCCTTTCCATTCCGGTCGATCAGCTTTGCGTAGTCACCGCTCGAGTTCAGGTCGAAGATCTGACCGGAGGCCTCATCGACATCGGGCAGTTGCTTCACCTTGTCGAGCACCGACGCCGGCACGGTCGCGTTGCCGCTAGTGGAGAATTTGACGATCTGTTTCCCGGAGATGACGGCGCTGGTGTTCTTGTACGAGCCGGAGAAGATGTTGTCGAACGCCTTCGAGATCGTGTCAGTGAGAACGTAAGTCCCGCTGACCATCGCTACTCCGAGAACGATGGCGAGCGCGGTCAGAATTGCCCGAAACTTACGCCCGAGGAGGCCCTTCAGAGTGACCCTGGTCATCGTGTGCTCACCTCCTCGATCGCCGCGATGATCTCGCGCGCGCTCGAGGGGCCGAGGTCCTTGACGATCAAACCGTCAGCGAGGAAGAGGATGCGGTCGGCGATCGCCGCCGCCTGCGCGTCGTGGGTCACCATCACGGTCGTCTGACCAAAGTTGGAGACCGACTCGCGCACCAGTTCGAGGATCTCGCCGCTGGTAGTCGAGTCGAGGTTGCCCGTCGGCTCGTCCGCGAACATCACGGTCGGCCGCGAGACGAGCGCGCGGGCGATCGCGACGCGCTGCTGCTGCCCGCCCGAGAGCTCGGCCGGCCGATGCGAGAGCCGCTCCGTCAGGCCGACCTTCGCGGTCAGCTCCTCGACCCAGCCGTTCTTCGACTTCGTGCCGGCCAGATCGAGCGGCAGGACGATGTTCTCCCTCGCCGTCAGCATCGGCAGCAGGTTGAAGAACTGGAAGACGAAGCCGATGTGCTCGCGGCGAAGCTTCGTCAGCTCCCCGTCGTTCAGGTCCGTGATCTCGATGCCGGCGATCGCGACCCCACCCGACGTCGGTCGGTCGAGGCCGGCGAGGATGTGCATCAAGGTTGACTTGCCCGAGCCGGACGGCCCCATCACCGCGGTCAGCTGGCCGCTGGCGATCTCGATCGAGACGCCGCGAAGCGCGTTCACGCTGGTGTCGCCCTCGCCGAAGCGCCGGGTGACCTCCGTGGCGCTCACCACCGCGGCGCCGCCCTCCTGCCGCTCCTTCTGGATCACGATCGTCTCCACTGTGTCGGCTCCTTTCGCTTGGATCAGTCACGATGACCGCGGGCCGGGCGAGTGCCAATGGAGCCTGCTGGCCTCTTGAGGTGCGTCCAGACGCACTTGGCAGGTGCGTCTGGATGCCGACGATCGACGGGCGCTAGGAGCGCAGGAAGGCGAGCACGGCGAGCACGCGGCGGTGGTCGTCGCCGCTCGCGCTCAGGCCGAGCTTCTCGAAGATGCTCGTGATGTGCTTCTGCACGGCCCGCTCGGTGATCACGAGCCGCTCGGCGATGCCCTGGTTTGAGCGACCCTCGGCCATCAGCTCGAGCACTTCGCGCTCGCGCGGGGTTACCTGCGCGAGCGGGTCGTCGCCGCGGCGGCGGCCGAGGAGCTGGGACACGATCATGGGATCGAGCGCGGAGCCGCCCTCGGCGACGCGTCGGACGGCGGCCGCGAACTCCTTCACGTCGCTGACCCGGTCCTTGAGCAGGTAGCCGACCCCCTCGGCCGAGTCGGCCAGGAGCTCTTCGACGAGGCCGAGCTCGAGGTACTGGGAGAGGACGAGCACGCCGACCGACGGATAGCGGGCGCGGATTTGTTGCGCTGCGCGCAGTCCCTCGTCCTTGTGGGTGGGCGGCAGCCGGATGTCGACGATCGCGACGTCGGGCGAGTAGCTTCGCACCTTGAGCAGGAGATCGTCGGCGGTCGTGCACTGACCGACGACCTCGAACCCGGCTTCACCGAGCAGGCGCGCAAGTCCTTCGCGCAGGAGGACGCCGTCTTCGGCGAGCACTACGCGCACGGGATCTCCGCCTCGACGCGCGTCCCGCCGCCTGCGGGGCTCCAGATCCGCAGACGGCCTCCCAGCGCCTCGACGCGATCGGCGAGGCCGCGTAGACCTGAGCCGCGGCGTGTGTCGGCCCCGCCGATGCCGTCGTCGACGATCTCGACGACGAGTCGCCCGTCCGCGTGTCGGACCTCGACGGCCGCCGAGGACGCGCACGCGTGTTTGACGACGTTGGTGAGGCTCTCGGAGACAACGAAGTAGGCGGCGACTTCCTGTCGCTCCGGCAGACGCCCGTCCAGATCGACCGTCAGCCGCACCGCTATCTGCGCCCGCGCCGCGAGCGTCTTCAGCGCGACCGCAAGACCGTGGCCTGTTACGACCGCCGGATGGATCCCGTGCGCGAGCTCGCGCAGCTCGCGCAGCGACTCTGTGACCTCGCGTCTCGTCTGGTCGAGCGCGGCCTTCGCGTCCGCATCGCCCTCGAACCGCTGCTCAAGCAACCCGAGCTCCAGCGAAAGGGCGACAAGCCGCTGCTGCGCCCCGTCGTGAAGGTCGCGCTCCAGCCGTTGCCGTTCCGTCTGCGCAGCTTCGATGATCCGGGCGCGAGAGCCTTTCAGCTCCTCCAGGCGGGCGCGCAGCTCCGCATGCAGGCGGGCGTTCTCAAGCGCGAACCCAGCGGCCGCGGTGACCGCGCCGAGCAGCTCCGGCTCCTCCCGCAGCGAGATGTCATGCACCAGCGCCGCCACATGCGTCCCGTCCTCACGGTCGATTAGCGTCGTTGCTCTGCCATCAGTCGTCGGCAGCTTGATCGCTCGACCCTCAGGGCCTGCATACGTCTCATACTCCGCAACCCAATAGGCGACCTCGAGCGACGGATCCCGCAATGCAGTCCTGAGCGCATTGACCACGTTGCCGCGAGCCGCCTCGGCCCCGAGCGAGACGATCGCGGGTCCAACAGCGAGACGCGAGCGCAGGAGCCCGATCAGAAAGGCGATCGGGGCGAGCCCGACCACGAAGAACGTAGCCCGCCGCACCGTCTCGATCGCTGCAACGTCGTTGGGACTCCCGACGAAGACGATGGACGAAAACAGCGCGGCAATCATCACCAGCCCAACCGCGAACGAATCGACGAGCGGGCCAAGCGGCCGGCGCGGCGCACGGCCCGCACCCCACCGCCGAGTGGCGAGAACGCCGATCCCCGCAAGGCAGAACGCACTCACTCCAATGAACTCGATGTTTCGCACCACCTCGACCGTACCGGGCTCGCTCACGACCTCGATCAGGTTCCGGGGTCCGGCCCCGCCCAGCACCATCCGCGCCAGACCCAGCCCGAACCCCGCCCCATACGCTCCCACCACGATCGCCAATTCGAGTCTCCCGGCCAATCGGCCACTCGGATACGCGAGGAACACGTGCAGGAAGAGCAGCGGCGGCAGCAGGTCGAGCGCGGCCCCAAACGTAAACGGCACATCGGCGGTCGCCCAGTCCAGGGTGGCGAGGAAGTTGACGAAGCCGGCAGCAACCATCAGCAGACCGAAGCGGCTGTCCGGTCGGCGCCACCACGCGATCAGGCCCGCGCCGATGTAGTTGAGCGTGAGCCAATCATTGAGGAACACCCGTATCCCCACGTGGTCCACCTCGTCGTTCGTCACCCCGAGTGCAGCCGTCGCCGCCGCGGCTGCCACACCGGCACAGCCAATCGCCGCCAATACCGTCGGCTTCGGTGCCCACAGCGCACCGTTCGAGCCAAACGGCCTCCAAGCGCTGCGCGGAGGAGTACTGATGCCCTGCCGAGAAGCCTCGGCGGTCGCCATCTCGCATCCACCTCCTCCGGCTCGATGCCGTCGCCTGTAGACGGGACCCCTCAGGCGCGACCGCCCAAATCCAGGTCGCGCTGCCAGCGGGCGCGGATGAAAGGAAGCGTCTAGCAGCCGAGGATACTCCGCCCACCCCAGCAGTTCCACCCCGGCCAGCGCCGTGGAATCCGCGGGTGATTGTTTGCCTGCTGATCTGGACTCCCTCTTAGCTGTGCTCGGCCCCAGCGACGCACCACTCGCGTGGCGACAGATGCGTGCTGAGCTCTTGTCGATCGTCCCGGGGATCTAGCTCGACCTCGTCTTTTGACGCCCAATACAAGGTCGCCGAGTTGGCGTTGGACGACGATAAAGCCGGCGCCTTGGTGAGACACGGACGCCCCCGCACACAAAAGTCTCGCGCACACGCGCACGAGGCCGCGCATGTTGCCCCCTACGTTGCCCCCCTCCCCCTCAGATCGAATTGGACAAGGAAGAAGGGGTGCCGCGGTTTCGTGTCTTTGCAGAGGCTTCTTCGATGGGCCGTGAAGGATTCGAACCTTCGACCTTGGGATTAAGAGAAGCGGCGCCCGTTTCGGCCAGCCTTGGTCAGCCTGGATTCAAGCGGCTTCGCGGGCTTGCGGGCGGGCTTCGACCCCCGGCTGATCTCGGTGGGTCGTGTTGCCCCCACGTTGCCCCCACTATGCGGAGGCGGCTCTCTGCACCGGCCTCGTGCCCTCTTCGGAAACCTGCGTACCCCGGCCGCGTGGCCGGTCGGCGATGGCGCAGGCGCGCTCAGTCGCCGCCGGAGAGCTTGACGTCTTCCCAGGAGTTTGGACCGGCCGTTCGGTCGGGTATAGGCCCTCCATCGACGCCGATGGTCGACCGGCGTGTATTGGAAGGGAGGGGCAATGACGAAGCTGATGCGCTTGGTGGCGTTGGCAGCACTGACCGTGTGCATCGCAGTCGGGACTGCAGGCGCGAACACGTATGTAGTCACGGGACCGACGCTCGCGAGCGGAGGCTCCACCCCGTTCGCGGCCGGCTGCGGCGGCCCTGGTGAGGCGTTCCATACCGCGACCGAGGTGGCCCCGGTCAACTTCCCGGATACCGAGGTCGAGCCGTGGATCGAGGTCAATCCGCAGGACCCGCAGGATCTGGCGGCGTTCTGGCAGCAGGACCGCTGGTCGGACGGCGGGGCCCACGGCCTGGTCGCGGGCGTCTCGCACAACGGTGGGGCAACCTGGTCGAGGAGCTGGCCAGCGTTCAGCAACTGCGCCGACGGAACGGCTGCGAACGGCGGCGACTACGAACGGTCCTCGGATCCGTGGCTCTCGTGGTCGGCGAGGCCGGCGAACGGTCTCGGGACGCTGCACGCGATCAGCATCTCGTTCGACCGATCGACGGCACACAACGCCGTGCTGGTGAGCCGGTCGCTCGACGGCGGGCTGCACTGGAGCCCGCCGATCACGCTCCGTGAAGACAACTCCAACTCCGGACCGCTCGCGAACCTGTTCAGCGACAAGGAGTCGATCACGGCCGATCCTGTCACTCCGGGCAACGTCTACGCCGTCTGGGACCGCATCGAGTCGCCCAACAACAACCCGCTGACGCCGCCCCAGGCGTACGCGCACGCGCCCGCCTTCCGCGGGCCAGTATGGTTCGCCCGCAGCACGAACAACGGCGCGAGCTGGGAGACGGCGCGACCGATCTTCGCTCCCCACGCCGGGCGGACGCAGACGATCGGCAACCAGATCGTGGTGCTGCCCAACGGGACGCTGGTCGACGGCTTCACTTACTTCACCGGAGCCAACGGTCAGGGCATCCAGCGAGGCGACAACGCCGCGGTCATCTTCTCAGCCGACAAGGGCACGACTTGGTCGTCGAATCTCACGGTCATCGCCAACATGGGCGACGCAGGCGTCCGCGATCCCGAACCGGTCAACTGTCTCGGGGACAACACCCCATCGACGCCATGCCTGCTGGTCCGGACCGGCGACATCCTCCCCGACTTCGCAGTGGATCCGAATTCGGGCTCGCCAGGCACCATGTACGCGGTCTGGCAGTCGCACCGGTCGGCGACCGTCCTCGGCAATCCAGTCGACGACACCATCCTGATCTCACGTTCGACCGACGGCGGCCATACGTGGTCGGCGCCGGTCAAGGTCAACCACACGACGCCTGGCGTGCAGGCGTTTACCGCCTCGGTCCACGTGGCGGCCAACGGTGACGTCGCCGTGACGTACTACGACTTCCGCAACGACACCGCCGGCGACGCGGCACTGTCCACCGACTACTGGATCGTGCACCACCATCCCGGCGATCCGTTCGACAGCGCGCACTTCAGCGACGAGAACCGGCTCACGCCTGTGTCCTTCAACATGCGAACGGCCCCATATGCCCGCGGCTACTTCGTGGGCGACTACGAGGGCCTCGACAACTTCGGAAACACCTTCACGCCGTTCTTCGTCCAGGCGACCGGGACCGACCCGTTCCACCCGCTGAGCGACGCGTTCTACTCGACAGCCGGCTGAATCCACGCAAAGTTGGGAGCGAAGCAGAGAGGCCGCCCCCGCAGGCGGCCTCTCCACCTCGCGCAAGCACTGCCGCGACTTCGCGCTCGTCCACTGCGAACGTGGGAAACGGCGCACGTGTCGTTGTAGTCTCCGTCTACACCGCGGCACCTGCGGGTTGTGGCAATCGAGAAGCCGCCACCAAACGAGAGGCCGTCCTCGCCTTTTTAAGCGAAGCGCCGGATCTCGAGCTGAAGCTCGTCGAAATCCGGCGGGCTCTCATCGGGCGGGGATGGCTGACCCACGGCCCGGGTTCGATCCACGCGCTGGAGGTTGCCGTGGCCGGCATGGCGGAGCGCGGCGAGATTCAAGGCGTGCGTAAGGGCCACTACAGACTCCGCACCGAAGCCCCCGGTGTCAAAATCGGAGGCTCCGAGGCGCCGGGATCTCCGGTCTCATCCTCAGCCGCTCGTTGATCGCTGGTCGGATCCGTAATCACGCCGAAAAACTCGTGGTCAGGCAGATCGTCGGCGAGCAGGTGAACGTAAGTCGCGAGGGTGGACGCCGGCGAGTGATGCCCGAGCCACATCTGCTCTTGCTTGCGTTCAGCCCGTGGCGGAAGAGCATCGTCGCGCATGTGTGCCGGAAGCGACTGGAGGACGCGTTCATTGTCTAGGTCTGGCCTGCCAGTCGGGGCGAGCCTCTAGTCCTTTTTTGCGCCGTACCTGGGGTAGCATCTGCCCGCGCAGCAAGATGCTCCTGCTACAAGGAGGGTCGTGTGAAGCGGAATCGGCGGCGGCAGGCGATCGGTCCAGGCATCGCTCTAGTGCTCGCCGCGCTCCTCCTGACAAGCTCGGCCACGGGGTCTCGCCGTGCGGCGGTCTCTGCGCAGGCGGACTTCAAGATCGCGTACACGCACAGCAGCGGGCCTGTGTGGGCGAGGGGCGATGTCTTCGTCATGAACGCCGACGGGAGCGGGCAGCCAGGCGGGAGCGAACTCGTGCTCCGGGCTGCGCGTCAGGTTCCGCAGCCCGCTCCCGTCCGCGTCCACGACGTAAATCTCCTGCTTGCCGTCGCGGCGGCTGAGCAAGGCGATCCTCACCGGACGGGCGGACGATCGTCTTCACGAAAGCCGCGACTTCGCGCAGCCCGGCAGTCGTACCGATGTGCCGCGACATTCGACTCCATAGCTTGATCTCACCCGGGTCGCACAGGGCGGCCGAGAGCAAAGGGAGTTTGACATGGCGCTGGCTAGGACGAGCTACCGGGTGTGGGGAAGCGTGCACGCCTCACGCACAATTGGGACGCTCGCTGTCCCGTCGCAGCGGGTGCGCCACGATAGCTCGTCGGCGCGCACGATTCTTAGGCGGTTGCTCGCCGCTATCGTCAACGGCTCGGACCACCCTTGCTGGCAGATGAACGATGTGTCGACACAGCTTGCGCTGCTCCCGCCTCGCGACCGCAACCGCCTGCTCGACTCCGGGCGCGTGACGAGGAAAGGCTAGTCCGGACGAGTTGCCCTAACCGGTCGTCTTCAAAACCATGATCTGACGAGCCGTCGCCTTTCAACCAAAGGGCGACAGCAGTCCAAGGGACATTCCTGAACCCTCGGCCACGACGGTGCTCTCTGCCGGGGACGGAACAGGCGACAGGACATTGTCGGGACCACAACAACGAATGGGCCGTGAAGGATTCGAACCTTCGACCTTGGGATTAAGAGAAGCGGGCTGAGGCTTCGGTGGACCTCGGCCTAGCTTGAGAAGCGTGGGCTTTGAGCCGTTTCGCGGCCGCGGGTTTCGGTGGTTCTCGGTGGGTCTGGTTGCCCCCCCGTGTTGCCCCATCCGGGACGCGCCTGGGTGGGCCTAGGGCACGTCCCGAAACGCCCAGCGTGCGATCGGCCGCGGCGCGCCGGACGCAAGCCGGGCGAGCCAGACGGTCTCGATGCCGCTCTTGAGCAGCACGCAGGGTCGTCCCTGGCCGTTGGGCGGACAGTCGACCCGGGTGGAGGTGATCGCTCGCGACGCCCACGTGACACGCTCGGTGGTCGCGTCGAAGCCGCCGACCGGCTCCAGCCTATGGGTGAAGCGGGCGAGCGTGCGCACGCCACCACGTAGACCGGCGACGACCAGCTCGCTGCCGGTCTGGGTGCGCCGCTCCGCCACCAGCCGATCGCCGACCAGGCGCAGCAGGGGCCCGCCGACGGGAACGACGAGCCTGAACCCGAGCTTCCTGTCGCCCCGCTCGTCCGCACGACGCCAGGCGAGGGTGGCGATGCCGTCGGAGCCGCGACCGAAGGCGAAAGCCAGCGTGCCGTCTGCCTGCACGTCGAATCCTTCGATCGACTGACCGGCCGGCGCCGCGGCCGTGAACGCGCGCTGCCCGCTGTCCACATCGACCACGGCGATCCCGCCCCCACTCCGCCAAGCGAGGAAGCGGCCTGCCAGCGCGAGATCGCAGCACCCGGCGCGCTCGCGGCGCAGGACCGTACGGGAGCCGCTCCGAACCGTGACCGTGCCGGCCGCCGAGTCGCAGCCCAGGGCAAAGAACGCGACCAACGAACCCGACACCGCCAAGCGCCGCCTGCCGGCCGCGGCCGAACAACGTTCCGACGGCGCGAGCGGTCGCAGCGACCCGTGCGGTCGCCCAGCCAGAGCCTGCGTCTCGACCGGGCAGGCGACCCCCGGCTGCCCCGCACACGGGTCGAAGCTGCGCGCGAACGCGACGATGCCGGTCGAGCCGGCCAGCGGCCCCGCGAACGTGCTCGTCGCGCTCTGCCACAAGGGCGCGGCATCGGGCCATCCCCGCAGCACGCTCAGGTTTCCGTCCTGCTCTCCCCAGATCACTCGCGGTCCAGCCAGCACAGGCCCTGCGACCAGCAGACGCTGTGAGGGGGCCGGCAGAGCGACCAGCCCTGAGACGACGATCGCTCCAAGCACTGCACGCATTTGCGTACTTCATACGTCACTGAATACCTCCGTGTCACAACAGCGGGACATCCCTTGCGCGGTCAGACCCTGCGACGATCCCGGTGCGACGGACTTGCCGGTGATGTCGCTGTAGCCCTCGAGTCCATGCGCTGAGGCGAGCGTGCGCCGTCGATCACGAACAAGACTCCCTCCTCGGGATCGAGTCGCCGCTGAGCCGTTGCGGGCACCGCAGGTTTCGGCCGTTCTCGTTGCGTCTCGTTGCCCGTCGTGACCTTCGCACCGGAGGTCAAGTGAGTCGCCCGGGGCCAGCCTGCGGAAGCCGGCGCCGCTTGCAGGGATAGGCTCTGACTAACAGAGGGATGCCCGCCAGAGTCTTCGTAACTACTTGGCATGAGCAGGGGCCAGCCGCGTGCGTGCGCAAGCTGAGCGCGGCGACACGGATGGCGCTGCCGGTCATGCTCAGGCACAGGCGGACGGCTGGTGGTGTCGCCGCCTACTTCGATCTGATCACGGACGAGGGGCGTCTCTTCTACGGCGATAGCTTCCACTTCGGCTACTTCCGCACCGGCTCCGAGACACTGGCGCAGGCGCTCGACGCGCACACCGATCCGGTCGCCAAGATGGCGCGCCTGCGCGGCGAACAGCAGATCCTCGATGTCGGCTGCGGCCTCGCTGCGCCGGCGGCACGGATCGCCGAGCGCTACCGCTACGAGATCACGGCGGTCAACATCAGCAGCGAGCAGATCCGGCAGGGACGGCTACTGATCGAGCAGCGGCAAATGTCAGACCGGGTGAGGATCCTCAGGGGAGACGCGCGGGCGCTCGATTTCCCGGACTGGTCGTTCGACGCGATCGTCTGCCTGGAGGCGGCAGGCGACATCTGCGTCAGCGAGACCGACAAGGAGCGATTCGTACGCGAGCTTCATCGGGTGCTGCGCGCGGACGGCCGCATCGGCTTTTCCGACCTCGCCCTGCACACGAATCCGCCGCCGACAGACAATCACACGCTCAGAGCGGTCCTCTACCACCGCGGCGAGGAGCTCGTCACCGACTGGCCGGCACTCTTTCGCCGCCAGGGCTTCAGCGTCATCGAATCTCAGGACATCATCGCGGAGACGATGCCGACCTGGCACCGCACTCAAGCGATCTACGAGCAGCGACGCAGCGAGGTCGTCCATCGCTACGGCAAGCGGATCGCCGGCCGGACGCGCGCTCAGGTAAGCCGAATCCCGACCATCCTCGCCCGCTACGCAACCTTCCCGGTGCTCCGTCCTCAAGTGATTCGAGTCGGACACCTCCCCCAAACCTCGATTCAGGCATCAGCCAACCGGGCGACGTCCTGACCCGCCCGAAGCTGACTGAGATCACTAGCGAGCTGAAAGGGCTCCTCCTCGGAGATTCGCGATTCGATTGGCGAAACGGCGTAGACTCGCTCTATGACCCGAAACGGCGTAGGATGTTCTGAACTGGCCCTGCACTTAGGTTCAGGCCTGAGCCCGCAACCCACCAACGCGCGATGCGCGCGAGGCGAGGAGCTTCAAGGCGAACGGACTTCGTTGCGGGGCCAGCCTATTGCTTGGTGCTGGTGAAGGTGGTCAAGCGCAACCGCGAGGCCCAGCGCCAGCATTGCCCAGGCGCGCTGGTTCCGAGTGTCGCCTCTTGCTGGCGAGGCGTGTTCGTCAGCCGTCCGGCGAGGGCGTCTGGTCGCGCGGGCTGAGCTCGACCTCAACCTCGACCTCGACCGAGACGTCCTCGGCGGCCTGCCCGCGGTGGCGTGTCCGACAGTCCCAACTGCGCGGCGAGGAAGGGAGCGAGGCGCCGGCCGACGATCTTCGCCGGCGGCCACCAGAGGGGCTCGGTGTCAGCGGTCGAGTCGGCCGTTCCCAGCTTGGCGCGGAGGTAGCGGGGGGCGCTGCCGGTAAGCATCTGACCGCGCAGGACCGGCCGGAATGGCGTCGGCTCGACTTCTGCCCCAACCTGGGCGGCGATGCTGGCGGCGGCGGTGTCCGCCTGCTGGGTCGCGATCCCACCCTGCTTGAGCGGAAAACTGGGTCAGATCGCCGGCCGCGTAGATATCGAACTCCGATTGGACCTGAGGTCCCCGTCAGTAGAGCGAGCTCGTACAAGGGCAGCGGCCAGGTGTGACCCGCTGGCAGGGCGAAGACGACCGAGTGAAGCTCGCCTTCGACGGCCCGCTGGAGCAGCGCCGCGAGCGCAGGCCCGTCCTCGGGCCCGCGGAAGGTGAGCGCACCCGGCAGCGCTTCCCGTGGCCTCGCCCCAGCGCGAGCAGCAGCAGCTCGTAGCGGAGATCTTCGCCCTCTTCCGTTCTGACAACGTGCCGATCGGGGTCGACGGAGGCGACACGTCCCTGCCGGAGCTCGCCGCCGGCCGCCTCGACCAGCGGCCGGAGCGGGAACCGTTGCACCTCGCCGACCCGAAACGGCTCCGCAACCGCGGCCGGTAGATGAACTCAGACTCGGGAGCCACAAGCGTAATCGCGACACGCTCCTCGGCGAGCGCCCGCAGCGCGAGCGTCGCCTCGAGCGCCGCCACGCCGCCGCCGGCGATCAGAACCTGCACTCGGCTTGCGCGTTCCTCGATCGGATCTCTCCCTGTCGACGTTCTACGCGTACTCGACCACACCTCGACTATCGGCGCTAGTGTGCGCGATCGGGACGAAGCTCGGCGAGGCGTTCATCTCGACCGGAGCGTGGTCGGCGTCGAATTCAAGCCGACGTGTCCTTCTACGCGAGTTCGCGTTCGACGTCGTCCAGCCATAGGCGAGAGTCGTGACGAGCCTGTGGCCGAGCGCGCGCAGGACCCGCGGGTCGGGGAGGGTTGCGGCGAAGCATTCTCTGCATGACACGGACTCGCGGGGGATCTCTTGCGTTCCCCCGCGAGTCCGCTTCTCGAGGGTCAGACGACCTTGAAGTTGGCCATCATCCCCATGTCCTCGTGCTCGAGCTTGTGGCAGTGGATGAGGTAGTTGCCGCGGAATGCGTCGAAGCGGACAAGCACCTCGACGGTCTCGTTGTCCTCGAGGAGGACGGTGTCCTTCCATCCCCGCTCCCAGGGGAAGACCGTCCCGCGGCCGCCCATCCGCGACTGCACCTGGAACGAGGCGCCGTGCACGTGCACCGGGTGCGGCGCGTTGCCGTTGGTCATGAAGCGCCACCGCTCCGTCTGCCCGAACGGGACCTGGAAGTCGATCCGGTTCAGGTCGAAGAGCTTGCCGTTGATCTTGCTCATGCCGTCGAAGCTGAAGGTCCGGGTGGTCACCGGACTCGACAGCTTCGAGATCGCGGGCAAGCTGAGCGTGGGAACGCTGCCGGTGCCGGGGGCGACGACCCTGAACTCGAGCAGGTCCCATCCCGACCGGAGGTCGCGGAGCATGACGCTCTGGCCTACGGGCACGCCCGCGAAGCTGAGCAGGAGATCGAGCCGCTCCGCCGGGGCGATGTCGATGCGGGTCAGATTGACCTGCGACTCCAGGAAGCCGCCGTCGTTCCCGATCAGCGTGAACGGGGCGCCGTTGGAGAGGGCGAGCCCGAAGATGCGGGCGTTCGCCCCGTTGAGGACGCGGAAGCGGTAGAGGCCCGAGTCGACCGCCAGGTACGGGTTGCGCGTGCCGTTGACAAGCGGTATCTGCCCGTCGAAGCCACCGGTCCTCGGCTTGTAGGCGAGATTCCCGGCCCGGTCGAGGGTTGCGTCGCGAATGATCAGCGGAACCTCGTGCGCGCCGAAGGGCAGACCGAGTGCTGACTCCACATCGTCCCTGACGATGAAGGCGCCCGCGAGCCCCAGATTGACCTGCTTCCCCGTGAGCATGTGGGGGTGCGGGTGGTACCAGTTCAGGCAGGCACGCTGGTTGATGGTGAACACGTAGTCGTAGGTTGCGCCGGGCGGAATCGCGTACTTGGGGCCGCCGTCATTTCGCTCGTCGACGACCATCCCGTGCCAGTGGGTGATCGTCTCCTCCGCGAGGCCGTTCACGAGGTGGATCGAGGCGCTATCAGCCCGTCGCGCGACGATGCTCGGGCCGGGGAAGAAGCCGTTATAGGCGATCACGTTCGAGTACTGCCCACCGCCGAGGTCGACCACAGTCGGCGCTTCGGCGAGCGTGAGGCCCGCGGGGGAGGTCGTGGGCGGGATGTGGAGCGGATAACGCGTGACGGTCCCCTTTGGGGGCGCGGCCCGCGCACGCGAGGGAGCGAGTGAAGCGGCGCCGCCGGCGCTCAACGCGGCGACGGACACCATCGTTGCTCGCATGAAACCGCTCCGAGTGAAGCGAAGTCCGACATCCTCGTCGATATCGGTCAGTCGTGTCATCGGGAGCCTCCTTCCGTTGCAGAGGACACGAGCCCGATGCGCCGACTTATGACACCTCGCGAAGTGGCTGCCATCAGCGTCAACGCGTAGAGCGCGTCACTCGTTCGAGTGAAATCCGGCGTGAGTGGTTCGGAACGCTTGCCCACACGCAAAGTCAGCCGCGGGCGAGGTCGCAGACCTGCCGCACTTTTCCAGTATCCGACTACCCGAGGCAGACGACGTAGGCGTAGAGCCTGGTTGTTACGACCGCAGCAGCCGTTCGGCGCGCCATTCGAGCCCGTCTTGCTGCAAGACAGCGACGAAAGAGCGACGGTGCTGCGCTTCGAGCCGCTTCGACGTGCGCCCGTACGCAAATCGTACGCGCACCGGCTCTTCCACCGCCTAGTGAGACAACAAGAAACCCGCTGTTTCCAGCGGGTTCCTGTGTGGGCCGTGAAGGATTCGAACCTTCGACCTTGGGATTAAGAGAAGCGGCGCTCGGTTTCGGTGCGTCTCAGTGGATCTGGATTCAAGCGGGTTTTCGGCCAATTCGGCGCCCCTCGACCTCGGCCGGTCTCGGTGGGTTATGTTGCCCCCGCGTTGCCCCTCCCAAGTGTCCTACCCTTAGCTCCCGGTGGGAGGGATCAGCCCGCCACCCACGAGTCGGGAACGAGCACGACGCGAAACCGTCGGGGTCGACGAGCGTGACGCCGTGTGCCTTCCAGTACGGGTTTGCCGGCTCGACCGGTTGAGCGCCGACGCGCTCGCATGCCTCGCTGACTGCGTCCAGGCTGCCGAGGTAGAAGACGAGCAGGCTATCCGGGTGCGGGATGGGCCCGCGGTGGTCGCCGCCCGTCGTGAACTCGAGATGCGTTTCCGTCCCTGTCAACGCCAAGAAGATCCCGTCGTAACCGTTGTGATCCTTGAAGTATCCAATCTCGCGTAGACCGAGTCCATCGCGATAGAAGCGTACGATCTCGGCGAGCCGACTGGTGTGACGCGCGACCCGCACCTGCATCTGCTTCCACTCCTCGTCGAGGATTGACAGGAGGTCCTTCAACCTTCCCGCTCGTCTTGCGGCCTGCTCGATGATCCGATGTCAGGATCTGGCCAGCCGTGAGTTCGAGCAAGTCTTAGTCGTGTTCGAGTGCGAGTAGCAGCTCTCGGAGGAGTCGCGTGAGCGTGTCGCGTTGCTTTGGCGAGAGGGTCGCGAGCAGCCGTTTCTCGTTTTGAACATGTTCGGATGCGACAGTGTCTATGGTCGCGAGCCCGGCGTTGGTGAGCGTGACGAGCGTGCCGCGCCGGTCGGCTGGGTCGGGATCACGGCGGATGAGACCGCGGGCTTCGAGCCGGTCGAGACGCTTTGTCGTGCCGCCGCTTGACACCATCATCGATTGGCTCAGCGCAGTTGGTGTCAGCTGGTATGGCTTGCCGGCGCGGCGCAGTGCGGCGAGAACGACGAAATCGCTGCCGGTCAGCCCGTGCGGTTGGAAGACCCGGTCCATCGATTGGTCTACCAATGCGGCGATGCGTGAGATGCGGCCAAGGATGCCCGTCGCGGTCACGTCGAGGTCGGGTCGCTCGCGTTGCCACTGGTCGAGTATTGCGTCGACGGCGTCTGCGGGCACAGTGGGAATGTAGTTGACGAGGAAGACGTTTACCAGATTACTTGCTAGTAAGTGTCTTACAAGTCAGGAGGCTTGGGGAATCTCCGTTCGGTCCGGACGTGCTGCTCTACCCGATCGACCCAAGCTGATGAGCTACGAGTTCCACACCAGCCGCCGCTTGAGACGCGCCGCGGACAATGGCACCCCACACGCCTGTTCCCGGCTCTATGCTCGCCCGGACGCACCGGCCGCCGCAGGCCATCCGATGGAGCGCACGCTCGACCCCGCTCGGCTTGGAGATCACCTCGACCGGCTCTTTCGGGCCGCCTGGGCGCTCTGCGGCTCGCGCGAGGAGGCCGAGGATCTGGTCCAGGAAACCTACGCGCGCGTGCTCGCCCGCCCGCGCCTGCTCCGTCACGAGGACGACCTCGGCTACCTCCTACGTGCGCTGCGCAACACTTTCTTGAACCAAAAACGGACCGAGAGCCGGCGGCTGCGTCCCGGCCCGCTGCCCGACCAGCTCGACCTCGTTGCCGACCCGCGGGCGCGCGATCCGCAGACCGCGCTCGAGGCTGGCGAGCTTTACGCTGCGGTCGCCGCGCTGCCCGGAGATTTCCGCGACGTCCTCGTCGCCGTCGACATCACCGGCCTCTCCTACAAGGAGGCAGCACGCGCCTTGCGGATCCGCGAGGGGACGGTGATGAGCCGCCTTTACCGTGCCCGCCAAGGCGTCGTGCGCCGAATCGAAGGCGACTCAGCCTGATTCGCTGGAAACCCGCCTGCTCGGTCGGAGAGGTGACGCCGCTCAGATGTCGCTTCCGGGTGATCGCTGAGGCGCCCTGCGCGGCCTCAGACGAGCCGCAGTCTGCTAGCTGCCGGTGTTGACGGTTCCGACGAGCACCTTGGCGCCCGACGAGGCCTGATCGCCGTCGGCCTGCTCGCGGGTGACGGTCAGCGTCGTGAAGTCCTTCGGCGACACGCCCGCCCACAGGGTGACCTTCCGGCTCTCGTTGAACGTCCCCACGGGCACGAGCACGCCGGCGGGTTTGCCCAGCCACGCCTCGTAGAAGCGCCCGCCCTCGAGGCGGGGAAGCCCGGTGGCATCGAGCTCGATCCGCCAGCCCGAGGATGTCTTGGTGAGCGTCGCCTCGCCCTTGGCGCCGGGCACCAGGTCGGTCGATGCGAGCGTGGCGTGGAACCGCTCACCTGAGGTGCCCGAAGCAAATACGGCCAGCCCGATGGCGACGGCCAGCACGGCAGTCGCAGCGGCGCCGATCAGCACAAGGCGACGCGGCATCGGCACGCGGCGCACACGCCGGCGCGTGTCGATGCGCGCTCGCAGGGTCGCCGGCGCCTCGACCTCGGCCGCAGCGCTCCGCGCGAGCGCGATCGCGTGCTGCTGCTCGGCAAGCCGGTCGGCAAGCTCCGAAGACGCCGCGACTCGTTCCTCGAGCGCGGCACGACGCTCCGGTGCAAGCGATCCGTCTGCGAGCGCTGCCAGTTCGGCGATCTCCTGACCGTCGGCTTCGTCTTGTGGACGGCGTCTCATCGACACGACGGCACGAAAGGTAACTCCAAGCGGGCGCCCACGGCGTCGCGCGGCGCCCGCCGGAAGGGCGGCTCTCGAAGAGTACGGCGTCCCCGCGTGAAGCACCAGCGCGCTGCCCCGACTTGCTTGCCGGGTGAGCCGGTGCGAGCGCGGGGCGAATCCACGGGACCAACGCAGAAAGGCTTCACAGTCTGAAAGACCCCGTCCGGCCGAAGCTATTCCGACGCGCGACCCGTATCTCCCTCGCGCTACGACGCAACCTCTTCCTGAAAAGCGCCGGTACTCGCAGCGCGGCACGGATTCCCCGCTGCGGGAATAGACGCCGGTCGCCGGTGTCTCTAGCACACGAAAGGTCAACTACTTCCGAAAGGAAAGCCATGAAGAATTTCGTTCGACTTAAGGAGTCGCCCCGCGTGGAGCCGGCGCGGCTCGTGACCGCGGCAGTGGCCGCGGTGGTTGCTCTCGCAGGCGGAGCCGGAATCGTGGCCGGTCCGGGTAATGCCGCGCCTCCCATCAAGGCTGCCAAGGCCTCATACCTGCTCAAGCAGGCCAAGTTCAAGGAACCCAAGCTCAAGGACGGCTTGCTGAAGATCAAGGGCACCCAGGCGAGCGACCAGATCGCGCTTCGCCTGCAGACCGGAAATCCCAACGTTCTCCAGGTCGACTTCGGTGACGACGCGTCGGCCGACTTCAACTTCGACCGCGCGGGCGTCGCGTCGATCTCCCTCGATGCGCGTGGCGGCGACGACCTCGTGCGGATCGACGAAAGCAACGGCGTCTTCACCGGCACCATCCCGACAACGATCGACGGCGGAGAAGGCAACGACAACCTCGCCGGAGGCTCGGGAGCGGAAACCCTGGTCGGCGGCAGTGGGGACGATTCGATCGACGGGAACAAAGGCGCCGACCTGGGCAATCTGGGCGCCGGCGACGACACCTTTGTCTGGGATCAAGGCGACGGCAGCGACACCGTCGAAGGCCAAGCCGGCATCGACACGCTGCGCTTCAACGGTGCGATCGACGAGCACGTCGACCTGTCCGCAAACGGGAGCCGTCTCAAGTTCTTCCGC
>WNFV01020982.1_pt1 | contig 20254 bp, 12 predicted proteins | sample 5400101 | NCBI WGS metagenome assembly WNFV01 (sample SAMN13153361, study PRJNA577476) | soil metagenome | isolation source: 115 cm soil or saprolite under grassland replicate 1 | place: USA:California | collected 2016-06-15 | reverse complement strand
CGCCGACCAATACGCCGACCAACACGCCGACCAACACGCCAACCAACACATCAACGAGCACGCCAACTAACACATCGACGAGCACGCCAACCAATACGCCGACCAACACGCCAGTCAATGGGCCGACCAATACGCCGACCAATACGCCGACCAACACGCCAGTCAATGGGCCGACCAATACGCCGACCAATACACCCACGGCTACGCTGACGCTTACACCTACGATCCCACCGGCCAACGCGCCGGTCAATCGGATACTGCTGCCGCTTGTGCGAACCTAAAATGCTACAGCCACCTGAAGGCGCGCCAGACCACCAGCATCGAGGCCACGATCCAGGCCAGCATCACCAGCCCCCGCGCTGGCCGCATTTGAAGCTTGGTTCGCACCGCCGCGCAGTGCATACCACTGTGCAGCACAATTGTCAGGCGGCAGGTCAGTCAGCACAACCCATGGGTCCGCATGCCCAGCGCCCCACCAGTCCACCAGCATACCGTCCAGTCGGCCGTCGGCCGAGGCAAACGCCGTCCCGTGGCCGCGCCAGCGCTGCCCGATCGTCTCGACCAGATTGCACGGCCACCCGAAAGGCGCGAGGCCGTGCGGGCGGAATGTTTCCCCTTGGTTGCTGCGCAGGAACGGATGCCAGTGCAGCCGCACAATCCGCCGAAACCGCCAGCGGGCAGAGAGCCCCCGATCGGCCAGCACCAAGACCGTCCCATCGGGCGGGATGGCCACGCGCCGCTGGCGCAGCATGCGCAACGATGCGCGCCGCCAGGCGCGCTTCTGGCCGGCCGGCCAGATCGTCCAGGCCACCGGAATGGCGCAGCCGCGCTAGACCACGCAGATCGCCAGCACCATGAATCGGTCACTGCGCGACAATGATACACAGAAAGCAGTGCTGTTGCATTCCTCCACCGCAATTATTCTCGCTGATGCTGTCGTTTGCTGCCCGAAAGTCCAGCGTGTGCGCATACAATGCAGAGTATAATAAATATACGGACCAAGCTACAGAAAGTAGAATATGGATACAGCTATGCCGATCGACGACGCACGCTTCCGCCAGGCGATGGGTCACTTCGCCAGCGGTGTCACGGTGGTCACAACTGCGTCAGCAGGCGATCTGTACGGCATGACCGTCAGCTCGTTCTCATCGCTCTCACTGAACCCGCCCTTGGTGCTGATCTGTATCGATAAGAGCGTGCCGAGCCACGATATCATCAAGGATGCCGGCTGCTTTGTCGTAAACATTCTGGAGGAGCGGCAGGAGCATCTCTCGCGTCGCTTTGCCACCACAGGCGCCGATAAATTCAAGGGCGTGGCCTGGCACAACGGTCGGCTGGGGTTGCCGGTGCTGGATAACACGCTAGCGATAATCGAGTGCCGCCTGTGTGACGTGCTCGACGGCGGCGACCACACAATCTTCGTCGGCGAGGTTGTCGACGCCGAAGTTCGCGAAGGCGCGCCGCTGCTGTATTATCGGCGGGGATACCACGAGCTGAAGTAATTGTAAATTGCATATTGGGCATCCTCAATATGCAATATACAATTTGAAATTGGGAGGCTTGCCATGTACAAACGGATCATGGTTCCCCTGGATGGCTCGGATCTGGCGCAGACGGCGCTACCACATGCGCTGGATCTGTGCCGCGCGCTGAGCGCAACGCTGGTGCTGCTGCACGTGCGCGACGCACACCAGGGCAGCCCCGAGGCATCGCGGCGCTTCCTCGATTTTATGCGCCGCCAGCACGCTAACGACGCTGTTACGATCGAAACGCTGGTGCGCGAAGGGCCGGTCGCCGAGGCGATCGTGCGCGCGGCCGAGCAGGAGCAGATCGACGTGATCGCCATGGCCACCCATGGCCGCAGCGGCCTCAAGCGCGCGGTCTACGGCAGCGTGGCCGAGCAGGTGCTGCGCAGCGCCACCACGCCGGTGCTGCTGGTGCGCGTGCCGGGCTCGCCGGTTGAGTAGCTGGATCGAAGTGGTGCGAGAGGATGGAGCCGGTAAGCAGTAAGCAGTAAACAGTGGGCAGTATGCGTCTGCCTCCTGCCTCCTGCCTTCTGCCGCCTGTCCCCTATCTCCTGTCCCCGCATATGGTATACTGAGCGCCAATGCGGCGAAGATGCGCTCCCCAGGCGGCGCGCAGCCCGCCGGCACAGCAAGCGATGACGCGCAGTGAGAGCGCAGGAGCACGAGCCATGAATCTGCTACGACGCTTGTTCGGCGGGAGCGGCGCGCCGGCGATGGATAACGCGATTCACCTATATGTGCGCTGCAATCGCTGTAGCGCGCCGGTTCATGTGCGCGTCGACCCGCGCAACGACCTGGTGATCGAGTATGGCGACGATGAGGACGCATCGGGCTACCGGCTGATCAAAGAGATTATGGATTCGCGCTGCTTCCGGATCATGCGCGCCGAGATCGAGTACGATCGCGGCCGGCGCGAGCTGAGCCGCCAGATCGAGGGCGGCACCTTCGTCACCAAAGACGAGTACGATCAGCTGGTGGCCAAGGGTGAGCAGGAGCGGGCGCCGCCGAATTGAGAAAGGAGGCCGCATGAACGAAGCCGTCGATCTCTTGCTCACCAATGGTACGGTCGTGACCATGGACTCGGGCGGGAATGTTTTTCTCGATGGCGCGGTGGCGATTCGCGGGCGCGCGATCGTGGCCGTCGGCACGGCGGCCGAGCTGGCCGAGCGCTACGATGCCCGCGAGACGCGCGACTGCCGTGGCTGCGCGATCATCCCTGGCCTGATCAACGCCCACGCGCATGTGCCGATGACCCTGCTGCGCGGCCTGGTGGCCGATGTTCAGCTCGATGTCTGGCTGTTCGGCTATATGTTCCCGGTCGAGAGCCGCTATGTCGATGCCGATTTCTCCTACACCGGCACGCAGCTGGCTTGCGCCGAGATGATTCGCGGCGGCATCACCACGTTTGTGGATATGTACTATTTCGAGGAGCAGGTTGCCCGCGCTGCCGACGAGGCCGGCCTGCGCGCGATCTGCGGGCAGACGGTGATGCGGCTGCCGACGCCCGATGCGGCCTCCTACGATGAAGGGCTTGATCGTGCGCGCCATTTTATGGAGCACTGGCACGGCCACGAGCGGATCATCCCAACGATCGCGCCGCACGCGCCCTACACCTGTACCGACACGATCTACCGCGAGGCTGCCGCGCTGTGCCGCCGCTTTGGTGTGCCGCTGGTCACGCATCTTTCCGAGACCGCCCGCGAGGTCACCGAGAGCCGCGCCGAGCACGATGCCACGCCGATTGGCTACGCCGACCGCGTTGGCGCGTTCGATGTGCGCTGCATTGCGGCCCACGGCGTCCACGCCACCGAGGACGACATCGTGCTGCTGCGCGATCGCGGCGTTGGCGTGGTGCCCTGCCCATCGTCGAACCTCAAGCTGGCCAGCGGCGTCGCGCCGATCCGCCGCTTCATCGAGGCCGGCGTTAGAACCGGGCTGGGCACCGATGGGCCGGCATCGAACGACGACCAGGATATGTTCACCGAGATTCACCTGGCCGCGCTGCTGCCAAAGGGCATGAGCGGCGACCCAACCGCCGTCCCGGCGCGTGAGGCGCTGGCGCTGGCCACCTCCAGCGGCGCGCGGGCCATCCACCTCGATCATCTGGTGGGGTCGCTTGCGCCGGGCAAGCGCGCCGATATCGCGATTATCGAATTGGGCCGGCTACACTCGGCCCCGCGCTACGCCTACGCGCCCGACGCGATCTACTCCCACCTGGTCTACAGCGCGCGCGCCGGCGATACGCGCGATGTGCTGGTGGATGGCCGCTGGCTGATGCGCGACCGGCGGCTGCTGACGATCGACGAGCAAGATGTGCTGGGGCGCGCCCAGACGATCGCCGAGCGGATAGACGAGTTTCTAGCCGGGCGCGAGGTCAATCTGCTCGATAAGATTCTGGCGATTGGCGGCGTGCAGCCAACCGAGCTGTTCGAGGTGCAGGCCAAGGCGCGCATCGATGAAACGATCGCCGAGCGGATCGGCGACCTGCTGGCTCAAGCCGATATTGCGATCACCAAGGCCAGCGTGCGCACCCAGTACGATACCTACTTCACCTGGGACGACGCCAGCAAAGGCCGCATTCGCCTGCGCGAAGATCACCGGATCGATCCCGGCGCGCGCCTGGAGCCGAAGTATGCGATCACGCTCACGGCCCCGGCCGAGCGTACCGAGTACCCATCGGCGGTGCGGCTGGGCCGCGCGCGCTACACCGCCCTGGCCGACCGCACACTTCGCTTCTATCGCGAATACTTCCAGCCCGACCATGTGGTCGAGATCGAGAAGAAGCGGCTGCGCTGGCGGATCATCTACAAAGGCGAAGACTTTGCGGTCAACGTCGACACGCTGGCGGGCCACCACCAGCCTGGTCCCTACCTGGAGATCAAGAGCCGCACCTGGAGCAGCAAGGACGCCGACGCCAAGGCCGCGCTGATCGACGAGCTGATGGCGCTGTTTGGCGTGGACGAGCGCGCGCTGGTGAAGCAGGAGTACGTGGAATTGTAGATTGCAGATTGTAGATTGCAGATTGCATAGCGAGTCCACGTGATTTGTAAAATGGAGTCGAGCCTTCAGGCGGTTCGTTGGCACTGGCTTCAGTGGGAGCGCTATAGCTCTTGGTACGGCTGAGGTTGGGGATGACTTTGTCGTCTTCAACCTCGGATAATATAGTTTGCTTGACAAGGCCTATCATCTATGAACAACATTCTCAAGGCCAGTGCCATATTCGTTGCAGGCATGCTGAGTAGTAGTATTGCGGGCTTTATCTACGGCTGGGCAGGTTATGGCTTTGATCTTTTTCTTGTATTTCCATTTATTGTTGCTGCATTTGTTATTTCTATGTCTATGTACGCAGCGAAGGCATTGCTTTACGACGATAAGAAAGTCCTATTCGTAATGGGAATTGTGTTTGGTGTCATTGCATATTCTATGCACATATATGGTGGTTATCTCGCCTTTGAAGGGACGGTGCGACAGAGAATTCTGCAGATACCACAAAATAAGAATATGTCACAAGCGGAATTGGGCATATTCACGAATAAGGCGATAAGTGAGATTCTACAAAGGTCGGTTGGAATAACAGGCCCAATTGGCTGGCTGATTTTCAGATCAAAAGCTAGTATAACTCCTTTTTACGATAGTAACAGTAACCAGGGACATTGTATTTATACCACTCGTGCTTTTTATTATCTCACTCTATCTTTATTGACGGTATTTCCAGGGCCATTCGTGAACTATCGTAAACTTTACATCATCGGCCTAACCGGCAACATCGCCTGCGGCAAGAGCACCGTGCTGGATATGCTGCGCGAGCGCGGCGCGCAGGTGCTCGACGCCGATCGTGTGACGCACGAGCTTCAGGCGCCGGGCCGGCCGGTCTACCACGCGATCGTGGCCGCGTTCGGCCCCGGCATTCTGTCCGCGCCCGATGGACCAATCGACCGGCGCGCGCTTGGTGCGATCGTCTTCGCCGACCCGGCGGCGCTGCGGCGGCTAGAGCAGATCGTTCACCCGGCGGTGCGCGAGCGAATTATGTCCTGGCTGGGAAGCGTGAGGCTGGAGACTGGAGACTGGAGACTGGAGAGAGAGGACCAATCACAAGCCTCCAGCCTCCAGCCTCCAGCCTCTCAAGTAGCCGTGATCGACGCGATCAAGCTGCTCGAAGGCGGCTGGAAGCAGATCTGCGATGCGATCTGGGTGGTCACTTGCACGCCCGAGCAGCAGCTGGCACGGCTCATTTCGACCCGCGGCATGCGCGAGGATGAGGCGCGCGCTCGGATCGCCGCGCAGCCGCCGCAGGCCGATAAGGTCGCCCAGGCCGATGTGGTGATCGACAACAGCGGCCCGCTCGAAGCGACGTGTCGTCAGGTCGAGGCCGCGTGGCAGGCGATGCTACGGTGATACAGTTTTTGCCAGCCTTCGCACTGGATCGTACAGCCCGGATACACGTATCCTCTCCTTGTCATAGCCTAATGTAGTCGCCAATAACTCGGGAGTAGGTCATGCTGAGCCACAGCGAAGCATCTCTTTGGTATTCCAAACGAGAGATCCTTCGCTCCGGTTGCCACCTCCGCTCAGGATGACAAATACAAGAATCGCCTCACCTCCCCATATGTTGGTAGCTACAGGCGCACGTCGGCCCGTTGCATCCGGCTGGGGTGGGCGCGCTGTATGGCTGCGTGCGCGGGGTGGGCGCGGTGCCCCTCGCCAGTGCGGCCGTGATTGTCGCCGAGCGCGATGGCGCGGTGCATCAGGCACAGGCGGATGCGCGCGGCTGCTACGAGATCGCGGGGCTGCCGGCCGGGCGCTATGTGCCGATCGTCAGCGCGCCTGGCTACGATGCTGCCGCGATTCGCCCATGGGGCTTGCCTGCGCGCATCGGCGCGGGCGACCGCACGCAGCTGGATGCCGCGCTCGTGCCGCTTTCGCTGCCGGCCGTGCGCCCCGGCCTGATGCTCCAGATCAGCGCGCCAGTGACGCTGACCTGGGCGCTGCCACAGCCAGGGATGGCGGTTCGACGGCAGCTTAGCTACGACAGCGGCGGGCGGCCGAATCAGCTGACCTACCTTTACACGCCGGTCGCGGCCGGCGATGCGCCGCTACCCACGCTGCTGGCAGTCTACCCCGGCGCGGCCGACACCTGGGAGGGTGTGAGCATCCCGCTGGCCGCGGCTGGCTACGCGGTCGTCGCGGTTGGGCCGGCCTACGCGCTGGATCTGGAAGATGATATCGCCGAGCTACAGCGGCTGGTTGCGTTTGCGCGCGCCGGCGCGCTGCCCGGCGCCGATGGAGAGCGCATGGCGTTGCTGGGCGGCAGCTACAGCAGCCTGCACGTCCAGGCGCTGCTGGAGCGCGACTCGGGCTTTCGCGGCGTGGTGCTGCTGGGAGGAATCAGCGACATATTCGACATGCGGCGGCGCTTCGAGCACGGCAGCTTCATCCCGCCCTTTGGCCTCGACCAGGCGCTGATTGCGCTTGGCACGCCCGATATCTCGCCCGAGCGGCCCTGGCGCTACTCATCGCGCTTCCACCTGCGCCGCGGCCTGCCGCCAATGCTGCTGATGCACAGCCGCAACGACGAGATCGTGCCATTCCAGCAATCCGAGCAGCTGGCCGCCGACCTCGCGCGCCTGGGCGTGCCGCACGAGGCGCATTTCTTCGACGGCCTGTCGCACTACCTGCTGGCTGACCAGCCCTCGGCGGAATTGACGTCGCTGTACGACCTCACGCTGGCTTTTTTGCGGCGCACGCTACTAGTGCGCTTTCAGCGCGATCACGATTATACAGTGTTTGGCAGCTTCGCCCCTGTTCGATACAGGGCACGCAGCGCTATGATGCTCCTCGAACGCGCCGGCAATTCACCGCACTACGTGCAGGAGAGACTCTATGGAAACGCTCATCGGCTTGATAGCTGTTTTATTCTGTGTCTTTGTACCGATCGCCCTGATGATCGTGGGCATCGTCTCGATCGTCCGGAAGGTTAGCGCTGGCCCACCCGCGCTGGCTGTCGCATCCGTCCGCGCACCATTGGACGAGTTCGAGCAACTGGTGATGCGCTGGGCTGCGCAGGGGCGGCTAGCGAGCCACACTGCTGCCCAGCTGCGCGCGCTGATCGCCGAGGAGCGGCTTCCGCAAACCCAGCCGGAGGCTGCCGCCGCACAGGTTGCGCCGAGTGAGATCCAGCCAGCTGAAGTTGCCACAGTTGTTGCACCTACCCAGGCGCGGCCGGCAGCTGAACCTCCGCCCGTAATCGCGCCGGTGCTCGCGTCACTCCCGGCTGCTCCGCCGGTTATGCCGGCTGTCGCCACCAGCGCCTCGGCTGCGCCACGCGAGCCGTGGGGCGAGCGTATGTGGGATGCGCTGCTTTCGATCCGCACTCGCCAGACGCTGCTGTTCCTGGGCGCGTTCCTGCTGGTGGTCTCGGCGCTGGTGCTGGTGGTGTTCAACTGGGCCAGCTTCCCACCGATCTTCCAGTTCGCGCTGCTGGCGGGTGTGTGCGGCGGGCTGTGGGCTAGTGGCGCCTGGCTCGCGCGCCAGAGCGGGCTGGAGCGCGCCGGCGCCGGGCTTGAGGCGGTCGGCGCGGTGCTGGTGCCGGTGGTGGCGTTTTCGCTTTCGCGCCCCGGCCTGCTCAATCTGGAGCCGCGCGGCGCATGGCTGCTGGCCTCGGCCTTGAGTCTGCCGATCTATGCTTTGGCGGCCTGGCGCATCCGTCACCCGCTGTTCGCGGTCGCCGGGTGCTTGAGTGGCGCCAGCGCGGTGCTGGCCGCATTGAGCGGCGTGGATAATCAATGGCTGCCACTAACGCTGGTCGTCGTGCTGCTGGGCTACCTGCTGCTGGCTCGCTGGCTGAAGCGCGTGGCGCCCGAGCTGGCCGCCGGCCCCTACTGGGTGGCGCATGCCGGCCTGCCGGTGGCGCTGCTGTTCGGCGCGCTGCTCTGGACAAACGGCGACATCGGCGCGGGTGCGCTGGCGGCGACCGTCTGGGCCGCCACGGCGTTCTACGTGCTGGCGGCCTGGCTGGATCGGTGGCCGGTCTGGGCCTGGGTGGCGGCGCTGCTGGCGCCCGCAGCGCTGTTCGTCAGCCTTGGCCCGACCGAGGCGCTGGCGTATCAATGGCTGCCGCTAGCGCTGCTCGTGCATCTGGCGGTCTATCTGCCGCTGGCGCGCTGGCTGCGGCCAGCCGAACCAAAGCTGGCTAACCCACCGTGGTTTGTCGCGCACGCTGGCGCGCCGGCGCTGCTCGGCGCCGCCCTGCTGATCAGCACACTCGGCGATAGCTACGCTGTGGCGGCGGCGGTGACGCTGTGGGCCGGCATGCTGTTCTACGTATTGGCATTCCAGCTGGATCGGCGGCCGATCTGGGCCTGGGCAATCGCAGCCGTCCCGCCGTTCGCGCTGCTGGTCAGCCTCGAAGCGCTGCACGCCGTATCGAGCTGGTGGGGCGTCGCACCGGCGCTGCTGGCGTTGGGCTACATGGGCCTGGCGCTGGCGCTGGAGCCAAAAGCACGCGCCTACGCGCTGCCGGCCTACGCTGGGGCGGCCGCACTGGCGGCCCTGGCGCTGATATTCGCGCTGTTTGCCCCCGCGACCGCGCGCTGGACGCTGCCGCTGCTGCTGGTCGGCAGTCTGGCGATCACACTCGCGTACCATCGTGGACGTTTCGCGTGGCTGGTTGAGGCCCTGCGGCTGGATCTAGCGAAAGGGCTGGCGCTACTGCCGCTGGCCGCGCTGTACCTGGCCGGCGCGTGGAGCTGGCCGGGGCGCGTGCGGCGACCCTACGACATTGCGCTTCAGGCGCTCGGCGTTCTGCTGGCGCTTGGGGCTGGTGCGGCGACGCTGCTCGACTGGGATGTGTGGGTTCCTGGGATGTTCGCGCTAACGGCGATCTGGGTCTTCCAGACTCTGCTGCGCCGGCGCGAGCTGTGGGCGGCGGCGGCGCTTGGCAACCTGCTGCTGGCGGTGGCGCTGTTGCTGATTCGACACGAAAATGATGTCAAAATTGATCTGGTAATTGGCGTCGGCCTGGGGTTCGCGGCGGCCTACCTGCTGGGCGGCACGCTGCTGCGCGGCAGCGCATGGCGCTGCTGGACGCGGCCGGCGATCGGCTGGGGTGTGCTGGCGGTGACTGGCACGCTGGCGATGATTCCTACTGCGATCAGCGATGCGCACATGGTTCAGTGGCAGCACGTTGCAGCGCTGCTAGCGCTGGCCGGGCTGCTGGCATTAGTCGCGGCGCTCTGGCGCGTGGCCTGGCCAGGCTATCTGGTCGCGGCGCTGCTGGCGGCGGCCACGCTACTAGCGGCGACGCGCGGCTTCTTCACCGCCTGGCAGCCGGTGGATGGCGACTATGGCTATCTGATCTGCGGCATCACGCTGGGGCTGGCGCTGCTGGGCCAGGCGCTGCGGCGCATCCACCCTTGCTACGCTCACCCGTATGAGCTCGCCGGCTTTGCGCTGCTCACACTCGCGCCCATCCCGACAACCGGCAGCGCCCAACATGCGGCGCTCACCTGGGCCGGCATGGCGCTGCTGTATGGCCTGGCCGGCTGGCGCTACCAGCTGCGCTGGGCGACAGCGCCTGCGCTGTTGGCGGCCGACATGGCGCTGCTCAACGGCTCAGCCTGGCTCACCGTCGGCGGCCGGCCGGCCGGCGCGGGGTTGCTGCTGCTGGCCGCGACCTGGGCGCAGGCGCTGCTCGGCCTGTGGTCGGCCCGACGAACGACGAACGACGAACGACCCTTCGACGCCGCTCAGGGCAGGCGAACGACGAACGACTACCTACTGAATCTTCAGCCTGGCTATGTCGTGGCTGTGCTGAGCGGGTTGGGCGCGCTGGTGCTGGCAAGTGGCGCATTCGACATTCTAGCGATCGTCGCGTTCGGGCTGACGGCGCTACTGGCGCTGCTGGCAACTGTCCATCGGATCGAGCTGATTGCCTGGGGGGCGCTGGCGCTGCTGGCGCTGGGCTTCGGCAGCCTGCATGCCTTCCTGGACATCACCCCGCTCTGGAGCCTGGCCTGGGGCCTGGCCGAGGCGCTGGCGCTGTGCTTGATTGGCTGGGCAATTGAGTTGACGGAGGACGAAAGACGAAAGACGAAGGGAGAGGGTGGAGACGACGGATTCGTCCTCCGTCCTCCGTCCTCCGTCCTTGGTCTCTGGTATCGCCCGCTCTGGCTTGGCCCGCTGCTGGCCGGCACAGCGCTGGTGGGAACGCTGCTGCTGATCGCTCCTTCGAGTAACATCCTTCCGCCGCTGACGTTTGCGCTGGCGACGTACGGCCTGCTGATGGCTACGCTGGGGGTGCGGCGGCGCGAGCTGCTGTATGGCTATGTCGCAGGCGCGGCGCTGGTGGGCGCGGGCCTGTGCCAGCTGTACGATTGGGGCTTCCGCCAGCCGCAGTGGTATGTCATACCGGCGGGCCTGTACCTGCTGGCGCTGGCCGAGGGGCAGCGCCGTTTCCAGGGCCGCCGCCAGCTCTCGCAGGTGATCGAGGCCGGCGCGACGATGCTGCTGCTGGGCGTAACCTTTGGCCAATCGCTGCGCGCTGCGGGCCTCGAGTCGCAGCTCTACGCCGCCCTACTGTGCGGCGAGGCGCTGGCGCTGCTGGGCTATGGTGTGCTGCGACAGCTGCGGGTGCCGTTTTTCGGCGGCGCGGCGTTCTTCGTGGCCGGCGTGCTGTGGCTCAGCGTCGATCCGCTGATGGCGGCGAACAAGTGGGTGCTGCTGGGTATCCTGGGGCTGATGCTGGTGGGCGTCTACGTGCTGCTGGAGCGCCGCCAGGAGCAGCTGGCCCGCGCCGGCCGCGCCTGGGTCGAGCGGGTGAGCGGGTGGGGTTAGGGACGGGTGGCGAGTGCCGAGTGACGCAGTCCTCCGATATAGATCACTTTCATTCGTCATGAATTATCGTTGTATAATCATCCAAAATCCAAAAGAGGAATCAACAAAAGAGGAACCCCGATGACATCACCGACCACCATTCGCAGCTTGTCGGTCGAGACGCTTGATATTCCACTGTACAAACCGTTCGGGATCGCCGGCGGCGCGCAGGATCTGGCGCGCAACCTGCTGGCCACGGTCGAGCTTGCCGATGGCACGCGCGGCTACGGCGAGGCCGCGCCCTTCCCGGCCTTCAACGGCGAGACCCAGGAACTGGCGCGCGCCGCGATCGAGACCGCGCGCGGCACGGTCGAGGGCGCCGATGCGCGCGAGTGGCGGCTGATCGCGGGCAAGCTGCACGATGCGATCGGGCCGGTCGGCTCGGCGCAGTGCGCGATCGAGACAGCCATCCTGGATGCCTTGACGCGCCACGGGCGCATGCCGCTGTGGGCCTTCTTCGGCGGCGCGAGCACCAGCCTGGAGACCGACATGACCATCACCACCGGCACGGTCGCGCAGGCGGCTGATTCGGCGCGTGACATTCTGGCGCGCGGCATTCGCACGATCAAGGTCAAGATCGGCTCCGGCGATCTGACACTCGACGTGGAGCGGGTGACGGCGATCGCCGCCGCGGCGCCGGGCGCGCCGCTGATTCTCGATGGTAACGGTGGCTTCAGCGCCGACAAGGCGTTGCAGCTGACGGCGGCGCTGCTGGAGCAGGGCGTGCCGGTGGCGCTGCTGGAGCAGCCGGTGCCGAAAGACGATTGGGACGGCCTGCATCAGGTGTCGCAATGGGGCGGCATCCCGGTCGCCGCCGACGAGACTGTCGCCGACGCGCGCGCGGCGCTGCGGATCGTAGAGGAGCGCGCGGCGCAGGTGGTGACTATCAAGCTGATGAAGTGCGGAATCGTCGAAGCGCTTGATATTGCCGCGATCTGTCGCGCCGCGCGCCTGCGCCTGATGATCGGCGGCATGGTCGAGTCGATCCTGGCGATGAGCGCCTCGGCCTGTTTTGCTGCCGGCCAGGGCGGCTTTAGCTTCGTGGATCTCGATACACCGCTGTTCATGGCCGAAAACCCCTTCGATGGCGGCATGATCTATCAGGGCGGGCAGATCGAGCTTGGGCAGATCCAGGCCGGGCATGGCGTGGCACCGAAGACGTGATCATTCCCGGATCTGCCGATGGTACTTTTCTTCTTTTGTAGGTCATTTTTCGCCCGGCCGGGCGAAAAATGACCTACAAAGGGTTCGAAATCCGTGGTTTGCATACGTCCTATCTTTATTTGTCGGTTCTTGTTCGCCAGCCGGGCAAACAAAGAAGCGACAAGAAGTGAAATCCAAAGAATTCGAGCTACTTCTGGCGCGGGCTGTTCCACGGCACATCGGCCACGCCGGCGCGGGTGTTGACGGCGCGGGCCAGCACGAACAGGCAATCCGATAGGCGGTTGAGATACACGCCGATATGCTCGCTTAGCGCCGGCTCCTGGCGCGCCAGGCCCACCACCCAGCGCTCGGCGCGCCGGCAGACGGTGCGCGCCAGGTGCAGCTGCGCCGCCGCCAGCGTCCCGCCGGGCAGGATGAACTGTTTCAGCGGCTCCAGCTGGTACTCCAGCGCGTCGATCGATCCTTCAAGGAAGGCGATCTCTTCCGCGCTAATGCGCGGGATATTGGCCGCCTCGCCGGGTGTGGCCAGGTCGGCGCCCACCACGAACAGCTGATCCTGAATGTGGGCCAGAATCGCATCCAGGCCAGCCTCCACACCGCTTGCGCGCGCCACACCGATCGCGGCGTTGCACTCATCCACCGTGCCGTAAGCCTGCACGCGCGCGGCATCCTTGGCGATGCGCAGCCCGCCCCATAGGCCGGTCTCGCCGGCGTCACCAGTCTTGGTGTATATTTTCATTGCTCCTCACGGATTTTCACCTTTTGTCTGGTATTTTTTCGCCCGGTCGGGCGAAAAAATACCAGACAAAAAAGATAGAGTACCATGCTGCCGGCTCCCCTGAGCTGCTCCCCTGAGCGGCGTCGAAGGGTGTCGAAGGGCAGGCTAAAGGCGCCTTTTGCGTAAGTCCTACTTATTTGAAAGGTATTGATCCTAAAGTCTATTCTACCACCAGGCTGATGAAGGATAATGAAGAAAGGGCATCATCACCGTTGGCGGCCAATTGACGGCCGCAACAAGTGAGAGTGCTATAATTGCCGCGCCACCGCAGCGGCGCTGTTGATCGACGTTTCACAGGAGAAGATGCCTATGCCAGCCGATCCACGTTTGCTACGCACGATCCCGCTGTTTGTTGGAATGGACGATGACGAGCGTGCCGCGATCGCCGCGATTATGGATGAGCAGCAATTCAGGGGCGGCCAGATGATCTTTGGCGCCGATCAGACCGGCGGCACGCTATATATCGTCCAGTCTGGTCAGGTCGAATTATCGATCGTCGACGACGACGCGGAGAAGCTGGTGCTGGAGATGCTCGAGTCGGGCGATTTCTTCGGTGAGCTGTCGCTGCTCGATGGTGGCAGCCGCTCGGCCACCGCTACGGCGACCCAGCGCACCGACACGCTGGTGCTGGAGCGGCACGAATTCCTTGACCTGATGCTGCAAAAGCCGCATATGGCGCAGGATGTGATGGTCGCGCTCGCCAAGCGCATCCGCCGGACAGATAATCTGCTGCGGCGGCGTGTCAGCCGCAACGTCAATGAAATAGCTGATGAAAAATTGACAGTGGGCCAGCGGATCGCGGACGTGATCGCTGAGTTTAGCGGAAGTATCCCGTTCTTGGTGTTGAATGCAGTTTTCTTCGCAGTCTGGTTGATTGTGAATGCGATTCCTCGGATTGCCTATGATCCTTATCCGTTTGGCCTGCTGACCATGATTGTGTCGCTGGAGGCGATCTTTCTCTCGATCTTCGTCCTTGTCAGCCAGAATCGTCAGGCAGATAAGGATCGAATCAGGAATGAATTGGATTACCAAGTCAATCTTAAGGCCGAATTGGGCGTCAGTGTGCTGCTGCATAAGGCTGATGCGATCACGGAATCGCTTCAGGAGATCGAGGCGCGGCTCGCGGGGTCGAAGGATGGCCAGGCACAGAGGAAACCGGCCTAGCGTAGGGGCAGAAAGTAGAAAGCAGGTGGCAGAAAGTAGCAAGCAGAAGGCATTCTTGCTATGGCACTGTCGTTAGCATATACTACGTCTATCGCGTACAGTCCACTTAATGTACCATTCTGCCGAACATCCTGAGCCTGCCAGCCCTGAGGAATCCCGACGAAGGGAGGGGCTTGTCGAAGGGTCGAAGGGCAGGCTAACTGAACCTGCCGTATTGTAGGGCTCGCCTCTAATCCAGAGAGGAAGAACACAATGTCTGGCACCAAACCAAGCGTTCCGAGCACGAGCACGCCCCCGTCCAGCATCCAGAGCAGTGGCCAGCAGCCAGCCAGCCCGCCGAGCGATGTCAAAACCCGTAGCAGGTACCAAGTATATGCGACCTTTAAAGGCACCGACCAGGTCGCGGCGGACACACCCTACCTAATCGCGCCCAAGGTGCAGTTCAACGCCGCGATCACAGTCGCGGTTCAAAACCTGTACCAAATCCCGCCCGGCGGCCCGCCGACTGCGCCGGTGATTGAGAACGACGACTTCAAGTTCGCGTGGTCGGCGACTGACCTGTCGAAGGTGACGCCTGACAAGGTCGACAATGTCAATGCGCAGATCACGATCAAGAACAACAACATTTGGAAAACCGCCGGCGCCGCGCGGCAGGCATTGCGCGCAAACTTCAGCGATTTCTGCGCGTGGATCGAGGCGCTGGAGCTGGGCGCGCAGGCGCTGGTTCCCAGTGGCGCGGCGGTGATCGCGCAGCGGATCGCCGAGGCGCTGCCCGCGCCGATCGATGAGTCGCTATTCTATAGCGCCGGGCTCAACGCCGGCTTCGGACTGAACAGCAGCCCTTTCGTCGACCTGCTGCCCGCCAGTTCGTCGGGCCGGGATCACCGCTGAATGGCCTGGTCGGCAGCGGGCAGTCCTACTTTTACATCGGCCGCGACGGAAACCAGCGTGTGGTGTTCGACACCTTCCTGGGCGCGATCGCCGCGCCCGAGACAACCGCGCCGCTTGGGCAATCCACCGCGAGCGGCCTGAGCGATCTCCAGGCCGCCGGCGCGCCGCGACGGCACTACCGCCTGTTCTACCCCACGCAGCTGCCGCCCGCCACTGCGCCCGGCGATAGCCGCCTGACCCGCAACGTAACCCTGCTCGGCGCCGACACGCTGGCCGATCTCAAGGTCGCCACCGATGCCTACACCGCCAGCGGCACAATCGCCGGCGCCGCCAGCGGCAACCTACCAATCATCGCCGTCAGCTTCCGTGGCCGTGCGGTGGCCGTGCCCGAGATCGGCGTCTATGTCAACCGGCGCGTCGCCGATTACCGCCAAAGCACGCTCACCTATGTTCCGCTCGGCACGACGCTGCGCCAGCTGCTCGATCAGCAGGCCGGCACGTGGAATCCGCTCCAGCTGTACGGCGAAAGTGGCACGATCACCCTGCGACGCTTTTGGTCGGAGGTAGATGGTCTGCCGCAGTATCGCAAGGTCATGCTCAATTCCGTGCGGGCCGCCGATGTGCGCGTGTTTGACCTACCGCTCGTCAAGAGCGATATGCTCGACATTGCGTTTGATGTGCAAGATTAGCATATGGACGCGATCGTGTTTTCGCAGTCGAGCGGCTGCCGGCAGCTGTACATGGCCGACTGCGGCGAGCAGCGCGTGGCCTTCCTGCTGCCGCGCGGCGCGGCGGCGCCGGCGCCAGCGCTCGACCTGGCGGCGACCTGGGCCGGCAGCCCGGCCGGATGCTATCTATTCCTGCCGGCCGCGCTGGCCGCCGACGCGCATGCGGCGTTCGCCGCGGCGGCCTGGAACTTCCTGGAAAATCGCAGCCGCGCTGGCGCACGCTTGGCCTGGTTCGAGAGCGACTTCGCCCAGGGGCTGCGCGGCCACTTCATCGCGCTGTATCAGGCCGGCGGCGATTGGCGCAGCGATAGGACGACACGCTTCGACTTCGGTGGCATTTCGCTCCTGCTGGCCAAAAGCAGCTCGGTAGCGGTCACGCCCGACGGCGCAGCGTTCCGGATCGGTCTGCCCAGCGCCGGCGGCAGCGCGCTCCAGACGCCGGCGAGCACGCGCTATCCGCTGGATGGCGAGCTGACGCTGCCGATCTGCGGCGCACTGGCCGGTTGCCTGCGCTTCAGCCTCACACTGGATGCGACCGGCATCCCGGCCGCACTCCAGGATCTCGACGTCGGCCTGCGGATCTTCGTGCGCGATAGCTCGTTTCCAACGCCCGATGACCAGTTCTTTGTGACATCGCTGCGCTACCCGATCATCAGCCAGGAGCGCCAGGAATCGCCGGAGTGGACGTACTATCGCAAATTCGGCAGCGGCCTGACGTTTTACGCCACGCTTGACCCCCTGAATCAACTTGACGGCGATCGGACATACTTCTCGTTTGCCAGCCCGGCCGGCGATGCCAGGCCGCAAGAGCTGCCCTCGTGTTTCCGCACCAACCTGGGCTACACCATTCACCTAACGCCGCGCGACCATCGTAGCCGCCTGGTGTTTGCGCCGCGCCCAGCGGCGGCGCAGGCCGGCCCCGACGACCTCTATTACCTCGTCCCGGCCGGCGAGTTCGAGATCACCGTGCCGCGCTACGCGGGTAGTGTCACGCTGGCCACGCCTGACTCGCCCGCGTACCCCGACAACTTGCTGTGCGGCCTGTCGGGCGTGGAGTATGTCAAGCTCGATCTGGGCAGCGCGAACAGGCTCTGCTTTCGGCCGGGCGGCGCGGCATTTGCGCCTGGCTTCATCCTGGGCGAGCAGGCGGCGGCGAACGGCGTGGGCGCGCTGACCGATCTGGCCAGTACTGCCTGGGCCTACGTGCGGCAGACCGACGAAAGCCCGCCGATCTACTATGCCCAGCCCGATCAGGCGGTGCTGTACCAGCCCGACAGCGCTAGCGAATCGGCCAGCCCGCAGGGCGCGCTGCTGAGCTACATGGAGGTGCCGGCAGCGACGCTGCCCGACCCAGGCGACCGCCTGCTGCCGGCGTTTCCGCTGTTCCCCTACGGCGGCGTGCAGGCCGACCCGGCGCACGGGATTGCGCTGAGCGATTACCAGCAGATCGAGGTTCAGCGCCTGACACCGACGCGCCGAGCGCGCATTCATGACCTGAGCGCACACACCGCCGCTGCCCCGCCGCGCTCGTTCCGCGCCACGCTCGGGCCAGACGAGAGCGTCAGTGGGACAACTCCGCAGGGCCTGCTGGCGAGCTTCTCGGGCGATTACGAGACCATCCAAAAGCTGATCCTAGCCAAGGACACCGACGATATCTTTCTGACCTTCGAGCAGATCGAGCGCGACTCGCCGCTGCGCACAGCGCTCCAGTCCAACCAGCTGTTCCTGGTGATCTCCGACCCAGCTGCGCTTCAGACCTATTTTACCCAAAGCCGGCTCACGATCCAGGGCTGGGCGTTCGACCTCGACCCGGCGCGCTGGCAGCAGCAGGGTACGCTGCTGATCTTCAAGTTTCACGAGAAGTCGCTGGCCGAGCTGGCGCAGGACACCCAGATGTGGGCGCTGCCCAAAGCGTTCAATGCGCGCCCCGATGCCACCCGCCGCCAGCTGGCCGCGCTGCTCCAGGGCGCGCTTGCGCACGACGCCGCCAGCAGCAACGCCAAAGAGCGAGAGAACTACCGGCAGTTGGCCAAGGCCGCCGGCGACCCGAGCTGGTCGGGGATCATCGCTCTGAACGTCACGCTTTCGCCAAGCAACATACCGGATGAGCTGCTGGCGCTTAGCGCGGGGATCAACAAAGACAAATTCTACGCCCAATATCTTGGCATCGAGACCACGCCAATCACGCCGCAAGCCGGGCAGTTGGTGGCGGGCCAGTCCTCGCTGTTCGGCCTGATCGATTACCAGGACGATACCGCGCCGACCACAACCGACTCGGGCTACAACTTCCAGGTAACGCGCCTACAGGTCTTGTTCCAGAACTCGCAGGTAAAGACCTTCTCCAGCGATATTAGCGTGACGCTTGATCGGCTGTTCGACGAGCCGACGCAACTGCTTGGCAGCGCGACCGGCCGCAATATCCTGGTGTTCAAGGGCAGCGCCGAGAACCACGACGGCAAGACCACCTATGCCTTCAGTTTCAGCGGCGATAATCACTTCGCCCTGCCCGCAAGCCATGTGCTGAGTGAGATCGAGATCATCAAGGCCCAGTTCTCGACCGACCCGGTCGTGCGCCCGATCGGCGACACGACAGCGATCGTCGGCCGCTTCACCTTTTGGGGCCGGCTGAACTTTCGACGACTGGAAAAGTTCGACGTGCTCTCGTTTGGATCGGATGCGCCGCTCGCCGTGCCGCCTGATGCCGCTGATACGCCGGCCACCGGTGCGGACGCCGCACCGCCGACAGCCGAGATCCAGCCCGCCGAAATGAACGACCAGTTCCTGAGCTTTTCGAACCTGATCGTGACCATGTCGTTCCAGCTGAGCACGCCGGCCGAGCGCAGCTTCAGGTTCGACCCGCGCAACCTGGGCTTCGATCTGCGCCGTAGTAAGGTACGCGCGGCCAGCCTGTATGCCAAGTTCCCGCTCAAATTTACCGGGCTGATCTACGCGGCCGACAATGATCGCAAGCTCGACGACTTCGGCTACATGCCGGTCAAAACTCCGCTGGGCGGCGCGAAGATCGCCGGCACCTGGTACGGCCTGACCTTCGACCTGGACCTGGGCAGCGTTGGTGCGCTGGCCGGCCAGGCCGGGCTGATCGCCAGTATCCTGGTGGCGTGGAGTCCCGGCAAAGAGGCTGTGTTCGTGGGCCTGCGGCTGCCGGGATCGAGCGGCGGCAAGCGTGAGATCGCCATCCAGGGTGTGCTCAAGATCGTGTTCAAGGGCATCGAGTTCGTGGTCGGCGACAACAACGGCCAGGTGAGCTACCTGCTAAAGCTGAAGAATATCATGATCAAGTTTCTGGTGCTCTCGATCCCGCCGAGCGGCCAGACCGAGATTATCATCTTTGGCGACCCACAAAGCACCGCCGAGAACAATACTGTCGGCTGGTACGCCGCGTATGCCAAAGCGCCGCTCCCTCCACCCAAGCCGTCAACGCCGCTTCCGGGCCAGTAGCCGCTGTACGAGGTACCCTATGACAAACCCGCCGGTCGCGGTTCCGTCATCGAGCGTCGACGATTTGATCACGCGTTACTTTGCCAGGTTGCCGCCGCTCAGCCAGGCGCCGGGCGAACACGCCCCGCAGCAGAATACGATCGAGCTGATGCGCAACCACCGAGTCGAGGCGTTCATCGACGGGATCGCCTACTTCAACGCGGTCGATCAGCAGATCGATCGACTGTTGCGGAGCAATGCGCCGAACCGCTACTTCTACATGACCGCCTGGTGGCTGGGCCTGGTGACGAAGCAGGCCACGCTGACGATCCCTGGCATTGCGACGCCGTGGACGTTTCCGATCAACGTGAAAGGATTTGCGCTGCCGAGCGGGCAGACGCTGCTCGACCGGCTGACCGAGCTGATCATTGCCAAGGTCGACGTCCGGATTATGGCCTGGGTATCGCCATTCTTTCCGCGCTACGCAGCCGTGGCCAACCAGAATGTGCATATTGCCGCGCTGAACTTTCAGACATTGCTCAGCGTGCAGCGGCTGCGCCAGATCTTTCCGGGCGAGCCGGATCGGTTCATGCTGAACATGCTGGCGCACTCGCTCGGCTCGTCGCATGCCAAGATCATTGTGTGTGGCGACAATACCGCCATGCGTGCGTTCACCTCGGGTCTCGACCCGGTGG
>WNFV01012485.1_pt1 | contig 20267 bp, 11 predicted proteins | sample 5400101 | NCBI WGS metagenome assembly WNFV01 (sample SAMN13153361, study PRJNA577476) | soil metagenome | isolation source: 115 cm soil or saprolite under grassland replicate 1 | place: USA:California | collected 2016-06-15 | reverse complement strand
ACGTCGCTTCATGGCTAAGCCGATGCCCATGATTGCGGCCAGATAGGCGACTACAATCAGTTGATCAGTCAACGACAGTTTCATCTCTGGTCCATTTGTTGTGACGGCCAAGAGTCAGCCCGATTGTTCTCGTGGCCTACAAAGTCGGCCGGGCTCTTGCCCGGAAAAAAGGGCTCAGAATAAGGTTGATTTTTTTGACGGACTTAGTTAAGGGCGATGACAAAGCTTTAATAACCTGCGGTCCACGTTGAGTCAATAACCATCTAAGAAAGCCGAGCTGGAATGCGTCTTGCCGCGTTGAGTGAGGACTGTGGAAGTTTGACGTTGTTAGTTCCTTTGTTGCGGCCACCTCCGAAGCAATGCTGTAAGGCGATCGGGATCGCGCCGAAGAGACTGGGACGCAGCACGCTTGAGGGGCGAACTTTGAAACTGATTGGTGGTACGATGTAGTTACTCTTAATGCATGCTTCAATGATGGGGCCGATGATGGACCAGGCGCCGGTAATCTCACCGCCAATGACGACAACTTCGGGGCTGAGACCATGCACCAGACTAGCAATCCCCTCGCCTAAGTAACGTGCCGTCAATTGAAGCGTCTCGAGTCCAGCAGCGTCTCCCTGTCCAGTAAGAGCTATCAACTCTGTAACCGTTCGCACCCGGCTCTTTGATTTGGCCAGCTTTCTATAACGATCGAGCGTGGCTCGGTCTGAGGCGAAAGTCTCCCAACAACCGCGTCGCCCGCAAGAGCAAGTCAACCCTTTAGGATCCATCGTCATATGGCCGAAGCCGCCCAGACCGATGCTCGTGCCAACGTGCAACTCTCCGTTAATAATCAATCCCGTACCCAAGCCCTCAACAACCAGCACACACAGCAGAGTGCGCGCGCTCACTTCATCAAGCGGCCCGTACCATAGTTCTGCAAAGGCCGCCGCGTTCGCGTCGTTCTCGACGTAGACTGGCAACTCTAACTCCTCTTCCAACAAAGCACGCACTGGAACTGTTCGCCAGCCTAAGTTCGGCGAAACAATCACAGCTCCTACGGCCCGGTCAACTAACCCTGGCACACTGACGCCTACGGCTTCTACGCGAGCCCGCGGATATTGCATCCTCACCAGCGTATGGATTTCGCGCGACAGCGAGCGCAAAAAGTTCTCGGGATCGCCTTCCGTCAAGACTGATCTTTGCGTCAATATTCGGCCATTGAAATCGCTTACTGCATAAATGGACTCTTTCACACCGAGGTCTATGGCAAGTACATAAGCGCTCTCCGCATTGACGTGAAGATATTTTGGCGGACGCCCCCCGCTCGACGGGCCTTCAACGCCTTCATAAATCAGCTTCTCTTTTATTAAGCGATTAACAATAGCCGACACCGTTCCGGGCTGTAGACCCGTGGCCTTCACGATGTCTGCACGCGATATAGGTTGGCGCTCACGTATCAGATGCAGAAAAATCGTCTGGTTTATATCCCGCAAATCGCGCACGCCTATCATTTTCAAATTGTGCGTGCCGTGCCGTTTCATCTGAGACTAGCCTTTTTTTCCAAAAACTACTGCGCGCCGATTGTGCCACCTTCTGTTAAAACAAAGCTATCGTTTTCGAATTCACTGGTAAGGATTTGTGACTGGTGGGAATGATAACCGCCACAAACCGCTACGTCTCGTTAAGTTTACGACTAAACATGAGAATGCTCATCGTCTATCTTCTCTTCACACTTTCCCTGCTCGGGGGAGCATTCTGATCTCCGAAAAGGACCATGTTTCCGGCCAGCCCGGCAGCAACACGAGCGGTGCTCCTTTGCCTCCAATAATGTAGTGCAATCGTGTTCCGTTAATCTCGGCATAGCCATTCTCAAAACCGGGTAGAGACCTCACCAGTGATGTGTCGGATGTATCGGCGGCAATGCCTGAAGACGGGTTCTCTTCTTATTTCGACATGACCTTCGCCTCAGGATTGGAACCCCAAAGGTTCCTTTACCGAATCTTGCTCGAACCGACTTATACTGCAACGCCTCAGCCTTTGCCAGCGAATCACACACTCTCTAGCGCAACCCTCTTCAAAGTGCGGTACCTATTGCACCGTTGCTCCCGACTGCTCGACAGCGAGCGGGGACTTACTTTAAGTTTTCATTGAATTGAGAACCTGCCAACGCAATCTCTCTGACTCCGTCGGAGATGAAAACCTTGCCACTTCTGCCTTCGTGATCATTCGAGTCTGAAGGAAGGTCATGAATTCCAAATGGCCAATAACGGCCAAAAATAACTGCACTCGCCGTATATGCAATGGTAAGTAATGGGAAAGAACGGGAAAACTCCAATTTTTCTTAGGTGGCCGCAACTTTCGAAAAGGCAATAACTTACGGTTTACCTTGTGACGTGGTTGTGACGTCACTGCGGCAAATCTAGTTAGCACATGATCTAGCTCATTGTGGCGGCATGCAAAACTCAAAGCAAAATCGTAGTTACCCAACGCATGAAAGTCCTGAGGAAATGACGAGACCTCAAACGCGGCAACGCGGAGGTCAGAACTTGGGTAACGTGCGATTCTGTATAAGTTAAGACGGTCAGACTCGTGAATTGTCCAACTCTAACGTGGAGGTCAGACTTTTGGACTCCCCATGGCTCCTTCATGCTGCCCACCGCAGCGCTGTTACAAGCAGCATTACAGCGTCGCGTTGTAACGTTCCCACTGCTGCTTCAGTGTGGATAACAACGCCATGAAACGAGGGTCTTGTCGAATGTTGTTCAAATTCGGATCCGTCTCAAAGAGTGAATAACATGGAAAACCATCTTCTGCTGAAACCTGAAGCCACTCGATTGCTTTTCCCGAGTCATTCATTAGTGCATAGGCCGCGCCGACGTTATATGTCGTGTGGTGAAATTGTATGGAGTCCTTGTCTTTTCCCAATGCCACTCTGATCTTCTCTTCCGCCTTGGCTCTTTGACCGGCAGAGGCGAAGATTACGGCCTGCATACTCGCCAGCGTACCAGGAGTGTCTTCGGGAAAGTCTCTTAAGTATTCATCCAGCGTCGCCAACGCGGCATCTCTCTGTCCGAGTTGAAACTGAGCCCAAGCGATTTGATATCCTGTCATGTGTGGATTGAGGTCTCTCGAGACTTCGCGAGAGGTTGCAATGGCTTCCTGGTACTTTCGCTCATATAGAAACGTCTGTCCTATAAACCACCGTGCTCTGACGTTAGCTGGATTTATCGCTATCGCTTTCTGCAAATAATCGTGGGCCTTCTGGAAGATGCCGATATGACCGTAAACCTGCCCAAGCTGTAAAAGCGCCTCATCCGAATTTGGGTTTAACGACAATGCGCGTTGATAGTCATGGATCGCATCCTCGTGCCGGAAATGGGTGGCATGGACCCACGCCATACGTCCGCGAGCGATATAGGCGTCAGCCAAATCGGGATCTAGTCCGAGGGCTTTCTGTGTCTCAACGAACGTTTTTTCCTGCAATTCTTTCTGTTCAGGGTTGAAGTTATTGAATTTGTATTGATATGCCAGTGCGAGAGCAGCATGGCTTTCGGCTGAATCAGGATCCAACGCGACGGCGCGTTCAAGCAATTGAATCCCTTTTTCACTGTCAGCTTCTGTATAGCGATTGAAATGAAACTTCCCGCGCAGATAAGCATCATAAGCTTCCGGATTGACTTTCCGTGTCTTCGCCATATGAGATTGTTCTGCTGGCGTCAAGGTTATTTTTATCTCGGCCGTGACCGCCTGCGCCACTTCACTTTGCAGCGCCAATACGTCGCGGAGATCCCGCTGATACGTCTGCGCCCAAAGATGCCGATCAGTCTTTGCGTCAATCAACTGGACTGTGACCTGCGCTCGGTCTCCTGAACGTTGCACAGAACCTTCTATGATTGCGTCGACATTCAATTCTTTTGCTATCTCCGTCAGCGGTTTGTGCACGCCCTTGTATTGCATCACGGAAGTTCGGGAAATCACACGCAGCGCACTGATCCTGGCGAGATTAGCTATAACCGCTTCCGTCATGCCATCGGCAAAATACTCTTGAGCGGGATCGCCCGACAGATTCTCGAGGGGTAGAACTGCCAGCGATTTGATGTCGGGACGACTAAATGCAGGAAAGCTGTTAGACGTATTTCGAGTTAGCAGTATGTACACAAGTGCAGTTACCAAGAGGGCTGCAACCGCCGCGGCCAGCAGCACGCGAGCCCTGGTTGCGGTGGAACGATTACTCGGGCTCACAAGCGTGGGCTGAGAACCGCTAGTGAGTTCGCGCTGAAGATTTTTCAGCTCGGATGCTAGATGTTCTGCGGATTGATAACGCTGCGCCGGGTCTTTCGCCAGGCATTTTTGTACTATCCGCTCAAGTTCTGCTGGCACGTTACGCACGTACTGACTAAGCGGCAGGGCCTCCTTTTGCAATACCGAGATAATGGTGTCTGTGACCGTTTGTTCCGCAAACGGTGTCCGACCACTCATCATCTCGTATATGACGACTCCCAAACTCCAGATGTCTGTCCGCGCGTCGAGGGGAACGCCACGCGCCTGCTCCGGCGACATGTAGTTTGCCGTTCCCATCACGGTTCCGGCTTGGGTATTAACTTGCGTTCTGGCTTCTGAACTGATTACTCGTTGCTCAGTTAGTTTAGCCAGGCCAAAATCTAATACCTTCGCGTAGCCATCGCGACGCAACATTAAGTTCTCAGGCTTAATGTCGCGATGCACAATGCCTGCCTCATGTGCCACATTCAGGGCTGATGCCACCTGCGAGGCAATTTCCAGAACAGTTGGTACAGGAAGCGTTTCTCTCGATACTAGCTGGCGCAACGTTTCCCCTTCCACAAATTCACTCGCGATGTAATGTGTAGAACCGACGCGTCCGAAATCGTAAATGGTCAGAATATGTGGGTGATTCAATGCCGAAGCAGAACGCGCTTCCTGTTGAAAGCGTCGCAAACGTTCCGTGTTCTGAGTGAACCGCGCTGGTAGTAACTTCAGGGCGACCTTGCGACCCAGCCGGGTGTCTTCGGCTAGAAAAACTTCTCCCATGCCGCCTGCGCCGAGAAGAGAAACTAGTCGGTATTGGCCAATGCTCTGACCGATAAGCTGGTCCAGACGTTCTTTCGCCAGCAACTCCATCGCCAGTTCTCGGGGAGGCTTTTCTAACGCGCTTCCCGCTTGCTCGTAAGATGACAACAGCGTTTGGACCTCACTGCGCAGAGAGACGTCCTCCTCGCAAGCCCGCGCAATAAATGACGACCGCTCTTCAGGTTCGCGCTGAAGGGCTTCATAAAGTACCTCTTTAACCTGCTCCCATCTTTCTGGAGTCATTTTGGTCAGTGATTACTCATTTCGTGATGAAGCCAGGCTTTGGCTGTTGTCCATTCTCGTTTGACTTTATCAACGGAGAGCCCGAGGACTTGAGCAGTCTCTCGCACAGTTAGTCCTCCGAAATAACGTATCTCAACGATCCGACTCTGTTGGGGAGCTATTGACGCCAAACTGTTAAGAGCATCATCAAGGGCCACCAACTCTGCACCTATCTCTGCGCATGCTAGAGCACCCTCATCGAAAGATACTTGATGCGCACCAGCGCCCCTTTTCGCGTACCGGCGCTTTCTCGCATGGTCCACAAGAATCCGGCGCATGATTTGAGCAGCGATAGCAAAAAAATGAGCACGGTTCTGCCAGCGAGTATTTCTTTGGTCGACAAGTTTCAGATATGCCTCATTAACTAATCCCGTAGTCTGCAAAGTATGACCGGCTCGCTCGCGCCTCATATAGCGGCTCGCAATATCGTGTAACTCCGCGTACACGAGTGGCATGAGTTTATCCAGCGAAGCTCGATCGCCGTTGCTCCAATCCGCAAGCAGTTGGCTGACTTCGTTTGGCGAGACAGTTTTCATAAAACCGTTGGCAAGCTGAGGGTCGAGATTCTATCAACCCCCTCCGGTCGTTCAGCCTCATGCCTTGCGAGCTAAAAAATCTTCGGCAACCGTCCGCCATTTTGCGTTGCTTTCTCGCGTAAAAGAGTGAGGGCAACCTTGAGCAATCGCCCGCAAAAGAAAAGGAGAGTCAAATGCAAAGCATCAGATGGACAATAGTACTTACCGGCACACACTGCTGTTTGTGACAGCGTTTGCGAAATCCGGAAACGCTCAGCACTTTGGTGATTGGGGAATTCCGACGAATATTGGAACTCCAGTTAGCTCTGCGTCACTCGACGGGTGCCCATTTATTTCAAAAGATGGCTTGAGCCTCTACTTCGCTTCAAACCGTAGTGGCGGCTACGGCGGGAACGATATCTATGTCTCTGAACGTGAACATGTCGATGATAATTGGGGCACACCAGTCAATTTGGGATCTGAGATTAACACGAGCAGTGACGAAGTCTGTCCTAGTTTAACAGTTGACGGACATCATCTCCACTTTGTGAGTACGCGTGCGGGAGGCTGTGGTGCTCAAGATTTATAAGTTTCTCGCCTTACAGCTTCAGCCCATCTCTCGCTCTTTTTCTTTTGTGCCATTGTAACGCGGCGAGGGATAAAGCTTGTATTCACAGGACTCACTTCTACATATAAGCTCATAGAAGCTCGAAGAAAATCGCGGTTGCGCCAAGTTGGCGACCAAAATGTGCCTTCCATCCAGAGTGACCACCATGTGATCGTTGTACATCTTTCCGATGCGTGTCTCACGAAAGAGCTTGAAGGCGGTTGTGTCGTAGAATTTGACCTTCTCCTCATCCTCGACACCTGCCGGCTATAACATTAATTTTGCCGTGACCGGTTACCGGCATTTGATGAGCTATCAGAAGGCGTTAACGAGATGTTTAGCGCTACTATCCACAGAATGCTTTTCATCGTCCGTCTCCTTCATTTGAGCTGGTCCACGGTTTCAAGTCACTATTCGAGCTTTTCTCCGCGCCTAATCACAGTGTGGATTGGTAGTGGTTCCACTGGTTCCTTAACTTCGCCATGAACTCGATCAAACGATGGTCTTGGCGAATATTGTTCAGATTAGGATCTCTTTCGAATACTGGATAACACGGAAAACCATCTTCTGCTGAAACCTGAAGCCACTTCACCGCCTGCTCAGGGTTATTCATAAGAGCATAAGCCGCCCCGATGTTGTAGGCGGCGTGATGAAACTGCAAGGAGTCCCTGTCTTTTTCTGCCGCGACCTTGATCCTCTCTTCCGCCTTAGCTCTTTCGCCAGATGAGGCGAATATTATGGCTTGCATGCTGACGAGCGTGCCGGCTGGGTCTTTAGGATAGTCTCTTAAGTATTTATCAAGTGTGGACAGGGCCTCGTCCTTTTTCCCAAGCTGGGATAGAGCCCAGGCGGTTTGATAGCCATTCATATGCGGGTTGTAATCCGGAATGTTGCGGAAGGCGGTAAGAGCATCCTCATACTTGCCCTGGTAGAGAAATGTTTGTCCGAAGAAAGACAGCGCCCTGACATTATTAGGGTTGATAGCCACTGCTTTTTGAAACTCCTCGAGCGCTTTGTCAAACAGGCCGATGTGGATATAAACTTGCCCGATTTGGAAAAGCCCCTCGTCCGAATTCGGGTTTGTCGATAGCGCGTGTCTATACTCCCGGATCGCCTCCTCGTGTTGATAATGATTGGCATGCGTCCATAGCAGACGGCCGCGGACTATGTGAGCTTCTGCCAGTTCGGGGTTGAGTGAGAAGGCTTTCTCCATCGCCACAAAAGCTCTCTCTTGCCACTGCTTCTCTTCCGGCTTGAGGCTTACGGACACGTACTGGTAGGCGAGCGCAAGGTTGGCCCAGGCCTCAGCGAAGCTAGGGTCTATCGCAACAGCCCGCTCCAGCATCTCGATCGCCTTTTGCCAGTCGGCCTCGGAGCCGCGATTGATGTAAAAACTCCCGCGCAAGAAATAATCGTAAGCTTCCGGGCTGACCTGGCGGGCGCGGGCCAGGCGAACCTGCTCCTGTGGGGCCAGCTTAACCCTGATTTCACCTGCAATGGTTCGCGCCACTTCGCTCTGCAATGCCAGAACGTCACGCAGGGCGCGCTCGTAGCTCCCGGTCCACAGGTGCCTGTCCGTCGGCGCATGGATCAACTGGGCAGTGATCCGCACACGATCACCCGACCGCTGTACAGACCCTTCGATCACCGCGTCTACATTCAGCTCTCGTGCAATCTCCGGCAGCGGCCTGCGCGCCCCCTTGTACTGCATCACGGACGTCCGCGAGATCACCCGCAACGCCCCGATCTTCGCCAGGTCAGCGATCAGGGCCTCGGTCATGCCGTCGGCGAAATAATCCTGTGCTGGGTCGCCTGACAGGTTATCGAGCGGCAAGACTGCAAGCGACTTGATCTCGGGCGAGGCAGGGGGCGGGGCACCCCGAAACAAGGAGATGTAAAAGATCGCTGCAATAACCAGGACAATTGCTGCGCCCACCGCAGCCAGTATGTGCCACGATGCGAACGCCATTGGCCGCACCGGCTTCTTAATTACAGCAGCGGAAACAGCAGCAGTGTCCAGATCTCTCTGGACATTCTTGAGATCAGTTAGAAGCTCTTGCGCTGAGGGGTAACGCTCGTCCCGATTTTTGCATAAGCACTTGCGTACTATGCGTTCCAGTTCCACCGGCGATTCTGCCACATAGTCCGAGAGCGGCGGCGGCTCTTTTTGAACTATCGAGACGATGGTATCTGTGGCGGTCTCTCCTCCAAAAGGCGTTCGCCCTGCGATCATCTCGTAAATCACAACGCCGAGACTCCAGATGTCGGTTCGCGCGTCCACTGCTAGTCCGCGCGCCTGCTCAGGCGACATGTAGCGCGCCGTCCCCATGACTATCCCCGCAGCCGTATTTACCAGCGTCGGAGCTTCGGATTCGGTAATTCGATTCTCTGTCAGCTTAGCAAGGCCAAAGTCCAGAACCTTTACGTAGCCGTCGCGCCGAACCATTATGTTTTCCGGCTTAATGTCGCGATGCACGATCCCTGCTTGATGTGCTGTATACAGTGCAGATGCTATCTGTATTGCGACCTCGAGTGTCTCCTTGATACCCAAACGAGAACGCTTGCTACGATCCCGCAAGGTCTCGCCTTGAATGAACTCCGTGGCGATGAATTGAGTGTCGTTTACTTCTCCGATCTCATAGATAGTTAGGATATTCGGATGGTTCAGCGACGATGCTGCGCGCGCTTCCTGTTTGAAGCGACGCAGGCGATTCTGATCCTGTGTGTATTGAGGCGGCAGCAGCTTGAGCGCGACGTTACGACCGAGCCGCGTATCTTCGGCCAGATAGACTTCGCCCATCCCGCCTGTGCCGATTGAAGAAAGAACGCGATAGTGCCCCAGGGTTTGTCCAACCAAAGTCCTGTCCTGGTCGTGTGCAAGCATCGCCGATGCAACTTCCAGCATCGGCTTCTCAAAGAAGCTTTCCCCTCTTTCGTAGGAGACGAGCAGCGCCTTCACCTCCTCAAGCAGACCGTCATCCGCTCGGCACACTTCTTTAAGGAAGCGCGCGCGGTCGTTGGGCTCGCGCTCAAGCGCGGCGTACAGCAGCTCCTTAACTTCGGCCCAACGTTCCGCCTTCATAGACTGCCCTTGCTCATCTCCTGGTAAGAGCCAGGCCTTTGCCGTGGCCCACTCGCGTTTGACTCTATCAACGGAGAGATGGAGAACCTCTGCGGTCTCTTTCACAGTTAACCCACCGAAGAATCGCAGCTCGACGACGCGACTCTGCTGCGGGTCGAGCGTGCCGAGGCTATTAAGTGCCTCGTCGAGCGCGACGAGATCGGAGGCACGTTCGTGAGCGAAAACTGCCGCCTCGTCCATAGGTATGTGAGGCAACTTGCCACCTCGTTTCGCGTAGCCTCGCTTACGCGCGTAGTCAATTAGAATACGTCGCATCAGTTGCGCAGCGATTGCGAAGAAGTGAGCCCGGTTCTTCCAGTGTGCGCGCTTTTGGTCAACCAGACGCAGGTAGGCTTCGTTCGCCAGCGCCGTAGTTTGAAGCGTGTGGCCCGGGCGTTCCCGGGCCATCTGGCGGTGAGCGAGGACGCGCAGCTCCTGGTATACGAGTGGCATCAGCCGCTCTAACGCAGCTTGATCTCCGTGACTCCAGTCTTCCAATAATTGAGTGACTTCTCTGGGCGAGGCATTCGTCATCCAGCGCTCTTTTCGTCCGTTGCTCGACTCATCCTGTCGAATCTTAACACCAACCTGAAAGCCACCACAGAAAACATCCGCCATTCTGCCTCGCGTTCTCGCGTATATGAATGAAGGCGCAATTAGGCGCCCCACCGATAAAGGAGGATAGGATGAACAGCCTTAAATACATCACAGTTACCGTTGGTATTCTACTGCTTACTGGTGTCTCCACCGCGTTTGCTCAAGGACCTCATTTTTCCGACTGGTCCGCCCCGACTAACGTTACCCCGATCAACACGCCAGCCACGGACGGCTGCCCATTCATTGCGAAGGATGAGCTCAGTCTATACTTCGCCTCAAACCGACCGGGTACCCAAGGTCTTCTGGACATTTACGTTTCAGAGCGCACCAAAAGAGACGATCCCTGGGGACCGCCCCGGGGCATCGGTATCACTATCAATAGCAGTGCGAACGACATTTGCCCGACGCTGACCATCGACAGCCATTTCCTGTTTTTTGTAAGTGAAAAGCCGGGAGGCTGTGGCGGACAGGACCTCTACGTCGCCTTTCGCCGAAACAAGCGTGACAACCTAGCTTGGGAGCAGCCCGCAAATCTCGGCTGTCAGGTCAATAGTCCTCAGAACGACTTCACCCCGTCACTGTTTGAAGACGACGAGGGCAATGTGTTGCTCTACTTTAGCAGCAATCGGCCCGGCGGTCCTGGAGGCACAGACATCTATCAGAGCGAGTTGCTCGAGGATGGCACCTTCAGCTCAGCCACACTCGTTCCCACGCTGAACACAGCAGCCAACGACCAGCGGCCGAACATTCGGCATGATGGCCTGGAAATCTTCTTTGATTCGAATCGCCCTGGCTCGGCGGGCTCTGACCTATGGTCCGCCACTCGCGCTAGCGCCTCTGCGGCCTGGATAACCCCCACGAATTTGGGCTTAGTCGTTAACAGCACATCGACCGAGGGGCGGCCGTCCATCTCTTTTGACGGTTCTACTCTGTATTTTATGTCGGATCGCACCGGAGGATCTGGCGGGCTCGATGTGTACGTCACCACACGTTCAAGGCTTCGTGGGCAAACGGAAGCGACGCAGATCTTCGTGCGCCAGCACTACTTTGACTTTCTTCGCCGAGAGCCGGACTTGCCAGGTTGAGGGGCACACTTGCTTACAACGAGGCGTTCGTCGAACAGTGCTACCGCATATATCTTCAGCGCGAACCGGACGCTGACGGGTTCAGATTCTGGGTCGACAAGCTGAACAGTCGGATACCTCGGGTGACCGACCACGAGTATAGTGAGATGATTCGTGCATTCATCCTATCGGAGGAATACCGCATGCGGCTCGGGCTCTAGGGAATTCTCAGAATTCTTTAGTGAACAGATTGGGCATATTGACATGCTCGTATTAATGCACCACCCAAATCCAAGCGGCCAATACGTGGACAAAAATAACTGCATGCAACAGATATCTGATGGTAAGAAATGGGAAGGAACAGGAAAACCCTTAAAATCTCTGGTGGCTGCAACTTTCGAAAAGGCAATAACTTACGTTCTTGCCGAGAGTCCAATTCGCAATGCGGAGGCCAGGGGTTCGATCCCCCTCTGCTCCACCAGTAACTCTCATCTCTTCAGTATCTTACGAGACTGATTCTCAATCCCCTCCATTTTCAAGTGGCCAATACGTGGCCAGAAATAACAAAACCAGATGTTAGCAAACGGTAGAGAATGGGAACGAATGTCAAACGATCGAAAGTTGACTAAGCTGTAACTGGCGAAATGCAAAGACTTAGATGTTTTGATTGTAATGCGGAGGGCTGCGTCCCAATTGATTGTCCAAACCATAGTTCTTTAGTAAGACTTCGGCGAGAATATTTTCCCCATTAAGAAGGTGCGTTCCTCTCGCCGCGCGCTCAGCGCAAGGTGAGTCTATCAATTACAAAATCGGTGGTCAGAAGTGGTGAGCTACTTGCGGCAAGCCAGGGACAGTGCTCGCGTGGCGGGAATCCGGTGCGAATCAGCGAGGCCAACCATTACAGATATTCGACATGATTAACCATTTCGGGCGGCGTTAGCACATCGCGCAACAGCATAAGCGCGCTTATCAGTTCACGAATAGTTGTCCGTGGATTCGCGTAGCCTATTCCGGCGTGCGCTACGCCTTCGACGGCAAGTTTGAGGAAGTCTGAGTCCATTGTCACTATCACTCGCCGCTCCAATAGCGCAAAAGCCAACTGCTCGCGATCAGTTAAGCCAGTTCTGCCGGCGTCCTGCACCGTTAGCACGTTCACGCCGCGACGCCGCAAACCCTCAGCGACAGCGCTGTGAATATGCTCGTCCAGGTAGAACTCAATCTGCTCCATGGAGCAGTTTCTTTTTTAGCCTGGAAGGAAACCGCGACCGAAGGTGATCGGCAAGTTTGTCGTTGTGACGCAAGTCGTTTCGAATCTCTTCGAGGTTATCGAAGTAGTAGGCAAGAGCCGAATGAACGTCGCTCAGGCTTAATTCCGGATAGGCCTCAACGATCTCGTCTGGACTCATGTTCAAATCATCGTGCCAGAACACGATGTCCATTACACGTATTCGATGACCGGCGAGACAAGCCTTGCCTCCAAAGATCTCGGGGTTTTTGGTGATTCGCTCTGCAGTAACGTTGGGCATGTTGCTCACCAAATTGCTCTTTGATTCTGGATTTTAGCACGAAAGCCGATCGGGGTATCACTGGACAGCCGGAGAGTCTTTTTCAGAAAACTCAACGATCTGTCCCTGTCTCGCTAATTATTCGGACCATCTCAAGTCGAGATCATTGTACAGGCCTTTTCGGGTAGAGAATCGAATCATGCTCCCGCCCGGAAAAGGAACCGGATTGTCCTTCGAGTGGTAGCGCGGCAATCTCGGCAAGAATCTCTGCGGCGTTATCGTTCGACTGCGTAAAAAATCTCTTTCAGGTTTTCCCAACGCGGATTGGGCATACATCAATTTGATTTCGTTGAGCGCCGTGTTGCTTTTATCGATGATCAGCTTCCAGGCTTTTCAAATTCCTGCTTATATCCGTCCCAACGCTTCTTCAATTCGGCCATGAACTGAATGAAAGCTGACTCCATTCTGATCCGGTCGAGATGTGGATCGCGCGCGAAGAGCGGATAATTCGGCATTCCCGTATCAGCCGTCGTCCGCAGCCACTTGACTGCCTCATCAGTCTTGCCGTCAAGCGCGTAGACCGAAGCGATGTCGTAAGTCACGTGATGGTACGATCGGTTCCGCGCCTGCTCGAGGATGCCGGGGACTCGAGCTTCGGCCTCTTGGAGTTTACCTTTCAAAGCTAAGACCAAAGCTAGCGCGCTTCTGGCGCGGAGGTCTCCTGAATTTTTTGCCACCGCTCTTTCAAGCAGAGTTTGAGCTTCATCAAGTTGGCCCTTCTCAATCAGCGCGAGCGCTGGTCCCGGCTGGTCAAAGAAACGGCGTTGCGTTTCTATTGCCTCATCGAGTCTGCCATACAGCACGTAAGCTTCGACCAGACGCGCCTGCCTGTGGGTATTAGTCGGATCAAGCTCTAAGGTTCGCTGTGTCTCTCGCAAGCCCTTTGCCTGATCTAATCCCAGGTGGTCGTAAATAATCCCGAGTTCGTAGTGCCCAGCAGTAGGATTGAGCGCTGAAGCCTGACGTGCTTCCCGTGCCGCCCGCGCGAGGTCCCAGCTTCCATACTTGCTGAAATAATACTCGAATCGTACCGAATGGATTTCCGCCAGTTGTGGATCGAGCGACTCGGCTTGCTCCACGCTCTGCTGCGCCAGTCCTACCCACGAAGGGTTATCCGGGTCATTGAAGTTCGCCATCCACATGTAGCTCTTTGCCAGCGCCGCATAAGCCAGCGCGTATTTCGGGTCGAGTTCAACTGCCTTTTGAAATAAGTGATCGATGCCTCGACGGGCTGAACGTCGCCTATCATGATCTTGGGTGACCCGTGTTGAAAGAAACTTGAGCGATACCTTGCGATGGAGCTTTGTATCTTCAGCCAGATAGACTCGTCCCATGCCACCTTCGCCAATCAATGAGACGATGCGGTAGCGGCCGACAGTCTGACCTACTATTAGCTTGCGATCCTGCATCAATAAGTCTGCCGCGGCTTGATAGGCGGGCTGATCCACAAAACCGGTTTCTTCGTGAGATTTAATCAACGATTCAACGGCTTGACGCAACGACGCGTCACCGTCGCAGGCGCGATCAAGATACGCGCGTCGTTCGTCAGGCCCAAGCGCCACCGCCGCGTGAAAGATCTCTTTCAGATTTTCCCAGTGAGGGTCAGGCATTGCTTTGATCGATCAGCCACCGAACGAAGAGGATAATAGAAGGAACAGTCGCGTACTTTTCGGAGATTCTGATCATGCCTCACCCACTTTTCTCCGATGCCCTGCGAGAGGAATTCCCTCATGCGGCGCTCATCTCGTTCTTTAGCCACGCCCGCGCGAATGTCCAATCACGCATCACCGTTCCTGGTGAAACCTTCAGCACTTCCGCAGTTTCGTCAACGGTCAAACCACCAAAAAAGCGCAGCTCTACAATTTTGCTTTGACGCGAGTCAATTGCTTCCAAACTCTTCAACGCATCATCGAGAGCCACCACATTGGCGGCCTGCTCCTGTGCCACGTTCGTAGCTTCATCGAGCGAAACTTGAATAGTGCCGCCTCCGCGCTTTGCAAAGTTTCGCTTGTGCGCCTCGTCAACCAGAATGCGCCGCATCAGGCGTCCACCAAAATACGACGCATCAACTGCGCGGCAATGCCAAAGAAATGACGACAGTTCTGCCAGCGAACATGTCTTTGATCAACCAGCCTGAGATATGCCTCATTAACCAGCGCGGAGCTTTGCAGCGTATGACTGGGACTTTCGCGCCGCATGTAGCGACCGGGCCAGCCGATGAAGTTCGTCATAAAACAACGGCGTCAGTTGGTCCAGCGCCGCCTCATCACCTTTGCTCCAGGCTATCAGCATCTGTGAAACACGCCATCACAGTCGCCAAGGAGGTCTCCAAGAAACAGTGACGAGCAGGAGCAGACGAAGCCAAGTGCCGTCCTAATACGTGGGAATGGCTTAACAACACAAGATGATTCCGAGCACGAGTCCGCGGGAGCCCGTATGACTATTCGAGTTGCGAGGTTTTATGAAGACACTCAAACGACGGGAAATTTACGCCAACGATCATCTGACTTGACCATCTACTATAGTTTTTATGAGTGGTTTGACGGGCGTATTCCAAGTGGCCAATACGTGGACAAAAATAACTGCATGCAACGGATATCTGATGGTAAGAAATGGGAAGGAACAGGAAAAACCCTTAAAATCTCTTGGTGGCTGCAACTTTCGAAAAGGCAATAACTTACGTTCTTGCCGAGAGTCCAATTCGCAATGCTGAGGTCAGGGGGTTCGAGTCACCTCTTCTCCACCAAATAACGCTCCAATCTTCAAACACTTACAGCCAGAGGTTAACTGTCGCTGTTTTTTCCTTGTGACGCCGTTGTGACGCGGCTTGTGAGAAATCTGCACGCGAAGGATTCGAGCTTGGACGGAAGCGCGCAAGAATCCGAAGACGATTCATTTGACGCTCACAAAAGTACAGGTCCAGAAGAGCGCCGATACTCCTACACCTAAACCCGTTGCTCGCGGGCTTCAGATCGATTATTTCGATCTATTTGGGATGGCCACAGCCCACTTGAAAGATTCTTAAAAACCAGCATTAATCCCCGCTCGTCCTCGCGCGCCACTATACATCCGTAAAGGCGTGGCCTATTATCACAACTTCTGTATCCGCTTGGATCAGTGTTACAGAGCGCCCTTAACGAGCGCTCCCTTTCGTCAATTCACAAAAACTCACGATTTCCTCTAACAGCTTTGCGACTTGTTTCTTCATGGAGGGAAGATGATCGGCCAAAAGCTTTCTAACCGATACGACATCAGGACGGAGTTGGGTCGCGGCGGAATGGGCGTTGTCTATCGAGCACATGATCCCTTATTGAACCGCGAAGTAGCCATCAAGCTCATTCCTCCAACACTGCTGAGCCCTGAAACGGAACAACGTTTCCAGCGCGAAGCGCAGTTGGTGGCCCAAATGGATCATCCTGCGGTTGTGCCAATCTTCGACTTTGGCAAGCACGAAGGATCACTATTCTTTGTCATGCCCGTCGTCCAGGGAACAAATTTGCGCTGGTTCCAACGCGAAAGCGCGCTCACGCTTGGCGAGGTTATCAGCATTGGGATTCAGGTTGCCGAAGCACTTGAATACAGCCACTCACGCGGCGTCATTCATCGTGATATTAAGCCGGAGAACATCATGGTGGTGCGGGAGGATAGCGCCCGGGTCAGAGTTCGCATCATGGATTTTGGTCTCGCCCGAGGGGCTACCGAGAGTCGTATCACCAAGACCGGAACTATTGCCGGCACGCTCTCCTACATGAGCCCAGAACAAGTAGCGGCTAGCGGTGTGGACCATCGTTCGGACATCTACTCTCTCGGCACTGTGCTGTACGAGTGTCTTACCGGCGAACCGCCATTCTCAGGTGAGCTCCAGTCAATTCTCTATCGCATAGTTCATGAGATTCCCCAGCCGCCGCGCTCATTGGGTGCCGACATCAATGAGGACCTCGAGGCAGTCATACTCACTTGTATCGCCAAGGATCCGGCTAAGAGGCCCCAACGCGCGAGTGAGGTCGCTGATTCTCTACGGCGCTGCCAAACCCGACTGCATCAGAGCGATCTTGGCAAATCAGTGGTATTGACGAAGACACTGATGCTGCCGCGTGTGGCGCTCTCGCCGTTCATCGGCCGAGAGAAAGAACAAGCTGAGTTGCAGAAGCGACTTAATGCGGCCATCAGTGGTGAATGCCAATTTGTGGTTGTTTCGGGTGAGCCCGGCGTAGGCAAGACTCGACTCCTTGACGAGATTGAGAGCCTGGCGAAAGCTCGCAAACTACTGGTGCTTCATGGCCGATCAATTGAGCAGGATGGTGCTTTTCCGTACCAGGGATTTTGCGAAGCCATTCAGGAATACTTCCGGCTCAAGGATACCTCCAGTTATCCTGATAACTTGATAGCGCTTTCAGATGTTGCCCCTGATCTCGTGTCGCTGTTTCCCATGCTTACAGAGATTAGTGAGATTCGCGCCGCCGCGAAAGGCGATTCAAAGTTGGCGCAAACTGGAGGATCGCTTGGCGGATCACAGGGACCCGAAACCAGGACCCAGGTTTTTGAGTTGCTGGCGCGAACACTCACGCGCCTGGCAGCAGGAAAACCGCTCATCCTTTTCCTCGAAGATCTACATGCGGCAGAGATATCCATCGAGGCATTACAATACATCGTTCGACGATTAGGACCCACACCCACACTGATCGTGGGCACCTACCGCTCAAGCGAAGCAGACCGCTCCCATCCGCTGCTCCGCATGCTAGATAGTTTCCGCGGAGACCGCCGTTTTTCGGCGATCGCGCTCGGACCGTTCTCACCAGCAGAACATCGCCTGTTTCTCGAAACACTCATTGGCGGGCCTAAACTGGCCGACAGCCTGGTAGAGAAACTCTATGAGGGAACTGAGGGTAACCCATTCTTCACAAAAGAACTGGTCCGTTCGCTTCTGGATTCTGGCGGTATCTCTAAGGACCAAACAGGAGCCTGGAGTCTGGGTGCGGCCACTGATCTATCAACCGGTGATTTGCCGGCCACAATTCAAGAGGCGGTTGAAAAACGTATTGAGCGCCTGCCTGAGGAACTCCGCGAGATTCTTTCGATTGCTTCGGTCATTGGCAAAGCGTTTGACCTGCGCGACCTGGAATCGCTGGCCGGCGAAAAGGATGTTGAGGACGCGATTGACCACCTTGTGGATGAGGGACTGCTCGAAGAAGAGCGCGAGTCACGTGGTGATCGCTTGACCTTCTCAAGCGGTGTCGTGCGTGATGTGCTTTATGGCGCAATTTCGCGCCGCAAGCGAAGATCATTGCATCGGAAATATGCCGAAGAAGTCGAGAAGCGTCACGGTGGAAGACTTGAGCGAGTCTACCCACAGCTGGTCCACCACTTCTCCCAGGGAGACGTTCCTGACAAGACAGTTGAGTATGGCTTGCGCATGGCCAAGACTGCGCTGGATGCTTTCAGCCCCGAAGAGGCAGCCCGTGCCGCCAGGACCGTACTCGAGTTTCTCGATGAGGAATGGGAAGGCGATCCTGCGCTGGAAGGAGAAGCGCGAATACTCCTGGCCCAGGCACACCGAATGGCTGGAGATGTCGACGCCGCACTAAAGGAGGCGGAAGCGGCGGGAAGGATCCTGGAACGTGAGAGCCATAAGTCACGGGCCGTGACCGCACTCCTGTTCGCCGCCGAGACTGCCTGGCAGGCCAGAAAGGTCGAGGAGACAACCCGGTTGGTCCAACAGGTTATGGAAGCTGCACGCACGGCGGGAGACAAGGATAGCCTCCGGCACGTGCTGTCTTTGGCTGCCACGCTCGCCAATCTGCGTGGGGAGTATGAGAAGGCCAATGACTACTTCGAAGAGGCTGTTTCGCTGGCTCCGGCACCGAAAGAAACCGAACTCCAGGAAGAGTTACCCAAAGGGGGCAGACTGGTCGTGGCATTGGCCACTGCGGTCGGGGATGTTGATCCGGTAAATATGGAACTGGTGGAAGAGCAGGAAGTTTTAGCTAACGTCGTTGAGACGCTCTTAGCCACAGACCTGGAAGGCAATCTGATTCCGGCTCTCTGTGAGAAATGGGAAGTTTCCGGCGCTGGCACTTCAGTCTTCTTTACTCTGCGAGAAAATGTCCGCTTCCAGAATGGCGAGGACCTTACCGCTCAGGCTATCAAGCATTCCTTCGAGCGGAGCATTCGGGTGGCTCGTGAGCTACCTCCAGGTCTCGCGGCGATCCGCGGCGCGGCGGAATTCGCTAAGAGCATTGATAAGGAGCTAGCTGGAATTCTGGTCCATTCAGATTACAAATTCGAAATACAATTGCCGGAGCCGCTTTCCATCTATCCCGCCCTGCTTACAGATTACAAGACCGGTATCACCCTTAACGTTGATCAAGCAAAGACCGGTTCTATTCCCATCGGCACGGGTCCGTTTCGAATGACCTCGTACAGCCCTGACCGTATCATTCTTGAGCGCAATGAAAGCTACTGGAAACGTACTTTAGCGCTTCTTGATGAGGTCGAATTTCGCGCGGGCCTAAGCGCTTCAGAGATAGCTTCCGGGTTGCGTTCCGGCTCGATTGATCTCGCGCGTGACCTATCGCCCCAGGATCTCGAAGAGTTTCTTCGCGACCCTCGCTTTCGTGGCGGGTTGGTTGAGTCTCCGCGCAAGAATACTTACTTCCTCCTATTCAATTCTACGAGTGGTTCAGTCGCCCAGAACGCAGACTTTCGTCGGACACTCTCAGGGGTAGTGCGCACGCACGATCTGGTTTGGCAAACATTGGGGCGCTTTGCGCAGCCTGCCGTCTGCCTGATTCCACCTGGAATGCTTGGGTATGATCCGGGCAGGCGTCACCAGACACTCACTCGCGACGAGGCCTCATCCATGCTGCGAGCGGCAGGCATCAGCGATCCAATTAGCCTCAAGGCAGCGGTGCATCCTCTGTTCCTGGATCGGTATAAGTCGCTACTGACAACTTTGCTCTCAATCTGGGCAGAGCTCGGCGTGAAAGTGGAGGTGGCAACCCCCACGATGTCCTCCTACCTGGAATCCTTCCAAGACAGTACAGGATTAGATCTGTTCATCGGTAGGTGGAATGCTGACTATGATGACCCGGACGACTTCACCTATGGTCTCTTCCATTCGCGAGTAGGTGTTTATCGCCCTTACATCTCCTCGGCCGATGGTGATCAGATTCTCGAAGAAGCACGCACGGAAAGCCGTCCTGGTGTTCGTGCATCACTTTATCGAAAGTACGAAAGTTTTTTGCAGGAGTCAGGAATGGTGTTACCGCTGTTTCACGACGTCGATTATCGGCTTGCCAACTCAAAAGTTCTCGGCCTCACCCTTCATGGTAGCGCGCCATATGTGAACTATACCGGGGTAGGTAAATTAGAATCGGTGACCAAAGCGACCGACATCGGACGGGCGGGCGGCGGAATTCTTCAAGTCCCGATAACCGGAACACTTCA
>WNFV01003422.1_pt1 | contig 20276 bp, 16 predicted proteins | sample 5400101 | NCBI WGS metagenome assembly WNFV01 (sample SAMN13153361, study PRJNA577476) | soil metagenome | isolation source: 115 cm soil or saprolite under grassland replicate 1 | place: USA:California | collected 2016-06-15 | reverse complement strand
CCAGGAGGTCCTCGCCGCGGCGCGTCCCACGCCGGGGCAGATCCACCTGCGAAAACTCTGTGGAGGCTGCCATCTGGGGACGCTCCGAGGCAACCGCGACGACGCGATCGCGGGCAACGGCTCCGGATGCGCGGCCTGTCACGTTGCGTTGCACGCAGCCGGCGATCCCGCGCGACCGCATCCACCCATTGCCGCCCGTGTCGGAGATGACCGGTGTTTCGGCTGTCACAGCAGGAGCGGCCGCATCAGCCTGTCCTACGAAGGGCTGGCCGAGATCGAGCCGCAACAGATCGCCCCGTCAGGCGCCCCCTGCGCGGCGGTCACGAAGCTGCCGGACGGCCGGCCAGCCTGCCGCCACGAGCCCGACGTCCACCGCGCGGCCGGGATGTCGTGCACGGACTGCCACCTCCACACCGACCTGATGGGTGACGGGACCGCACACACGCACAAAGAGGAGCAGGTGGAAGTCACCTGCGAGACCTGCCACGGTCCGGCGGCGGCCGAGGCGAACTGGGGAAGCGTCGAAGACCCGATCACGCGCGATCTTCTCCGGCTGCGCGGCGAGAGCCGCCCGCCGCAGGAGCGCATCCGCCTCGGCCGCCGCGGCACGCCGCTCTGGAACCTCCGTCCCACGGCATCGGGATGGGCCCTCGCCGCGAAGCTCGATTCCCGAATCCTGCCGGTCAAGCCGACGCCCTCCGACGCCAACCACCGGATGAAAGGCCATGCCCGGCTCTCCTGCAGAGCCTGCCACGCCGCCTCGGCCCCGACCTGCTCGACCTGCCACACGCGTTTCGATCCGGGAAAGAAGCAGTGGGACTTCGGCGCCGGCCGCGAGACACCCGGCGCCTGGATCGAGGACTCGGAGGGCTTCGGATTCGCGCCCCCGGCTCTCGGCGTCCGCGCCGACGGCGCGATCGTCCCCGCCGTGCCCGGGATGATCCTCGACATCTCCTCGACCGGCCGCCCTCCCGCCGCGCACCGCCTCTTCGCTCCCCTCGAGCCGCACTCGACCGGCAAGCGGGCCAGAACCTGCGAGAGCTGCCACCGCTCCTCCGTCGCACTCGGCCTGGGCACAGGGACACTCGACCTCGAGGGCGAAGAGCCCGGCTTCACGCCCCGCCAACCCACGGCCGGCAATCCCTCGCTCGCCGGCGACGGCTGGACGACGCTCCTCGCTGAGAAACCCGGCCTCGGAACACGGATCGGTTTCCGCTCTCTCGACGCGACAGAGCAGCGCCGCGTCTTGACCGTCGGCGCATGCCTGCCCTGTCACTCGAGCGTAACCGATCCGATCTGGCGCGATTTCAGAGTCTCTCTCTTGCGCCTTTCAAAGAGATCGCGCTGCTCATTCCGCGCATTGCGTTCTTCCGGCCGAATCAGCGATCAAAGACGGTAGCGACCGCCCACTGGCGCCGATTGCGGCCCGACCGAAGAAGGGAATCCTCTGCGTTTGACTCGATCAAACCGGTGACCTCCTGAATGCTATTCAGAGGCCCGCCTACATCGGTTTGACGGGGGCCAAGAACCCCGTCGGGGACGACCGCATCGGTGCCAAGGGTGCATGCCGAATTGCTGTACGGCAAGCTCGCGGCCACACAGCGAGCAACGGGTCAAGGTTCTCGAGATCTCGGCTGTCTTTGTCTCATCGGAGGCAGTTCCGCCCTCACGCCAAGAACGCAGCCCTGATTCAGCACTTTCTCGCGCACACTTCGCCACGTTGCCCTGGAATCGTCGAGCCCGTCGAGCTTCGTCCCTTGCCAGCCCTGACGGAGCCTCGGATTCACACCTTTCAGGTCGGAGATGTCCGGCCTCGGGAATCCCCTGGCAACCCGCCCGTCGGCCGGGATTGCGGGAAAGAAGCTGAACATGGCATCGACAGAATCCTCGACAGAGGCGCCGCGGTACAGACGCCAACTCCGCCCGTCGTCAGGGCCCGAGTACCATGGCCGAAGCGTCACGGTCCAGTACGGGTCGGGGACCAAGCCTCGCAGTCGGGCTTTATGGTCAGCCTTCGAGTGCTCGAAGTAGTCGCGGACGACGAGCACCGTGTCGAGCAGAAACAGCCCGCCGCTCGCCGAGCCGAAGAGGATCACGGATCCAGAGAGAAGAAACCGCAACTGCACCGGGTAGCTGCCTCTCCACTGCTGGCAGCCGGTGTAAAGGAATCGGTCACCGAAGACGAACGGGTCGGTGTTCTGGTGATTGCCGAAAGCCGTGCGGGCTTCCAGGAAGGGGGAGTGAAGGTACTTCGGATATCCTGCCGGCGAGTGCTCCAGGGTGTCGACCTCTGAGGGTGGTTCCCACTCTCCCCAGAACAGCAATTTTCCGCCGCATGGGCTATCGCCATCGAGCCATTGACCGGACGAGCGCATGAACTTCCGCTGGTGGTTTCCTGTGTTCCACCGCTTGATCCCGGGCGTTTCGGGATCGGGGCCGTGCTCTCCGCCGGGGTGGATGAATTGGACGAGAAGGAGTGCTTCGTCAGGCACGGTGAGCCTCGATGGCGGTGCCGATCGCGATCTTCGCCTCGGAGGAGACCGACCCGAAGGGAAGGTTCACGCAACGACCAAAGGCAAGAGTCGTTCTCTTGCGCGCAACGACTTCGACCGCCACAGCTTCGGTAACGAACGGGCGTTCGCGCTCTACCGTATGGATGTCATGCCTGTCCCCGAGTCTCGGAAACGAGATCTGAGCGAGGTGATGGCGCGCCACGGAGACGATGATGACATCGGGCTCAAGCACGCGCATTAGATCGTGCCAGACGGGCAGCCCGTTCTGGGCGAGGGCCTCGCGGGCGACGGCGTCGAGTCCGCTCCATGTCGGGTCAGTCGCGAGTGGTGAGAAGAGATCAGTGTGGAGTGCTGTGCTCGGTCGGCCCTCGTAGTAGCTCGTAGCCATCCCGTTGAGCACTCGCTCGAAACCTCGGTCGAACCAAGGGCGGTACGGCTCCGACCGGAAGTAGTCGTCCAGAGCCCGAATATAAATGGGTCGGCGTGTCGGGGGGTCCACGGATAGGCTCAAGCTTCTGGCGCTGGGGAACCGCAGGAACCGATCGGCCTCCGGGAACTCGACGCGGGACGGGTTCAGCCCAACGGTCACGACGCGAACCCTCGAGTTGAAGTAGGCCCGCGGAGTCTCCGAACCATAGGATGGGCATGGAAGGCTTCACGACTGTGGCACCGGCGGATACATAGAGGCCCCATGCTCTGTCGACGAGATCAACGATGCTCACCATCGGCGCGGATTCTAAGCGAGCAGGTCGAACGGGGTCGGGTGCGTACAGCTCACCGTCGAGAGGGCGGTGCGTCGTGAGTACGAGGATCCGCTTGAGCTGGCCGCGCGCGTCTGCCAGGGCCTCCGGCCTGAGGAAATCGACGAGGTCGAGCGATTTCACTCCGGCGTTGACGAACTTGGCCTCTAGCGATTTTTCGCATCCCGTTGACGCGGGCGCGCTCCTGCAATACACTTCCTAATCCGAGGACGGAGCGATGGGGAACCTGCCAGCAAATCTAGTCAAAGCGATCGAGCAGGGGCAGCCAATCACAGAGGAACAGCTCAGGGAGCTAATCGCCGTGGAAGCGAAAGAAATCGGGCTGTCTTTCGATGAGGCAGTAAAGGCCGCTGAGGAGGGAACCCTTCCTTCTGGCAGCCTCGTCGCCTCGGATGTTGCTTTCTTGGTTGATCTCCTGCGATACGCCGCCTGAGCCCAATAACAGGATCCTCCCCTGAACGGGTGATTGCAGAGTTCCGTGATCATCTGAACCGCGTCCTCCATCGGACGCTCACGCAGGCTCCTCTTTCACTCGTCAAGTTTATAAAAGGCTTCTCACTCGGCTTTCGAAGATCCGGCCTTCTCGATCCGGCAGAAGTCGAGCTTCAGACTAGAGTTGGAGTCGCACATCTCAGCGTGGCTCAGATGTGTCTGGCCGAGCGCGAGAGCGATGGCGAGCACCGGCTTCGCACCATTCGATACCGCTACGCCCTGCGGCCCGAGGGAGACTCGGAGCCGCGTCTTCGCTGGGAGTACGTCCGGGAATTCTCGGAGGCCAACCCCTGCCGCCACCATCTGCAAGGTCCCGTCTCGGTTCCGTTCGGCCGCCACGAGTTGAATCTGAACGCTCTTCATCTTCCGACTGGATACACGACCATCGAGGATGTGATTCGGTTTTGCATTGTTGATCTCGGAGTGAGTCCTCTGTCCTCCGGATGGCATGAGGTTCTCGAGGAAAGTTACCGTCTTTTCAAGACCAAGTTCGCTCCGCGAGGCTCGGGCGCCTAGAACCAGTCTGATCGAAAGGCGGTGAGTCGGTGAAGGCCACGGTTGAGGCAATCTTTGAGGACGGCGTCTTCAAGCCTGCCGAGCGACCCGAGATTCCCGAAGGAGAGCACGTCCACCTGACGGTCGAGACAGTCGTCCCGCCAGGAGCACGAGAACCCGCGCGATCTGGCCGCGTGCGTCTACCAGGGACTCCGGCCCGAGGGAATTGACGAGATCGAACGAATCGCGCTTGACAGGGCAGACCTCTCAGACAGCTCTCGTTCGTAATCCCATAACCTAAGAACGACCCCGCGATCTCCACACTCGCCGTTTGTTCGCTCCACTGGAACCACATACGACGGGGAGAAGGGCGCGCACCTGCGAGAGCTGCCACCGTTCGGCCAAAGCCCTCGGACTCGGGACGGGCACGCTCCATCTCGAAGGCAAAGAACCCATGTTCCTCCCGCTGACTCCCTCCGCCGGCGATCCCTCTCTTGCGGCCGACGCCTGGACGAATCTCTTTCCGGAGACACCCGGTATCGGGACGCGAACCGGTTTCCGTTCACTCGACGCGACCGAGCAGCGCCGCGTGCTGGCCGTCGGCCTCTGCCTCCCTTGCCACCCGAAGGCGACCGACGCCATCTGGCGCGACTTCAAGACTTCTCTTGCGCGTCTCTCGAAAAAATCACGCTGCCCGTTCGGCGCGCCGAGCGCTCCCGGCTGAATAAGCGGTTCGAAAACCCAGCCCGCCTCTAACGCTCGCTGACGCCTGACGGATCACGGAGTGGAGATAGATCGAGCTGTCTTAAGAGCTTCGACTCGAAAGAGTTCGCGATCGAACCGGCGACCTCCTAAATGCCATTCAGAGGCCCGCCTGGCTCGCATCGACAGGCGGCGAAGACTCCATCGACGAACGCGACTCCGCGGCTGAGCCAGCATGACGTAATGCTGTACGCGGAGTGCGCGCGACGCTCGATCTACCGAAGTAGGCGCTGGGCTCGATCGATTCGATCCTTGAGGCTGCCTTGGAACGTCGGGTCCTTCCTCCGGCTCTCGATGTGCTCCGCGATCGCGGCGCGGATCACTTCGGAAACCGGCCGATCCTCAACGGTCGCCACCGTTTCCAGCGCCTCGGCTTGCTCTGCGGAGAGTCGGACAGTCATGGCCTTGGCTGGTTTCATGGGGTATTAGTGTCTACTATGCCACCGAGATTGTCAAGCACCACGGTATCATGGTATCATCTCCCGTGTGAGGTGCACATGACCGGAGAACTAGATGACAGCAAGAACCGGAAGCCCCGGGAGTTCCAGATTCAGATGGACAGGATTCACTACACAGTAACCAAGCCGGAGATGACCGGCGCCGAGTTGCGCCACGTGCCGCCTACCCCGATCGGGCCGGATCGCGACCTGTTCGAGGTGATCCCGGGGGGCCCAGACAGGAAGCTCTCCGACGCCGACGTCGTGCAGATCCACAACGGCAAGAGATTCTTTACCGCACCGGCCCAGATCAATCCCGGCGCCACGTGGCCAATCAACTGACGTGAGCCTTCCCGACGGCGATCTGGCGTACCTCGCGGCGCGGGGCGGACCGTGGGAAGTGATCTCGGAAGCCAACATGATCTGCGTGGTGCTTCGGGCGTACCCGATCCCTGAGGGCTACGACCGGTCGCAGTCTGATCTGCTCGTTCGCTTGAACCCCGGCTACCCCGATGTGCCGCCCGACATGTGGTGGTTCGATCCTCCGGTGCGGCACGCGGACGGGAGTTCTGCGCCGGCGACCGACTGCGTCGAACAGCACCTCGGCCGGGCATGGCAGCGCTGGTCCCGCCACTTCGCGGCCGGCCAATGGCGGCAGGGGGTTGACTGCCTAGAGACGTTCCTCGCCTTGGTCCGGAAAGAACTTCAGCGCTGTGCCCTCGTTCCAGCTCGATGACAACCACCCTTGTCCTGCCCCAGAGCATCGCAGACGAACTGGTGGCTGCCACCCAGCACCCCTTGGAGACCGCGGGTGTCTTGCTCGCAAGCCTTGTTGATGACGGAAAGCTCGGGCTGAGGCTTCTCGCCCGGCAAGTCCGTTGGGTAGAGAACCCAGAGTACTACCGCCGAGAACACAGCCGTCTCTCGATCGGGTCCGGCGGCTACGTGAATGCCCTCGCCGCTGCTGAGACTCTCGGCGCAACGGCGATTTGGGTACACACTCATCCCGGTCTCGATTCGCGGCCACTGGCTAGCGTCTATGACCGACGGGTCGACCTGGAGATCGCGGATCTGTTCCGGCTGCGCTCCGGAAGCGCCTACTACGGCGCGTTGGTTCTGTCGCCGCATCCGCAAGGCTTCACCTTCACCGGGCACCTCGAACCCGAGGATGGCGGGGCGATTTGCTTCGACCGAATCTGGATTGTCGGAGGCGGCTTGAGACTGCTCAGATCCTTCGATACCGAGCTTCCGGAGCTTTCGCCAATTTTCGACAGAAATGTACGTGCCTTCGGCGGCGGCGTCCAGCAAGCGCTCGCCAATATCCATGTCGGCATCGTCGGATGCGGAGGCACGGGGTCCGCTGTCGCCGAGCAGCTCGTTCGCCTCGGAGTCAGGCGATTTACCCTGGTTGACCCCGACCACCTTTCCGCCAGCAACGTAACCCGAGTCTATGGCTCGACCCCCTGCGACATCGACAGACCGAAGGTGGACGTGCTCGCCGAGCATCTGCTTCGGATCGCCCCCGAAGCTGTTTGCGAGTCCATCCGATCGAGCGTGGCCTCCGAAGCAGCGGCGAGGCGTCTCACCTCTTCCGATGTCATCTTCGGCTGCACTGACGACAACGCCGGCCGCCTTGTTCTTTCGAGGGCGGCTACGTACCTCCTGACACCCGTGATCGATTCTGGCGTACTCCTTTCCAGCGGCGATGGCGGGGAGCTCGTCGGCATCGACGGGAGAGTCACAGTTCTGGTGCCTGGCCAACCGTGCCTGTTATGCCGCGGGCGTGTCGACGTATCGCGCGCCGCGGCCGAAGCACTCAGCCCGGAAGAACGAACGCGCCGGCAGCACGAAGGTTACGCCCCCGCTCTGGGCGCGGTGGAGCCTGCGGTTGTCAGTTTCACCACGCTTGTCGCGGCGACCGCCGTCAGCGAACTTCTGGAGCGGTTGATCGGGTACGGCCCGGAGCCCCGACCGAGCGAGATCCTTCTGCGCTGCCATGAGAGAGAAATCTCGACCAACGTCGGTGTGCCCGGTGAGGGTCACTATTGCCACTCGGCGTCCGGTAAGCTTGGCATCGGAATTACCGATCCCTTTCTGGAGAAGGCGTGGCCAAACTGAGCAAGAAATGGTCCTGGGGCCGGCTCCTCCCTGGCTCATGGCGCCTGGTCGCGACAGTCGACGCCGCTGATGAGGTTCCCCTGCGACTCCCGCGAAGAGGGTTTGTCCTGGTCGGCTCGCGCCAAAGGCCGAGGTGGCTCGCATTCGACTGTCCCTGTCGGGCGCGCCACCGGGTTCTCGCCACCCTCGACTCAGCCCATTCGCCGCACTGGAATCTGGGCCGTACCCGAAAGCTCACCGTGTGGCCTAGCTTCGATTGCCGGGGACCCGCTGGCCGCTGCCACTACTTCATCAGGGATGGACGGGTACTCTGGATATCCGAGAAAGCGTGGGCGAAATGAGCGAGCGAGGTCGTGACCCAGATTCTCCGGAGGTGCGGCGCGAAGACCCGCTCGAAACCCCTGGGGCCGCGACATCCGCCCGCACCCCGATGTACCAGGCCATCCATGCGGCCAGGTACGAGAGGCAGGCCCTCATCAAGGACATCGAAGGCAAGTCAGGCCGCAAGCTCATTTGTTACACCATGGGCTCAGCGGCGGCCATCGACCGGGACGATACCCTTGGATTTGTCGACCTTCTCCACAATGTGCCGCAAGGGTGCAACCTGGATCTTCTGCTGCACACGCCCGGAGGCGACATCGATGCAGCCGAAAAGCTGATCTCAATGGTTCGGACCGCGGTAGGGATAGGCGCCCTGCGCGTCATCGTCCCGGATTTCGCGAAGAGTGCCGGAACCCTAATTGCGCTCGGCGCCGATACGATCGTCATGAGCGACTCTTCCGAGCTCGGCCCGATCGACCCGCAAATCACACTGAACGACGGCCATGGCAACTTCATCCCGCACTCCGTGCAGTGCTACCTGGACGCGTACGAGACTCACTCTGCCACCCTTCGAAAGAGTCCTGACGACGTCCCCGCGCGAATAATGCTTGGCAAGCTCGACCCGTCGACAGTGAAGCTCTTTGAGGCTGTTCGCAACCGGGCGCGCACTTTTGCCGAGGACCAGCTGAAGCACGGCATGTTCCGGTTGAGCGGCGGCAACTTCACGGAGATTGCCAACAAGCTCATAGACACTGCGCGGTGGCCTTCGCACGGGCAGATGATCAGCTGGCAGGAAGCAGTGAGCATTGGCTTGTGCGTCGAGTACGTCAGCCCGGCCAGCGAGCAGTGGCAGCTCTACTGGCGCCTTTACTGCCTTCAGCGGCTTGCAGTAAAGGATAGGCAAAAGCTCTTCGAATCCAACTACGCGTCGTTTCTTCTCGACGACTAAAGGTCGCTGTCCCAACAGCCGCTACTATCTCAGGTGAAGCTGGCGAGGCGGGCCATCTCGACGTACCGACAGAGAGCATTCGCGAGTTGCATTTGCCTCGGTGCCTTGCACTCGGGCTCGAAGAGCCGAGGGCTCGCGACGAGGATGGAAGCGCACTGGGCTCTCGATGTCGCCACGTTCAACCGGTTGAGGCTGTAGAGGAACTCCATCCCGTGCGGAGCCTCCTCCGGCGTTGATGTTGTCATGGAGTAAATGACAACGGGCGCTTGCTGCCCCTGGAATCTGTCCACGGTGCCGACTCGGATGCCACGCGGGTCGAGTCGCTCCGCGAGCAGATCGACCTGCGCGTTGTAAGGCGCCACGACGAGAATGTCCTTCGGAGCCAGGTCGTGCGCCTCGCCCTTCCCGTCCACCCATCTCGCGCCTTCCCGGAGGAGCAGGTTGGCAATCCGATCGACGGCCAGAACTTCTTCAGCCGAAGAGCTCTGGTTTCCCTCATGCTCGACAGGCACGATCCACAGACCTGAGCCATTGAACGGCTTCACACCGACCAGGACCTGCTTATCGAGACCCAAGAGCGGCTTGAGTTTGCCCTCGTAGAAAACCTCCGACGTAAAGTCGCAAATGGCGGGCGCGAGCCGCCATGTCTCTGGTAGGAAGATTCCGCGGTCCGGCGGCATCGTCTGGTGGTCCCCTAGCACGTGCTGCAGCACCGACACGCCGGTACCCTCGGGGTGGCTGCCCTGCTGCGGCTGCTCCAATTGCTGGGGATCGCCCAACAAGACGACGCTCTTGGCGCCCTGAAAGGCGGCAAGCGCTGTCGCGAGCGACAGCTGGCCGGCCTCGTCGATAAAGAGCACGTCCACGCAGTGCTTCGCGTCGGGTCTCGCCCAGAACCACGCTGTGCCGCCGACCACGGCGGCGCTGCCGTCGCCAAGCCTGGCGAGAGGCTCGTCGTTGCCCGTCAGCTCTTCGACCACCGATGGCGCCTCTCCCTTCTCCGTGACCTTCTGCACACAACTCACCGCGAGCCCGCTGTTCCTCGCGGCCGCGACGACTTCGTCGAGAAGCTTTCGGATGACTTTGTGACTGACCGCCATAACGCCGACTCTTTTCCCGCGGCGGGCCAATTCACAGATCAGTTGGGCTCCGGTGTGAGTCTTCCCGGAGCCGGGAGGACCCTGGATCGGAAGGACTGTTTCGTCAAGATCAACCACCAACCGCTGCGCGAAGTCGGTCGCCTTCTCGCCCTTACCCAAGAGAAACGCGCCCTCCCGAAGCCGCGGCGGACGGCCGAGCAGCAGGTCGCGCTCTGCTCGATAGTCGTTGCCGCCGGTAATCCCTTGGTCTAAGACGTCCTGCGCAAGGCGGAGAAGTGCGTCCGAGAGCACCTCCGCCCTGATGACGTCATGCGAGAAGATGGCTGTCGGGTGGTGCTCCGCTCGTGCTCCTGGCTTCTTGATATCCACGGTCCGCTGCTTTCGGTCGATTGCTTCCACGCTTCCAAAGTTGGATTCGTCCGGCAGACGGAGCTTGTCCCCGTCGTGAACGTCGGTCTCCTGAGCAGGATAAGAGTACCGGTCGACAGGGCTCCTCGCCGTTCCGCCCACGCGCCGAACAAGCCGCAGACCAGCAAGCGCCGCGCGTTCATCCAGTAACTCTTCGTCCGAGAGATCACACAGGCGAAAGAACTCCCACCACGGTGCCTTGTTCTCCTGGCTGTGCCAGTCGAGGATGTAGGCGAGAAGCCACTGTGCCTTCTGCTCTGCACTGCGCTCCGAGTCCTCCGGCATACCGGCTATGAGCGCGTCGCGCAATTCGCGCGTTTGTCGCTCGCGGTCGCCTACCTTCTCCGGCGCTTCGGGGTCCTTAGGGGTCGGGCGGTTCACCGGCGTGCCGCCTGCCTCGACGGATGCCCGCAGCTCCTCCAGCCAGTCCCGCAGGTGCCACGTCGAGACGCAGTCATCGCGGTTGTACCCCTCGACCGCGGCGCGGATCTCTGCGTCTAGGCTGGCGGTGTCGTCGAGCTCGAGAGCCCGTTCCACGAGCCGCAGGTTCGTTCCTGCGACCTTGAGGTCGACAGCGCGCTTGAACCCGTAGAATGGCTCGAGATCCTTGATCGAGTACTTCTCGACGCTCGCCCGCAGGGAGTGCTTCACGACAGAGTGCAGGTCCACGAAAAGGCCCGCCCGAAGCATGCGATCGATCTCCGTCTCCCGAGTCGCGTAACGGCCCATCAGTCGCTTGAAGGCCGACGTCTCGTAGTGTCCGTAGTGATAAACGTGCATCGTCGGGTCTTTAGCCCACCTTCCCAGGACGAAATCCACGGCTGCCTCGAAGGCACCATGCTCCTCGTGGTCCGTGTAGGCCCAATGACCCATGTAGGCCGGGAGCCCCCCAGCCTCGAGGATGAGGAGGCCGAAGAGATACTCACGGCCACCCTCACGAGCGAAGGAGTCCCCTTCCAGGTCCAAGAAGACGTCGCCGGCAGACGGAGCTGGAAGCTGGGTCAACCCATGGTTCTCGACGATGGGAAGGCGCTCGTAAACCGGTTCGCGCTTGCCGCGACCTTCGAACTGGATTCGCGCTTGCTCGTGGATGCGCTCGTAGCTTTCGACAGCCCCGCGGCCGGGCTTGAAAGGCAGGGGTAGCGGAATCGATGCGAGCTTCGCCAATGTGGTCACGTCATGTCGTTCCAACTCCCTGCTCTGCAGCCGCGAAATACCGGCGACGAGCGAGAGGTGGTCGTCCTTGCGGCGACGCTTGTCGCAGTGGCTCCACCACTGACAGATGTCGCACTGCTCAACGGGCTCGGGGTAGTTGGTTGCGGCAACCTTCGCAGGGTCTTCCGCCGTTGTCGCTTCAAGACGCCTACGGATGAGTCGGAAGTAGGCTGAGTAGTCCTGGACGCGGAACGACTGGACCCTTGCCTCGGGATCGGGCGTTACGACGTGGAACGCCTCAGGCAGCCTGCCCTGGACGGTTGAGAGCAATTCAGAGTAGAGCCCCAGCTGCAGGACCGTCCCACCCCGCGTCTCCCGTGCGAGCTTCGTGTCCACGACCTCGTACGACCACGCGCCGAGCCTGCTCGGTGTCTCGACTCGGCGCAGTACGTCCGGCCTGCCAAACCACCGGCCATCCCGGAGAGCTGGCTGGACGATGACGGCAACGCCGCGACGAAGGGCCTCGGCGGTCGCCGTAACGGCTTCGTCGCCATCGAGGTCAGAGAGGTCGAGCTCTGTTTGCCCTCGGGTTCGCAGGCTTGCCACGTAACCCTTCTCGTGGTCGAGGCCGCGCTTCTGGAGAACTTCCAGGATCGGGTCAACCCAGGTGGGTCGCTCGCGCAGGCCGAGGACCACCTGCATGTCCAGGGCAGTCAGGTGGCGGCACCCCAGAAAGCGGGACAGGTCGGACGCCGACAGATCGATCGTGCCGCCAGCGGCTCTCATTGGTCAGCGGTCCTTCGTGGTTAGTCGCCCGCTAGCCCTCTGAACGAAGCGGCAATCGGGAGCCGAACAGGGCAGCGAAAGGCTCAGGAGGCGAGTAGCGCATCGATCGTTTCCTCGATCCGCGATTCGAAGGCCTCGAACCCTTTCGCAACGGCAGGCTCGCCTGGCCGCTGAGAGACCCGGGCGATCGTCTGCGCCATGAGCACTACTCGGACATCGTTTCGGCTCACGGGCCGGCCGGAGAGTAGAAGGCGCTTGACCTGGCGCTCAGCTTCGCCAATGGCATCGGCTAGAAGAGCCGGCCACTCAAGGCGTCCGCGCCGGGTAAGAGGGACTCTTTTGCGACAGACGAGGATCATGTCGACATCGATCGGCTCTCGGGCCTGCCGTTTCGGAACGGCTACTGACATCTCGGCCTTTACCGGGTGGGCGCGGACGATTACGAACCCCGCCAGTACCAATGATCCGAGCACGGACTTCCAGCCCTCGGCTCGAGAGTGGTGATAGGAGAAAACGAGGAGCCCGTCCGGTCTTAGAACGCGGTGACACTCCTGCCAGACACCTGTGAGGCGTTCTTCGAATGGGCCACTTTCAGAACGTTGGACCTCCCGGTCGGATCGAGTCGTGTTCGCGGCTCGCTCGTCTTGGCCGAGGATGAACCGCTGCCATACGTAGAAGAAGTCTGCGAGCTCTGAGTAGTGAACGTTGTCGAAAAAGGGAGGGTCTGTAATGACTGCGTCGACGCTTCCGGAAGCTATGTCAGTCTCCGCCGAGTCGCCGCAGGAAAGGTAAAGCGCCTTGCCGCCAGCGAACTCGGAAAAGCGTTTGGCGGATTCGTGCGACATTCGGCTTGACAGTCCGTAGATCTTCTCGCCCGACATCCTTCCACCGCTCATCTCTGCGCGTAGCTCGAACGGCTCCTCGCAGTAGTCGATCGCCGGAAGGATGCGGCCCCGAAAGAGGGTGGAGAAGGACCCAGAGCTCTTCGGCGTGCCCCAAAGGTTTGCCTCTAACGGGGTCCGCTCGGGCTTGAGAACGTGATGGCTGAACATGTGGCGGACCGCGCCTGTCCCCTCACCCTTGAATGAAGCAAACATGTTGTTGAACTCGAGGGCTCCGGAGAAGAGACAAGCGAAGAGCTCTCTCTCTTTCTCATCGCGGATCTCCTTAATTCGCTTGGCCAAAATGCCAAGACAGAGGAGTTGACGGTCGTTGAACATCTCGTGCCAATAGCGGTACGAGTAGTTGAGTACCTGATTGGTGTTATAGCCCGGGTAGATCGGCACGACGGGATAGCTCCCTTCCTGCAACGCCAGCGCCCGCGCGGCGTCAGCGTAGAGAGTACGGTCGAAGTCGTCGATCGGCAGGTATAGCTTCTCGCCGTTGGGGGTGAGCACCAGCTTGGCGTAAAGACGATGGCCGGGGGGTTTGGCCGTGCTGCGCACGGCCTTAGCGATAGCGAAGTGGTGTTTGCACTCGGGGCAGGTCGCGCCGACGCCTCGCGCTGGCCCGGCAGTCGGGTTGAATGAGTGAGCGCAGGACCCGCAGGTAGCGGCGGAAGATTGAGCAGCGACCACGTTTATCGCGCCGCAGCTGGGGCAAAGAGCGCGGGCGTCCGGATAACGCACGGGATACGCGTGCTGGGAGAAGATATATGACGCAAAAAGGTCGACCGCACGGGAGCAGCTTGGGCAGGCAGCCTGCTTTACCCAAAAATAGTAGAGCGCCTGGGAAATCCTGCCGTCTGGAAGTTGCGCTCGGTAGAAGCGCTGAATCTCAGCTGAGACGTCTCGCTCGATATCGCGAAACGTGTTCGTGACCTCCTGGCGAGGCGGCAGTCCGAGTGCGGTCTTGACCAGAAGGTGAGCGACCGGATTGATGTCTCTTCCGATTGCCCGTCCTCCGAGTTTGAGCGTTTCGCCAACGGTCGTCCCGCTACCCATGAACGGGTCAAACACGACGGCATCAGGTACCCTGGACTGGCTATAGAACAGGCCCATAAGGTCGGATCCCCGCGGAGCAAACGTGCCGAGAACAATCCCGCGGAACACGGAGCCCAGTCGCTGCGCCCACCATTTGTGCACGTGGTAGACGGGCCGGTAGATTTCCTTCCGCCAGCTCTCCACGGCGGCCACCTCGCTCAAGCGTTCGAAGGGGAAATCGGCCTCTTCGATTGCGCGGCTCGGCTGTTCATGCAGACTCGGCCGGGGCGAAAGGTCCTGGGCGGCCGACGGCCGACCAGCGAAGAGTTGAAGCTGCTGAGTTCTCATTCTCCGGAAGGAAGAACCGGGTGAGCCTTCATGCCTACTCCAGGACCCGCCGAGCCCCGCACCCGATATGCCACGAAGTGGTGGGGGGTGCCCGCACCCGGGTTCTCAACGTACTCGGGCGTTAGTTCGTTAGCTCGGAGGTCGAACTTGTAGCCGACGACCAAACGCTCGGATTCGACTCTCTCGAGCTCGCCTACCGCCTCGAGCCTCCGGTCACTCTGCAATTCTCGAGGTAGCAGCAGAGTGATCTGTGCGGTCGTGCCGTCAGTAAGAGCAAATGGCGTCGGCGCTACGTACATCTTTCGATCGCGGACCATGATGTCGCCATAGGTTCCGAAGCCCTTGAAGCTCTTGTTTCGATGACGGTACTCATGGTCCGCGTTCAAAAAGTCGCCATGACAGGCCACCAGATCGATCACGGGGTAGTCGTCCTCTTCCGGGTCCTTTGGGTACCGTCCAAAAAAGTAGTAGATCTCTCGGCCGTTGTGGTGGCCCGTCGGTACCTGGCTGTTCGAGTCGTAGTTCGCTTCTCGGCCTGGGTATTGAAGACCCTTAACTTCGTACCCCTCGGGAAGCTCGACGAGCCGGAAGTCGGGATAGGTGTTGCGACTGGGAGGATCATACGGCGCGCCAACTTCATCGAGCCGGCCGGCAAACCAATTTTGGAAATGGAACTCCTTGTCCTGTTTGCTGACGCGATGGATGAGTGTCCCCTTCCGAACTGCGGTGGCGCAGGCCAGGAACACGTCTACGCATCGGGTCGGCATTCTTCGTGAAGCCTCTCTGCAGGGCGCGGGCGCAGCCTACCATCTTGATTTGGGCCCGTTCCGGCGTGACGTGAACCACACAAACCCAGTCTTCTTGGTCCCGACAAGCCTGCTTGAGAAACTGCGACACCCCTTCAGGTTTCCCTTGGCCGTCGGACAACTGATGTCCGACCGAGAAGCCCGCGTTCCGTTCCGGCTTCTGCTGCGCCTTCGAGGGTGGGACGTTCGTGATCTCCTCCCCAAGTGCTCCCGAATCTCACCCGGCCTCCTGTATTCCATTCAGGGGTTCATGTTCGATCCCGTCTCTCTCCCGGCAGCCTCCAGTCAAGACGGCCCGGTGCGTGGCCCGGCGCAGCTCGCGCGACAAGCCTCTTGGGCCGGGCTCACCTTTCGCTCGACCCACTCACCTTCGACCATCCACTGGCGGTTCCCGACCTGGCTGGCTTGTGGCTTGAGGGGAATTATACAAAAACAGGTTGTTTCAAATCCGTCGGCGAGATGGAACGCCGAGTTTCAGTTGAAACGACTTGTCTCTCCCTGATCTGTTTGTAAAGCCTTTTGGGTCAGATACTTGATTGAGATGGCGCGGTGGCTCGCTTCTTGTACTTCAAACAGGCGCCAAACGAAATCGAGGAGGAGATGGCGACCACCCGGCGTGAGTTCATCAAGATCGGCGGAGCGAGCGTGGGGACAGCCGCGTTCGGGTCCGGGCTCTTCACCAACTGGTGGGGACTCGATGGCGACCGTGTTCATGACCCGGCCACCGACGGCGACAGGGTCGTGCCGACCTTCTGCGAGCTGTGCTTCTGGAAGTGCGGAGTCCTGGCGCACGTCAAGAACGGGCGAGTCACCAAGATCGTCGGCAATCCCGAGCATCCGCTCTCGCGGGGGCGCCTGTGCCCGCGCGGGACCGGCGGGACCGGACTCCTCTACGACCCCGACCGCTTGAAGAAGCCTCTTCTCCGGCGCCGCGGGAAGCGGGGCGAGCAGACCTTCGAGGAAGTCTCCTGGAAAGAGGCGCTCGACTTCACGGCGGGAAAACTCGAGGAGATCCGCGGCAAGTATGGGCCGGAAGCCGTCGCGCTTTTCTCGCACGGCTACGGCGGCTCGTTCTTCAAGACGCTGATGACGGCATACGGATCGAACAGCATCGCGGCGCCTTCGTATGCGCAGTGCCGCGGCGCTCGCGAGGTCGGGTTCCAGCTCACGTTCGGCTCACCCGTCGGCTCGCCCGAGAACCTGGATCTCGCCAACTCCCGCGTGATCACGCTCATCGGATCGCACCTGGGCGAGAACATGCACAACACCCAGGTCCAGGATTTCGCGCTCGCGATCTCCCGGGGCGCGCAGGTCGTGGTCGTGGACCCGCGCTTTTCCACAGCGGCCGGCAAGGCCCGGTACTGGCTGCCGATCAAGCCGGGAACCGACATCGCGCTCCTTCTCGCCTGGATGCATGTCATCGTCAACGAAGGGCTCTACGACCGGGGCTACATCGGGAAGTACGCGACGGGCTTCGAAGAACTGAAGGCGCATCTCGCGGACAAGACTCCCGAGTGGGCCTTCACCGAGACGACGATCGCGCCGGAAACGATCGTCGAGACGGCTCGTTTCATCGCGGGCGCTCGCCCGGCGTCGCTCGTGCACCCCGGCCGGCACGTGGCCTGGTACGGCGACGACACGCAGCGGACTCGGGCGATCGCGATCCTGAACGCCCTGCTCGGAAGCTGGGGACGCCGCGGCGGCTTCTTCATCCCCGCCTCGATGAACGTTCCGAAGCTTCCCCTGCCCGCCCCGGCGCACACGCCCAAACCCGCGCCCGATGCACCCGGGGGGACCGTCTATCCCTTCGCCGACGAGGTCCTGGCCAACGGCGTTTGCGACGCCACGATTCCCGGCCCCAACCACTTCAAGGGCTGGATCGTCTACGGAACCAACCTGATCCAGGCCCTGCCGGAGCCGGCGAAGACCATGAGAGCGATTCAGGAACTGGATCTGCTCGTCGCGATCGACGTGCTGCCGGCGGAGATCGTCGGATACGCCGACGTGGTTCTGCCCGAGTGCACGTACCTCGAGCGATGGGACGATGTCGGACCCACACCCTGGCGCGAGCCCTTCCTCGCCATCCGTCAGCCCGCAGTCCCGCCTCTGTACGAGAGCAAGCCCGGTTGGTGGATCGCCAGAGAGCTGGGCAAGCGCCTTGGGCACGGCGACTTCTTCCCGTGGGACGACGCCGGAGCGATGGTGGAGACCCGGCTCGCGAAGGCGGGTTACGATATCGCGGCAGTCAAAGCGAAGGGGGTCGTCCGCGGCAAGCCCGTCCCCGTGACGACGGAAGACGGGCTGGAGCTTTCCTTCAAGACTCCCTCGGGCAAGATCGAGTTGTCATCGGCGCAGATGGCGGCCGCGGGACTGGCGCCGCTGCCGCCGTACACCCGCCCGGAAGAGCCGGCGCCGGGGCAGTTCAGGCTCCTCTACGGCCGCACGCCCGTGCACACGTTCGGCCGCACCACGAACAATCGCTTCCTCTCGCAGGTCACTTCCGGCAACGAGGTCTGGTTGAACGCGAAGGTGGCGCGGGAGAAGGGACTCGCGAGCGGCGAGAAGGTCGTCCTCGTCAACCAGGACGGAGTCCGGTCGGAGCCCGTTGCGCTTAAGGCCACCCAGCGGATCCGCTCCGATTGCGTCTTCGTCGTGCACGGCTACGGGCACACGAGCCCGAAGCTTCTCTTCGCCAAAGGGCGCGGCCTCGACGACTCGAAGCTGATGACGCGGGTCAAGATCGATCCCGCGATGGGCGGAACCGGCATGAACGTCAACTTCGTGACAGTCGAGAAAGCGTGAGATGAGCGCGAAGGCGAAGCGCTACGCCATGACCGTGGACACGCGCCTCTGCGTGGGATGCAAGGCCTGCGTTCTCGCCTGCAAGGCGGAAAACGCCGTTCCGGACGGGTTCTGCCGCGCCTGGGTCGTGGAAGAAGTGCGCGGGGAGTTCCCCAGGCTCTCGGCCGAGATTCGCTCGGAGAGGTGCAACCACTGCGCCAACGCTCCCTGCGTCAAGAACTGCCCGACCGGCGCGAGCTTCGTGGCGCAAGGCGGGGTCGTGCTCGTGAACCATGACAAGTGCTCGGGCTGCAAGGCGTGCATCGCCGCTTGCCCCTACGACGCCCGTTTCGTCCACCCCGCGGGCTACGTGGACAAGTGCACGTTCTGTCTGCACCGCGTCCAGAAGGGCCTGCAACCCGCGTGCGTGTCGGTCTGCCCGACGGGAACGCTCGCCTTCGGGGACGTCAACGATCCGGGATCGGAAGTCGCGCAGAAGCTCGCGTCGCGCAAATGGAAGATCAACCACCCCGAGAGCGGGGCGCAACCCAACGTTTATTTCCTGACTTAACCCGCATTATTCATGATCGACTCCGGCCGCCGCTCCGATCTTTTCCGCCGACACGGCGTCAGCGCTCCTCTGCGATGCGCCCCGGCATCGCCGTCGTCGCGCTTCCTTGTCTCAACGAAAAATCTCTGTCGCGGACAACATGTTCCCGACCGCACCCACCGGTCTTCTCTCACAACGTTTTTTGGCGCAGAGAGTTGCCTGTGTTACGGCCGGGTGACCATGAATAATCCGGGTTAAAGGAACCGTCATGACTCCGCTCGTCGAAACCACGACGACCCGCGCGAATCCGCAGATCGACCCCTCGCTCTCGACCTGGGGCTGGGAGATCGTGGTTTACCTCTTCCTCGGCGGAATCGTCGCCGGAATCCTCGTGCTCACGACCTTCCTCGAGCTGACGCGGGGGGACAAGCCGCGCTCCCGGGCGCTGCGCTGGATGCCGCTCGTGGCGCTGGCGCTTCTCTCGGTTGGCATGCTCGCGCTCTGGCTCGATCTGGCGCATCGGCTCTGGGCGTGGCGCTTCTATGCGACCTGGAAGCTGACCTCGCCCATGTCCTGGGGCGCGTGGATCCTGGTCCTGCTCTACCCGGCGGGCATTCTCCTGTGGCTCGGATCGCTCGAGAACACCGGACGCGACCGGCTGCGCCGCAAGACGCCGGCCGCCGGCAAGACGCTTCTGGAGAACCTGATCCGATGGAGTGATCGGCATCGGGGAGCACTCCTCAAACTGGGCCTCGCTCTGGGCATCGGTCTGGGCATCTACACCGGCATGCTGCTCGGGACGATGCCGTCGCGGCTGGCCTGGAACAGCGCCCTCCTGGGACCCCTCTTCCTCGTGTCGGGGATCTCGACCGGCGCGGCCTTCCTTCTTCTGCAGAAGCTGGATGGAGGGGAGCGAAGGCTCCTGGTCCGCTGGGACGCGGTCGCGATGACCGCGGAGCTCGTCCTCATCGCCTTGATGCTGGCCGGCTGGGCGACTTCGGGCGCGGCGGGCCGTTTCGCCGCGCACAGTTTCCTGGGCGGACCCTACACGGCCGTCTTCTGGTCGCTCGTCGTCATCATGGGGCTTCTCGTTCCGCTCTCGATCGACATGATCGAGTCCCGCCGGCATCTGGTGTTCGTCGCGATCGGGCCTGTTTTCATCCTCTGCGGCGGGCTCGCGCTGCGCTGGATCCTTCTCGCCGCGGGCCAGCAGTCCGCGTTCGGGCTGCTCCCATGAAAGAGGTGACCCCGATGCCCGAGGAAATCCGTCCGCCCGCCGAGCGCCCTCTCTGGAACCCCTACATCGCCGGAGTCGCGCTCGGCCTGGTCCTTCTCGCTTCGTTCCTCATCATGGGCTTCGGCCTCGGCGGCTCCGGGGCGGTCTCGAGACTCTCGATCGGCGCCGCCCACCTCGTCGCGCCGAAGGCCGTCGAAGGCAACGCCTACTTCTCGCAATACATCGGCCCCGGCAAGCACGTCCTCGAGGACTGGCTCGTTTTCGAGGTCCTGGGCGTCTTCCTGGGAGGAGTCCTGGGCGCCTACTCGGCGGGGCGACTCAAGCTCGGCATCCAG
>WNFV01007230.1_pt1 | contig 20284 bp, 19 predicted proteins | sample 5400101 | NCBI WGS metagenome assembly WNFV01 (sample SAMN13153361, study PRJNA577476) | soil metagenome | isolation source: 115 cm soil or saprolite under grassland replicate 1 | place: USA:California | collected 2016-06-15 | reverse complement strand
TAGCGATTGAGCTCGTAATTTCCCGCCTTGGCGCGCTCGATCACGCCTTGCTCGGCGGTATCGAAGAAATTGCGGCCCCAGAATTTTGCTCCGGCGAGACCGCTGACGCTCATGATCGCGCTGCGCACGTCCTGGGGCAGCGACTGAAATTTTTGCTTGTTGGCACAGAGCGAGAAATACGCCACATAGAACGGCGCCATTGTGTAGTTCCTCGCCACCTCATAAAGCCTGAATGCCTGCACCGCCTCCCAGGGAGCGGCTGCGCCGTCGACCACCCCTTTATCGAGCGACTGATAAACGTCGGGCATGGGGATCAGCGTCGGCACCGCGCCGAGCGCCTTGGCCATTTCGGTGGGCGGGCCGCCCAGCACGCGCCACTTCAGTCCCTTGAATTCATCGAGCGTCTTCACCGGCCGCTTGGAAACGAGGAGATTGGGCGAGCTGGTGTAGAGGAGGAGCGGCTCGATCTCGCTGTATTCCTTCTTCATCGAGGGAAACTTCTCGTAGAGTTTCCACAGCGCTTCGCTTCCCTTCTCCGCCGAACTGATCGGCAGAAAGGGGAGCGACATGACGTCGGAGAGTGGCGTCTGCTCGGGCCAGTAGCCCTGCACGCACCAGCCGATGTCCGCAATGCCGCCGCGGATGCCCTTCCACATATCCACGCCCTTGATGAGGGTCTGCGACGGATAGACCTCGATCTTCACGCGGCCCTTGGTCGCCTCCTCGACCTGTTTCACCCACGGCTGCAGCGCGTGCGAGGGCCCCCATCCGGTCGGCGAGTTCTGGTCGGCAAGCGTCAGCTTGATCTCTTGCGCCGTCGCGCTCGCGCAGGCGAAGGACGCGGCGATCAATCCGGCCAGCGCCGCTCTCCTTGTCTCGTGCATGTTTGCTTCCTCCCGGGATCGCATCTTCACGCGCTTGCGATCATAGTGCCGCTCCCTCCGGGGTTAGACAAGCCGAGCGTTGCAGAAATCGTGCGCATGCAAGCGTGAGAGCGATAGCGGGATTGTTGCTTGGGAAGCGCGCTCGTATAGAGATCGTCTGCGAGAGACCTCCTTTCACGAGCAGGCTGCCGGTATGCCGTCGAAGAGTGAATCGCACGTGATTTCAAGCGCCGATTTGGAGCGCTTCGCGAGCGCGCTGTTTCAAGCGGCGGGCGTGGTTCCGTCCATGGCGGATGAATGGGCGAATTCGCTGGTATGGGCGAATCTGCGGGGCGTCGATTCGCACGGCGTTTTGCGCATCCCCGGCTATATCGAGCGGCTGAAGACAAAGGCCATCAACCCCACGCCCGACATGCGCGTGGAAAAGCGCGCCGGGGCGATCGCGGTGTTGGAGGCGGACCGCGCGCCGGGAGCGGTCGCCATGGCGATGGCAATGGCGGAAGCGATTGCGCGGGCGAGCGAGGTGCATGTCGGCTGGTGCGCGGCGCGCAACATCACCCACGCGGGCGCCGTCGGCTACTTCGCGCTGCAGGCCGCGAACGCTGGGATGGCGGGCATCGTCATGTCGGCGTCGGGGCCGATGATGGCCTATCACGGCGCCAAGGTCGCCGGCGTCTCGACCAATCCGCTGGCGATCGCATTTCCGGCCCACAACCGGCCGCCGCTGCTGCTGGATATGTCCACTTCCACCGTCGCCATGGGAAAGGTGATGAGCGCGCGCGACGCCGGACAGACAATTCCGCTCGGCTGGGGACTGGACGCGGAGGGACGCGATACGACCGATCCGAAAAAGCTCGCGACGTTGCTGCCGCTCGGCGGAGCGAAGGGTTCAAGCCTCTCCTTCATGATCGAGTGCCTTTGCAGCCTCACGGTGGGAAATCCGATCATCGCGCCCGCGCTTGCCGCCGGCGGCAAGCTCGACGCCCCGTTTCTCAACGGCGTTGCGATTGCCGTCGATCTCGCCGCGTTCGGCGATCGCGAGCGCATTCTTGCGGAAGCGGATCAGCTGGCACGGCGCATTGCAGCGCTGCCGCCCGACGAGCGGGTCGAGCGCATCTACCTTCCGGGCGAGCGCGGGGACGCGGTCTTGCGCGAGCGCATGCGCACCGGCATTCCCCTGCCGCAGGGCACTTGGTCGCGGCTTCTAGCCTGCGCCAAGGCTCTCGCGGTGACACCGCCGTAAGCGGACCGTCGCCTTAGCTGTCTCCATGTACTGGACTGAGCCCGCGCAGCGAACTCGGTCTGCTCCCTTCCCCGCTTGCGGGGGAGGGGTGGGGAGGGGGTGACTAAAAATGCTCGATCCTATTGCCTGCCCCCTCCCTGTCCCTCCAGCCGAAGTCGGATGCTTCCGACTTCGGCCAGTTAATAAAGCGGCCGAACTCGGGTAAACCCGAGTTCGGCTGCAAGCGGGGGAGGGGACGATGTGGCGCTGCCATCGCAGACACGGGGAGCGATCATCTTGCGTCAGCGCAAACCATCTCAGCCAGGCCGCCAGGCGGGTTTGCGCTTCTCGAGAAACGCGGTGATGCCTTCGCGCCCTGTGATGCCTTCGCGCCCTTCGGGTGAGGCGCGCGCGTCAGCGATGCTGCGCGCGGTGAAAGCCTCGAGCGCGTCGTCGACCGGACGGCCGGCGATCTCGGCGATGAGGCGTTTCGCCCGCGCTTGCGACTGCGGGCCTCCCGCGAGCAAAGCCGAAATCACGCTCTCGATCGATGCATCGAGGCCGCTCTGCGGGACGACCTGGTGAACCAGCCCCAATCGGCACGCCTCTGCGGCGGAGAAAGGCTCGCCGGTCAGGAAGTAGCGGCGCGCCGCTTTGGCCCCGATCGCCGCGAGCACGTAAGGACTGATGGTCGAGGGGACGAGCCCGAGCCGCACCTCGGAAATGGAAAACACGGCCTCTTCGACGGCAACTGCGATATCGCAGGCGGCGATCAGGCCGGCGGCCGCGGCATAGGCCACGCCATTGATCCTGGCGATGGTCGGCTTTGGCAGCTCGTTCAGGGTCCGCAGCATCGTGCTGATGGTTTTTGCGCCGGCGAGATTCTCCGCATCGCTTGCAGCCCCCATACGCCGCATCCAACCGAGGTCGGCGCCGGCAGAAAACGCCGCGCCGCTGCCCGTCAGCACGACCATCCGCGTGCCGCCGTCTGCGCCGAGCGTCCTGAACGCATCGGTCAGCAAATGGATGACACTATCGTCGATCGCGTTGCGCACCTTCGGCCGGTCGATGGTGACGGTGGCCACGCCGCGCGCGTCTTTGGTAACGAGAACGGACGATTCGCTCATCTCATGGGCCTCTGCGATCGGACAGACTATCGGGTGGATCGAGATTGCATTATTTCTCGCGCTCCGAAAACTGCTGCCTGATCAAACTGCGGGAGGCCACATTGGCGGAGCCAAAGCTCAACTACGAACGCATCATGGCGTATCGGCCCCCCGACATCCGCGTGAGCTACGGCGAGCGCGAGTGCATCCTCTATGCGCTCGGCGTCGGCATCGGCATGGACCCGCTCGATGCGGGCGAGCTCAAGTTCGTTTACGAGCGCGCCGGGCTCGAGGCCTTTCCCACGATGGCGGTGGTGCTGGGCTGGCCGGGCCGCATGACCGATCCGGCCTTCGGCATCGACGAACGCCTCGTGGTCGCCGGCGATCTCAAGGTGGTACTGCATCGGCCGCTGGCGTCGCAGGCGACGCTGGTGAGCCGGCCGCGCGTCAAGGAGGTCATCGACAAGGGTCCGGGCAATGCCGCCATCATCCAGAACACGCGCGAATTGCTCGCCGAAGACGGCGCGCCGGTCGCGACCGTCGACAGCAGCACCTTCGCGCGCAAGCACGGCGGCTTCGGCGGCAAGGCGACAGAGACGCCGGCGCCGCACGCGGTGCCCGAGGGCTCGCCGGAGGCGATCTGCGATCTGCCGACGCCGCCCAATCTCGCGCTCTTGTACCGCCTCAACGGCGACGAGAATCCGCTGCATGCCGATCCGCAGCGCGCCAAGGCGGCTGGCTTCGACCGGCCCATTCTGCACGGTGCGGCGAGCTTCGGGATTGCGGCGCGCGCAATCCTGCGCACCTGCGCCGACTATCGGCCGGAGCGATTGAAAAGCATCGAGGCGCGGTTCTCGCGGCCGGTCTTTCCCGGCGATACCATCCGCACCGAGATATGGCGCGAGCGCGGGCGCGTCTCGTTTCAGTGCCGCGTCGTCTCCCGCAACGACATCGTGCTCAGCAACGGGCTCGCGATGTTGCGGACCTAAAGGCGCCGCGGTTACCGGCCGAGCGCCTTGCGTTTCCAGAGCTCCCAGGCGCGCGCAAAGTCTCGTTCACCCTTGTCTCTGGCCGCACCTTCTTCCGCAGAGATGTAGTTGATCGGACCGCCGATCGCGATTGCGGCGGCCTGCAATCGGGCGTTCACCTCGGTGTAGATCGCGTATCTCACGGCCATCTGCACGTCCGGCCCGACCACGACGTTGCCATGCCCGCGCATCAACGCCACCGGCTTGTCGCTCAGTCTCAGTGCAAGGGATCTGCCGAGGGCGGCGTTTCGCACCAACATCGCCGCGCTGGCGGGATCGGCCACGTCGCGGCTGTCCCAAACGGGCACTCCGACCCATAGGAACGAGGCCACGTGAATCACAGGCCGCATCGGCACTTGCGTGATGCCGAACGGAACCACTGCGGGCGAATGGCTGTGTATCACCGCTTTCACATCCGGCCGCAGCTTGTAGATTTCGCCGTGGATGAAGCGTTCGATCACGCTGCGGCGACCCTGCGGATCAATCGGATTGGAGTCGAGGTCGTATTCCATGATGTCGCTGGCGGTTACCAAAATCGGCGCGAGCGAACGCGACATCAAATAGCGGGTTGGATCGCTCGGGTGGCGGAACAAGGTCCTCGATGCGTGCCGGATCGACAGCGGCGGAGGTCGGCGGCGTTTGCGCGGTAGCGGAACCAAGTCCCGCAGCTAATGCCAAAGCGACGGTCGCGATCGCCAAGCGGGCAGGATGAATCATTCTGTTCCCCTTCTTGTCCGAAGGTCGTGCTCTAGAGCAACCCTCCTCACAAGGGGGTAAAGACCGAGTTTGCCGCTCGCGACGATCTACTTCACCTGAATACACGCTACTTCCCCAACCGCCGCGTCGCCTTCATCCGCTGCACGCTGTCGCCCGCGAGATGGCTCCAGATGATGGCGTCGCGCAAGAGCTTATCGGCGCGGCGATCGGACACGCCGGCGCCGGCGTGCAGGTCGAGGTTGATCTCCGTCACCTCCTGGATGACGTCGGTCGAGAAGTTCATGCACAGCCCGGCATTGGCCGAGCGTACCTTGTGGTCGTGCTCCCAGGCGACCCGCATCACGAACGCGCGCAGCGCCTCGGTGAGGAGGTGCATTCTGTTGAGCTTGAGCTGAATCAGTTGTTGCTCAAAAAGCGGACGGCCGCCCTGCGTCTTCGTGCGCGCCAGCGCGAGCGCCATGGCGCAAGCGTCGTCGCAGACCCCGAGCGCGTTGGCCGCAAGCTCGAGGTCGCCGAACAGGTCGCCGCCGGTGCGGTCGCCGGCCGCATGGGTCTTCATGTCCGAGCCGTTCACCGCGCCGACGACATTGGCGTGCGGCACGCGCGCGTTCTCGAAGATCATCTCGCCGTTCTGGTAGAAGCGCCAGCCGCTCTTGTTGAATACCTTGCCGATGCGCAGGCCGGGCGTGTCGCGCGGCACCAGGAACATGGTGGTGCCTTGGCGCAGCGGCGCGTTGGGGTCGGTGCGCGCGTCGATGAAGAACAGCTTGCCGATGCTGGCATTGGCGATGAAGCATTTCTCGCCGTTGAGGATCCATTCGTCGCCGTGGCGCTCCGCGCGTAGCTTGAGGCCGGCCTTGGGATCGTCTGGCGGCAGTCGGTTGTCGGAGCCCGCACTCGGCTCGCTGATGCCCTTGCCGAGCAGGAAGGTGTCGTCCTCAAGGAATGGCTGGAGGAAGCGCCGCTTCTGCTCCTCGCTGCAGGCGGCCGCGATCAGGTGGCTCCACTTCCAGCATTGGCTGAAGGTCTTGGATATGGCGCTGTCGCCTTTGGCGAGTTCTGCCATCACCAGCGCTTGGGTCACGAAATCGGTGCCGTGCCCGTCCCATTCCTTGGGAACGGCCAGGGTGCGAAAGCCGAGCTTCGAGCCTTTCTTGATGATCTCCCAGTCGAAGGTCTCGCGCGGATCGTCGATCTCGTCGCGCCCGAGCGAGATCGGGCGAATTTCCTCTTCCGCGAATTTGCGCGCCGTCATCTGCCAGGCGCGCTGTTCGTTGCTCAAGGTAAAATCCATCGCGCTTGCCCTTCCTTCATTCCGCCGCGAGCGCGGCGGCGCCCGTCGGCCGGCGATAGCGCGCCAGCGCCTCGGCGACGCGCAACTTCGCCTCGCTGTTGCCTGCGCCCGCGTGGAGGCAGATGCGCGCATCGTGCACGTATTTCTGCAGCGGCATGTCGCGCATCACGCCCATGGCGCCGAAGCATTCCGCCGCATCCTTCACGGCGCGGTAGATCGCCTCCGACGCGAAGACGGCGGCGATGGTGGTGAGCGGCAGATCGGGCAGGCTGCGGTCGGCGAAGGCGTCCGGGTGGTCAGAGGCCCAGGCGGCCTGCCAAATGGCGGCGCGTGCGACTTCGAGCCGGATCGCGATCTCGGCGAGCTTTGCGCCGATCGCCTGATGCTCGATGATGGGCCGTCCGCCCTGCACGCGCAGCTGCGCGTAGTCGAGCGCGGCCTCGTAGGCGGCGCGGCCGATGCCTAGATTGAGGGCTTGGTCGAGCGGGATGGCTCGGGCCGCGTCGGCGAAGAGCGGAGCGGTAATGAGATTCTCCGCCGGCACGCGGCAATCCTCGAACGTCAGCGCCCCGCAGGCGCCGTGATGCCAGCTCGTCTCGCTCCGTGTTATTCCCAATCCGGGCGTATCGCGCGGCACGAGCAGCGTGCCGGCGCCGTTCTCGCCGACACTCGCACGCACCGCGAATAGCGCCGCCAGCGAGGCGCCGACGACGCGGTCCTTGCGCCCGTTGATGATCCAGGTATCGCCCGCGCGCACCGCCGCGGTCGCAAAGCGCGCTTCCCTCGCCTGCGGCCGGTGATAATTGATGCCGAGCGCGGTGTCGCGATCCGGCTCGTGCTCGGCGAGCGCGAGGTGATAGCGCTGCTCGGCAAGGAACGCCGGCAGGAAGCGGGCGCGTTGCTCCTCGGTCATCAGCCGATCGAACAGCGCATGCGCGAGCGTCGAGGTTTGCGCCAGCACGGCCGCGATGTCGGGATCGCCCACCGCGAGTTCTTCGGTGACGATGCAGCAGGTGAGGTTGTCGGCGCCGGCGCCGCCAGCTTCCTCGGACAGCGCCAGCGTGCGCAGGCCGATCTGCGAAGCCTTGTCCAGCGCCTCCACCAGCAGCGGCCGCGCGCGCGGCTCGAGGCGCTCCGCCTTGAGCGCCAGCGGCTTGATTTCCTGCGCCACGAACTCGCGCACCGTGTCGCGGATCTGCAGCTGCTCCGGGCTGAGATGAAGGCTGTACATCGCGCTGCTCCCAAATCCTCGCGGCTCATCGCAGAATCGACATAGGGGAGGCGAGTGCCGAAGCTTACTCCCGTTAGGACGCCAACTTAAGCTGCGTGTCCCGGGCGCGGCGCAGCATGAGCAAAGCGAATGGTGCGCTGCAGACCCGGGACCGTTTTGATCCGTGGGCGGTCCCGGATCAGCGGTGCACCGCTGCGCAAGAGCTTCGCGCTGCACCGCATCCGGGACACGCGTGGATAGATCACTCCCCCTTGATGCCGGCGGTCTTGATCACGCCCGCCCATTTGTCCAGGTCCTTGCGGATGAGCGCGCCGAGCTGATCGGGAGTTTGCGGAAACGGCGTCACCTGCTGCTCGGTGAGCAGCTTGACCACCTGCGGGTCGTGCATGATCGCGAGCGTCTCTTGCGAGAGCCGATCCACGATCTCCTTCGGCGTGCGTGCCGGCGCGATGATGCCGACCCACGGCGCCATTTCGAATCCCGGCACGGTTTCGGCGACTGCCGGCAAGTCGGGCAGCGCCGGCATGCGCTTGGGTTCGGCAACCGCGAGCGCGACCAATTGCCCGACTTGCACCGGCTGCAGCAGCAGCTGGACGTTGTTGAATCCCATCTGCACCTCGCCGCCGATCAGCGCGAGGGACGCGGGTCCGGTGCCCTTGTACGGCACGTGCAAAAGCTTCACGCCGGTCGCCTGGGAAAACAGCTCCATCGCCAGATGGCTGAAATTGCCGACGCCGGCGGAGGCATAGGTCAGCGATGCCGGCTTCGCCTTTGCCAGCGCGATCAAGTCCGCGACCGAACGCGCCGGCACCGACGGGTGCACGGCGAGCATGCCCGGAAAGCGCACCATATTCGCCACCGGGACGAAGTCGCGCAGTGGTACGTAAGCGAGCTTGTCGTAGAGCGAAGGATTGACCACGAGCGGCGTGTCGGAGCAGGTCGCGATCGTATAGCCGTCGGGATCGGATTGCATCAGCGCCTGCAGGCCGATGGCGCCGTTGGCGCCGCCGCGGTTCTCCACGAATACCTGCTGACCGAGCCGGTCGGACAGGTGCTTGGCGGCAACTCGCGCGATGAAGTCGGTGCCGCCGCCCGCCGGAAACGGCACGATCATCTTGATCGCGCGCTGCGGCCAAGATTGCGCCGGCGTTTGCGCCGAAGCGGCCGCAGGCATGGCGCCGGCAAGCGCGAGCGCCGCCGCGAGCTTGGCAAGATGAATGCGCATGGTCGTCCTCCCGATTCAGCGCCGGTTGCTCCCGGCACGACTTGTTGCAGTTTGCCTGGCCCTCATGCTGAGGAGCGCCCGCAGGGCGCGTCTCGAAGCATGAGGGCCACAGGCCGCCCTCGATCCTTCGAGACGCCTCCTCCCTTCCTCACCCATGCGGGTGAGGAAGGGAGGAGGCCCTCAGGATGAGGGCGGAACATGCAGCTCGACGCAACAGATTAGAATCTGTATGCGCGGACCTGCTCTCCTTATCCCTGCACAGCGGCGGCGATGGCGTCTCCCATTTCCGTGGTGCTGGCGTCTCCCCCGAGATCGCGGGTCAGGTGCTTGCGCCCGGCGATCACCGCCTTGACCGCCGCCTGGATGCGTTCGGAGGCGGCGGTTGCCCCGGGCTCGTTGCGTTTGCGGCCGAGCCAGGCGAGCAGCATCTGCCCCGACATGATCATGGCGTAGGGGTTGGCGATGTTGCGTCCGGCGATGTCGGGCGCCGAGCCGTGGGTCGCCTGCGCCATCGCCTGCCGCTCGCCGACGCACAGGCCGGGTGCCAAGCCCAGCCCGCCCACCAAGCCCGCGCCAATATCGGTCAAGATGTCGCCGAACTGGTTGGTCGTCACCACCACGTCGAACTGCTGCGGCACGGTCACGAGCTTCATCGAAATCGAATCGATCATCATCTCCTCGAAGGTCACGTCCGGGTAGTCGCGCGCAACCTTGCGGCATTCCTCGGCGAACATGCCGCATGCGAGCCGGTAGACCGGCTCCTTGTGCGCGGCGGTCACCTTCTTGCGTGCGCGGGTACGGGCAATCTCGAAGGCTTCGCGGGCGACCCGGTTCGATCCCCTGCGCGTGATCACGCGCATGGCGACCGTAATGTCGTCGTTGGGCCGAAACTCCGGCAGGCCGGCGACGACCGTTTCGGAATAGAGCAACCCTTCGGTGAGCTCGCGTAGAAACACGATGTCCACGTCCTTGTGGATGGATGGAATCGCGGCATGGGAAAGCGCCGGGCGCACCGCCGCAAACAGATCGAATTTCTTGCGCACCGGCGGCATCACCCAGGTCGGGTCTCCGCGCGGATAGGCGGCATGCCCGATCGGACCCATGATCCAGCCGTCGAGCTCGCGCAATGCCTGTTCGGTCAGCGTCGGTAGAGTATGGCCGTGCTCTTCGTGCCCCTTTTTGCCGATGGGCAGCGGCCGCCAGTCGACATCGAGCCGCTCGCGCGCCGCCGCGGCCTTCATCACCTTGATGCATTCGGGAACGACTTCGAGGCCGATGTCATCGCCCGGCAGGATTGCGATCTTCAGGCTCATTCTTCCACGACGATCCCGGTGTCCTCGACATCGCGCTTCCAGCTCGTCATTTCCTCGCGCAGCCAGGCCTTGGGATCGGCGAGCGCGGATCCCCGCGGCACGAGCATTCCGCCGCGGGCGAAAGCCTCCTGCATCTCGGGCACACTCATCGCGGCGACGAACGCCTTGTGCAGCGTCGCGATGATGTCGGCAGGCACCCCCGATGGTGCGAAGGCCGCGACCCACTGCGCGGCGCGGATGCCGGGAAATCCGACCTCGGCCAGCGTGGGGATGTCCGCATGCTGCGCCAGCCGCTGCGCGGCGGCCACCGCGAGGGCGCGCACGCGGCCTGCTTTCATCATTCCGACCGGGTTGGTGATGTTGAACCACGACACCTGGATATCGCCGTTGGCGAGATCGCGGAGGATCTCGGCGCCGCCGCCTTTGAAGGGAATGTGGACGAGATCGAGACCCGCGCGCTTGGCGAGGATTTCCGTATTGATCTGCTGGTAGCTGCCGACGCCGGCGCTGCCGTAACGGACCTTGCCGGGGTGGTCCCGGGCATAGGCGAGAAAGTCGGCAAACGTCTGAGGCGGAAAGTTCGTCGTCGTCGCGAGAAAGAAGACCGGGACGTCCGCCAACGGGGTGACGATCTGCACGTCGCGCTCGTAATCGATTTTCATTTTCTTCGCGAGCAGGACCGGCGTCAGCGCATTGGTCGAGATGTTGCCGATCATGAGTGTGTGGCCGTCGGGCCGCGCGCGGGCCATCTCCTCGATCGCGATGATGCCGGAGGCGCCCGGCTTGTTCTCCACGAACACGCTCCGGCCGAGGCCCTGGCGCAATTGTTCGGAATAAAGACGCGCAACCACGTCGGTCAAACCGCCGGGCGCGTAAGGGACGACGATGCGGATCGGCTTCGATGGATAGGTCTGCGCCCGCGCCCCTCCTGCGAGGACGGCGAGAGCACAAGCGCAGATCACGGCCCGCCCAAAGCGCCGCATTTGTTGGCCCTCCGCCGGCGCTCACCGAGCGCGCGCTGCTTGCCGGCGGATTTTATGGACGCCCTACGCCATCACACAAGCGAAAGTCCCTCATTCCCGCGCGTATCATGCAGCCCGGGGGAGCGAAGCGACAGCCGGGGCCACCCAGTTGCGGGCGAACGCCGGGTTTCGCCCCGCTCAAGGCGGGCTACGTTCGCTCCGCCACGGTCCGCAACCCTGGGTCCTGGATTTGGCGGCGACGAGGGGATCTTGAAAGCCAACGAGCCCCGAAAGCATGGGCATGCTGCGGTTCGATAGTTTTGCCAAGACTTGCTGCGCCGGCGGCGCGGTTGGCGTCGTCGGTGGCCGTCGTCGGGTCACTGCTCGCCCTGCGACCACCGCCGGCATGATCCTCGCGCAGAATTCTGTAGATAGCGGCGATGACCAGCACGTGCCCGAGCCCGACGACGGCAGCAAAAGCGAGGATCAGCGCGGCCGCGATCAGGTCGACGGACATGGCGCGCTCCGTGCGTCTTGGTTCGGCGACGCGGACGTCGCCGGCCGCACATCGGCCAGGGCCTGCGCGGCGCCACGCGCATGATCCGCGTTTTCCGCGATGCGCTGGAGATAGGGATGTACGGCGTGGCCGAGCACGGTGAGCGCAATCGCCGGTTTGCGTTGAAAAAGCGCGCCGCCCAGCTCCCGCTCGAGCCCGATGATCGCGTTGGTCAGCGAGGGTTGGGACACGCCGCAGCGTCGGGCCGCCCGCGTGAAATTGCGCTCCTCGCACAGCGCCAGGAAATAACGGATCTGGTGCATTTGCATGGCCCACCTCGCCAATCGATTGCCCTCACGTGGCAGGCTGCCATCGACACGGACTTCCGACGGTGAGGCAGTTCACAGACCGACGATTTTTCCTCGCCGGTTGTCAGATACCGGGGAGGTCGCCGAATGCACTTCCCGCGTGCAGCCGCGAACTTCGCATCTTTTGAGAAGCACTCGCTCGCCTACCAGAGCGCGGCCCCAGATCGATATTACCAGAGCGCGGCCCCAGACCCGATAGGAGTAAGCCAAATCGATTGGACTGTATCGATTGGACTATATCGATGGATCGATTGGACTATATCGATAGGACCATATCGATAAGAGTAAGCTGTATCGATAGGAGTATACTGATTCTTCGATGAGCGCGCGCCGGGCGTGCTTCAGCGCACACTCGAAGTGCATATTCGTTGGGATGGGGAGGGGAGCCTCATGTCGATTCCAAGCGGCAGGCAGCCGGCGGGACGCACGCGCGACAAGTTGTCCTTGCTCCGCAGCCATCCGCTGTTTCGCGATCTTCCTTCGGCGGTGATCGAGCACCTCGGCTCGTACATGAAGACGCGGCGGGTGGCGCGCGGTACCGCCATCTTCGCGAAGGGAGATCCCGGCACCGGACTCATGGGGGTACTTGCCGGGAGCGTCAAAGTCAGCGTCGCGTCCGCCGAGGGCAAGGACATCGTGCTCAACGTATTTCGCGAGGGCGAGGTGTTCGGCGAAATCGCCTTGCTCGACGGCCGCCCGCGCACCGCCGATGCCACCGCCATGTCCGACTGCGAGCTTATCGTCATCGAGCGTCGTGATTTCGTTCCGTTTCTCAGCGGCCACCCGGACGTGATGCTCAAGTTCATCGAGATTCTCTGCTCGCGGCTGCGCCACACGAGCGAGCAAGTCCAAGACATCACGTTCCTCAACCTGCCGACCCGCCTGGCAAAGACCTTGCTGCAGCTGACGGGCGCGGGCGAAGAGGGGTCCGCGGCAAAGCGCAAGGCGGCGATCACGCAGCGCGAGATCAGCCAGATGATCGGCATGTCGCGCGAGAGCACCAACAAGCAGCTGCGGGCGTGGGAAAAGCGCGGCTGGATAAAGCTCGAGCGCGGAGGCGTCGCGATACTCGCGCCGGACAAGCTCGCCGTCATCGCTGCGGAGGGCTTCGACGCGTCGTGAGTTTAGCTGCGTAGCCCGCATGAGCGAAGCGAAATGCGGGGGAGTTTCTCCACGCGGAGAGAATCCCGGATTTCGCTGCGCTCATCCGGGCTACGGCGCTATGGCGTTGCAGCGTGGGCAAAATCGCGTGCCCGCCGCGCCCACGCGGCAACCGGACGAGCAGGCGATTTTGTCCACCCTACGTCTACGCGCGGATGACGCCTTGCGCGGCGAGTAGCTCGGAGAGCTTCTTGCGTGCGTGGAACATGCGCGTTTTCACGGTATTGCCGGGCACGCCGAGAATATCGGCCGCCTCCTGCACTGATTTTTCGTGGTAGTAGACGAGGTCGATGATCTCGCGATGGCGCGGGGACAAACGGGTGAGGCAATTGCGCAGGATTTCGCCGCGATGCTTGATCTCCAAGCTCGCCTCCGGATCGTCGGCCGGATCGCTCACTTCCGCGCTGGCTTCATCGGATGACGGCTGTGGCCGGCGCCGCAGTTCGGCAAGCGCCTTATAGCGAGCGATCGCCAGCAGCCAAGTCGTGACCGAGGAGCGCGCCTCGAACCGGTGCGCCTGCCGCCAGAGGCCCAGGAATACGTCGCTGGTCAAATCCTCCGCGGCGGCCTCGCTGCCGATAAGGCGCAATATGAAGCGGTAGACGCGTGCATGGTGCCGCGCATAGAGGACCTGCATCGCCAGCCTGTTGCCGGCTGCGATCTTTGCGATCAGCGCCTCATCCGAGTTGTCCTGGTCTTGCGCTTTGGGCGCTTGCCGGGCGGCGGCGAACCCCGGGACAAACCCGACAAACCGATTTTGCATGGGTAGCTCCCCTGTTAGCTACCAATGTTCCTAGACGGCTCGCCGGAAACCTTTTGTTAACTACTTCACAGAGCGACACGGCTTGAGGTCGCGCTCGATCCCGACAGCCTGCTCGGCCCGGGTGAGGCATGAGGCGCAGAACGCCATCGCCGCTGACAATTGCCTGCGGCTCCTGGGCATAAGCTGACAGTCCGCTTCCACGGCATGTCCGCAGCGAGTACTACTTTCGAGGGATGCCAGCCAAACGTCAGACCCCGCGTGCGATCATCATCGGCGGCTCAATGTCGGGCCTGTTCAGCGCGGCGTTCCTGCGGCAAATCGGCTGGCAGGTCGATGTCTACGAGCGCTCGCAGGTCGAGCTCGTCGGCCGCGGCGCCGGCATCACCACCCATCCCGAACTATTGGAGGCGCTGGAAAAGAGCGGCGCCGGCACCCGCGATCTCGGCGTCGAGGTTGAAAAGCGCATCGCGCTCGACCGCCACGGTCGCGTGACCGCGGAAAAGCGCCTGCCGCAGATCCTCACCTCCTGGGACCGACTGCAGCGGCTGATGCGGGCGACCATCGACGAGGCGCACTACCACCTCGGCCACACCTTCGAGCGGGTGGAGCAAGACGGCTCCGGCGTCCTGGTGCACTTCACCGGCGGCAAGCGCGAGCGCGCCGATCTCCTCATCGGCGGCGACGGCATCCGTTCGAGCGTACGCGAGCAGGTCGCTCCCGCGGCGCGGCCGATCTATTCCGGTTATTACATCTGGCGCGGTGCGCCGAAGGAAGCCGATCTCGCGCCGGCGACGCGCGCGAGCATTTTCCCTTACTTCAGCTTCTTCCTGCCGGAGCGGCAGCAGGTCATCGGCTATCCCATCGCCGGGCTCAACAACGACCTGCGGGTCGGCCATCGCCGCTACAATTTCATCTGGTACCGCGTCGGCAATGCGCAGGAGCTGCGGCGGATGTGCGTCGACCAGCGTGGGCAGCAGCACGACTATTCGGTGCCGCCGCCGCTCATCCGCAAGGATCTGATCGCGCAAATGCGCGCGCAGGCACAAGAGATCATGCCGCCGCAGTTTCTCGATTGCCTCGCCAACATGCAGCCGTTCTTCACGCCGATTTACGATTTCTCGAGCCCGCAATTGGTGTTTGGGCGCGTTGCGCTGGTGGGCGATGCTGCCTCCTCTGCCCGCCCGCATATGGGCTTCGGCATGGCCAAGGCCGGGGGCGACGCCCAAGCGCTCGCCGCGGCGCTCGCCAGCCACGACGCTATCGACGCCGGCCTCGCGGCTTATAATCGCACGCGTCAGCCGATCGGCGAAGCCATCGTGTTGCACGGACGCAAGCTCGGCACCCATCTCGGCGTGAATCTGCAGAGCGACGAAGAGCGCGCGATGTGGAAGCTGTTGCAGGATCATCGCGCCATGATGGACTGGATCGCGGTGCCGAATTTTCTGGCCGCTTACCAATGAAACCGGATTATGCGCGCAACATGCGCATCCTTGCCCATTGCGACCAGGGCGGCAGGCCCGACGGCGTGCAAATCATGGTGCATCGCGGCTACGCCTATGTCGGGCATATGTTTTCGAAAGGCTTCAGCGTGCTGGACGTGCGCGACGCCAAGCGCCCGCGCGCCGTGAACTATCTCGCCGCGCCGCCCGGCACCTGGAATATCCACCTGCAGACCCATGACGATCTGCTGCTCGTCATCAACGCCAAGGACATGTTCGCGGCCGCGGAATTCGCCGACGAGAAGGCCTATTACAAAGGCCAGCTCGGCAAGGTGGTGGGTACGGCCGAGAAGAGAGGCGCTGCGCGAGACTGGACCGCGGGACTTGCGGTCTATGACATCTCCAAACCCGCAACGCCGCGGCGTGTCGGCTTGATGCCAGTCGAGGGCGGCGGAATTCATCGCATCTGGTACACCGGCGGACGTTGGGCGTATGTCTCCGCGCTGCTCGACGGCTTCACCGACTACATCTTCATGACCGTGGACATGAGTGATCCGGTGCACCCGCGCGAGGGCGGGCGCTATTGGATCCCGGGCATGAACGCGGCCGCCGGCGAGACGCCATCATGGCCCGCGACGAGCCGGTACGGATTGCATCACGCGATCGTTCATGGCGATACCGCTTACGCCGCCTGGCGCGACGCCGGCATGGTGGTGATCGATGTTGCCGACCGCTCGCGGCCCAAGCTGATCACGCACCGCAATTGGTCGCCGCCGTTCGGCGGCGGCACGCACAATTGTTTGCCGTTGCCGGACCGCGATCTGCTCATCGTGCTCGACGAGGCCGTTCTCGATCATCAGGAGGACGGGCTCAAGCTCATCTGGGTGTTCGACAATCGAACGAAGGAAAATCCGGTGAGCATTTCCAGCTTCCCCACGCCCGCCGAAGCCGACTATGTGCGCAAGGGCGGCCACTTCGGTCCGCACAATCTCCACGAAAACCGGCCCGGCAGTTTCGTGAGCTCGGAGCTGATCTTCGCGACGTATCAGAACGCGGGCGTGCGCGCCTTCGACATTCGGGATCCGTACCGACCGAACGAAGTCGGCGCGCTGGTGCCGCCGGCTCCCGTGCGCATGATGGATCACCGGCCCAATCGTGCACGGGTGATCCAATCCGCTGACGTGTTTGTCGATGCCGCCGGCCTTCTCTACTGCACCGACTACAACGCCGGCCTCTACATCATCGAATTCGGCGGCTGAGGCGGGTGCCCCGCACGTGTGGCTTAAGGGACACGGTGCTGCGGAAAAAGCGCACGCGACGCTTCCGTGAGGCTGGGGTGACTAGAGCGCGTTAGAGTGGAGTGGAATGACTAATCGCGCGACCCCAACTCTCGCCATAGGAAGCGCACCGAGCGCGCGGGCCCATCGTGCGTCACACCAAACCAACGCGCTCCAGCTTTGCAGGGCACCCGCGGGTCTGCGCCCCATCGCGCGCTCTCGCGTTCGCCGTTGTTCTCAGCGTTGTGCCCGCCATGCCGGCGGTCGCGGCGAGGCTCGGCGGCGCGTACTACGTCGATGACGCGGAGATTGGAAAGACAGGGTCCTGTGAGTTTGAGTCCTGGAGCTCGTTTGCCGCCAACGGCGATCGCATCGCTGTCTTCAGCCCGGCCTGCATGGTCAAGCTCGGTCCGCCGGTCGAGCTGGGCACGAACCTCTTGAACGTGCGTTCCGACAGCCAGGAAGACTTTGTCGCCACGTTGACGGCGAAGACCGTGCCGATACCGATCGGCCGAAGTGGATTCGGGCTGGCGATCGCCGGCGCGGTCGTCCTCGACCCGCTCAATCACACGGGCAACGGAATGATCGTCAATATTCCGGCCACGTTCGAGTTCAGCAAAGAGCTCCGCGTCAATCTCAACGTCGGCGCCCAGTATTATAGCGGCGGCGACACGCCCGGGCTGTTCGCCACCGCCGGCGCAGGCGTCTCCTGGAATTTCGCACCACAGTGGAGCACCATCTCCGAGGTGTTCGCCCTGATGGGCCCCGGCCAAACCAATCCGCGCTTCCAAAGCGGCGTGCGCTACAGCCCCACGAAGGACATCGACTGCGATCTGATCTACGGTCGCAACCTCGCCGGCGAGGGCGCCAACTGGATCACCGTGGGGCTGACCGTGCGGATCGGCGACAACTGACGAGTGCGCTCGATCGCTCTGGCCTGACACCTAATATCCGCCCCGCTTCTGGCGCGGCGGGCCGGATGACCAGGTGCCACCCGTCCCAAACGCGGTTCCAGGAAACGGATTCGGGCGGCACCAGCCGCCAAGCCCGAGCACCTGAGCCCGGCACTGCGCAAGCGTCGCATAACCGCAATTCTCGCTGACGCCGCCGCCCGGCCTGGAATAAGTAGCACACCAGGCATTGAAGTAGCACACCAGGCATTGCTGGCAGCAGCCTGCGACTGGGTTGCCGCAAACGTATTGATTGCAAGACCAACCAGAACAAGACCAATCAGGCGCATGGTTGCTCCTCCCTTTGCCGCGTGTCGCCAAGTATAAGCGAAAAGCCACGGGTCGCCGTTCGCGCCATGCGCGAGACTCCAACTGAAACGAAACCGGTCGCGGGCATGATTGCTCTCCTCAATTCCTCGTTCTCACCGCCAACTCGCTACCTTCGCGCCTGGCGTGAGGGTCGGCGCTGCGCGCTAGCGTACCCGTCCCATCCGGTAGGGCTTCAGGATTGCGTAGACCGCCTCCTGCGCGGGCGTCGGGATGCCGTACTTGCGACCGAGGGCGACCACCTTGCCGGCGAGCCAATCCAGTTCGAGACGGTTGCCCGCGTCGAGGTCGTTCGCCATCGACGCTTTCATCGCTGGCGGAAAGCCTGCCACCAAACGATCCAACTCTGCGGGAAAGTCCGGCGGGAACGTGACGCCGGACGCACGGCCGACGGCTATCGTCTCGTGCATCAGGTTATAGAACAACGCCCGCATGTCCTCGTCGTCGCGGATGACCCCCATGGGCTGGCGCGTGCTCGCCGTGATGCCGGAGGTGCCCGAGAGCAGCACGAACTTCTTCCAGAGGTCGACACGCATATGCTCCGTGAGCGTGATGTCGATGTTCGCGGCTTGCATTTGCTCCACGTAACCCGCAAGCACGGCATCGGGGCGCCCATCGAGGCGGCCACAGTGGACTTTCGCGATTGTCCCGGTATGGCGGATGACACCCGGCCGCGCGATCGTCGTGACGACATAAGTCGCTCCGCCGATCGTGGCCTCGTCTCCGAGGAGCGGAGCGAGCCGCTCGACGCTGTCGACGCCGTTCTGCAGCGTAATCACGCGGGTGTTGGAGCCGACGAGCGGACGCGTCTGTTCGCCTGCCGTCTCGGTATCCCAAAGCTTTACGGCGAATAGCACGACGTCGGCGGGCCCGGCCTTGGTCGGGTCATCGGTGACATCGACGTCCCTGAGATGAAGGTCGCCGAGGGCACTCTCGATCTTGAGACCCTCCCGGCGAATGGCATCGCGATGCGCGCCGCGCGCAATGAACGTCACGTCGTGTCCGGCCGCGGCCAGCCGGGCGCCGAAATAGCCGCCGACGGCACCCGCCGCCATGACCGCGATCCGCATGTCGTACCTTCAGCGGGGCAAGATCATTTCGTCTCGCTCGAAAACTAGCACATTGGACGGGACTCGGTGTGACGTCCGAGCAGGGTCATAGGTAACTTCATCGCGAGAATAGGTCCTTGGGGCTAATAAATCCCCGGAATCAGCCGCGACGTGCAGCGGCGGTAGGCGTCATACTCGTCGCCGAATTGCGTGCGCAGCAGCCGCTCTTCCGCGCCTATGCGCGCGACGAGCGGCGGGATGAGCAGCGCCGTGAGCAGCACGCCGAGAGCAGAACGAAAGGCGAGCGCCCATCCCAGCGAACCGACCAGCAATCCCAGATAGCTGGGATGACGGATGACGCCATAGATCCCGCCCGTGACCAGCGTGTGCCCTGGCTGGATCGCGACCAATCCGCTGAAGCGACGGCCCAGCACGAACACCGGCCAGATCCGCAGCGCACCGCCGGCGGCGAAGAGAACGACGCCGAGCCAACGGACGGCATCACCGTCGAGAGTCCAAAAGTCGGTGCGGTCGGTGTAGGCCGGCAGATAGGCCAGCACCAGCCCGATCAGCCCGAAAGCCACGAGCACCCAGCGATTGCCACGGTCCTCGCGCTCGCCGGGACTGAGATTTCCGCCGCTGAATAGCGCGACGCCGGAGAGCACGAAGAGCACGACCGCAAGCGCGATCAAGGCCGCATGCGAGAAGAAGGCGGCAAACCCGCCCCAGCCGAGGATGGCGAGGCCGAGATAGGCAAGGCAACCCACGATGGTGAAGACAACTAATTTGGGCGTGGGCGTCATGGTGCCTCGCGTGCGCGAGCTCTCTCTTTATACGAGCATCAGCCGGTTTGCCGCCGAACATCGGCTCGTGCAAAGTGGCGGCTTAAGGGCAGGGCTCGCTCGGCTTTGCATCCTTCGAAGCGGAGAGACCATGTCCGAGGCCAATCTCGTCGGCGGTTCCCAGCGCGACCGCGAACAGATCCTGAAATTGCACGCCGATTATATCGACGCCAATTCCCGTTTCGATTGGCAAAAGCTCGAGCCGATCTGGAGCGCAGCGCCCGAGGCGCTGTTCTTTAATCTCAACGGTCACACCTACAGGGGTCGCGAGCATTGGTTCCGGCTGTGGAAATTCTACGGGCAAAACGTGGCGTCGAGCTACTGGACGCCGTTCGATATCGGCGGCGTCGTCTCCGACGACTTGGCGGTCGTCTGGTGTCATCGCCGCACTCAGCGCAGGTGGACCGGCACGGCGCCGCCGCCCAAGGACATCCACTACGGCGGTGAGGAGTTCATCACCCGCTCGACCATGGTGTTCCGCAAGGAAGCCGGCGACTGGCGCGCCGTGCACGCGCATTTCTCCGAAGCCAGCTCGGGCGAGCGCCCCGGCGGGGTGTGATACTTCTGTCGTTCCCGCGCAAGCGGGAACCCATAATCACAGGCCTCTGGAATATGGGTCTCCGCTTTCGC
>WNFV01004907.1_pt1 | contig 20284 bp, 19 predicted proteins | sample 5400101 | NCBI WGS metagenome assembly WNFV01 (sample SAMN13153361, study PRJNA577476) | soil metagenome | isolation source: 115 cm soil or saprolite under grassland replicate 1 | place: USA:California | collected 2016-06-15 | reverse complement strand
TCATGGCCTCCTGGACCTGCGGCGGCGGGGTGATCTCGCGGACCTCGACGTTGGTGACCTTCACGCCCCAGCGCTCGGTGACCTCGTCGAGCTTCGCGCGGAGCTGCTCGTTCATCTGCTCACGCTTGGAGAGCACGTCATCCAGGCTCATGTCGCCGACCACGCTGCGCAGGGTGGTCGCGGCGATGTTCTGCGCGGCGCCGGCGAAGTACTGGACCCGTACCACGCTCGCCACGGCGTCCATGACCCTCGTGAAGATGATGAAGTCGATCGAGATGGTGGCGTTGTCCTCGGTGATCGCGGCCTGGCGCGGGATCTCCAGATATTGCTCGCGCAGGTCGACCAGGACGGGCCGGTCCACGATCGGGATGATCAGCACGAGCCCCGGCCCGCGCGTGCCCACGCAGCGGCCCAAGCGGAACAGCACGATCCGCTGGTACTCGCGGACGATCCTGATCGAGAAGCGGACCAGCACCAGCAGCAGCACCAGCACGACCGCCAGCCCGATGTAGAACCCGGTCATTCCCTCACGGTCCTTTCGGTTGCCTCCCGGGGCACCGTCGGCCCCGGCTCGACGATCAGTCGCAACCCGCGCCGCCCGACCACGCGGACGCCGCTCCCGGCGGGGATGGCGCCGCCGGCCGCCTCGGCGCTCCAGCGCTCGTGGCCGACCTGGACCTCGCCGCGGGGGCCGAGCTCCCCGAGCGCGACGCCCTCGGCCCCGACCAGCTCGTCCATGCCCGCGCCGGGCGCCGGCAGGGCGCGCGCCTCGAGCACGGCCTTGACCACGAAGCCGAAGAAGCCGGCCAGGACGGCCGTGACCAGCGCCAGCAGCCAGCGGGAGACGCGCACGTCGGGGGTCGACGGGTCGAACAGCAGCAGGCCGCCGAGGATCAGGCAGGCGATGCCGCCGGCCAGCGGCAGGCCGACGCCCGGATGCTTCAGCTCGACCAGGAACAGCACCACCGAGGCGGCCAGCAGGGCCAGCCCGCCCAGCTGCACCGGCAGGATGCCGAAGGCGACCACGCTGGTGACCAGCAGCAGCGTGCCGAGCACGCCCGGCACCGAGATGCCCGGGTGGAGCACCTCGATCACGATCAGGATCAGGCCGACGTAGAAGAAGACGAAGGCGAGGTTGGGGTCGATCAGCCCGTGCAGCAGCGCGACGCCGAGGCTCGGGTCCTGGGTCTGGACGGTGGCGCCGGCGGTGTGGAGGGTGACCGTGCCGGCCGCGGTCTCGACCTGCAGGCCGTCGACGTCCTTGAGCAGCGCCGCCGTGGAGTCGGCCAGCCGGTCGGCCACCGGCGGGTCCTCTGCGGCCGCCTGCTCGGCGGAGAGCGTCGCCGAGTCGCGCACGGCGGACTCCGCCCATTTGGCGTTGCGGTGGGTCTGCTCGGCCAGGGAGCGGATGAAGGCGGCCGCGTCGTTGGTCACCTTCTCCTGCTCGATCGCGCCGCTCACGCCGACCGGGTGGGCGGCGCCGATGTTGGTGCCGTGTGCCATCGCGTTGGACGGGCAGGCGAGCATCACGAACGTCCCGGCGGAGGCGGCCCTGGCCCCGGGCGGCCCGGTCCAGCAGATCACCGGCACCCGGGAGCCGGTGATCGCCTTGACGATGGCGCGCATGGAGGATTCGAGGCCGCCTGGGGTGTCGATGGTGAGCAGGACGGCGGCGTCCCCGCCCTTGTTGGCCGCGGTGATGCCGCGCTCCAGGTAGCCGGCGATGAACGGGTCGACGGCGCCGTGCAGCTCCAGGGCGCGGACGGTCGGGCGGCCGGCGGATGCCTCGGCGCCCGCGCCGGTCACCGCCGGGCCGGCCAGCAGCGCCCCGAGCGCCAGGGCCGCGGCCGTCCACCGAACGTGCATACCCTCATGATCCACCCGCCGAGCCCAAGCCGGTAGGGCGGACCGCCTTGACCTCGGCTGCCGCCAAGGTGGAGGCCTGCTGGAGGACGGCGGGCGGACGGCGGCGGGCATCGCCCGCTGAGCCGCCCAACTGCCCGGCGTCCCCGGACGTCGCGGCCGGTCAGCGCTCCCCGGCAGGGGTCCCCTGGGGGGTGGTCGCCGGGGCGGCGCGCACCGCCGACCGGTGCTGCAGCAGGGAGCGCAGGGTGCCGAGGCCGTACACGGTCGAGCGACGGAAGTTCACCGAGCTGGCCTCGGCGAAGTAGCGGGTCGGCACCGGGACCTCGCCGATGCGGAAGCCGGCCCGCACGACCTGGCCGACCAGCTCCTGGTCGAAGACGAAGTCGTCGGAGTTGGCGTGGTAGTCGATCGTCTCCAGCACCTTGCGGGAGTAGGCCCGGAAGCCGGTGTGGTACTCGGACAGGCCGAGCCCGTAGGCGCGGTTCTGCACGGTGGTGAGGAAGCGGTTGGCAACGTACTTCCAGCGCGGCATGCCGCCGGCCAGCGGGTCGCCGAGGAAGCGGCTGCCGAGCATCATATCGGCCTCGCCGGCCACGATCGGGGCGATCAGCTCGGGGATGCGGGTGGCGTCGTACTGGTAGTCGGGGTGGAGCATGACCACCACGTCGGCGGCCTCGGCCAGGGCGGTGTCGTAGCAGGTCTTCTGGTTGCCGCCGTAGCCGAGGTTCTGGCGGTGGACGACGACATGGATGTTGAGGAGCTTGGCCACCGCCACGGTGTCGTCCTTGGACACGTCGTCCACCAGGATCACGTGGTGGACGACCTCGGCGGGGATGTCGGCGTAGGTGCGCACCAGGGTCCGGGCCGCGTTGTACGCGGGCATGACCACGATCACCCGTGGCGCGACGTCTTCGTTCATGGGAGGGGAACCTGCCGTGTGGGGGCGCTCCGTCGGCATGACGCTACTCAATCACCCGGACATCGCACAACAGCACATCATCTGGTCGTTCCGGCCGACTCGGGCCGGATCTCGTACAGCCACACCGCCTGCCCTGCCCAGGGTACCCGGGCCAGCGGCACGAGCCGGGTCCCGGCGCGAAGGGCGGGCACGTCACGAGTGGGATCGCCCGGCCCGCCGGCCAGGACGTGGGTGACCCCGAGCCGGCCGGCCGGGTCGCGGACGTTGGCGTCGGCCGGCGGCCACGGGGTCACCAGCCGGAGCCGGGTGTCGAACAGCAGGGTCGGGGCGTAGGCGCCGTACACGGTCGCTCCGGCCGGGACCAGCGCGGCCAGCACCCGCTGGTCGCGGGCGCGCTGGCCGGCGCCCGGGCCCGGCCCGGCCAGGAACCGCCCGGCCCCCGGCAGCGCCACGGCGACCCCCAGCAGCACGGCCACCACCCCGCCGGCCAGCCCGCGCCGGCGCGCTCCGAGCGCCGGCCAGGCCCAGCGGGGGGCCGTCCCGGCAGGCCCGCGGGAGGCCGTCCCGGCAGGCCCGCGGGAGGCCGTCCCGGCAGGCCCGCGGGAGGCGGTCTCGCGGTGCCCGCGAAAGGCCGTCCCGATGTGCGCGTGGGAGGCCGTCCCGACAGGCCCGTGGGAGGCCGTCCCGATGTGCGCGCGGGAGGCCGTCCCGACAGGCCCGCCGGAGACGGCCGACCGGCTGCGCACGGCGGCGGCCAGGGCGGCCAGGCCGAACCCGGCCAGGACCGCGAGCCCGGGCAGGGCGGGAACGACGTAGCGGTTGGGGGCGTAGTCGCCCACCGCGATGGCCGCCCACAGCCCGAACCCCCACCCGGCCGCCATGGCCAGCGCCTCCCGCCGGCCGGGGTCGAGCGCCCGCCAGCGCGCCGCGGCCACGGCAAGGCCGATCCCGGCGCCGGCGAGCAGCGGCGCCGACCGGCCCAGAGCCTGGTCGGAGTGGGCCAGGTACTCGCCCAGCCGGGCCACCAGCGCCCCCGGGGAGCCCGGGTAGCGCACCTTCGGCCAGATCCGCAGCGCCGTGCCCAGCCGGTCGGCGTTGGGCAGCGCGGCCGCGAGCAGCCAGACCAGCGCGGCCCCACCCGCCGCCCCGACCGCGGCGAGCGCCGTGACCAGCCTGGCCGGGAGGTCCGCACCCGGTCCCGGCCGGCCCGGGCCGCGCGAGGCGCGGGCGTGGAGGGCGGAGGCGAGCGGCACGCCGAGGAGCACCAGACCCGGCAGCAGCGCGGTCGCCTTCACCGAGACGGCCGCGGCGACGAGCAGGCCGGTGGCGGCGCCGGCCGTGGCCGAGGGATGCCGGTGTGACCGGACGGCCAGCACGAAGGCGGCCGTGAGCAGCACGACGACCATCGGCTCGAGCAGCGCGAGCCGGCCGTACTCGAGCGCAAGGTCGGCGCCGCCGAGGGCCGCGGCGGCGAGCAGGGCCGCCGGCCGGCCGAGCGGCTCGGCCAGGCCGAGGGCGAGCAGCAGCACGGCCGCAGCCACGCACGCCATCGACACGACCTGGCCGGCGGCCAGCCGGGGCCGGGTGACCAGGAACACGGCCGCAGCCACGGCGCTGTAGGCGCCGTTGGTCAGGCTCCGGTCGACGTCGTCGATGCCGAAGCGGCCGAACAGCACCTGGTTCCGGGCGTTGGCCAGGTTGAACCCCTCGTCGGTGAACGGCGCGTTGCTGCCGGTCAGCCCTGCCGGCGGGTCGGCGCCCGCGAACGGCAGCAGCAGCGCGAGCACGGCAGCGGCCAGCACCAGGGACGCGGCCAGGTGGACCACTGGCCCGCGCCGGACGGCGGCGGACCCGGCCACGGGGTCGTCCGCGGCGCGCAGGTCCGGCGGCACAGCGGTCATCTGCCTCACTCGTCAGGAGCCGGAACCTCGGTAGCCCTCGGAGCCCCGGGTGCCGGAGCCCGGGACCCCCGGGTGCCGGAGCCCGGGACCCCCGGGTGCGGAGCCCGGGATCCTTGGGTGCCGGAGCCCGGGATCCTTTGGCGCCGGAGCCCGGGATCCCCGGAGCCGGTCCCCGCGACCCGGTGGACGCCCAGGGCGTCCGCCGCGACCACCAGCCGGGGGCGGCGGCCAGGGACGAGAGCTCCGAGGATTCTACGCGCGCGGCACCGGCCGACGGCGGAAGGGCGGAACGGCAGAACGGCGGCCAGCAGCAGCCCGCACCCTGCAACCAGGGCGAGGCGCCGGGACCACGGTCGCGGACGGTTCTGCTCCACCATCGACCCCTCTCGCCGCACGCACGCGCGTCGCCAGGTGAGATGGTCTGGCTGGCGCCGCGGTTCCCTTGGGAGCAGGGGACGTCTTCTGCGCCCCGGTAGGTCGCCTCCGCGGTGGGTGAGTGGCGCTGGGGTAGCGTGCACAGGGTCTCTGGTGCCGCCCCCACTACGCTCGGGAGGACTCGCAGATGCCGCTCGTCGTGCGCAATATCACGTTCGTCAGTGCCGATCCCAAGCGGCTGGCCGACTTCTGGTCGGCCGTCACCGGCTACACCCAGCGGCGCGACGGCGAGGAGGAGGTGCTGCTGGCAGCAGACGACTGGGGCTTCCCGCGCTTCAGCTTCCAGCGCGCTGCCGCGCCCAGGAGCGGTGCCGGCCGCCTGCATCTGGACCTCACCGCCGCCGACATGGTCGCGGAGGTCGATCGCCTGACCGGCCTGGGCGCGACCAGGCAGTGGACGGTCGACGTGGCGCAGTCGGGCACCACCACGTGGACGGTGCTGTGCGATCCGGACGGCAACGAGTTTTGCGTGGTCCAGCGCCCACAAGACGACTGAGCGCTCGCCACCCCGGTCTTCCGTGGTGTTCGGTCGTGTTGTGGAGGACTCTCTGCCTTCCGCCTGGCTGGGATGGCGTAGCGCCGGCGGTGGGACGGGACGTGTCTGTTGCCTCAGTCGCTGGCCAGCTCGTCGGTGGCGTCTCGTCCGGCGTTGGCGGTGCGGCGCAGGAAGTCGGCGAGCAGTTCGAGTTCGGTGTCGGCGTATCCGGCGCCCCGATAGGCACCCTCAAGACAGCGGGCGCGGTCGGACTGCTGTTCGGCCTCATCGGCGTGCCCTTGATCGGGACGGCCGCCGCAATCGGCCTCATCCTGTTCTTCGTCTGCGCCATCTACACCCACGTGCGCGCACGCGACTACTCGCCGCAGTTCGCCTTGGCGATCGGGTTCCTCTCGCTGGCCGTGGCCGCGCTGGTGTTGGGACTGGCCTCGTCCTGAGCCTGGAGGCCGGGTGCTTCGTGTCGATGTCATGCCGGTGCTGTTGGGCGCGGGCCTCCGGTTGTTCGACGACACCGGGCTGGAGCGCGTCCAGCTCGAGAAGCTCGGCGTCCAGGAGGTCGGGGCGAGAACCAGCCTCAGCTTCCGCGTCAAGAGGTAGTTGGTGCTCGCGACCCGGAGCCATCCCTTTGCAGGGCGCTACGGCTTGCGCCCGACGCCACAAAGCGAGTCGATCTCGGCGGGGGGGCCGGAGCCGGGATCGGGGCGCCATTCTAGGGGGGAAACCACGCCGGGTTCCACGAACTCGAGACCGTCGAAGAAGCGAGTTATCCGCTCAGGGCTGCGCAGGTGGTAGGGCGGGTTGGCGGACTGGTTCCAGATGCGGGCGGCCTCCACCACCTCCGCGCTGGTGTCGGTGCTGTCGTTCATCGTCAGGTAGCTGCCGGAGGGCACGGCGCCCATGAGCCGTTTGACGATCGACTGCGCCTCGTCGTCGTCTTCGATGTGCCCGAGGATTTCCATCAGCATGATCGCGACCGGCTGGCTGAAGTCCAGCGTCTCGGCGGCGGCCTGCAGGATCCTCTCGGGCTCGCGCAGGTCGGCGTCGAGGTAGTCGGTGGCGCCCTCGGGGCTGCTGGTGAGCAGGGCGCGCGCGTGGGCCAGCACGAGCGGGTCGTTGTCGACGTAGACGATGCGGCACTCCGGCGCCACCGCCTGGGCGACCTCGTGGGTGTTGTTGGCGGTCGGCAGCCCGGTGCCGATGTCCAGGAACTGGCGGACGCCCGCCTCACCGGCCAGGTACCGGACCGCACGGGCGAGGAAGGCCCGGGAGGCGCGCGCGTTCTCGACTATCTCCGGGAAGGCCTGGAGAATCTGGTCGCCGACCTGGCGGTCGACGGGGAAGTGGTCCTTGCCGCCCAGCCAGTAGTTCCAGATCCGGGCCGTCTGCGGTACCCCGGTGTCGAACTTGCGCGGTTCCTCGTCGCCGGTGCTGGACGGGCTGTCTGCCACGGGTGCCTCTCCTGAGTTGGTGGTGCGCGGCCTCTGATGTCACCACACAACCTAGAATCTCGCCAGCGACGCCGCCATGTCAACGACGGCTGAATGTGAGTTCAGGCGCCGTCGACGCTCGATCCCATGGATGGCGAGGGTGTCCCGGGAGATGTCTGGCCCGGTCCGCTCCAAGTTCGGTCCGCTCCAAGTCAGGAAGGCATGGTCGGTGCCTGGTGGAGCCAAGGGTAGGGCATGCTCCCGCCGGTCTATGAGCCTCCACCAGACCTCCGCTCACGGGCTGTCCTGGCGGGCAGGATCTACACCTCGACCAACGAGCAGCGCTGCCGCCTGGCCCGGAGCGGTCAGCCGCGGGCGTCGCGCCGGCGGCGGATCGCCTCGGACCGGGCCAGGCGGGACTCGCGCCGGATCTTCGCCTCGGCCTGGCGGTGGCGCTCCACCTCGGTCTCGGGGGCCAGGCCGGGCACGGGCCGGGGCTTGCCGTGCTCGTCGAGGGCGACGAACACCAGGTAGGCCGAAGAGGTGTGGGTGCGGCGCCCGCTGACGATCTCCTCGGCCTCGACCCGCACGCCGACCTCGACGGAGGTGCGCCCGACGTCGTTGACGGTGGCATGCACGAACACGATGTCGCCGACGTGGACGGGTTCCAGGAAGCTCATCTGGTCGAGCGACGCGGTCACCACCGGGCCGCCGGCATGCCGGGTCGCGGCGATGCCGGCAGCGGTGTCGATCAGCTTCATGATCTCGCCGCCGTGGACGTTGCCCATGTTGTTCGCGTGGGCCAGGCCCATGGTCTGCGACAGCGTCACGGCCGACTCGCGCGGGCGCTTCGGGGCCACCTCGTCCGCGGCAGCCCTGGCCACCTCGCGGACCTGCTCCTTGAGGGCCGCGACCACGTCGCCGGTGCCTGGCCCAGTGGTCATCCGAGCGCCCCCGCGGAGTCCCGCGGGCCCCGCCGGCTCACGACCGGTCGCCCAGGAGCTGCCGGGACATCACGACCCGCTGGATCTGATTCGTGCCCTCGTAGATTTGTGTGATCTTTGCGTCCCTCATCATGCGTTCCACGGGGAACTCCTTGACGTAGCCGTAGCCGCCGAGGAGCTGGACCGCGTCGGTGGTGACCTGCATGGCCACGTCGGAGGCGAAGCACTTGGCCGCGGCCGAGAAGAACAGCAGGTCGGCGTCGCCCCGGTCGGCCTTGGCGGCGGCCGCGTAGACGAGGGCGCGGGCCGCCTCGACCTGCATCGCCATGTCGGCCAGCATGAACTGGATCCCCTGGAAGTCGGCGATCCGGGAGCCGAACTGCTCGCGCTCCTTGACATAGCCGAGGGCGTAGTCGAGCGCGCCCTGGGCGATGCCGAGCGCCTGGGCGCCGATGGTGATCCGGCTGTGCTCGAGCGCCCTGAGCGCGAGCTTGAAGCCGCTCCCCTCCTCGCCGAGCCGGTTGGCGGCCGGCACCCGCACGTCGTTGCAGAGCACCTCGGTGGTGGGCGACCCGCGGATGCCGAGCTTGTCCTCGTGCTTGCCGATCTCGAAGCCCGGCATGGTGTCCTCGAGCACGAAGGCGCTGATCCCCCGCGACCCGGCCGGCGGGTCGGTGACCGCGTAGTAGACGTAGAGCTTGCTGACGCCACCGCCGGTGATGAACCGCTTGGTCCCGTTGATCACGTAGTCGTCGCCGTCGCGGACCGCCCGCGACGCCATCGCGCCGGCGTCGGACCCGGAGCCCGGCTCGGTCAGGCAGTAGGAGATCATCGCGGTGCCGTCGGCGACCGGGGGCAGGAAGCGCTGCTTCTGCTCCTCGCTGCCGGCGAACAGGATCGGCAGGGTGCCCAGCTTGTTGACGGCGGGGACGAGCGAGGTGCTGGCGCAGACCCGCGCCAGCTCCTCGATGAGCAGCGAGTGCGTGACCGAGTCCGCGCCGGCGCCGCCGTACTGCTCGGGGATGTTGATGCCGGTCAGGCCGCTGGCCTTCAGCACCTCGTAGTTGTCCCAGGGGAACTCGGCGGTGCGGTCGATCTCGGCCGCCCGCTCGGTGAACTTGTCCTCGAACAGCCGCCGCCACTCCTTGCGGAACAGCTTCTGGTCCTCGGTGAGCGTGAACGCCTCGGACATGCCAGCCTCCTCGATGCCGTGGCTGCGGCCGCCGCCAGGCGAGCGTCCCGGCGGCGGCGCCTCCCTCATTCTATCGGCGGGCCCACGCCGGCCCACCGCCGGTGTGCGCGCTCGTCCTGGTCGTCGACCCGGAGCAGCGTCCCACGCCGGCCCACCGCCGGTGGGCGCTCGTCCTGGTCGTCGACCCGGAGCAGCGCGAGGAGGCGCTCACCGTGCCGCGGGCGGGTCGAGCTGCAGCCGTCCGTCGGAGCGCGCCTCGAGGGCCTGCTGCAGTGCCTGGCGGGTGGTGAAGGCGAACAGCAGCCGCGCCTCGTTGGCGAACGCCCCCTCAGGGTCGGACGTGGAGTGCAGCCGGTAGGTCACGCAACCGCCCGGGAAGCGGTCGTACCGGGTGGCCGTGAACGCACCGGTGAGCCGCTCGACCCGGAGGAAGGTGCGCACGCCGGGCTGGGTGGCGGGCACCTCGACCGCGCCGGCGGGGTCGCAGGTGGCGGTCAGCCGCGCCACCACCGCGCTGGCGCCGGCCCGGTCGTGGTCGAGGGTGACCACCGACCGGCCGGCGTTGACGGCCACGTTCACGACGGTCCAGCCTTCCTGGTCGGACCGCAGGCAGGGGATCATGGAGGCCGAGGGCACCGACTGGGCCTCGAGCCACAGCGGCTCCAGATCGCTGCAGCTCAGGTCGCCGACGCTCAGCGACGTCGCGACGGCGATGTCGTTGCTGAGCGTGTCCGCCACCATGGACCCGCCGAGGGCGACCACCAGCCCCACCAGCCCCATGAGCCCGACCCTGCGGGCGCTCCACCGCTGGACCCGGATCGGCCGCGGCGGCGTCGGCAGCAGCTTGATGAACTCGGCATGCAGGTCGCGGCCCTGCTCGCGGAGCATCCGGCGGAGCTGGGAGGGCAGCGCCAGCCCGCGGGCGGCCGCGAACGCCTCGGTGACCTCCTCGACCGTGAACTTGCCGAGCGCCCGCTGGTAGACCTGCTCGGGGCTGGAGCGAAGCGCCAGGCACAGCATCATGTTGGCCAGGTCGACCGCCTGGCGCCAGGGAGTGGGGCGGAGCTCGGCGAAGGCCACGTCGATCAGCAGCAGGCGGCCGTCGCGGACCAGCAGGTTGGCCGGCTTGACGTCGCGGTGGGCCAGCCCAGCGTCCCACAGCCGGCGGACGATCCCCAGGCCGTCGTCGATGACGCCATCGTCGATCTCTGCCTCGCCGAGCTCGACCGCGCCGTCGAAGAACCCGGTGACCAGCAGGTACTCCCGCTCAGGGGTGAGCTCCACAAACCCCAGCGGCGCCGGGCTCGGCAGCCCGGCGTCGCGCAGCACCCGCAGCGCGTAGTCCTCCTGCTGCACCAGCCGGCGCACGGTGTTGAACGGCTTCTCGTCCTCCAGCCGGCCGTACAGCAGCTCCCGGCCGAGCTTGTACCAACGGTCGGCACGCAGGTGGCTGCGGGCGTACAGCTTGCCGAACAGCTGCCTGGGCGGGTCGCCCTCGAGCGTGATCCGCAGCGGGGTGGAGCCCGCCGAGCCGGCCAGCCCGAACGGCCTGACCTCCTCGACCACCAGGCCGAGCTGGTCCTCCAGCCCGCGCCGGATCGCCGCCCCGCGCGCCCCGCCGATGTCCAGGTGGGCGCTACGGCCCCGCCGGTAGGCGACCGGGAACACCTCGCTGGGGGTGAACACGCGGAAGGCGACCAGCGGCAGGGTCACCCCGATGGCCGCGCCGACGAGCACGTCGGTCGGGGCCTCGGCGCCCAGGGCGACGCGGCCGACCGCGGTGAGGGTGATCAGCGTGGTCGCGACCCACTTGCCGGTGTTGCGCCAGCGGCCCTCGGGCACCAGCGTGTACAAGATCCCGACCAGCACGACCGCCAACGCGGTGACCTGGAGCGACGGCAGCGCCCAGCCGCCCCAGCCCGCCCGGATGACCACCCCGAACGGCCGTGGCCGCTGGGCGACCGCGGCCACCACATCCTGGACGACGGTGTTCGTCAGGTTCGCGACGATCAGCACGACGATCAGATGCCGGAAGCGGCGCAGCACCAGCAGCGCCAGCAGCAGCGCCAGCAGCAGCCCGTTGAGCACCCACCACGAGCTGAGGGCCGCCAGCGCCCGCATGACCCCCACGAGCCCTGGGGCGTCGAGCCCGGCCAGCCACCGGACCACCGCGTCGTCGGCGACGGTGACCGCGACGGCTGGGCCGCGCATGCCGCCAGGGAAGACCACGACCGACAGCACGATCAGCACGCCCGCGGCGATCAGCCACCGGACCCCGCTGGTCTGCAGGTGGTGGGGCAGCGGTGGTGCCTGGCCGGTGGGCCGCCGGCGGCTCGGCGGCCGGACAGCTTCCCGGACGGCCGGCTGGCCCGCCGGGGCGCTGGTCACCGACCGGTCCGAGGGCACGTCCATGACCCTCCCAACGCGAGGCGACCAGCTCCGCAACAGCTTAGCTCAGGCGTAGCCGCCAAGCTCTTTAGGGACAAGACGTTCAAGCAGGACTGCTTACTGCGGGCGACATCCCATAACATAAGGCGCATCCACGCAACTCTTGACAAGAGACACGGACGGGATTGACACTCTGCTTCGTGCCACGATAGTTAGTCCTAGCTAGATACCCTCCCCCTCCTCCCCCTTCGATGCGCGGGCCGCGACCCGCCTGACGACCAGCCAGCCTTGCAAGCAGGCGAAGCGAAGCGACGTGCTGAGGTAAGCGAGGGGCAAGGTAAGGGGGTTTGGGTCATCCTCACCAACTCCCGGGCCAGCCTCTCGAGCCGCTGCCGAGCCGGCAAGCTTGGAAGCGTTGTGCCCCATCAAGAGAAAGGAGGGTCAACGCAGCAGATGCATCCATTGTCGCCCGTGAGCCAAGAGGCGGAGAGCAGTGTGAAACCGAGGTCACCCTTGGATTTCGGGGTGAAGGCGGGAGGGGGTCCCGTGAAAGCCGAGAGATGGAACGAGGGGCACAACGAGGACGATCACTGTTGGATGAGCCCGGAGCAACTGGCCGAATGCGCCCGGGCGGACGTGGCCGATACCTTCGGGTCCCCGGTCCCGACCCGGATGGTGTCGAACGGCGAGTACGTGCCCCATCCTCAGACGGAGAAGCAGAAGCGGGTGGAGGCCCGGATCCAGGAGCTGGCCGACTCGGCGTCGAAGAAGCTCCGGATGAGCCGGCGGCAGTTCCTGGGCAGCACGGGCGGCATGGCGGTCGCCTTCTTGGCGATGAACGACGTCTTCGGCCGGCTCTTCGACGTGAGCCCGGAAGAGATGTTCGAGCCCGCGGCCTACGCCGCCCACGGAGCGCCCCGCGATTTGTTTGTCTTCGACGACCAGTTGCACATGGTGCGGTCGAGCCGATCGGCAGGCGGCGCACTGCGGGACATCGCGGCGGGTCTCCATACCAACTTCAACCCTAACGACCTTCCAGATGAGCTGGGGGGCATCAACACTCCCTGGAATCCAGCGCTCGTGGGTGTGCCGAACGTCCCGGAGAACTTCCACCTCGTGCAGTTCATCAAGGACATCTACTTCGACAGCCAGGTCACGGTGGGAGTTCTGAGCAACGTGACCCCTGGCACCGTGACGCTGCCTGGTGAGCCAGCACCCCGCCCGCCAAAGAACATCCCCGAGTCCCTCGCTGGTTCGATTCTGACCACCGAGCAGACGGTTGGCGTGCGGAACTTCGTCAACCGGGTCGCCGGGTCCACGCGGCTGCTCGCGCACGGGCTGTTCTATCCCGGCACGGCCAACCTCGAGTACATGCAGTACCAGATTGACAACTATGAGCCCGACTCGTGGAAGGGCTACAACATCAATCGCGCCGCCAAACAACTGGACGACCTCCCCGAGGACGACATGCGGCGGTGGCGACACGACGACGAGGCCGTGACCTACCCCACCTTCGAGCTGATCACGAACAACAAGGATCAACTGAAGAAGCACCCCGGCTTCTGGAACATCTGTGTCCACAAGGGGCTGTCAACCAATGCCGGCCCCAACCCAGAGTTGGGGCACCCGGCCGACATGCCCAAGGCGGCGAGGGACTGGCCGCATCTCAAGTTCATCACCTATCACGCCTGCATACGGCCCGGCTTCTGGGTGTTGAATGCCCTGGAGGACGTTCGCTCAGGGCGGACGCGGGAGGGGGTGCCGGACATCCTCTGGACCACCGAGTACGCCCAGTTGGTGGCCCCGTTCCCCAACGTGTACGCCGAGATCGGGACCACCTGGGCCTCGACGGTGGTCACCTTCCCCACGGTTGCGGCCCACCTCATGGGTCAGCTCATGAAATACATGGGACCGGACCGGATCGTGTTCGGCTCGGACTCCCTCTGGTACGGCTCCCCGCAGTGGCAGATCGAGGCGCTGTGGCGGTTCGAGATCCCCGAGGAGCTGCGGGAGCGCTACGGCTACCCGGCGCTGACCAAGGCCGCCAAGCGGAAGATCCTGGGTCTGAACTCGGCCCGGCTCTACAAGCTGCCCGGGGCGGCCGAGCCCGCACCGGGGGGCGTGTACAAGCCCGTGCCCGAGAACTACGAAGCGCTGATCCCCGATGAGTTGAAGACCCTGTTGGAGTTCCCAGGGTTCACCGCAGACAACATGTCCAGGTTCAAGGAGACGTATCTGGCGATGGGCGCGGAGCCGAGCAACACCCGCTACGGGTGGATCCGCACGAGAGCTCGTTAGGGGCCGGACGGCTACGACGCCGTCGAGTGGGCCGCCACCCGGCCCTGGTCGGACGGAAACGTGGGGATGCTCGGCGGCTCCTACGTCGGCGCGGTAGGGCCGCTCCCCGAGGCGGGTAGGCCGCTCCTCGGGTGGTCGGGCGACCGAGCCGCCGCGGTCGACCGGAGCCCTGGGTCCCGTCCCGGCCGGACCGGCCAGCCAGGGAGGCGCGGTGCTCGGCTCCTACGACGGGAGTTCCAGGACCGGGCGCACCTCGATCGTCCCGTAGCTGGCGCCAGGGATCCTGGCGGCCAGCTCCAGCGCCTCGTCCAGGTCGTTGCACTCGACCAGGTAGTAGCCGCCGAGCTGCTCGGGGGCCTGGACCGCGGGGCCGTCGGTGATCTGGGCGCTGCCGTCCCGGACCCGAACGCTCTTGGCCTCCGCGACCCGCAGCAGCGGCTCCCCACCGCGAAAGACGCCCCGCTGGGTGACCTCGCCGTGGAACGCGTCATACCCCTTGGCCTCGGCGTCCCCCTCGGGGGTGCCCCACGCCGGCCGGTCTGCCTCGTTGGTGTAGATGAGCAGCGTGTAGCGCATTGCGCGCGCCCCTTCCCGTTGGCCGGCGCTCCTCGCCGTCCTCAGCTACTCGGCGATCAGGCAACGCTGGAATCGACAGGCAAGCGATCGCGGTGTCCGGCGCCAGCCTGGTCGTTCCTTCTCAAGGAGCGGTTGGTGAGGGTGCGAGTCCGACGAGCCAGACGAGCACCGACGCGGTTGCCACCGCAGGAGCTGCTGCACCAGGAGCCCGGGGCGCGCGGGAGGTGCGCTACCTTGCTGGGCGACACCGCCCGGTGAGGAGGAGCCCGTGGAGCGTGCGCAGCTGCCGGACGAGCCCGTGGAGCGTGCGCAGCTGCCGGACGAGCCCGTGGAGCGTGCGCAGCTGCCGGAGGAGCCCGGCCTGCCGCCGGTCGAGGAGGTCCGCCCGGGCCTGTGGAGCCTGCCCGTGCCGATCCCCGACAGCCCGCTCCGCTACGTGCTCGCCTACGGGTTCGAGGTGCCCTCGGGCGTGGTGCTGGTCGACCCGGGCTGGAACGCGCCGGAGCCGCTCGAGGCGCTGGAGGCGGGCCTGGACCGGCTCGGCACAGGGCTCGCCGGCGTGCGCGGGGTCCTGGTCACCCACATCCATCCCGACCACTACGGGCTGGCCGGCCGGGTGCGGGAGCTGTCGGGTGCGTGGGTCGCGCTCCACCCGGCCGACGCCGCGCTCGTCAACGACCGCTACGAGCAGGTCGACCGCCTGCTCGACCGGACCGCCGACTGGCTGCGGGCCACCGGCGCGCCCGAGGGCGAGGTCGAGGCGCTGCGCGGCGCCAGCATGCAGATCCGCCGGTTCGTGGTGTCCGCCCACCCCGACGTGCTGCTGGAGCACGGCGACCGCCCCGACGTGCCCGGCTGGCGGCTGGTGGCCGTGCACACGCCGGGGCACACGCCCGGCCACCTCTGCTTCCACGAGGAGGGCACCGGGGTGCTGCTCACCGGCGACCACGTCCTGCCCGGATCAGCCCCAACGTGTCGGCCCACCCGCTGTCCACCGACGACCCGCTCGGCGACTACCTCGTCTCCCTCAAGCAGGTGCAGGCGTACGCCGGGCCGGCCCTGCCCGGCCACGAGTGGCGCTTCGACGACCTGCCCGGCCGGGTCGACGAGCTGCTCGCCCACCACGAGGAGCGCCTGGACCAGGCGCAGGCTGCGGTGGCGGCCGGGGCCGCGACCGTGTGGGAGGTCGCGCGCGGCCTGCGCTGGTCGCGGCCGTGGGGGGAGATCGCCGGGTCCATGCGCCGGGCCGCGCTGGGCGAGACCCATGCCCACCTGATCGTGCTGGAGCGCCGGGCCCGGATCGCCCGCGTCTCGGACGGCACCCCCCTGCGCTGGCACGCCCGCTGACCTCGCCGGGGCCACGCGCCGGCCTCCTGAGCGCACGCTCCTCCACAGACGATCCGCGCACCTGGCCGTTGGGTCGTCGGGATGTCACACTCGACGTATGGCGCGACGTAGAACCACCTTGTACCTGGACGACGACCTGCTCCAAGCAGCGGCGGAACGCGCCGCGCGGACGGGTCGTGCGCAGAGCGATGTCATCGAGGAGGCGCTGCGCCGATTTCTCGGCCTTGAGTCGGTCGTCCGGCGCATCCAGGCCCGCGGCGACCTCGACGAGGACGAGAGCCTGGCGCTGGCCTACGACGAGCTGGACACCCTGCGAACCGAGCGTGCCAAGGCCACATAGGTGCTCTATGCCGTCATCGACCCCGGTGTGCTCGTCTCCGCACTGGTCGCCCCGAAGGGTGCGCCCGGACAGCTGCTTACGGGAGTTCTCCTGCGGGAGCGGTTCCGTCGCTATGCCAGCGCTGCCGAGGTCCACGAGTTCGTTGCCGACCTGGCGGCCGTCGCCACGCTGGTCCCTGATCCACCCGACCCAGCTCCGATCGCTCGCGATCCTAACGGGCAATCCACCGGGCACCGTGTCCCGCCCCCGCCCGGCCCTGCGCTGGCACGCCCGCTGACCTCGCCGGCACGGCGTGCCGGTGGGCGGATCGGTAGGATTGGCGGCCATCGCATGGCAACGGTGAGGTGTCGACGATCGACGACGTGAGGGTCGCGCTGCTCGGCTTCGGGTACTGGGGGCCGAACCTGGCCCGCAACCTGCACCTGCGGCTCGGGCGGTCGTGGGTCGCCTGCGTCGACCCCGACCCGGCCCGCCGGGCCGAGGTCGCCCACCGCTACCCGTGGGTCCGGGCCCTGCCCGACCCGGACGGGGTGCTGGCCGACCCGGGCGTGGACGCGGTGGTGATCGCCTCGCCCGCCCGCACCCACGCCGAGCTGGTCCACCTTGCCCTGGCCGCCGGCAAGCACGTGCTGGTGGAGAAGCCGCTGGCCCTCTCCACCGCCGACGCGGTCGCCCTGGCCGAGCAGGCCGACTCGGCTGGCCATGTCCTCATGGTCGGCCACACCTTCGAGTACAACCCGGCGGTCACCAAGATGCGCGCGCTGCTGGTAGCGGGCGAGCTGGGCGAGCTGCACTACCTGCACTCCCAGCGGGTGAACCTCGGCCGCATCCAGCACGACATCAACGCCCTCTGGTCGATCGGGCCGCACGACGTGTCGATCGCCAACTACCTGGTCGGCGCGGCGCCCCGCTGGGTGGCCGCCCGCGGCGCCCGCTACCTGCACACCGACGTGGAGGACGTGGTGTTCGCCACGCTCGGCTACGACGGCGGCGTCCTCGCCCACGTGCACGTGTCCTGGCTGGACCCGTCCAAGCTGCGCCGGACCACCATGGTCGGCTCGCGCCGCATGGTGGTCTTCGACGACCTGGACTCCGAGGCCAAGCTCCGCGTCTACGACAAGGGTGCCGACCCGGTCGGGGTGGGCGAGTTCGGCGAGTACCAGTTCCGGCTGCGCTCGGGCGACATCCACGTGCCCCGCACCGACCTGACCGAGCCGCTCGCCCTGGAGCTCGACCACTTCCTGGACTGCGTCGCGACCGGGGCGACCCCCCGCACCGGCGCCTGGAACGGGGTCAGGGTCGTGGCCACCCTGGAGGCCGCCCAGCAGTCGCTCGACAAGGGCGGGCTCCAGGTCGCCGTGGCCGGGGCCGCCGGCAGGGAGCGGGGCCCGCGTGGCGTCCATGCCAGCTGACGCCGAGGTCGCCCCCACCGCCCTGGTGCTCGACGGGGTCCTGCTCGGCAGCGGCAGCCGCGTCGGCGAGTACTGCATCGTGGGCGAGCCGGCAGGCGGTGCCGCCACCGCCACCGCCAAGCGTGACGCGGCCGGCGGCCAGGAGTACCAAGGCCCGGTCACCGTGATCGGTGAGGGCGCGCTGCTGCGCTCCCACACCGTGGTGTACGCGGGCAACCGCATCGGCGACCGCTTCCAGACCGGCCACCACGTGCTGGTCCGCGAGGGCAACCAGATCGGCGACGACGTCTCGGTCGGCAGCGGCTCGGTCGTCGAGCACCACGTCCGCATCGGCCACCGGGTGCGCCTGCACACCGGGGTGTTCGTGCCCGAGCACTGCGTGCTCGAGGACGACTGCTGGATCGGGCCGCGGGTCGTGCTCACCAACGCCCCGTTCCCGCGCTGCCCGGACGTTGCCGCGTGCATGCGGGGGGTGCGGGTCGGCAGGCGGGCCAAGCTCGGCGCCAACGTCACCGTCCTGCCAGGCGTGACCATCGGGGAGGGCGCGCTGGTCGGCGCCGGCGCGGTGGTCACCCGTGACGTGCCCCCGCGCGCCGTGGTGGCCGGCAACCCGGCCCGGGTGACCGGCAACGTCGACGGCCTCGCCTGCCCGGCCGGCCTCCCCCACCGCCCCTACCCGGCCGAGTAGCCGAGTAGAGGTCGGGGCGCGCCCGCCGTATGCTTGGCGCCGGAAGGGGGGGCCGTCCCGGCCCGAAAGGCAGTGCGCATGGCCGATGAAGCGCGGCTCACCGCCGAGGAGCTGAACGCCCTCGAGCTCACCAAGGCGATGCGCGGCTACACCATGCACGAGGTCGACACCTTCCTCGACCAGGCCGTGCAGGAGCTGGTCCGGGTGCACGCCAAGCGAAACGGCGAGACCGCCCCCTCGACCCCGCGGCTGACCCCCGAGGCCATCGGGCACAAGGTGTTCACCAAGGCGCTGCGCGGCTACGCCATGGGCGAGGTCGACGACCTGCTCGACCGCCTCGCCGAGGAGCTCACCCGCCTGCACCGCGAGGAGCGCTGGATCGCCTCCAGCATGATCGGCCGGCCGGCCGCCCTGCCCGGGCTCACCCCCGAGGAGATCCAGCGCAAGCAGTTCGCCGGGGCCATGCGCGGCTACACCATGGGCGAGGTCGACGCGTTCCTCAACGAGGCGGCCCGGGAGCTGACCCGCCTGCGGGCCGAGCGCGGCCGCGGCTTCCGCCCCACCCCCCACCGGCTGACCGCCGACAACCTCCGCGACTGGCGCTTCTCCCGGGCGATGCGCGGCTACGCCGTCCACGAGGTCGACCAGTTCCTCGACCGCCTCTCCGACGAGGTCAACCGCCTCCTGCACGACGCCATGCCGTAGGGCGCGAAGTCCTCAGGACTCGCCGTCCCCCGCCGACTACATCGGTATGGTGCCCGACCTGGTCCGACGGCTTCGCGCGGTCCTCCCCGAGGGCTCCCCACTGCCCGAGCAGGCGTGGCGGCTGCGTCACCGGGTCATCCTGTGGATACTCGCCCTGCACGCCCCGACCCTGGGGTGCTACGCGCTCGTGCGCGGCTACGGGCTGGGGCACAGCCTGGTCGAGGTGGTGCCGCTGGTGGTCTTGACGTGGCTGGCGAGCCAGGGGTGGCTCAGCCGGCGCGTGCGCGCCGCGCTGGCGACGTTCGGGCTGCTCACCGCCTCGGCCGTGCTCGTCCACCTGTCCGGCGGGCTGATCGAGTCCCATTTCCACTTCTTCGTGATGCTGTTCGTGATCACCTTCTACCAGGACTGGGCCACCTTCCTGCTGGCGATCGCCTACGTCGTCGTCGACCACGGCGTGGTGGGCGTGATCGCCCCGCACGCGACCTACAACCACCCCGCCGCTTGGAACAACCCGGTGAAATGGGCCGGCGTGCACGCCCTGTTCGTCGCCGGCGCCAGCGTGGCCGCGGTGGCGAACTGGCGCTTGACCGAGCGGGCCCAGGCCGCCGAGCGGGCCATGGCCGACCAGCTCGCCTACCAGGCGAGCCACGACGCCCTCACCGGCCTGCTCAACCGGCGGGAGTTCGAGCGATCGGCGACGAGTCCTTCCTCGCCTTCGTCCGTGCCCAGCTCGCCGAGCACCGGATCCCTTCCGAGATCATCTGCTTCGAGCTCACCGAGACGGTGGCGATCACCAACCTCTCCGTGGCGGTCGAGCTCATCAACGAGCTGCGGGCCCTGGGCTGCCGGTTCGCGCTCGACGACTTCGGCAGCGGTCTGTCGTCGTTCGCCTACCTGAAGAACCTTCCGGTCGATTTCCTGAAGGTGGACGGGCGCTTCGTCAGGGGCATCGCGCACGACAACATCGACCGGGCGATGGTGGAGGCGGTCAACCGCATCGGCCACGAGATGGGACTTCGGACCATCGCCGAGTTCGTCGAGACCGACGCCATCCTGCAGTGCCTGCGGGAACTCGGCGTCGACTACGCCCAGGGCTACGGGATCGCCCGTCCCGGACCGCTGGCCGACTGGCTGCCGGCACGCCCCGCGCTCGCCTCCGTCGAATCGAGCGCCTCCCGCCACCTCAACCTGGTCCGACCGGCCCACGGCTAAATGCTTCCTGGGAGTTCATGCTGCATGATCGAGTTCCTCCCCGACAGGCGGCTGCTGGTCGGGCGCGGACGGGCTGCCGATCTGCGACAGCACCTGGGCTGGGGTGATCGTGCGCGCCCACCGGTCGGCGTCGGC